>Ga0181529_10004186_pt1 | contig 15774 bp, 13 predicted proteins | sample PEATcosm2014_Bin_36_FD_119763 | JGI IMG/M metagenome (GOLD analysis project Ga0181529, IMG submission 119763) | Peatland microbial communities from MTU Mesocosm Facility, Houghton, MI, USA - PEATcosm2014_Bin10_30_metaG | ecosystem: Environmental > Terrestrial > Soil > Wetlands > Peat | place...
CGGGGCTGACCATCGTCACTCGCGACGCCTCGCTCTTCGAGAACCCCGTCGATCCGGAGTTCCTGCAGCGCTACTAGCGGCGGCTTCAACGCGGGTCGCAACAACACGCTGGGCGCCCCATCCATTTCGCGGCTTTTCGAGGAAAAATGCGAAATGGGTGGGAGGCCGAGATCCTCGCCCAGCCGTTGCGCTCGCTGGCCTTGAGTGGAACAATGGTCCCGCCGCGCAATCCTTGGCATCGAGTAAGGCGAACGCATGAAACACTGCCCGCAGTGCGACTCGGGCTATCCCGACAGCCACACCACCTGCCCCCTCCACGGCGTGGTGCTCAACGAGATTCTCGATCTCAAGCCGGGCATGGTCGTCCACCAGAGTTACCGCATCGTGCGCAAACTCGGCCAGGGCGGCATGGGCGCCGTCTATTTGGCCAAGCACACGCTCATGGACGAGCCGCGCGCCTTGAAGTTTCTCTCCCCCCAGTTGAGCCGCGACCAGGCCTTTACCGGCCGCTTTCTGCGCGAGGTGCGCACCCTGCGCCAGGTGCGCAACCGCAACGTGGTGGACTGCGGCGATCTCGAAGCCGCCGAGGACGGCTCGCTCTTCTTCTCCATGGAGTATGTAGACGGCCCCGACCTGCGGGATTTCCTCAATGGCTTTCGCCCCGACGCCCCAGATGATTGTCATCCTGACCCCCAAAAATGCTGTCATCCTGAGCGGAGCGCAGCGCAGTCGAAGGACCTGCGTTTGCCCTTCGGCGCTCTCCCGGTGGAACTGGCCATCCACATCGCCCGCGGTATCGCCGAGGGGCTGGGCGCGGCGCACGGGAAGGGCATGGTCCACCGCGACATCAAGCCCGAAAATATCCTCATGGCGCGCGAGGGCGGTGCCTGGGTCCCCAAGATCGCCGACTTCGGCATCGTGGCCACCAAGGAGTCGAGTTCGGTCTACACCCGCACTGGCGGAACGCTCTTGACCATGGCCTACGCTGCCCCCGAGCAGTGGCGCGGCGCACCCGCCGCCGAGTTGGACGGCCGCACCGACCTCTACGCCCTGGGCGGCGTCCTCTTCGAGATGCTCACCGGCCAGACGCCCTTCCAGGCCGAAAACTACGAAGGCTGGGCACGCCAGCATCAGACTGCGCCGCCCCCGCCGCCCAGTACCCGCCGCCCCGAACTGGCCAACCAGCAAGGGCTCGACGCGCTCGTCCTGCGCCTGCTGGCCAAGGACCGCAGCGACCGCCCCAAAGACGCTGCGGAGTTGCTCGGGCTGCTCGACGCTATGCAGTGTCTCCCTTCCGATGCACAGCGCAAAACCGCTGTAGAAAATCGGATCTCACACGCAACTAAATTGTTGCAACGAAAAGTGTTTAGGCAAGTACCACGTTGGGGCCGAACACCATTGATTGCAGTATTGGCATTGGCAATAGTTATCACAGGGATTGCATTCAGCTTGCCATCGTCGACGATTTCCAAACACGCAGGCGAATTCGACAAGGCACACAACTACATCATTGGCGGTATTTTTCGTAATCTCGCTTGTTTGCGCGACAATGCGGAGGCATGTAGAGTCTTGGGAATTATTTATCGTAGCGGCAATGGAGTCGCGAGGGATTATTCACACGCGGCGGAGCTGTTCAACAAATCTTGCGATGCAGGAGACGCTGAAGGATGTGGATTATTAGGATACATGTACGACCAAGGAACAGGCGTCGAACATGATCCCTCGCGAGCAGCAGCACTTTATTCACAGAAAGCAGCACTCTTCCTTAAGGCATGCAATGCGGGAGATGCTTCGGCTTGTGAAGACCTCGGCTTCATGCACGAAAACGGAGATGAAATATCGAGAGATTATTCTCGGGCCGCGGCATTCTACTTGAGAGCTTGCGAAGCCGGGAAGGCATCGGATTGTTTCGATCTTGGCTTTATGTACGATCAGGGGACCGAAATCGCAAGAGATTATCCCCGAGCAGCGGGACTCTACTCCAGGGCTTGTGATGCAGGCATCGCGCGTGCCTGCTCGCTTCTTGGTGATATGTATGCTGTTGGCAATGGCGTAGCGGAGGATTATGCAAAGGCGGCGGCAACATTCTCCAAGGCATGTTATGCGGGAGACTCTAGCGGTTGCAACGAACTAGCGTCGTGGTACATGAATGGCTGGGAAATAGGAAAGGATGCAGGAATGGCAAAGCAACTATACGAAAAAGGATGTTTTATGGGCGACAAAGACTCGTGCAACTACGCGGAGGAACTACGTCAGAAGAAGTATTGACAAATGTCTCATTTTGTTGTTGAAAATATCTTCAGGTATAGAGTTCAATTAGACCTGAAGGAGATTCACTCCAACCCTTTGCGCTAATTCCGCGTTAAGGATGGTGTACCCCGCCTTCATGCGAAACAGAAGAAGAAACAAAGGGAGAGCAAAATGAGAAGAGTGATGGATTTGGCAAATTGGCCGCCTGACGGTGGTGGAACGGGGGGCCGTGGAGCGAAATTCGCGGTCTCTCCAGAGAAGGTCTCCATTAAGAGAATCGTGCGGATCGTTGAAAACAGAGTCGATTTCATTTGTACGTTTGAAGGCAAGGATGTGAATTATTCATTTGCAGCACCAGATGAAAAGACCGCACAAAAATTGGGGATAATTCTGAACAGCAACGTAGGGAAGACCCTTTTCTCAATCGGGACAATAGAAATTCCAGAAGATTAAGCACTTGGCGGGTGGCCCATATCCGCCCCTACCCAGGAAGTTGGGTGCCCCAGGCGGGTGGCCCAGGTCTGACCAAACCAAAATGATTGGGTGCCCCAGGTCTCGATTCTGAGACCTGGGAGAGCACGAAACTCGACCGGTCTCTGCCGGCATCTCTGCTTCCCTGATCCGTGGGATGCAGGATGTTGGCATGACGAAGGGGCTTATCCGTTATCAGCCATGGCAAGCGGCCCAGCGCTCAACAAAGATTTAGGCTTCCCTTGATTTGTGTACACGTTTGTGTTCATATTGGCGTGTGAACGGTGGCAGAACGCGAGCTTGAGTTCGAGTGGGATGAGGCCAAGGCCAGGAGCAACCAGGAAAACACGGCGTCTCGTTTCTGACCGCGGCCACGATTTTTCTGAACGAGAGGCTTGAGCGGATCGACGACCGCGAAGACCACGGTGAACTTCGCTGGATTGCGCTGGGTCGGGTTGGCGTCGAGGTCTACCGCGTCGTCTTCACCTGGCGCAGCGAGAATTTGGTCCGCATCGTCAGCGCCCAGAAAGCGAATAAGGATGAGCAGGAAATCTACTATCGTGAGACATTCGCTGAGTGAAATCGCCGCTCTGCGCGCGGGCGGACTCGATGATACCCTTCCCGATGCACCCGTTGCGGAATCCCTCGGCGAGGAATTCTGGAAGTCCGCGCGGGTGGTCGTGCCGCCGGGGAAGACCTCCGTGCATCTGCGCCTGGACAGCGATGTGGTGGAGTGGTTCAAATCGAACGGCAAAGGGCATCTCACGCGTATGAATGCAGTTCTTCGCGCCTACGTCGACGCGAAAAAGCGCTGCGCTTGAAGCTCCCAATCGTGGGGCTCCCAGCTTTTTGATTTGGCCGGCCCGGGCTCCTGGCTGCGATCAGTTCACCCGAGCTGCTTCATCCTGGCTGACCGGATCGGATGCCGCCTGTTGCCTTGGCGGCCCATATGCCCGCAACAGAACCTCTGCGGGATGGATGGTCTTCAGCGCGGTGCCATGCTCTATCTGCATCTGGCAGGTCGCGCACTCGGTGGTCACAAACTCTGGCTGCGCCGCGCGAATGCCGTCGAACAGCGGCTGACCGACGGCCATCGAGGATTTGTACTTCTCCTGCTTGAAGCCAAAGGTGCCGGAGATGCCGCAGCAGCCGGCGTCCAGATCCTCGACCGTGACGCCGGGAATCTGGCGCAGCAAGTGGAACCACGGGCGGCCGATGCCCTGCGACTTCTGATGGCAGGGCGCGTGATAGGCGAGGCGCAGATTGGTTGGCTGGAAGCCGGTGTCGAGCTTTCCGGCATCGGACTGCTGCATGAGCAGCTCGGCCAGGTCGTAGGTGTTCTCGGCGATCTTCCGCGCCGCGGGGCCAAGCGCCTTGTCTTCGTCGAGGACGCCGCCGAAGGCCGTCTTGATCCGGTGCCCGCAACTGGAGCAGGCGGTCACGATGCGGACTCCGGCATTCACGTGGGCGGCCAGCAGCTTCACATTGGCCCGCGCCAGGCTCTGCGCCACGCCGGCATCGCCGTTGGCGGTGGCTGGGACGCCGCAGCACTCCGTCGTGGCCACCTCGGCGCTGAAACCGTTCCGCTCCAGCAGCGCGACGACTTTGCCGCCCAGCTCCGGCTCGTTGTAGCGAATCGAGCAGCCGGGAAAGAGCAGCACGCGCGGACGGCCGCCGGCGGGAGAGGGAGAACGGCGCGCCTTTGCCCTGGTGTACTTGGGAAAGCTGCGCAGCGGGGTGATGCGCATGAAGATCGACATCGCCAGGCGCGCCGGCTTCATGGCCAGGCCAAAGTTGGAGAGCGCCGGCAGAATGGTGGCCAGCTTGCCAATCAGGCCGGGACGCGCAAACCACCAGTCGCGCACGGCGCGGATGAAGGGCTTGCGGTGCCGGGCCTTGGCGTGGGCGATCATCTCGGAGACGCCCACCTGATGGGGGCACGCCAGGTCGCAGCGATGGCACCCCAGGCAGTATTCCAGCCATTCGGTGTCGGTGGGGACGCCCTCGCGGCGCATCCGTTCCAGCTCCGGCCCCAGGCGCTTTGGTCCGGGGTATTCCGGGTTGGCGCCCAGCATGGGGCAGGCGGCGTTGCACAACGAGCATTTCAGACAGTTGTCGAGAGATGAATCGTCAGGACGCATAGGCTCCCCTTGTGGTGGCGGCTAGCTTCCCCGCGCGATAGCCGGAGAGAATTCGCATTGTGTCTGCGCTGTGTCCGCCGCCGCTGTGCGCCAGGGTTCCAGCCAGGAAGAGGTTTTGCGCTATGACCGCGCCGGTGGCGTCGAGCGGGCGCATCTGCGCATCGCAACCGGCGATCGTCTCCGCCAGCAGAGGCGCGGAGCGACGGCCCGTGGCCAGCACCACGCTCTCACCGTGCAGCGTCAGCGGATGGCCGGGAGCCGTGATATCCACGCCGATGCACATGCCCTGGCGCAGCGGAAGACTGTGCACCGGGAACCCCGCGAACAGCTCGACGCCGCTGCTGTGCAGGTAGCTTTGCAGGCGATGGAAGAGGCGCAGACCGAGAATCGAAGGAGGCAGGGTCGGAATCTCGCACACCGAGCAGCCTAGCTCTGCCTCAAATTGCGCAAGCAGCCAATCGGAAGAATGCAATCCCAGGATGCCGGGCAGGAGAATCCGTTCGAAGCCTGAAGCCGCATGCCGCAGGGTGTCGATGAGTTCAGCGCGGAAGGCCGCATCGCGGTCGAAGCACGTGGCGATCTGCAAAACAGTAGCCGGGATGCCGAAATCGTGCCGCAACGAGATTTGCCGCGCCGTGTAGCTGTACGGGGAGCCGGCCACCTGGACCTGCTCGTTCAGCCGCTCGGCCATGAAGCACTCATCGAAGATGGAGAGGCCGCGAATGCCCACGATGGCGGTCGAGACTTTTTCGTCCGCCGCGGCACTCCATAGCCGCTGCGGAGCAAACGCGACACTCTCCCAGCTTCCCAGGTAGTTCGGCATGGGGCGCGGGTGGTCGAAGTCTCCGGCAAGCGGGCACCCTGCCAGGCGCGTCAATTCGCAAAAAAACGCCATGGCTTCGCTGAGTTCGGGGGCCTCGGAGGAGGAACTCGGCGACTCTGCCTTCAGCCATCCGGCGCCCAGGGCGATCGAACCGGGGCCGGTGGCCACAAGCGCAACTCTCAGGCCCTGGCGGGCGGCTGTTGCCGCCGCGGTCAGACCCGCGATTCCGCTGCCCAAAACGACAACCTCGAAGGTTCTACTTTGCATCGTGCGCTCCATTGTGCGTCTCGGCTGGACGGTCGACGCCGTAGAGATCGCAGTTCAAGTCGAGCTGTTCCATCTGCTGGCCGTGGTGCACGAAGGACTGGCCTTTCCGGCGCTCCTGCAGGTAGGCGGAGAGTTCGTTGGCCGCCCGCGACGCCGTCCAGCGGTGGGTCCGATAGGCGGTCAGCATGGCCTTGTATCCGCAGAAAGTGCCTTGGCAGGGTCCAAAGCCGAGCCGTGTGCGCCGGCCGATGTCCGCGATGGCCTGCACCGGAACATGCGCTTCGCTTCCCAGCACGTACTCCAATTCGGCGCGTGTGACCATCTCGCAATCGCAGATAATCTCTGCCAGTTCCGGGCGCGCCTCGATGGCATCCAGTACGCGGGCCACCTCGGGCCCCAGGCGAATCTCGAGCTTATGCGCCACCGGCGCCGGCAACAGGCGGTTGGCGAGGCGGTGCGTCTTGCGATCCACAGCTCCTTGCAGGGGAACCGTGTCGGTGGTGCATTCCGTTTCGACGCCCAGTTGCCGGGCCACGCAGTCGCTCGTCGCGGCAGCCATCTGGCGATAGGTGGTCAACTTTCCGCCGACGATGGAAACAAAGCCGCCCACGCCGTCCTGCGCGCCGTGGTCGAGCAGGAAAAAGCCTCGGCTGATTTCGCGCCCCGCCGAAGTGCCGGTTTGGCGGGGAACGTACAAAGGCCGTACGCCGCAGAAGACACGCAGGATGCGCGCCTCCGCGACTTCGGGAATCATGATCGCACCCTGCCGCAAAAGCGCGTCGATCTCCTCCGCGGAAGCACTCAGATTCTCCGGGCTGGCCACTTCGATCGAGCTTGTACCCAGGATGCACACCGGGCCGGCGGGCACCAGGATGTCCGCATCGCCGGGCTTGCGGCAGCGGTTGATCACACTGCGGCTGAGCCGGTGATTGAGCACCAGCAGCGAGCCCTTGTCACAGCGCACGGGCACATCCACGCCGGCCATGGCGGCAACCGTCTGCGCCCAGCCTCCCGCCGCGTTGATCGCTATTTCGCAGGCGATCTTGTGCCGCTCGCCGGTGCGCTCGTCGCGGTAGTTCACCGCGCGCACGCGCCCATCGGCGGTGTCGATGGAGGTCACTTTCGCGTAGGTGTAAAGCTTGCCTCCGCGCGCCGAGGCGGCCTCGAGGTTGGCCAGGGTGAGCCGGAAAACATCCACATGCGCGTCCGGGCAAGTGAATGCGCCCAGGATATCCGGGGCCAAGCCCGGCTCCACATGGTGCGCCTCTTCCTTGCCCAGCCGCCGGCTCTCGATGCCTGCAACCTCGGCGGCCTTCCACCACTGCTCGAAGAATGCCGGATCGTCCTTGGGGCATTGCACAAAAAGCCCGCCCACCTCTTCCACGCAATGCGGCGCGATCCTCTTGACGATGCGGTTCTCGGCGGCGCAGGAGCGGGCAGCCTCGGGGTCCTTGACCGCGTAGCGGCCGCCGGAGTGCAGCAGCCCGTGACAGCGCCCGGTGGCCCCGTTGGCGATGTCTCCCTGTTCCAGCAGGATGGCCGCGATGCCCCGCAAGCTCAAATCCCAAAGGATGCCGGCGCCTGTCGCTCCTCCGCCGATGATGACCACTTGTGTCGATTCCATTTGCTTCTCTTTCCCCAGAATGCCAACGCGTCGCTTTCTTGACGCGCCGGCGTGGTTTCCTCGTCGCGCCCATGAGCTTGGGTGCCCCGGATCTCGCTTTGGAGACCTGGGAAACCACAAAACCGCACCGTTGCCGCATTTGCGGAACATGCGCCAAAAAGCGCGTCCCACCGCATACGCGGAAGTATGCGTCCGGATGAACTGGAACGGCAAGAGAAGAGAGGAGTCAGTGCCTTGAAGGAGAAGGATCGAAGAGATTTGAACAAGGACCGGACTGCCGCGAAAAGCATCGCGGAACCAAGCGCCCACGGGCGCTTGATCCTGACTTCTTCGGCAGTATTCAGTCACCCGCTCGCGCTCTCTCAGGCACTCTTCGCGAACGGCGTTGGGCTGGTACCTGATCGAAGTGTCTCCCGATTCAAGACACGCTGTCAAGGAAGAATGCGGCACCTGGCGGTTTGTCCCCTTGCCGCAAACCGGAGACGAAAGGATCGAAGCGAACCCCAATCGCCACTCATCTGAGGGCCCCGGGTTGCTTTTGCCTTTCTGCGCCTCAATCCAAATTTGCCGATCAACGATTGCGCTTCGGCCATCTGCAATCCCGAAGGGAGGCGGGCGTTTCAACCCCCTCGCGTAAGGTCCGCAGAATCAGCGGGGCATTGGCGCCGGAAGAGGACAATGAAGATGCCATTCTTGCGCGCGCATCCCTCTCCCCAGGCTGGACAGTTCCTGAGAGGTCTTGCCAAGAAAGCCGATCCAGCCCAAGAACCCTTCATCCTGCCCAAGAATTCACCGTGCGCAAGCGGGGTCAGCACCCCTTTACTCGAACCGTCGCCAGATGATGTCTCGAGCGAAGGTATCCCGGGCTGCGTGACCAATCAGGCGCAACCCCAATCCCGGTCCCTGGGGCATCTCTCAGTACGGATGCCAAGGGCATAACTTCGGGATGCCCGTGATCCGCGCGGAATCTGGCTCCCCCCACAGGACGCATTTTGAGCTCCTTCTGCCTGAATCCAGGGTCGCTCGAACCCCAGCAACTCCTGCCGCAGACGGCATAGCTTACACTCAAGCTAGATGCTCAACCGGGGCTACGCCTACACCACAATCATCGGCAGCAAATACCCAGGACAAACCCTGCTCTCCCACCTGGCGAGCCTCTACCCCCACTCGACCCCGCAAGCCTGGCAACAAAAACTGAACAACGGCGAAGTCACCCTCAACGGCGTCACCGCTGCCGGAAGCGAATCGGTCACTTCAGGCCAAACCCTTGTCTGGAACCGCCCGCCCTGGATCGAACCAGACGCCCCTCAGGACTTCGAAGTCCTGTTTGATGACCCCCATCTTCTGGCCGTCAACAAACCCAGCGGGCTGCCTACCCTCCCCGGCGGCGGCTTCATGGAAAACACCCTGCTGCGCCTGGTGCAAAAGCGAACCCCCAACGCAAACCCTGTCCACCGGTTGGGTCGAGGCACCTCCGGAATCGTCCTCTTCGCAAAAACACCGCAGGCGGCCTCGAATCTATTCGCAAACTGGAACACACCCAAAGTTCAAAAAATCTACCGGGCGCTGGCGCAGAACATTGCACAGCACGATGCCTACGAAATTCTCACACCCATCGGCCTCGTCCCGCACCCGCGCCTCGGTTCCGTGTGGGCCGCCAACCCAAGTGGCAAACCCTCAAAGTCATTGGCAAAAGTGATCTCACGCACCCTAAGCACCACAACATTTGAGGTAAGCCTGCACTCGGGCCGCCCTCATCAAATCAGAATCCATCTTGCCTCCATCGGCCATCCCCTGGTCGGCGATTCTCTGTACGGCTTAAACGGACAGCCTCTTGAGAATCTCCCCGGCCTTCCCGGCGATGGAGGATATCTCCTGCATGCCCAGTTTCTAAGATTCCACCACCCCATCACCGGAGAACAAATCAATCTTGAGGCAGCTTTGCCGGCCGGATTTTCATTGCATCCGTAGAAACGGAGCCCTTTTTCCATCTTTTCGTCAATGGCCGCCAGGATGCGCCCGGCATCCGTTGCTCACCACTCCTCGATCTGGAAAAACTGGCTACCGCCGCCCCCCGCCGGAGTAGTGTGAACGGGTCCCGGTGTCCAACACATAAACACAATTCTGTTGCTGCAATGCGTTTCTCAGGGGCTAGGGCCCACGGCCTAATTTCAGCAAGATGCGGCACGACTGAAGTCGTGCCCTGTTACAAAGCGCGCCCCATCGGGAGTTTTTCCGCAGCCTGTGAAGTCGTGCCCTGAAACGAAGCCGCATGTGAATCTTCGCGTCGCCCCTCCGGGGCGGTAGTCAATGAGGAGCGGGCTGACCCAGGGCTTCCGCCCTGGGCTACTCTCGACCGGCCCCTCCAGGGCCGGCTAAATGCCCGCTTCGTCCATCGCGGGTCGGAGGCGCCGGTGCGGGACTGAAACGAAGCCGCATACGGATCTTCGCGCCGCCCCTCCGGGGCGGTAGTCAATGTGAGGCGGGCTGACCCAGGGCTTCCGCCCTGGGCTACTCTCGACCGGCCCCTCCGGGGCCGACAGCGCAAAATGCCGTTTCATCCCTCGCGGGTCGGAAACGCCGGTGCGGGACTGTTACGAAGCCCGCCGGTCTGGGAGTTGTTCCGCAAGATTGAAAGCCCCCATCGATTCCATTTGCGAAATGCCGGGGATAGATTTCCCGCCTACTGCCCGAGTGCTCTCTTCCCTGCCGGGAGAGAACATTCGGGCGCTACTCCGGATCGACATTCTTCTTGCCGCTGATTTGCTCCACGGCGATCTCCACCACGGCGCAGCTGGCGGCGTGTTTCTCTTCGACGGGCTCGAATGGCTTGCCTTCCGCGTATCGTTCCACCAGCAGATTGAGCAAGGCGGTTTTCTCCGCGACATCGGAGACGATCCGCGCCCGGCCAAACGCCAGCACCGAGGTATAGCGAGTCGAGCAGCCGCAGGGACGCTCGGTCGAGACGGTGAGCTTGGCCGTCGCGCTCACTTCAAAGCAAACGCAGCTGTTGGCGGCTATGTTGTCGAGCTTGCGCCCGTCGAGCTTGGAGTGAAAGTAGATCTTTCCCCCGCAATACAGATAATTGAGCGGAGTAATGTAGGGCTGACCGGCAGGGTCGCAGGTGGCCAGGCGTCCCTCTGTTCCCGCGCGCAGAAATTCGCGGGCATCTGCGTCACTCATCCAGCGAATGGGCATGGCAATTGGGCCTCGGAAACTCAAGTATGCCGACCGGGGGGTTCGGGAATTGCGGCGGGCAGGCATCACGCGCCGGGGTTGAAGAAGTCTTCCAGGCCGGCGCGGCGGGCATGAGCGGCCATCGACGCCTGAATCTCCAGGGCCAAGGCCAGGGCGTTGCGGCCCTGCCGTGCAGTCACCCTCGGCTCATGGCGGGTGCGCACCGCATCCAGGAAGGACTGAATCTCCAGCCGCAGCGGCTCGCCCGGCGTGACTTCGGGCTTCACAAACGAAAGCCCCGGCGCGGGGCCGGTCTTCTGCGCTTGAAACAGAGAAGCGGCCATGGCCAATAAAGCTGGATCGATCTTGCCGGTCGCCGCCAGTTGGGCCAAAAGCGCGGGGTCGAGCTTTCCCGAGGCCAGCGCGGCAGTAGCCGCAGCGGCCAACTCCGGCGGCAGAGAGGCGAGCAGTTTCTGGGCGGGTCCGCTGGCCAGGGCTTCGAGGCCTTGATTGGGCGCCGCGCCGTCGCTGTCGATGCGAATCACCAGCAGATCCTGGCGGGCGTAATCGATGGAGACGTACTGGCGGGGTTCGAAGAAGCGCAGCTTGCGCACCCGCTCGGTGGAGACGCGGGAGGCGGTGAAGTTGGCCACGCAGCCTGATTCGAACTCGACGCGCACGTTGGCGATGTCCACCTTGGGCGAGAGGATCGGCAGGCCCACGGCTCGCACCTCGCGCACCGCCGAGTTGGCGAAGGTGAGCACGATGTCCAGATCGTGAATCATCAGGTCCAGCACCACGTCCACATCGAGCGCCCTGGGCGTAAAGATGGAGAGGCGGTGGGACTCGAAGAACATGGGGCGGCGCAGTTTGGGCTGGACGGCCAGCACGGCGGGATTGAAGCGCTCCAGATGGCCGGGCTGCAAGATCCGCTTGCCTTTTTCGGCGCGCGCCACCAGATCGTCGGCTTCGGCCAGCGTCGCAGCCAGGGGCTTTTCGACCAGCAGGTCCAGGCCGGCATCGAGCAGCACGGAAGCGACCGCATGATGATGCACCGTGGGCACCGCGACGGTGGCCGCGTCGATCTTCAGATCGGCGGCCAGCAGCTCTTCCGGGGTCGAGAAGACGGGGATACCGTATTTGGCGGCGTACTCGGCGGCGCGGGCTGGATCTTTCTCCAGAGCGGCAACCAGGGCGACACCCTGCCCGGCGGTCTCCAACTCGCGGTAGACACGCAGGTGGTTCTTGCCGAAGGCGCCTGCCCCGGCAACGGCAACACGCAAGATCGGCTGGCCCACTAGCGCGCCGTCCCGTTTTCCGGCGTCTTCCCTTCGACAACCTTCAGACAGCGGCTGTAGAGATCGAGCAGTTGGGTCACGTGCTCCTCGGGCTTGGGCGCGGCGGCGCCGCTGAAGCCGGTGGAGGGCGCGGCGGGACGGCCCACGCCGGCGGTAACGGATACAAACTTGAGCAAATCGAGGGCGATGTCTTCGTTGCGGCGGGCGCCAAGGCCCGCAGTGGTAATTGCATCCATCGGAAAAGTCTCCAAAGGGGATGCTAGCAGAAACGGCCCTGGGGCGGCCTCTTCCCTGGACGAGTGCAGTCGCTAGAGAATGAAGCGGGCGCCCAACGAACAAGGCTGGCGAAGGATATCGGTTTCCCATCCTTGCGGCAGGAAAAAGCCGCAAGGATGAGGCACGGAGCCGTTGTGGCGGAGCAGCCGGTTCATTCCTGCCGGAGCCGGCCGGCGCGGGTCGGGCTGCTAGCAATGGAACAGCAGTGCGCTGGCAGTTGAAGCCCCTCCGAGCGCCCTCGAAAAGATCAGAGGAAGTTGTTTCATTTCCCGTGTTTGGGCGGTATGATTCGAATCGCACCGTAGGCCGACAACGGCAAGACGGCGGCTTGCCGCCGCAAGCGGCGACTTTGGGGGAGTAATCCGCGCTGCCAAGCGATCGAGGACCCGCCATGGAAGCCAGGAAGAATATCTCTCCCGAATTCGTTCTCGGTGAAGGGGCTTTGGCGCTGGTGGGTCGCTATGCGGCCAATTTTGGCGCCAGCAAGGTGTTTCTGGTAACCGACCCTGGAGTCATTGCCGCCGGGTGGACGGCAAAGGCCCAGGACGCCCTGGCGCAGATGGGCATTCAAGCCTATGTTTTTTCCGGTGTTTCGCCCAATCCGCGCGACGCGGAGATCATGCAGGGCGCCATTGAATACCAGGCCGAGGGCTGCGGAGCGATTGTGGCGGTGGGCGGCGGGAGTCCCATGGACTGCGCCAAGGGCATCGGCATCGTGGCCAGCAACGGCAAGCACATTCTTCAATACGAGGGGGTGGATCGGGTGCCTGTTCCCGGTCCGCCATTGATTTGCATCCCCACCACCTCCGGGAGTTCGGCGGATGTGTCGCAGTTCGCCATTGTCAACGATTCCGTGCGCAAAGTGAAGGTGACCATCATCAGCAAAGCCACAGTGCCGGATGTCTCGCTGATCGACCCGGTGGTAGCAACCACCATGCCCGCCGCGCTGACCGCCGCCACCGGGATCGATGCCCTGGTTCATGCCATTGAAGCGTATGTCTCGACGGCGCAATCGCCGATTACCGATCTGCACGCCCTGGAGGCCATCCGCCTGGTATCGGCCAATCTGCTCAGCGCCCTCGAACATCCGCTGGATATCGAGTACAGGGATCGGACGATGCTGGGCAGTCTGCTGGCCGGCCTGGCGTTCTCCAACGCCAGCCTGGGGTTGGTTCATGCCATGGCGCACGCGCTGGGCGGACGCATGGATTTGCCCCATGGGGAATGCAATGCCTTGCTGATGGGCCATGTGATCCGCTTCAATTTCAGCAGCGTGCCGAAGCGCTACACGCAGGTGGCCAAGGCCTTCGGACTGGAAGTGGAAGGGCTACCGCCGGGGGCGGTCGAGGAGAGGCTGCTCGGGGCCTTGCAGGAATTCCGGCAAAACACGGGACTTCCCAGTTCGCTGGGAGATTACGGTGTAAGCAAGCAGGATATTCGGGTTCTGGCGCAGCACGCTTTCCACGATCCTTGCCTGGCCACCAATCCAACCCAACCCACGGTCGAAGATATCGAGCGCATCTATGAGCGAGCACTTACCGCATGAAGACCGGGAGGACCTGCGCGCCCAGATCCTCGGCCTCGGCGATCGCACGCTGCGGAAGAGCTATTTTCCTCAGTTGCAAAAACAGATCGAGGATCTGAAGAAGGCACGCGCCGCCGAACAGGAAAAGTCCGCGGCCCTCGAAGCCACCATCCGCGACCTGAAGGAATCCCGCGCTCAGACCGAGGAAAGCGAGAGGAAATTCCGCACCCTGGCCGAGTTCACCAACGACATGGAGTATTGGATTGGCCCGGACGGAAAGGTCATCTACATTTCCCCATCCTGCGAACGGCTAACCGGGTACAGCCAAACCGAATTTGTGGCCCATCCCGAGATGTTCTCTGAGATTGTGCATCCGGACGACCGCTGTTTGATCGCCATTCACACTCTGGGAGCAGCGATGATCGAGCCCCATACCGTGGATCTGCGGATCGTAACCCACGGGGGCGATGTGCGCTGGTTGGCGCACGCCTGCCAATCCGTCTTTTCCGAAGACGGGCGGTGGCTCGGGCGGCGCGGGAGCAATCGCGATATTACCGAACGCAAGGCCGCCGAAGACCAGATCCAGCGCTATTCGAGCCAACTGGAAAGCGCCTTCATGCAAAACGTGTTGCTGGCCATGAACTTGAGCGAACTGCGCGACCCTTACACGGCCGGTCACGAGCGGCGGGTGGGCGAGATCGCCAAGGCCATTGCGATCGAAATGGGACTGGACGAGAACCGGACCAAGGGCGTTCAGGTTGCCGGCTATTTGCACGATTTGGGCAAGATCACCATTCCGGCCGAGATCTTGAGCAAGCCGGGGAAGCTTTCGCCGGTGGAGTACATGCTCATCCAAGGCCATTCCCAAGCCAGCTACAACGTCTTGCGCAATACCCAATTCCCCTGGCCGGTGGCGGTGGCCGCCCTCCAGCACCATGAGCGGCTGGACGGCAGCGGCTACCCGCAAGGGCTGAAGGGGGATGCGATTCTGCTGGAGGCGCGCATCCTGGCGGTGGCGGATGTGGTGGAAGCCATGGCCACACACCGTCCTTACCGCGCCCGTCTCGGCATTGAACCGGCGTTGGCCGAAATCGAGAGCGGGAGCGGCAGGCATTTCGATCCGAACGTGGTGCAAGCCTGTTTGCGCCTGTTTCGCGAAAAGGGCTTCACGATTCCCGAATAGGCAGAAGATAGACCTCGCGCGGTAGTCTTGAACACATGCGCACGGCGTACATCGGGATGGGCGGGAACCTGGCCAGTTGGGCAGGGATGCCGGAGGCTACGCTGGCCGCGGCGGTCTTGCGGTTGGGATCGCTGGGCCGGGTGGTGCGCCGGTCTTCTCTGTATTCGACCGAGCCAGTAGGGTTCGTCGAGCAGCCGCGCTTTGTGAATGCGGTTGTCGGCTTAGAGACAGAACTGGAGCCGCGGGAGTTGCTGAAGGGGATTCTGGCCGTCGAGCAGGAGTTCGGACGGGACCGAACTGCGGGCTTCGCCAACGGGCCGCGCACGTTGGATTTGGACATTCTGCTGATTGGAGACGTGGAGATTCGCGAACCGGAACTCGATATTCCCCACCCCAGGCTGGCCGAGCGGGCGTTTGTGCTGGTACCGCTCAACGAGATTGCAACGGGGGTCGCTGTGCCCGGCTTGGGAAAGACCGTGGGGACGTTGCTCGTAGAGCTGGTAAAGGACTCCAAGAGCGAATCCGAGGCAGTGGTACGGGTGGCGGGTACGGCCTGGCCGGGGGCCTGTTGAAGTTCGTGGTTTCCCACCCATTCCGCATCTTTTCCTCGAAAAGCCGCGGAATGGATGATTGCATGACAGCGTCGGCTCCCTCGACCTGAGTAAACTGGTTGCGGCTAAACGACCACGAAGCTCGGGAGGAAAGGAGCCGAGCATGATGATTATAGGCTGTGATTTTC
>Ga0181529_10004188_pt1 | contig 15773 bp, 11 predicted proteins | sample PEATcosm2014_Bin_36_FD_119763 | JGI IMG/M metagenome (GOLD analysis project Ga0181529, IMG submission 119763) | Peatland microbial communities from MTU Mesocosm Facility, Houghton, MI, USA - PEATcosm2014_Bin10_30_metaG | ecosystem: Environmental > Terrestrial > Soil > Wetlands > Peat | place...
CCTAAAGGCGAAACGCGGGTCCTCGCCGGCGTAGACCATGCGGGCGAGCCAGTAGAGGGCGGCGTCCGGGTCGGAGCCGCGGATGCTCTTTATTAGCGCGCTCGCGGAGTCGTAATGGTAGTCCCCGTCCTTGTCGTAGAGGACGGCCCGTCGCTGGATGCTCTCCTCGGCGGCCTCGAGGCCGACCGCTATGGCAGCGCCTGGCTCAGGAGGCCAGGGATCGGCGCTGGTCTCCACGGCGAGCTCCAGGGCGTTGAGGAGACTGCGGGCGTCACCGTCTGAGGTCTCGACGAGGTGCTCGAGGGCACCCTTCGCAAACTCGACGCGCCAGCGGCCGTAGCCTCTATCGGCGTCGCTCAACGCGGCTTCGGCGACCTTGAGCAGATCGGCGGCCTCGAGGGCCTTGAGCTGAAATACCCTCGAGCGCGAAACGAGGGCTCGGTTTACCTCGAAGAAAGGATTTTCGGTCGTCGCGCCGACCAGAATGATGGTGCCGTTCTCGACCCAGGGCAGGAGCGCGTCCTGCTGGGCCTTGTTCCAGCGATGGACCTCGTCGACGAAGAGGATTGTCCGCCTATCGTAGAGCTCTCGGTGCTTGCGTGCCTCCTCGATGGCCGAGCGGATGTCGGCGACTCCGGCGAGCACGGCGTTGAGCGTGACGAAGCGGCTGGAGGTCGTGTTGGCGATCACGCGCGCGAGCGTGGTCTTGCCGGTGCCCGGCGGGCCCGAAAGGAGTATCGAAGAGAGCTGGTCCTTCTGGATGGCCCGCCGCAGAAGGCGGCCGGGCCCGACGATATGCTCCTGGCCGGCGAACTCGTCAAGGCTTCTCGGCCTCATCCTTGAGGCAAGGGGCTCCCCCGAGCGCTTGGCAGCGGAGCCTGCGCTGGAGTCTCGGCCTGCTGCCTGGCCTTCTGCGCGCCCGTCTGCCGAAGAAAAAAGGCTAGTGTCCGTAGCTGCCTACTGGGCGGCCCATCCCGACCAGGTGAGCGAGCCTGCGGCCCAGGAGCTCGCGTACAGACCGTAGTACGACGTGCTCGTGGCCCCGGGCGAGACGCAGAGCAGGGCGGTGGCGCCGGCCGCGTCGTAGAAGAGGACGTGCACGGGCGCGGTGCTGACGGTCGTGGAAAAGACCGATGTGGCGCTGGTGCCGGCGACGGAGCCGCTCGAGCCAAGGTTCAGGGACCCGAAGCTGCCCTCGTAGTATCCGACGGCGGCCGTCGTTCCTATGGCGTCCGTGCCTACGACAATGGAGTAGCCCGACGCGGCTGGAATGGCCGTGACCTGGGTGAGGGGAACTGAGGTGTTGACGTTTTCCACCGTTGCGGAGCTGGCCCCGACCTTGTACTGGACAAGATAGCCGCCCTTCGTCGAGAGGTAGACGGCGGGATCGCTATAGGCGTCGCCCGTGAATGAAATTGCCCACATGCCCCAGGAACTCGCTACCCCCGAGGTGCTAATACTCCAGCCCTCGGAGGCGATGGCGGAATTGAGCATCGTCGAAACTGCGCTCGTCCTACCGGTCGGATCCGTGGCGCCGTATTGGTCAGTCGTGACGAAGAGGTGGTACTCTGAGGCGAACCAGTAGTACGTGCCGTCGTAGACGACGCCGCGGAAGGTTTCGTCGTTCCAGGGCGTGATGCCGCTCACGAGCTTGAAGCTGTCGCTGCCATGATCGTAGTAATACAGCGTGTAGGTGCTCGCGCCGTTTTGGGTCGTGCTGTTGGGATTGTGGACGTAGCTGTGGTACTCGGCGTAGACCTGCCCATTGGCTGTGTACAATGCGTCGAGACTTTCGACCGTGGTCTCCTGGGTCGTAGAGCCCGTCGGGTTCTCCGGGGGGAGGTTGTTGACTTTCGTCCAGGTTGAGCCATCGGAGGATTGGTATACGGCTATGCCAAGGCTGGCTTCTCCGCCCGTCTCGATGAGGGCGAAGATAGTTCCGCTCGTGGCTGTGCCGGCGAGCACCGCGCCGCGGAGCGCGTAGCCGCCGCTCACGATGGGCACGGAGGACCAGCTGTCGGCGCCGACAGCGCTGTACTGGAGCGTGCCGCCGGTGACGGCGTAATAGTTGGACCCTAGCCTGAAGGCGTTGAAGACCGCCGTCTCCTGGAAGATCGAGGCGCCATTCTGCTTCTTTTCGCCCTGGATCGTCTGGAGAATGCCGAAGGAGTTATTGCAGGAGAGGGCGAGCAGGGAAATCAGGGCCGCGATGGCCGCGCAAGCCGCGCGCATTCGTATCCGCATACATGCCTCTCCTAGAGATGATAGATGGCGACGAGGGCGGTCTCCACGAAGCCGGCGATCTGGTCATAGCTCGTGTAGTCTCCGTAGTGGAGCTCCGGCACGGCCCAGAAATAGGCCTGGAGGCCGACGCTCCACGAGGAGGAGGCCCGCCAGTAGGCGGCCGGGCCTATCTTGGCGTAGGGACCGAAGAGACCCTGGCTGTAGTCCCGCACATAGTAGGCTCCAACCTCGGCCATGAGGGAGAATTCGAAGGGGAGCTTGGTCCACCAATAGGCTGCAGTGAAGCCGAGGGGTAGGACGACGAGGTAGGAGGCGCCTATCGACTCGTTGACCGAGACGCCGAGGTCCCCGCCGAGGGCCCAGCCGGTCGCGATGAAGTATTGGTAGGAGACGGTGAAGTTGGCGCCTACGTAGAGATTGCTCGCGCCCTCGCCGGTTTGAGGGAGAATGAAGCAGGGAATCTGGGCCCCGGCCGAAATGCCGACGAGCTGGTCTCCGGGCTGGAATGGACTGACTGGCAGATCCGAAGCCGCTGGCGCAGCGTCTGGTGGAGAGCTCGGCGCCTCGACTTTCGGCGCATCGGAGGAGCTGGGAGCATTGTCCTCCGCGAAAATCGCGGACGGGATGATGAGCAGGGCGGCGGCGATAAGGGCCGCGCCGAATGGCTTCATGATGCCTCCGATCATTGCACCGGACTATAGCACGGCGGCAATACCTTGAAAAGTCGCGGAAGAGGCTCTGGTTACGCCTCCCTTGGCAGGGGTGACGGCCGAGTGTACAGTAGCTGAAAACCTCGGCGAGGGCTATTCGATGAAGAACGTTTTCATCCCCGCGGGAGATACCGGTATCGGAAGCGAGCTGCTGGAGCAGCTGAGGATATTCGGCATTACGGTACGGGACGTGGATGGCATAGCGGACGTGGAGCGGCTCACGGCCTCCATCGGGGCTGGGCTGCTCCTGATAGACGCTGCCCGAATCGATAAGGATCCGCCCTTCGTCAAACAGGTCCTTGGCCTAAAAGAGTCGCTGGGCGCCGCGCTTAGGGTCATCTATTACGCCGACAAGGACGACTTCGAGACGAGGCTCAAGGCAGTTCGCGCGGGGGGCGAAGCTTTCTTCCAACTCCCCGTAGACGCCTACCGCCTGGCCGAGAAGGTCGACGCGCTCTTCGGCGAGCGGGAGGCCGAGCCCTATCGGGTTCTGATCATGGACGATGATCCCGAGCAAGTGGCCTTTAATTCGGAAGTGCTCAGCCGAGCGGGAATGGTCACCACGACGGCGACGGAGCCCGCCCGGCTCATCCCCCTCCTGGTCGAGACCAAACCGGACATCATGCTTATGGACATGTACATGCCCGGCTGTACTGGGCCCGAGCTGGCTGGGATCGTGAGGCAGCACGAGGCCTTCGCCTCGATCCCGATAATCTTTCTTTCGGTGGAAAGGGACCTCGAGAAGCAGATATCCGCGATCCGGCGGGGCGGGGACGAATTCCTGGAGAAGCCCATCAAGCCCGAGCACCTCGTGAGCAGCGTGGCGATGAGGGCCGAGCGCATGCGGGCGATACGCTTCTACATGGAGCGGGACTATCTGACGGGGCTGCTCAACCACTCCACCATGACCGAGAGGCTGGGCAACGAGGTGCTCAGGGCGAGGCGATCGGGGGCCATGATATCCTTCGCAAAGATCGACGTGGATCGATTCAGGGAAGTGAATGAGCGCTACGGCCACCTCACCGGCGATCACATTCTGCGCAGTCTCTCGCGACTGCTGACGGAGCGGCTGCGGCGTACCGACATCATCGGCAGGTACGGCGGCGAGGAATTCGGAGCAATCCTGCCCGGCGCCGACTCGCGCTGCGCCGTGAGGCTGGTCGATGAGATGCGGGAGAGCTTCGCGAGGCTCTCGCATCGATTCGAGTCGGCCTCGTTTACGATGACCTTCTCGGCGGGCATAGCCTCCTATCCGGACTTCGTGGGCCAGGCCGACATAATCGACGCTGCCGACCGGGCCTTGCGGAAAGCCAAGGATCGGGGCCGAAACTGCGTCGTGGTGGAGTCCTCGCGTTTATGAGAAAAGATCGTTACAGGGAAAGACCGCGGAGACGCGCAGGCGCAGAGAAGACGAATCGATGATACAGAGCGAGATCTTGGCTCAATAATCATCTCGCTTTTGCGCCTTTCATGCCGCGCGCTCGTTGCGCTCGCCAGGCTTCCCTCGGCGGCGCGCTCCAACGAAGGTCCTCCTATCGCTTCCTGGGTCCGGTGCGGCGAGGTTCCCGCGCCAGGATCGTCCAGCTGAGGGCTTTAAAGGGATCCGGGCCTGACCGCAGGCCCATGTCCACTACTGCGCAATCGAGAAAGTCGACTTGCGGAGGATCGAGGCTCAAGGCGGCGGCTAGAGCGGGCACGGGATCGGGACAAGGGCAGAGGAAAAAGCCGAGGCAGGGCCGAAGCGGGGCGGCGGGATGTTCCTCTACCTCGTCGTTAGGAGAGGCCAGGCTCGCGGCGCTCGGCAAGGCCTGGCGAAGGGCGTTCGCAACGCTCTCGAGAGGGCCCTCGAGGCCGAGGTACAGCAACCCGCCGGAGGCCATGGGACCTGTCGTGGCGAAAGGGGCCGCGATGCCCCTCCAGCAACCGCGCATGAACGGCCCGGCGCGGCGGCCGCCCGGGAGTTCGCGGGGAAAAAGCCACAGCAGGGGCACGAGCTCGGGAAAGGCGAGGGCCGAAGCCTCGCCGAGGGCGGAGAAGATCCTGCGTCGATATAGGACGATGTCGCGGGCGGCGTTGCCCGGAGGCTCGAGGGCGATCATTCTCATGCGCACGCAAGCATGATACAATCAATGGCATGAAGCGGAAAGTCGAGCGACTGGCTGGAGCCATCGCGAGCGCCATATCTACCTGGGAGGCCGTCGAGTGCATCGCCCTCGCCGAGCACTCCGAATCCGACGTCCTCGATCCGAACTTCGCCCTCGTGATCGACGCCTATCTACGCGCGGACCCGCCGGATTCCATGGACAGGCAAGCGGCCTTCGCCACCGCCCTAGGCCAGCCCGGGGCTTTCGAGAGCTCGGTCTCCCGCTCCAAGGACCGTTTCTTCATCGAGGGCCTCCCCCTGCGGGTGGAGTACAAGAGCGTGCAGATGATCGATGATGTCATCGCCAGATGCAAGGGACCGGACTCGCAGACGGTCTGGATGCTCAAGAATTCCGGCACCTATATGTTTTACAGGCTGCAGCATTCCCGAGTCCTTTTCAAGAAGACGGATTGGATCGAGAAGGTGCGAATAGACCTCGAGAAACTGCCCGATTCGTTCTGGGGCGGTCTCCGCGGCGCGTTGCTCTCCAAGATGGAGCATTACCTCTCGGACCTCGGAGTCTCCTCGGTCAGCGACGACGGCTACTTCTACGACGTGTCTCTGGCGGGATTCATCCGCTACGCAGCGGCCGCCGTCTTTGTCGCGAACCGCCGGTTCGAGCCATCGCACCGCTATGTCACCTCGCAGCTGGGAGCGCTCGAGCGGTTGCCGGACGATCTTCTCTCGCGCTGGGAAATGCTCCTGAGGAGCGACATCGACATTAGCCGGAGCCAGAAATACGAGCTCGCGGAGCTGATAGCCAAGAGCGTCCTGGCCTTTTCATGAGCTCCCGCATTTCAAAAGGTCTCGTCCTTGCGCTGTGCTGTTGCGCGCTAGCGTCCTGCTCTTCCAAGGCCCAAAGCGTGGAGGGCTTCCAATGGAAGGACCCCGCCGGAATCCCGTTGCCGTTTTCGCAAGGAGCAGGATGGCCCGCCGGCTCCGAGGGGAGCTTCGATCCAGGGCACCAGGTCAATCAATATATGCCCGAGAAGGGCTCGCGAGTCCCGGAGGGGGCGTCGCTCCTCGTCGCCCTGAGGCGAGGGCCCGAGGGCGGCGGCTCGCCGCGAGTCGGGATCTCGGTCAATCCGCCCAAGCTCGATTCGCCGGCCTCGACAGTATTTCCGATAGTATCCGACGAAATCCTCGCCTGCCTGCCTCTCGATTCGGGCCTGGAGCTCGGCTCAGTCAGGATATCGCTCGAAGGCAAGTCGGGCAGCTTCTCGGTCGAGTCCATGGCCTTCGGCCCCTTCTTCCTGGGCATCGACAAGGGCTCAGCAGGGCCCCTACGAGTCTCATCTCGCTTCACGCAAGCGAGGGACGGCAAGGGCCAGAACATCAGGCTCGACAGACCGTTCGCGGGCTTGCCCGAAGAAGACGCGGGGGCAGGCGTGCTGCTGGACTATGGCGGGGCCAAGCCTGGCGAGCCTATCCTGATAGTGGCGACGAAACCGGACGGGACCAGGCTCGTCTATTCCCTGCGAACGCGTCCGCGCGGCACGAGGACCTGCCTGGACCGGGAGCTGCTTGGATCCGACATCGAGAGCCTGGAACTCGAGGCTCCGGCCGATCTCGATATAAAGGCCTTCTATGCGGCCGATATATCACGCGAAGATAACGAGCGCGCGGACCTGGGCCGCGTCCTCCTGGATCCTCCGCCGCGGGGCGATTTCGCACTGTATCGCTGGGACATGCTGCCCTCAGTCCTCGTCCTCGACTTTAAAGACTACGACACGCAAGATAAATATCTGAAACGACTCGCTTTTTTCGTGGAGAAGACGGGGTTCAGAGGCAGCTTGGTCCGGGACGCGGACCTGACAGGACGCCACGGATGGAACGCCCACGATTATGGGAGTGAGGACCTCGCCGCCTTCTACCGAGCCGCCGCGAAAAAATATTTTCCTCTACATCAAGAGGAGCGGGACCTGGAGAGCCTCCTGGCTCGATATGGCGTCATTCAGGGCTCCGGCGGCGATGCCGTTCCAGGTAATGGGGCCATCATATCGATCGCGAGGGAGTCGAGCCCGGCGCTCAGGTGGACCTTTATCGTACATGAGTCCACCCACGCCGTCTTCTTCTCGGACCCGGCCTACCGAAGGTACGCCCAGGCCCTATGGGCCTCGCTCGGCCTGCGCGAGAGATGGTTCTGGACGACGTATTTCGGCTGGGCCGGCTACGATCCAATGGACGATTACTTGATGGGCAACGAGTTCCAGGCCTATCTCCTCCAGCAGCCCGTCGCGGCCGCCGAGGAGTACTTCACGAAGCGCAAGAGCGCCGAGCTCCTCGAGAAGCATCCCGAGCTCACGGATCGCGTGGCCGCGTACATGGCGGAGTTCGGTACGAGCTTCGCCAAGCGCGCCGCGGCCCTAGAGTCCTGGATGGAGGCCACATATGGCATCGAGGCCGGGCGAACGGTCTTCCTGACTCGCCGCTTATAGCCTCCCGCTGAATAAGCCGGCCACGGCGCCGTCAGCCGCAGGCTGGTCGACTCATTCGCCGGCGCCGGACTCCTCCGCCAGGACTTCCTCAACGGTCTCGATTGCCCACTTCCGGGTGGCCTGGAGGAGGGCGGCGCCCTTTATTCCCCCACGGCTCGCCTCGCTCTGGAAGGCGCTCGCGGCTGGCAGGAGGGTCGTCCAGAGATCCCTTTCCTCGTGGACTAGGGACTCCAGGTAGCTCACGGAGGGATCGCGCGGCTCGGGCAGGGCTCTAAGGCTCGTCGAATATGCCCTGAGAAAATCCGAGGCCGAGCACGGCGCGCTTCCCGCGGCGAAAACACGCCTCAGCTTTGTCTCCCTGCGCGGTCTTCCCCGTGGAGTCTTGATGCTCACGCCCCTGCCATCCAAGGGAATGATCTCCATCGAGGAGCGGGCGGCGAAGCGCTCGAGATGCTCGCGATAGGCCATGAGGGGTTTCGTGAGGTATCGGGAATAGCTCTCGCCGTCAGGAGCGATTCCAGTTTCCCTCTCCATATCGGAGCCCCTGAACAGGAAGCCGGAAAATAGGGCCTCAAGTGGGGCGAGCCTCGACTGGCTGCGGTCGAAATATCCGTAGATGTAGGTGCCGCGCGCGTAGCTCTTGCCGTAGGGATAGGAGAAGTCAGCCCCGGCAAGGATGGTGGACTCGGCGCCAAGGGCTTCGGCCAAAGAGAGGGCGGCGTAGGTCACATTGCCGCCCGAGGTGTCGAGGGCGGGGAAGGGCCGCCAGCGCGCGGAGACATAGGCGCAAAATGGATGGCCAGATGAGAAGAAGCGAACCGAGTCCCCAAGGCGGCAAAGTCTGGAGGGCGAGGCCAGGTCGAGTACGAGGGGCAGGCCCTCGGGAATGCCTCCGAGAAAGTGATAGTAGCTGATGTGCTGGCAATCGATCGACAGGACGGCGTTCGGGCGGAGGCCCCTGCCCATCAAGGCGGGCAGGCTGGTATCCGTGGCGATGAGAAAGGCTCCCCCCTCCTGAGCCTTGCGCAGGAGGGGAATCTGCAGCTCCAGAGAGGGACCGGCGGCTGCCACGGCGGCCCGCCTCACCGGTGGCAGCGGCGCGGAGCTTCGCTCGGCCGCGAAGAGGTTCCGCACAGCGTTCTTGAACCAGAGCTTGCCGAAAAAAGCCTGTACGCTATAGTCGTCGGAGATCGCTCCGAGGACCGACTTCAGGACGGCGGCCGCCTCGGAGAAGGCCGGGCCGTCCAAGTCGACGCGGCCGCGAAGGGGCAGGCTTCGCAGGTCTCCCGACAGCGGAGGGACATAGAGCGTGAGGACGGCCTCGCGCAGCTCCTCGGGACTCGGGTCGAGGAGGAGACGGAATCGTTCGTCGCTGAAGAGCTCGGAGAGGTCTATTTCCTCGAGAAGGGCGCGGAGCATGGGAGCCGAGTACTCGACCGCCAGAAGGCCGGTGGTAGAGTCCGAGGATAGGTAGCGCTTGAGAAGATAGCCGGAGCCCAGGCCAAAGGCGACGATGAAGCCTCCCGCAGGCTGGGCCTCCTCAAGCCTTTTAGCCTCGCGCTCGGGGTCTACCAGTGAATGGAAAGGGAACTCTCCCCCAGATCGGAGAAGGACAGGCACGGGGGCCCCGCTGCGAGCGGGTCTGACTACGAGACCGGGCTCAGGGACAGCGTCGAGAAGCCTCTCTCCGAGGCTGGGATCCGATCTCGAGAGGGCTAGGAGGTTGCGCTTGAACACGAGGTCGCTCACGAGGCGAACCTCCTTTCAAGGCCGCCTAGAAAGCTCTCGCAGCTGGCCGAGAGGTCGAGGGCGGCCTTGGAGGCATCGCCGCCCGCTAGGACGGCCCTCCGAGCTGCGGCGTAGTCGACGATGTCGATGGAGCGAAGTAGCTCGGCGATGTCCTTTGGGATATGCAGCTGGCCCTCGGCCAGGCCCAGGGCAGCCCTACGAGACAGATCCTTCCAGGACGCAATCTTTTCGCGCAGGAAGTCTTCCCTCGCTGGGATCGATGGCGGAGCGACTTCCTCGAGTTCGAGCGAGTCCGAGCCCGGTTTCGAACCGAGCAAGGAACAAAGCTCGCGCGTGTCCATCTCGACGAATCCTCCGAGGCGCATAGGCGATGGTCTGAGCCGGAAGAGCCTGCCTGCCAGGAGGCGGGAATCTAGGCCGAGGGCAGAGGCGTAGGACTGAAGGCTCCTAGAGCTCCGCCAGGGAGCTTCTTTCAAAGCGATCGGGGTTGAACCCAAGGACCGGTTCCAGGCCCTGGTCTCGAGCGGCTCGAAGCGGGATACACCGGCGCTCAGGACCGGGTCGAAGCCGTGAGGTCTCGCGTGATCTTTTTCTCCATGGGAAGCGAGGTCCAGGCCGGCCACAATAATCGGCCCGGCGCTCAGCCGTGCCGCGAGTTGGATGGCGGTTCCGGAGACGGTTCCGTGAGGCGGCAATGCAACCGAGGCTCCGAAGGAGGGAAGAAGCTCGGATTCCACGAAGGATCCCTGGTTCAGGACCATGAGGCCAGAGAACCGATAGATAGATGCTGAAGGCAGGGCGGTAAGGGGAGAGGCAAGGGGAAGAGGAGCCGCGGCCAGGGGAAATAGATGGAGCCGGCTCCAATAGCCTCCGTCGCTCGCGACGACCAGATCGGGCGCTCGGCCGGCCGCGAGACAAGCCCGAAGGGCAGAGGAGACGGCCATAAGAATAAAGCCGCCGCGGCCAGGCGGCAGGTCCTTGAGAGCCCGCTCGAGACTAGGCCCCGATGCTGCGACCACGATCGGTCGATCGGTGCCGCTTGGGCGGTAGAGGCGCTCCGCGAGTAAAAAGGAAGCGCAGGCGTTCGCGATCCAGCGCCTGCCCGAAGACCTTACGGTGAAGCTTGAGGAGATTAGCCGATCGAGGGACGCCTGGATGGCGCTCCGGGCGGCCCTCGCTTCCGCGGGAAAGGCTCGTGCCGCGGGCTCCCACTCCAGGACGGCCACGCCCGAAATTGCATCCTCGTCGATGGAAGCGTCGAGGAAGCTTTCGAGAGCGACACCGGAGGCGGGGTTCCAGCTCGTGTCGGATCCGCCCTCACTCGAGGACTCGAAGAAGTCGGAGAGCTGGATGGCGAGGACTTTCGCTCGAGGGAGGATGGAGCGGACGGCTTGGCCCAGGTAGTCGAGGCAGGGGCCAAGGAGCACGACATAGGAAGGATGCGAGGAGCCCAATCTTTCCCTGGCGAAGCGAAGCGCTTCGCTCTCCGGATCGTAGCGGGAGTGAAGCCAGAGCTCCCCGATCACGCAGGTGGGCAGGCCGCTGCGCGAGAGGCAAACGCGGATCTCCATGCTAGGACTTGAGGAAGGCGCGGATGTCCTCGAGGGCCGTCTCGCTAGAAGGATCGAGGAATGAGGCGCTCCCGGCAAGCGGCGCCGAAGAGTCGAGCCAAGGCAAGACTCGTTTCAGGGTCTTGGCGAAATGAAAGAGGGCCAGGTCGGGATCGGCCTTTGATGCAGATCCGAGAACGCAGGCGATCTTCGCGTCTCCGTCATAAAATATCGAACCCGTCTGCGCGAGGACTCTCGAAGCGGCATCATAGAGGGCCGAGAGGAGGGCGATGGGCTCGAGGCCGGCAGGCGGGCCGAGCGACGCATCCAAGCCAAACATGAATATCGAGGCGGTGAGGTATTTCTTGGACGCGGCGAGCATGGCCTTTGGTAGGTCCCGCGAGGCAGGGGCTAGGCGTAGCGGAGGTATTGTCTCGGATACCATGGTGAGAAAAGAGCCAAATCTCCCCTTGGCGGCTTCGGAGCTCCCGTCCAAACGAGAGTCGTGGTAGACCCACAGACCATCAAGGCCGCTGGAAGAGCCCAAGGCCGAGGCGCGCAAAATCATGGAGTCGGGGTGGCAGAGGATCGGTGAGAGAATGGCGCTAGCCTCCTGGCTGAGCTCGGAGGAGGGAAGGCGTAAGGAGCGGGCCAGAGAGTATGGAATGCCTCGATCGGGGATCGGGCTGGATGCAGAGGCTCGATCAGCCTCAGGAAAGCCTCGGAGCGCGGCGAGCTCCATAAAATCCCCGCGAGGCAGGAAGAGGGCGATCGCGGAGAGCGGAATGCGATCAAGGACCACCGACCAGAGTGCGAGCATCGAGTCTGAGCAGGGCGGCAGCGAGGATATCTCCATCCGGAGGGCATCGTAGTCAATCGAATCGAAGACTGTCGGACTCGAGGAAGGGGAAGGGGAAGGGGAAGGGGAAGGAGAGGCAAGCTCGATTCCGGTTTGCGCCGAGGCAATGCGAGGAGGCTCAAGGGTCGCCAAGGCCCTGGCGAACAGACTCGATCCCGAGCGAGATACACTTTTCCTTGGACCGCGAATTGCCTTCTCGAGGAGGCTCATTTCAAACCAGGCCCAGTTCCTCGAATAGTTTCTTGTACGTATCGAAGTATTCGGAGCGGGCGAACTCCTCGATCTTCTCCTCGGGCAGGGAGTCCAGAAGTTTGTCGAGGTAGGACAGCACGCTCTTTATTTCGGTGCGAAGCCTGTCATTGTCCTCTTTCTCAGCCTTGGTCTCGGCTGGAGCTTCGCGCGAAAGCGGGGTCTCCTCCTCGCCAAGGATTAAATCCTCGCCTTCAAGCACTGGAGCGGCTGGCGTGGGCTCTGCGACCTGAGAGACAGCGGGGGGCTCGGCGAAAGACTCTACCAAGGGCTCGGCGAAAGGTTCCGCGAACTGCTCGTCAGCCTCGACAAGCTCCTCGAGACCTTCGGTCTCGAGGGCCGAAGGAGCCTCAAGCTGCTCCTCGTGGAGGCTGATCTCCGCGAAATTGGTCTCTTCGATCTCGGGTACCGGTTCGAGGAGCTCAGCCTCGTCTACGACCTCCTCGGCCGCGTAACCTGGTCCGGCCTCTATGCCAAGGGTCAAGTCCTCGAGAGGCTCGAGCTCGGCCTCGGAATCGGCGAGGGGAAGTTCCTCCTCGATTTCGAGACGAGGTTCGTTCTCGTCTGTATCCAGGTCGAAGGCAGAGAGATCGGTCCCGACGATGCTCTGGTCCTCCATGGAGGGCGCGAGTTCCAGGCTCTCGGTCTGCTCCAGGAACGAGCTGTCATCTGGGGCGGGCGTCATTGGGGTGACGCCTGCCTCGGCGACGAGATTGAGATCCTCCGCAAGGAAGGCGGGTTCCTCCTCGGCTTTCTCGAAGCTCATGTCCTTGCCGAGGCGCACTTCCTCGATCGCGGGCTCTTCGGGAGCCGAATAATCCCCGGACTCGGGAAGCAGGCTCTCGTCGAGGAGCTCTCCGCCGGCGGGAGAGGACTCGCCGAGGCTTTTCGACTCCAGGTCGAGGGGCTGCTCGACCTCGGCGGTTTCTTCCGTAAAATCGGCGGTGTTGAGGATGTTGTCGAGTTCGTCGCCGGTAAGAGCGATGGTCTCGTCCTCTTCGTCGTCGAAGAAGCCGCCCGAAGGAGGCATGGCGCTCTCAATCTCGGTCTTGGGAGCGGGGGCTTCGGCGCCGGTTACGATACCGCTGATCTGGGACTTAAGGGAAACGAGCTCTCCGCGGATGGAACTGAGCTCATCGGCGATCTTTAGGAGAATCTCGGTCGAGAGATCGGGCTTTGGCGGCGCCTCTCGGGGCTCGGGCGGCGCCTCACGGGGCTTAGGCGGCGCTTCGCGGGGCTCAGGCGGTGCTTCGTAGAACTCAGGCGGCGCCTCGCGGACAAGAGGAGCGAGCTCCTGAATAGGGGCAGCCAGCTCGCGCTCCACGGCGCCGATGTCGTCGAAGGCCTCTTGCGCGGCTGGAGCGTGGATTTCGGGGATGGCCAGCGACTCGGGCGCCGGGGCTGAGTTTCCAGAGGAGGCTAGGAAGTCGTCGAATTCGGTGACGGCCTCAAAACCTGGCTCTGGGCCGGAGTCCTCAGCGTGCTCCTCGGCAGAGAAGGCTGGCATGGAGTCATCGAACTGAAGATCGATGTCCAATGGCTCGAAGTCGGAGACGGGAGGCTCCTCCAAGGGCGCGGCAGGCGCTTCGCCCACGTCCATGAATTCGGCGGTAACATCGTCGAGCCCGGAGGAGAACCCGCTATCAGCCTGCGCTTCCTGGCTTACAGGGGGCGCCGCAACCTCGGCGATATCGAGGAATTCGGAAGAAACATCCTCAATCGTTCCAGCCGGGGCGCTTTCGGCCGTATGAGGGGTTGCGTCAAGACCCACCACGCTATCCATATCTATCTCGACTCCAGGATGGATTGGCGATTCAATCTGCGCGCTCGGAATATCGTCCAGGGAGATATCGACCGAGCCGGTGTCGATGTTCTGCACGGTTTCCATGGAAGGCGAAGGCTCGGTTCCCATAAAGGCATCGTCGAGAGGCGGCATGTCCTCGATGTCGGGGAGGGGGCCGGTTTCGGTGGATACCGTTTCCGAGGATGGCTCGGAATCGAAGGAACTGAGCAGCCTTTCCTCGTCCTCGGACAGAAAGGATTCTTCCGGTACGGGGTTCGAGACATCGGAAATCTCGAAATCCAGCTCCGAGGCCCCGAGGCCTGAGGCCTCTTCCTCGAGGTCCCGAGGCTCGGCCTTGACCCAAACGCCGTATTGCTCCAACTCACCCTTAGGTGCTCCGGGAGTCGTCGTCGCGCTCATCGGTCCGGAATCGGGACGTATGGCCATGGTTACTCCGTTGCGGCAATCGTTAATACAGTATCGGCATTCCGGCCCGGCATATTAACGATGCCGATCGTCTTCGCCGAAGGGCGAGGATGATCGCCTTCACTCTAAGCGCCGGGCTAGCGGTTGTCAATAATCGCTCGAGCTTGTGTTGATACGAATAAAGAACGGCTTGCCTGAATCCGTAAATAAAGGGTGATGAGCCTCGCCAACCCAGATCGCAGGGGCAAGGCGGCTTCCCGTGAGAGGGAAGCCCCCCGCCTCGGATACCGACTTGTCCTCTCGGCTTGGGTAGGATTGGCAGTCTATTGCGCCCTGTCATTTTGCTTTGGACCGGCTGGCCTCGCCGCCTACACTCGCTTGGAGGCAAGAAAGACGGCTATGGAAGCCAATCTAACACGGCTCGAGGGCATCCGCTTTTCCTTGGATGCGGAGCTCGATTCCCTGAAAAACGACCCAGATCGGGCAGCTCGGGAGGCCAGGAGCCTCGGTTATCTTAAAAAAGGCGAAACCATCCTGGTCCTGGGCGATAAGAGGAGCGAGAGTGAGAGGCCGGAAACCGGCAAGGCCCTGCCCTACGCCCAGCCCGCAGCCCTATCCGACGATGAGCTGAAATGTCTAGCCCTAGGCGCAGCCCTCGCAGTCCTGGCCGTCATGCTGGCGCCCCCCAGGGGAGCGGCAAGGCGGGCGACGAGGGCCTTCTACCGGTAGAGCCGAGACCAGGCTGCGTCCCGGACGTAATTGTTGTCTATGGAGACGGCTCCCTTATTATCGACCTTGACGAAGACCGATTCCTTGACCCCGCTTAACGCGTTTGCATCGGCAGAGAGGGTGAAGACCCAGCGCCAGGGCCGAGCGGCCGCGGCGACTATCCTCGCGGACTTTAGGTCAAGGCTTGGGCGGTAGAAGTCGGGGGAACCAGGCTGGTCCTGAGCCACGATCACCGCTTGGCCTTCGATCGAGACTTTCACAGCCATCCGCTGGCCCGAGTCCAAGACGGCGAATCCTTTACCATCTGTCATAAGGATAACTCGGTCGACATTTTTGTCGCCCTTCCAGGTCCCAGCGAGCAACTTTAGGGTGGGTGCGGCGTAGGCCGGCTGGCCTGACTGGCCGGTCAATCCGGCCGCGGAAGGCTCCGACGAATCGGCAGGAAGGGACTGGCCGGAGTCCTGAGGCGGTTCGAAGAGGCTGCGAGTCAGCCGACGGGTCCCGAGGATGAGATCGTTGACGGAGGAGAAACTGTCCGCGACGCTTCTCTTCTCGCCGGTCGAGACCTTGGTGACGTCCATCTTGAATACGAGGAGATTGCCCGCTCTCTCGGCCTGGGCAGAGAGGATATAGTCGGCTACGAGGGGTTGGATATCCTTGTCCTGGCCGAACTGGACTGCCGTTTCCGCTTCCTTGAGGGCGAGTTCCTGGCCGCTCGAGTCCGTGACGCGAAAGGCCTTGAACTCGATGACGTAGCTCGTCACGAGGTTCTGGAGAGCGACGCTCTCGTTCTGAGCGAGGCCTGAGCCGCCGAAGTCGACGACGCGGAGCACCTTCAATGCTTCTTGAGCTTGGACGATGCCGGAAGAGACCAGGATGAGCGCCGCAAAGGC
>Ga0181529_10004190_pt1 | contig 15770 bp, 23 predicted proteins | sample PEATcosm2014_Bin_36_FD_119763 | JGI IMG/M metagenome (GOLD analysis project Ga0181529, IMG submission 119763) | Peatland microbial communities from MTU Mesocosm Facility, Houghton, MI, USA - PEATcosm2014_Bin10_30_metaG | ecosystem: Environmental > Terrestrial > Soil > Wetlands > Peat | place...
TTACAACCAGCGCCCTTGATGGATATGGACTTCGCGGTCCCTTGCCCGCTCGTCCGGCGCCGTATGCCTCATATCCGGTTCTTGTCCATCGGCTCGCGTCTTTGCTCCACGCTGCTTTCAGACAACGCCTCGCGACGATGCCCTGGCGCTTCGCTATCACTTCTCCTCCATCAGGATGTGAAGGGGACTTACACCCCTAAGCTGTTAAACATGCTCGGCACACAATGAAAAGGGCCAGCCGAAGCTGACCCTGTGGGATCGCACGCCATAGGCGGCGAGGTCTTTACGGTCCGGTTTCGCTGGCATCCTGCAAGTATTCCGGCGCTCCTGAACAATGATTTGATGTGCCCATTCTCAGCCGGTTTCGAGCTGCCCAGCTTACGCCGCCATCTGTCTGATCTGCCGCAGCCTTCGATAGAACGTCGTCTTCCCGATGTCGAGCAGCCGGGCAGCTTCGAGCGGTTTGCTATTCGACCTCTCGAAAGCTGCCACGATCATCGCTCGCTCCATCTCCGCCATCGTCGGAAAGGCTCCCGTCTCCGGAGCCTGCGTTAAGACGATTGGAGTTGTAGGCTCCACGTACTGCTGCGTCAGCCGCTCGGTTGCCGCGGAGATCAATCTGGAGGCCTGATCGAGCTTCTGAAGGAATTGCGGGTCCTGCCGGATCACGACCTTCTCCACGATCCGTTCCACAACCGTCACGATAGGCTCCGGCAGAGGCGTTCCACAACGCCTGCAACTGGCTCGATCACTCCATTGGACGAGTTCGCAACTGTGGCAACGAACCTTTTCCCGTTCCTCGGTCATAATGTCACCTCTCAAGTTGAAAACGTGCCGGCTCAATCGAAGAGACTGAGCTGCACGTTGGTTTCGGTGGCCGTGGGCCACACGGAGGCCTTCTTCCGCTTCTTTGCCGGTGGGCTCGGCTCCAGCAGGCGAATGCCGAATGTTACCGGCACCGAAGGTTCGGCAACCGGTATTGTAAGATCAAGAATTGGAGCGGGCTCCTCATCTGCTTCCGGCTCCGCAGCGGCTGGGCGCGGCTGCACCTTCTCGCGCTCGTGGTCAAGCTCGCGCCACACAGCGTCGGCCGTTTCTCCGACACCGGCTTTCTCCACAAGCTCGCGCGCCATCGCACTCATCAGGTCTTCGTCGGTATCGAGCGCCTGGAGCCCTTCGCCGGAAAACTTGCCCTCCAACATCAAGGCCACGAGCATTTTCTTGCCCATGAGACGAAGGCAGGTCTCCTGCATTGTGCCGGAGTAAGTGACGAACTTGACTCGCACCGGGAATCTCTGCCCGATGCGCCATGATCGGCGGCTCGCCTGGCGCAAAGTATGTAGGGAGTAACCGGTCTCGTAGAAATAGAGTGTCGGAAACGCCAATAGATCGAGGCCCGTTTCAACGAGCTTGGGGTGGCAGATGACAACCTCGACACCGGCCTTCAGTTGCCGCTCGTACCAGTCCTCTCGCTTGTCCGTGGGGACGGACGAGCGAAGGATAGCGACACGGATGCCTTCCTGCCGCAGCACAGTCTCGAGCCGCAGCGTGACATCCTTCTCGCCCGTGTAGGTCGCATAGACCTGGCACCGCCGTCCCTGCCGCAGTTCCTCTTTGACGTCGGCGATCAGAGCGCGCTCCTTCGCGTAGAGCGCCTCCCGCGTGAGGTTCTCGGGTTCCGTCACCAGGAACTTCACATACTCCTTCGTCTGCGGATCGCGGGCCCGCGCCCATATCTCGTCGAAGTCGTAGGGATGATCGGGATAGAGCAGGAGGGTGTTGAGCAGAATGCTCATCAGGCTCTTATTGCCGCGATGCGCTTTCATCGCGGAACGAATGTCCTCTTCTAGCTTTTCGTAAGCTTGCTGCAGAGCCTCGTCCATATCGACCGACATGACGCTCTCGTCATACCGCGGCAGTTTGTCCGATATGTCTTCAAGCGACAGGAAGGCCGTCGTGTTCATCAAGAACCTGCCGAAGAGCAGCGGGGAAGCTCCGGGTTTGCGCAGCACCCTGACCGTCTTCTTGGTTGCCCTCGAGCAGGCGTTGTCGGCCTCTTCGACTTTCTCGATGGTTTCGAGAACGCCGTACTGCTCTTGAAAATCCCGTCGTCCCTGCCCTCCGTATGCGAAGCCCTCGCGCACCATCGCGCGCGGCTCCATCCTGTAGAAGATGTTGAACAGGTCGTCAGCGTACCCGCCCATTAAAGTGCCGGTAAGCGCGATCAACCTCTGCGCCGCGCGGCCCAGGACGCCGAGTCCGTTGCCTTGCGCGGTATCGCCGGCCAACTGATGCAACTCGTCGGCGATGGCGAAGTCGAACCAACCGCGCATGTACCGGCCGATGTACTCGATGGGCGCCATTCGCTGAATGCGGGTCCGGTCGGCTTGCCACAGCGCAGAGAAACGCGTGGTGCCTCCGCGAGGCGCGGCCAGCGCCTCGGAAACCTTCACCTTTTCACAGAAGTCGAGCGCCGTGAGCTTCTCCATCTCGGAATCGAGAATCGCGAGTCCTGAATCCGGATTGACGACGCCGCCCAGATTCGGTCCGGACTTTGCCTTGATAAAAGCGTGGTCCCAGAAGTAGCTCAGTTTGCCTTTATCCTTGCCGGAGATGAAAAACGTCGGACCTGGAAGCCGTTTCCTCCACTCATTGCGGCCTATCTGCCGCATCTCGGGCAGGCTGATGCGCTTACCCTCATACACTGTCCTGCCCTTGCTAAGCTTCACTTCGCAGATCCCATGCGGCCGGCCGGGGTCGCCGCCATTGCGCAGGTCCTCGATCAGGAAGGCGCGAGCGCGAGGGATGGTGAGCAAGACCTCTCTCGCCCACTTGTGGGTGATGTGCGATGGGCACATCACCAGGTTCGCGCTCGGACGCCCGAATGCAAGAACATGGATTGTGGCCAGGGCCATCAGGGTCTTGCCGGCGCCGCACTCGGCGACGATGCGCGCGGCTTTTGCGGTGCGCAAATACTTCGCTGTGCCGGTGACGGCAAGGGCCTGTGCCGGCAGCGGCTTGCGCAGAAGCGTCGCCAACTCCGGAGCGATCGGATCTTTAGGGCCCTGTAACGGAGGATAGGTTTCGAGGATGCGCGCGCCCAGCTCGGTCGCGTGAGCGCGCAGGTAGTCGAAAGTAGTCTCCATTGAGAAACCTCGTGGTGGGTGCAAAATATAAGATTTTGGTGGAAGAGAGAGATGGACGGTTCGCGTCAGAACATTCGCGTGTTTGGAGCGATCCTTAGCCGCCTCGACGGCTTCCTGTGGGTCACGGCTGGATTACTTTCGCCTTCAGGCGGCTCTGCGGAAAGTCTTTCGGGTTGAGGGTGAAGATGAAGTCGGCGTTTCCTTCCTCGGCACAGACACAGAACGCATCGTCTTTGGGATCGGGCGATATTTCGCTAGAGGAGCGAATCTCGACCGATTCTCCCTGCTCTCGAATAAAGTTGATGAGCGTGCCGATTGCGGCGGATCGAACGTGAAGCCGTTTCAGGACTTCTTTGTACTCGGCGAGAACATCTTCCGAGTAGAGCCAAACAAAGTGTTCCTTTTCTGCCCAGCGGTGAAGCAGGTCCGCGCTCGGAATTCGGCCTGGGATGTACTGGTCCCGGAAACCGGAGATGCCCGCCACCACAACGTTCGTATCCACCACGGCACGTTGCTTTCTCTTCTTAGGTTTCGGCCGCAACGGTGATCTCCGGAACGCGCCTCTCCGCGCGATAATTTCGAATCGTGCGTTGGATCTCCTCTTGGGAAATCTCTCCTATATCATTGGCCGCATCCGAAAGTGCTTCCAAGAACTCCTTCTTCCATCCCGCGCGCTTCCGCCCCGGCGGCAGGTCGCGATATAGGTCCGCTCTGCTCAGGCCCTGATCAATCTGCTCACCAAACGATCGAAAAGGAACTCCCAACTTGATTGGGTCCTCCTCAGCTGAGAAACGGCACGTAAAGACCATATATTCCGGATTCTTCGTGCGGAGTCGCTTCTCGGAGGCACGAAAGACATCGATGAGCTTTGAAAGAACATTGGCGCGGGTACCCAACGAGTCCTTCAGGCGAAACGCCACCTTTGCGGTAAGAAGGGCTTCTTTGTCAAAGAGATAGACTCCATCGACGCTCTTCGGCTTGACCACGCCAAATTGCACGAGGTTTTGCAATTCCTTCGGCTCAACCTTCAGAACTGCGCTCGCCTGCTTCAGCTTCAGTGTTCGCCGCGGCATCACCCCTCCATTGCAGCCTAAATTTTAGATGGTATTTCAGGCGCAGTCAATGCTCCCGGATAATTCAGGTCAATTGGCCCGCACCTAAGCAACTGCCTGCCGGGGATTTAGCGCTGCCGCTAATGAGTAGCGCGGCGAGATCACGGAGCCATTCCCTTCTGGGAAGGCCAACGCCCGCGAGCCCAGACCATCCCCTATCCACTCCAACATCTCTTCGGTAGTCGCCGAAATCAGTACGGGTTCGCAGCCAATGCCATCCAGTTGCTCGATCCGTTTCTTTCGTTCGACTACTGCAAGGATGTCGTGCGCCCACGCGGGGTCGGCAGGCAGCCCCAGGAAGCTCACCAGCGTTGCCCATGCTTCCTCGCGCCGGTAACGCAGCAGGATCGTCCGGCCCGCGTTCCCATTGGTGTGGAGTTCCTGGGATACCGCCAGCAGATGACGCACAGGATGCTTCCTGCCGGGGAGTGTCACGGAACCCTTATAACAGGAGGCGTGTTCGCCGAGCGTTACTTCTTTTGTCGTGCTATCCGGAAAGGTGAGGGTGAAAGTGGCCTTCTCGTGAACCGCCGCCGGGATTGCGCCCACATCCGAGTCGTTGCCAAAGACGCTCAAGAGATGTGCCTGCCGATCTTCCCCAATATAGCGGTCGACCCGCAAGCGAATACGGGTCGAGGTTTTTTCGGTTATGCGCACGTACTCAAGCAGCCCGAGCCGCAGGTGTGCATTCTCCATCGCCCTCACCCTCCTTCTTCGCCGGCGTCTCAGTGAGTTTGAGTGTCCGGCCATCGGCATAAACCAGGCGAAGCTCATTGGCCCAGCGCTCGCGGTGATGAATGATCTCCGCTTCTCCCTCCTCCTCCACAAACGTCGTCACATGCTTGACCGAGCGCCATCGGGCAATGTGCCGATCATCTCCCTGACCGAAGACGCCGTTCAGCAGCCCGGCGGTGCACAGAAGCCCTACGTGGCCTCCGTGCAGCGGCGTGATGGGCCGGCCGGTGGCAATGTCCTCATTCGGCATCAGGAGCGGCCCAACTTGCCTCCACGCGCCTGAATGCGGCAGGAGATCTTCCAACAGGTCGTAAGGGAGGCCGCGATAGCTCATCGTGACCTCGTCGGAAGGTGGCACGGGATAGGGCGAACAGGCGCTCGGCTGTAACTCCGGCAATTTCTGGAAGCTGCCGTAGAGCCCGACGCTCTCGAGTTGCCGTTTGCTGTTTTCGACGGCCGAGCCCCTGATCTCGTGGCGAATGCCGAAGATTGCAATCTGCCGGTACTGGACAGAATCCGGATCGGTCATACGAAAGACGTTCAATGCGGCGAAGTGGGAACTGAGGATTCCAGCGCAATCGTGCAGCCGCTCGAACGGGATCACCAGGACGAGAATGCCCTCCATCGCCAGCCAGCGATAGGAATGTTCCAGGAACACAGCCTCCATGCGTCGATTTGCAATGGAGCCGATCTCGGAGTCATATGGCGGATTCAGGTAGAGGAGCGAGAAGGACTCTGCGCACGCAATCGCGTCGAAGACATTGCCCTGGATGGTTTCGATGCCATTATCGCTGGCGATCCGTGCCCGTTCGGCGTCGAGTTCGACGCCATATCGCCGAACCTGCGCATCGCTCGTAACCAGATGCAACGCGGTTCCTTGCCCTACGCATGGGTCCACCACTGAAGCCGACCCAGAGTAAGAGAGCAGGGAGCGAAGCTTAACGCCTTCGCTCTCGGGAAGCGGATAGTAGCCCATCTTGAGGCGTGCGGCGTTTCGCATGGTTCACCTCGCTATGGAAATGTGCCTTCCTTGAAAAATAAAGCACCTTTGGGGGCTCCCCCATGTTGCTTTACGCCGGGAGAAGAACTTTCGACTCAATCGACACCTTCACGGCGGCCGATCCGCGAACCTTACGGACCTTGATGCGCTTATCAGCAGCAGCCTGCCGCCAGCGGGAGTCCGATTCTTCGGTTCCACGGCGTTTGCCGTCTCGGTAGGCGTGGTAGATGGTATTGAGTATCCAGTACCGCGCCGTTGAATCAAGGGCTGCAAAAGCGTCAGCGAGCACTTTCTTGGGGCCAAGAGAGACACGATCATCACCGCCGCCGTGTCGAACAAGCAGCTCGAAGTAGCCGGTACGGGCCACAACCCGGTAGTGGTGAGAATGGGAATCGAGGCCGCCGCAACGACCCGGTTCGTCATAAATGAGCTCCTCACCGTCGCGAAGTTCAGGCGGATCGGACTCCCGCACACCTGGTGCATCGTTCGGCTGCCACTTGTAGCCGAACTCGCCATTGACAATGGGTTTTCCGCAGCAACACATGGTTATCTCCGTGTTTCGTGATAGTGGCTGTCCGCGTTACGCGGCCAATGCGGCCGCTGGGGTCGGCCCTGGATCCCACGGCTCCGTAAGCAGCGGAGCCAGTCCCACGGTCCTATCCGATCCGCAGAGACCGCACCGCCGCCGCGCCGAAGACGAGACCATCTTGCAGTTCTCGCAATAGACGGCCTTCTCCACGGGAATTGAAACTAGACCAGGCTCCGGTCGAATCATCCGTACATTGCACATAGAACCTCCATGTGTCGACGAAATCTGATCATGCTTGTGGCTCACCGTCTTCACGGTGCGTCTTGTCGCGTTCCTGTTTTAGCGACCGGTACAGGTCGCTCAGTTCGTCGACTACATCCGCTCCGCTGACGGGTTCATCTTGTCCTGAACCCAGCCAAGGAAAGCGTTCTTCGAGGAGATTCAAGACCCGCTCGACAAGTGTTCGAGGACGTTTTTCTGCGGCTCCCATTTCAAAGCTCCTTGGCGCAGCAACTCTTCGCTCGTTCGGCAGAGTCGTTGAGTATGCAATTTTTCGGTTATCCAGGCGGAAAGAGATCAAGGAAAATTCGTGGACACGACGAGTCACCTGCACCTTACGCAGGGACTTTCCCTTGGCAAGTTGCGGGGTGCCGCGCGGCTCTTCGCCGGTCACGCGGCTGGTTGTCCAGCCAGTCCTTCGAGTTCCGAGACCAGATGCTTCAGTGCTTCGAGATTGCTGATTGATGTCATTGATTCGATGTGCAGTCGATCAAGCACGGAGACAAATTGCGTATCACCGATCGACTCGGCCAGGTTGTGCGCCTTGCGGATTCCCCGCGATGCGCGTTCCATCGTTTCCGCGACAGTCGCCTGTAGTTGCGCATTGGGAATCGCGTTCGCCTGGCCAGCTCGCGCAACGCGCCAGAGGATTTCCCGGTAGATCGGGTCGCCCAAGATACGCCGGAACCCCTCGATCTTCGCCGTCGTCTTCTGGTCGATTGGGCCGCGTTGCACTACCGGAGGTCGTGGACCGCAGGCCGGGTTAGTCTTTCCGGTCGCTGAATTCGCCTTCGGAAGAGCCCAGTCGGGAAGTACCGGAAGCCTGGTCGGCTTGCCCTGTCCATCGAGTGATACCCAGGTCTCCGGCAGGTTGTAGAGATACCGGCCGAGACCAAAGCAACTTCCGGCGCGCTTAAAGGCTTGCGCTTCTGCTGCAGTCATCGCATTCTGTTCATCCGCCCACTGCTCTCCGCTTCCGGTGTGAGTTCCGAGACGCGCGATCGTCAGCGTACAGGTGACCAGGACCTTTCCCGTCTGGATGATCTTGTCTCGTTTCTGCCGGCTCACTGCCGAGACGGCGGTGACGTCATAGTTCCGGGTCCAGCCGCTCGGGGTGAAGAGTTGGTTGAGACGGTCGGTGTAAGCCCGAGGGTCCGCATATGCAATGGCAGCGCCTCGGCTCCTGTCCTGTGTTGTGTGCGTGACGCGCCATCTGATCACGGAAGGATCGAACGGCTCCGCCAACTGCGTGAACAGAGCGTCGAGGTCCAAGCTCGTCTTCGCCTCATTGGTTGCCATCGTTTTGTCTCCTCAAAGGAAAGGGATTTAGATTCATGACCCGTTGCATAGTGACCACCTTGGATTCAGTCGTGCTCTTCGTCAGCTTCCATTCCGCTGCCTTCGTGGTCGCGGCGACAACACGGCGGAGGAGGTTGATCCAGGTCTTCGCCATCACAGTCGCAGTACGCCCCTGATTCAGGACATTCGCAGTTTTTCTCCCGTCGGCCGCGCGAAACAGCGCGGGCGCACTGTATGCGCGTGAAGCAAATCGGTATTGCCGCATTCCCAGTTCGCGTTCAGTGGCTCTTCGAAATCGTCCGGCAGGTGACACTCATGGGCGCAGTCCTCATAGGCGCAGTCGTGACAGAATCCGTGAGCGCACTCGGCGCTAATCACCGTTGTGTTCATGGCTGATTCCTTGTAAGGAAGTCATGCATCCAGGTCTCAAAAGAAAAGGCGCTCCGATTGAGCGCCTCTGTCCGCGTATTGCTTGTCCGTTCAGAACGGGATGTCATCGGACGAGATGTCCCGGTCGGAGTAGGCCTCACCATTCGATGAGTGGCCATTCCGAGAGCTTGCCGTCCCGGCATAACTTCGGCTACGGCTGGAGTCCCGGCCCTGGTCTTCGGCATGGCCGCCCAGCAACGTAAGGTCATAAACGAAAATCTCGGTGCGATACTTCTTCTCGCCGGTCTCCCGGTCATCCCACGAGCGAGTCTGTATCTTCCCCTCGATCATGAGTTGCGAGCCCTTCCGGACATGATCGCGAATGATTTCGGCGGTCCGATTGAAGGCGACGAGGTTGTGCCACTCGGTCTTGTCCTGCCAGTTGCCCCGGCCGTCTTTCTGTCGCTCGCCCGTCGCAAGCGAAAGCGACGCAACGATGGCGCCGCCGTTGGTCGATCGGACATCGGGGTCTTTGCCGACATGCCCGAGGAGAAATGCTCTGTTGATGCCTTTTGACATGGTTGTGCTCCCTTGTTGGTATTTCAGCCGCATACATGGGCGAGCGCTTCCGACCGAGTGATCTCCATGTACTTCCCGTCACGGTACTGGTAGAAGCTCTGAGAGTTTCGGCCAATGTTGAGGTATCGCCGCGTGAGCCGATGTTTGTAGAGCTCGATTTCCCCCGCACGGCCCATGTACATGAATTCCGCGCATTCACGTGGAGAGAGCACACGCTCCAACGGTTCCCAGTTCGGAACTCCGACTTCATCAGCGTTCACACTATCCAAGGTCTTCGCCCTTTCCTGCACTGCCGGCGAGACACCCGCATGCGTGTCTCGCTTTGCAGTGTGTAAGAGGTTTTCGTTCGACTTGGTCCATGTGCGCAGACCGCAACGCCCGGCACGGACGATGAAATTGCCCTGAATCGGCTACTCTGTCCTTGTTGGTGACTCGTCTTGCTCGTGGATGACTACGCGGTTGCCGACAGAATGCTCCTGGTCGAAGGAGACTTCAGCGAACATCGATTCTGGAACGCGAAGTCCCAATTCCTCTAAGATCGGCCGGAAGTAGTTAACGTCCTGCAGATTCAGGCCGACTGCATCGTCATGAAGGTTCGAGTAGACGATCTCCCCATCTTTATCCATGACGGTGCAGAAGACATAGTCCAGGGGTCGGTCATACCCCATCGTGACAGTCACCTTCCTGCCGTCGGCAATGGTCGCGTTGAAGTGGTGCTGAGACATGCAGCCTCCCGGCGTTCTCTTGCGCGTGTGTAATTGCGGTTTGTATGCGGTCCTCCGCACGGCTTGCTGTTCTTCAGGGCTCTGGTTGTCGTGCATAGCCGGCGGAACACCCACATGCGTGTGTCGGCAACCGATGCAGCAAACCGCCGCCGTTATCCCGCGGACCGCAAGTTCTAAATGCATGGGAAGGGCCGTCTTTTCGCCGCTCCGGCTGCGAAAATCGGGAGCGATTTCCCCGCGCAGGGCCCGGTTCTCTTCCTTCCAGAGGTCGCGGGCTGCCGCTCCATCCCGTCCGCGGAAGATCGTCTTCGAGGAAATCGCTGGGCGGGTGCGCCCGGGGGACGGAGAGAGCGTGTGCAGCGTAATCGCCAGTTCGTAGGTGCGTATCACGCGCAACATCTCCACCCGAATGAAGCTATCTGCGAGGTAGATGGCGTGCCTGCCGTTGACGGCGAGGGAGTCGATGGACTGTAGCCAGGGCAACGGTTGACCGTCCGGCGCTAGGAAAGCGCAAGCACGGCCCATATCGACGACGGCGCCGCCCGACTCCACGCCGCGCAGCACATATCGCTTCGCCAGATGCTGATGTTCCACGGAGACGCCCGGCGTGCAATAAATCCCGCGCTTTTGGAGCGCCTTGATCGTGGCCCGCGGCAGCGAAAGCCCGTGCAATGCGTACAAGGAACGGTCCATCTGAAGCTGCTTCTGCCGAGACTTCGACGCCATAGCACCCTCTACGCCGTGATTCGCTTGGGAATCGGTTGTCCGAGCGCCGCTCGAATTTCTTCCTTGGAACACCCTGCGCGGCACTGATAGAAGCGTGCGTCGGCGATCTTGATACCCAGATTGTTGCGGGACTTGTCCCTGCCTGCTTGTGCGCAGGATGGGCATTGCGCCTTCCAGTTCCGGCTGTCCTGCTTGCCGGTGGTCTGGACGAAATCGAGAATGCGAAACTCTCTCCGCCCGGCAACCGGAACATAGGGAACGAGCGACTCTGGCACTGGCGGCCTGTACGGCCGTGGCAGTTCCATCCCTTGAGTTAGGTTGGCGAGCTCTAGCGCCGTCAACTTGTGCAGCCCTTCGAGGTAAGCAAGCTGCACTTCCGGGGTAATGTCGGCCTCATAAAACCAGTAACGGCGGTTGCTCTTGCGGTGAACGCCAAGGGGCGCTCGGATTGCGTTTCCATAAGCTCCCGCATCAATTTGGTCCTGGCGCGGGAAGACCTCGATTCCCTCTTTGAGACCCCCGCCCTTAACGGGGACTCCCAGGCGCAGCGCAAGATTGTAGATATAGACACGGCACTGCGATGCCAGCAGCGGCTTCTCGCCGAAGATCCAGAGGTGGCCGCCGCGACGGGACTGTTCGAGCGCTGCTTCCACTCCGTCCTGTTTCAGCTCCCATTGCAGATGGAAGAGGGCTTCCAGCGAGCCATCGAAGTCGGCGTCGATCGCAACCCATTTCGAGCTTTGCGTCTGCGGATTGATCGCATAGAGGCTGATGGTGATGTCCCCGTTCAGGTGCATTCTCACCGTACCCAGGTCCAGAGGACGGGTCTGTTTGATATAGGGAACGTCCCCGTCCGGCAGTGGTTTATGTCGCTGGATTCCGTAGGCAAGCCGATTAACGAACAGTCGCATGAATCGCTCGGCGGTTTCTAGACTTACGCAAAAGTGTGTAGGCATGGCCGGGCCTCCCTTCTTGTCAGTGCGTTGTAACCCGGCTGAGGAACTCGGTCAAATTGTGTGGAGCTGGCGAAGCGCTGCCCCGGTTTGGGCGCCGCTTCGCCAGCGCAGGAGAACCGATCGTTAAGAGCTGGCCGCCTTCGCGACCGCGACGATCTTCCCTACTCCCGCCAGATTCGGCGAAGAGATAGGTTTCAGGCTCTCCGAAAAACGAGCCGGCTGCCGGTCCGAGGCGCCGCAGATGATGCCGTTCACTCTTGCGATTGCACGGTTGATCGAGCGAATACGATGAGCAGACAGACGCATGGTGACTCCTCCTGGAGTGAATTGAAGTTGGGCTTTCTGAGTGGGGTGGTGCGGAAGCTCAGGCGTTGGCTAGCGGCGAGAGCAGAAGGCCGGGCTGTTCGACGAAACGGAAGAGGTCGTACTCCGAGAACACCCGGTCAAACTCTTCCGAGGTGAACTGGTCCTCGCAGCCTTCAAACGAGAGCATGTACCAATCGTCCCGTTCGCGGTCGAGGACATAGATCGCTCCGGATGCCTTATCCTCCGGGACCATCTGCAGGAGCAGGACGCCCTTGCTTGTCTGAATCCAGCGGGTAGCGATGGCCTCGCCGATTTCGAGGAAGGCGGCGATGGTTTGTTCGAGAGAGTTCGCTGCCCGGTCCTGCCAATTGAACAATTTGTAAGCGGACATATTTCCTAAACTCGGTTGCATGGTCGTACTCCTTTCCTCGGGATTTGGTCTGAAGTGATGCTGTTAACGCCGGCGCAAACCTACGATCCAAACGCGCAGGAGCGAAGCGAACAGTGCCGCGAAGAGCAATGTCACGCTCGCTAACCGGAGCGGATGGCCGGCGGTGAAGCGATAGAGTGTCTCGCCGAAGTGGCCGACAACGGCGACATTGAGCGCCGTCAGCAGCACACAGGTGGCAAGCCGAACTGGGTTGCGAACGAAGGAAATGTTGACTTGTTCGGGTTGAATGGAGGCGATAGAACGGAGATTGGACATGGCGATTCCTTCCTTTCATGGCACGAGGTGCACGCAGAACTATCCTGGGCACGCGAGTGCCAAGGCAAGCCATGCGCTGTCTTCGAGGTTTGGGTAATCCGGGAGGGAGCTTCTGGGGAGTGTCGTGTACTCAGAAGCACAGTGTCGGCTGACGTGTGTCCTCAACGGGTGTTGAGGTCTGGGCACTGACGATCTGCACCAGGCTGGCGCCCGGACGCATTGTGTAGCCCAACTTGGATTCGAGACGGCTGACTTGCTCGAACGCCGGCCGGTCGTTCTCGTAGATGGCCCGAAGGTCGGCGTTCGTCGAAAAGATGCACAGCCTGCAAGAAAACCGGCGCAGGTAGCCCCCCGTTGTGCCGTCCTTGTGATACTCGGGGACGTACACCGGATGAAGCCGGATGGCGTTCACCCAATGCCAGGCGAGCACGTCGGCGAGCGACTGATCGAAGATCGGAAGCCAGTTATAGACGGTTCGATCGCGTGTCGTAAGACTCCCATTCACAGCCAGTGGTGCCAATCGTGACCGCGAATGCGATTCTTCAGCGCGAATTCCGATGCAGTTGACGATCACCTTGTGGGGAAGAGTCCGGATGAATTTTTCAATTGGACTACGCTTTAGATCGGACGTGCATTGGCGGAACCTGGGAGACGGGAACTTGCCACGGTGCTCCACCATTTCGAGGTAGGTGCGCTTTGGATTCCGCACGACCGTCAGATTTAATCCAAACTCTGCACACCTATGGCGCGCGAAGTCGGCCGCGGAAATCGGCCGTTGATGCTCGAATCCGGTGTCTGCCATCACCACATGGGTCGGGGAATCTCGGAATTTGTTGCAGACAAATCCGAGCATTCGAGTTGAGTCTTTGCCACCTGAGTGGTTCACGACAAATGCAAGATCACCGCCACGTTCCTGCACGAGTCTGCGCACAGCTTCTAGTTCCATAGCCACGATCGCACCTCCATTCCATCGCTCTCTTTCGAAAATCAACCTCGCCTACACGTTTTCCCCCATCACCTCAATTCCCAATCACTTCAAAAAACCCTGTACACAAGGGGATAGTCAGAAAGGAACTTCCTGAATCTGCGCGGCCTAGACCATGCCGATTTCGTTCAAACAGTCGGCAAAGGAGGTCAAAGCAACGGCAATCAGACGTCGCTACGACGTGGCTGCGACGTCAATCCGAAGCCAATGGCTGGATGGCCGTGAAGGACAGAATCAGGAGTTGACCCCAACCAACAGATCGCGCAGCGGCACAATTTCAGAGCCGCTGGTATTGGTCAGTGTGCGGGTCTCGAGCAGCAGACGGCGGAAGGAATCGCTCAACGCAAATCCGATCCGCTTGCGAGTAGCGCGCAGTTCCATCGCCAACACGTAGAGGATGTCGTCATTGGCGGTGAGATAAAGGACGGTGTCGGCAGTCTCGTCCTTGTCCAGAACCTCGCAGATCGTGCGATACCGCGCGGCGGCTTTCGCACTTTTCTCGTACTCAATCCCCAGGTTCCGCATGCTTCCATCGACCTCGATCTGGGCGAGAGCGTCATAATCTTTGGCTGTAGCGTTCTGCCGAACCAGGTTCCGCGAGGTGATCTCGAGCTCGCATTTCCAGGAACGAAGCATCCCGCCCTTCACCAAAGCGAGGCGGATATTTACCAGTTCGAGCGCATGAGAAACCTGGGATGGGTGGAGAATCTGCTCGGTATCGCTGGGCAACGACAGCAAAGAATGACCGCGCGATTCCAAACATTCGAGGCCCTCCCGGGTGATGGCGAAGACCGGTTTGCCGAGATGACGATGGCCGCTGAATCTGGAAATGAGCCCGGCGTCTTCGAGGCGGTTGACGCGCCAGCGCAGGGAGCGGGACAGTACTGCTAGCATTTCGTGCGATAGAAGGTCTCGGAGTTGATCGAAACAGATCGCACGGGAGTTCCGGATTTCCAGTAAGACCGGGACGTCACAGGTATCCGAGACGGCGATATAGCCCTTGTAATATCTCACCCGAGCGGCCCTCCATTTCCCCCGCCAGCGAGCGTTAGCCGGCAAGCAGAGGATTCAATCCGCCAGCGTCCCAGGTCACCTTCTACCCAATCCTGTTCGCCGAAAAGCAGGATGGCCTCGTACCTCGGACCGCGCAAACTGATCGAAATGGGCTGGACTCGTGCAGACTTCCAGCCGCTTTTATCGAAACGGATGGCGCCATGATCGGTGGAATTGAGCGTGACGAGGTAAGCGTCGGGCGTCTTCTCAGTTGCGGGACGCGCGAACAACAGATGGGTCTTGCCCGCGAATTGCCGCGGGCCGGAACAGAGAAATGTCTTGCCGATGGCGCGCAGGGGAAATTCAGGATCGAAGCCGCTCCTAGAATTGAAGCGCACCTGGCCGGAATAGACGGCGCAGTGATGCAAGCGCCTTCCCAATAAAAGGGCGGCAGCATTGAACCAGGCAGCCCGCCGCCGAAAGCAAAATGGATCGTCAGCGTCGTCCGAATGCATTGCCCACCAGTTCGTCCCGAAGCTGATTACGCGGATGTACATGCGACTAACTCCGTCGTAAGCGACCCGAGAACCGCGCGCGTTTGCGCCATCCGCTCGGGGCCGCGAAGGTAGTGAAGGAACCAGATGCGCTCAAAGGCAAGGCTGGGAAGCGCCCGGTTCCAGTAGCGATAGAGGTTGAGAATCTTGTCCAACTCGGACATCGCCTGCGCAAACGCAATCTCTTCGGTGCTTTCGAAACCGAGTTCTTGAAGGAGATACCCGCCCCAATCCTTAGCGACTGTGCGCTCGCCGACGCCCCTTTTGTAAACCAGCCAGAGAGCGAAATACGGATTCTTCTGCGCGAGATGGTCGAGCAATTGATCGATCAGTTCCTGCGGAGAAGCCACTATCGGCGTCCTATCTTCGGACCCTGCCGTCTTCGCCTCGTCGAATGGGCGTCTTGTCAGACTTCCGAAGATCTCGCCATTCAGCGCCTCCAACGCATCTGTCCGCTCGGGATCGCGAAGCGTTTCGATGCGAGTCAATACGTTAGCGAACTGAGATGGGAACTCAACCTGCCTCACCCGGTAGAAGTTTCGAAAGAGTTCCATGCGGCCGGCGGCCAGTGCAAACGGCCGCTCGCTGACCGGAACCTCCACGCGGAGGTAGGCCAGCCAGTCATCGTGTTTGTTGAAATCGGATGGGGTCTTTTTCGCCATGTCCACCTGCTTATGCGCCTTTGAGAGCCGCATTTCGCCTCCGTTCCTGATCAAGCAGGACCGTTGTTTGGTTCAGGCGTTGTTTAAGATTCTGTTCGCTGTTCTGCAA
>Ga0181529_10004191_pt1 | contig 15768 bp, 9 predicted proteins | sample PEATcosm2014_Bin_36_FD_119763 | JGI IMG/M metagenome (GOLD analysis project Ga0181529, IMG submission 119763) | Peatland microbial communities from MTU Mesocosm Facility, Houghton, MI, USA - PEATcosm2014_Bin10_30_metaG | ecosystem: Environmental > Terrestrial > Soil > Wetlands > Peat | place...
AAGGCGGCCTTCTCGCAGTGGGCGCCGACGCCTCCGGCGACCGTGACGGTCACGGTGCCGTGAACTAAGGCACACCGGCTGGTCGCCGCCCGCCTGACTGCAGGCGGCGACCGCTCGGGGGAGGGAGGGAGACATCCCTCCCTCCCCCTTTGTCTTGACGGCGCCTCAACGCGCTCGCCCAACGCCGCCGGCGTCCGTCGCCGCGCACCGTCGCCAAGCCCAGGCCGACACGAACGCCAGTCTGCACCCGTCGTCGAGTCTGGGCCGCGCCACGGGCTCCCCGCCGTCGGCGCGACGTGGTATCCTCGGGCAAGGATACGAACAGGAGTTCGCTCATGCTCGTCGAGCTCAACCCCGAGCAGTTGGCCGCCGCCTCGTACGGCGACGGCCCTCTGCTGATCGTCGCCGGCGCCGGCACCGGCAAGACGGCCACGCTCGTACACCGGGTCGCCCACCTTATCGGGCGCGGCGCCGACCCGCGGCGCATCCTGCTGCTCACCTTCACGCGGCGCGCGTCGGCCGAGATGCTGCGCCGCGTCGACAGCCTGCTCGCCGCCGAAGCCCTCGGCCACGGACGGGCGCGCGAGCGTGTCTGGGGCGGCACGTTCCACGCCATCGCCGCCCGCCTGCTGCGCATCCACGCCCGCGACCTCGGCATGGAACCCGACTTCACCATCCTCGACCGCAGCGACTCCGAAGACCTGCTGCACGTCGAGCGCACGGCGCTCGGCCTGGGCCGCGACGGCCCCCGCTTTCCGCAAAAGGCCACCTGTCTCGACATCTACTCGCGCTGCGTCAACGCCCAGGCGCCGTTGCCCGAGGTCCTGCGCGTCGCCTTTCCCTGGTGCGAGACCGCCGAAGAGGGCCTCGGCCGGCTCTTCGCGCGCTACACGGACGCAAAAGAAGAGCAGCAGGTGCTCGACTACGACGACCTGCTGCTGTTCTGGCGCGCGCTGCTGGCCGACCCGGTCGCCGGCGGGCGAGTGCGCGAGCGCTTCGACCACGTGCTGGTCGACGAGTACCAGGACACCAACGCCCTGCAGGCCGAGATCGTCGCGCTGCTGCGCCCCGGCGGCCGGGGCGTCACCTGCGTGGGCGACGACGCCCAGGCCATCTACAGCTTTCGCGCCGCCACGGTGCGCAACATCCTCGACTTCGAGCAACGCTTCCCGGGCGCCGACGTGCTCACCCTCACGCGCAACTACCGCTCCACGGCGCCCATCCTGGCGGCGACCAACGCCGTCATCGCCGAGGCCGCCGAACGCCGCGAAAAGGTGCTCTGGACCAAGCGCAACGGCGGCGCCCGGCCGCTGCTCGTCACCTGCCGCGACGAAGACGAGCAGACGACGTGGCTCTGCGAGCGCATCCTCGAACACCGCGAGCAGGGCACGGCGCTCACCGCCCAGGCGGTGCTGTTTCGCGCCCAGCATCATTCGCTGCTGCTCGAGATCGAGCTCTCGCGCCGCAACATCCCCTTTCGCAAGTACGGCGGCCTGCGCTTCGTCGAGATGGCCCACGTCAAAGACCTGGTCGCCTTTCTGCGCTTAGCCGAAAACCCGCGCGACGCCATGGCAAGCCTGCGCGTGCTGGGCCTTATCCCCGGCATCGGCCCGGCCACCGCGGCCACGCTCGGCGAGGCGCTCGCGACGAGCGGCGGCGACTTCGCCGCCTGGGCCGGCGCCAAGGTGCCCGAGCCCGCGCGCGGCGCCTGGCCCGCCGTCGTCGCGCTGCTGCGCGGGCTCGCCGGAGCCGCCCCCGGCGAGGTGCCGGCCCAGGTGCACGCCGTGCGCATCGTCTATCAGCCGCTGCTCGAACGCCGCTACGACAACGCCCCGGCCCGCCTGCGCGACCTCGAACAGATCGAGGCGCTGGCCTCGCGGGCGAGCGACCGCGCCCAGTTCCTCGCCGACCTCGTGCTCGACCCGCCGGCCTACACGCAGGAGCTCGCCGGGCCGCCCCTGCTCGACGAGGACTACCTCATCCTGTCGACCATGCACTCGGCCAAGGGCCTTGAGTTCGACGTGGTCTACGTCATGCACGCCGCCGACGGCAACATCCCCTCCGACATGGCGACCGGCAGCACCGATGAGATCGAAGAGGAACGCCGCCTGTTCTACGTGGCCTGCACGCGCGCCCGCGACACGCTCTACGTCACGCACCCGCTGCGCTACTACACACAGCCCTGGGCCAAGGCCGACACCCACGGCTACGCCCAGCGCTCGCGGTTCTTGAGCGAGGCCGTCGTAGCCCACTTCGCGCAGGCCCAGGCGGTCCCCGAGCCCCTCGGCAACGACGGCGCGCCGCTCGAGCGAACGAGCTCGGCGTCAATCCGTGCGGGCATCCGTTCACTGTGGGAATAAGCTAGGCGACAGTGGGGGCGCAGGGGCCGGGTCAGCGCCCCGCATCCCCGAATCGCGATCGTCGCGCACGAGCTTATGCAGGGCAGGACCGATCGGGAGACGCCCATGGCGACAGACACGCGCAACAACGTTTCCTTCCAGGACGAGGAGATGCGCGAGGTCGCCCAGGCCGCGCAACGCATCGAAGCCAACGTGGCCTCGGTCGTCCTCGGCAAGAACGACGTCATCCGGGCCTGCGTCGTGGCCCTGCTGGCCGGTGGCCACCTCGTCATCGAGGACTATCCGGGAGTCGGCAAGACGCTGCTGGCCAAGGCCCTCGCGCGCTCCGTCGACTGCCGCTTCGCCAGGGTGCAGTTCACGCCCGACCTGCTGCCCAGCGACGTCACCGGCGTCGGCGTCTTCAACCAGAAGACCAGCGAGTTCGAGTTTCGTGCCGGGCCGATCTTCGCCAACATCGTGCTGGCCGACGAGATCAACCGCGCGTCGCCCAAGACCCAGGCGAGCCTGCTCGAGTGCATGCAGGAACGGCAGGCGACGATCGACAACATCACGCACCCGATCGCCGCGCCCTTCATGGTCATCGCCACGCAGAACCCGATCGAATACGAAGGCACCTACCCGCTGCCCGAAGCGCAGCTTGACCGTTTCATGATGCGCCTGAGCCTGGGTTATCCTGACACCGACGCCGAAGAAGCGATCCTGCACGAACAGACCTCGCGCGACCCGTTCGGCGAGCTCGGCCCGGTACTCGACGCCGGACAGGTGCTCGCCATGCAGCGCTGCGTCGAGCGCGTCAAGGTCGTGCCGGCCCTGCATCGCTACGTGGTAGCCATCCTCGCGGCCACGCGCGCCACCCCCGACATCTACCTGGGCGCCAGTACCCGCGCCGGCATCACCCTCGTGCGCGCCGCCAAAGCCCTGGCGGTGCTGCGCGGCCGTGACTATGTGGTGCCACAAGACCTCAAGGACCTCTCTGGTCGAGTGCTCGGCCATCGCATCATCTTGTCCTCCGACGCCAAGGTGCACGGCCAGACAGAAGAAGCGGTGATCGCCAGACTGCTCGAAGGGGTCCCCGTACCGGGAGTATAGGCATCGTCCGTCCCACCAGCCGGGGTCTCGCTCTTCTGGCCGTGGCTCTCGCCACCTACGTGGCGGCGCGTATCGTGGGCACCTGGGAGCTTTACCTGCTGGCGGTCGCCTTCCTCGCGGCGATCGTCGTGGCGTGGCTGCTCGTGGCGCGGGCCGGCCGGCGGCTCACGGCCGCCCGCGACCTCCACCCCAGCCGGCCCACGAGCGGCGACGAGCTCGCCGTCTCGTTTCGGGTGAGCAACGGTTCGCAGCTGCCCGGGTTGCTCGTCACCCTGCCCGACGCGACCGGCGACCTCTTGCCGTCGCGCGAGGCCATCGAGTTCGCCAGCCTCGGCGCGCTGCAGGAGCGCGCGGCGACCAGCGCGGCGGTGGCGGCGCGGCGCGGCGTGCACCACCTGCCTGCCCTGTGGGCCGAGGCCGAAGACCCCCTCGGCCTGGTGCGCGCTCGTCGCCGTCTCGGCGAGCCGCTCGACGTCACGATCTACCCACGCCTCGCCGACCTGAGCTCCTGCGCGCTGTTTGCCAACGTGGGCACCTACCGCGGGCTCAGCCGGCGCGGCCTCGTACGCCTGGGTTCCTCGGAGTTTCGCGGCATCCGCCCCCACTACCCGGGCGAGCCGATCAGCCACGTCGACTGGAAGGCCACGGCCAAGACGGGCAACCTCATGCTGCGCGAGATGGACGATCCCGAGAGCGGCGACATCACGGTGCTGCTCGACGGCACGGCACTCCAGGTCGCGGGCGAGGGAGCCCGCTCGAACTTCGAGCTCGCCGTCGAGGCCGCCGGCTCGGTGGCCGACTTCGTGCTGACGGCCGGGCGCGGCGTCAATCTGCTCCTGCACGACGGCGACTGGCGCCACCACCGCCTGGCTCCCGACGTGAGTGGGCACCGCCGGCTGCTCGACACCCTGGCCGCCGTCAGGCCCAACGCCAGGGCGCCGCTGTCGACGGCGCTGCCGCGACTGCGGGCCGGCGGCGGCCGCCTGGCACGCACGCAGACGCTGGCCGTCGTCGCCCTGGCGCTCGACTCCGAGCTCGTGCGCTTGCTCATCTCGTTGCACAGAGACGGTCTCCAGGTGTCGGTCGCCCTGGTGGCGGCCGACTCGTTCCGGCCCGGCACGCCGCCGCACGACGACCCGGGGCTGCTGATCGCCCTCGCCGCCGCCGGTGTCCCCTGCCTCACGCTGCGGCAGGGCGACGACCTGCGCACCGCCCTGTCGTACGCCCAGGCGGAACGCGGCCTCGCGGGGCGGCCCCGATGAGGCTCTCGGGCAGGCTGCTGTACTTCGCCTGCCTCGCGGCCCTGGCCGTGGTCGCGGCGCTCGCGGAGGCGCGCGTCGCCGCCCCGTCGATCGCCTCGGCACTGGTCTGGGCGGCCCTGCTGGCGACCGCCGCCGGTGCGCCCGGGCTCGTCCGACGGCGCGCCTGGCCCCTCGCCCTGCCTCTGCTGGCCGCCGGCGCCTACCTCGTGGCCCGCGTGCAGGTGCCCCTGCCGTCCGGCGGCCACGGCTTCGCGGGACTCGGCTTCTACTTCGGGCAGATCCACTCCGGGGCTCACGCTTACGCCACGCGCACGTTCCCGCTGCCGCTCGCCGGGGCGGCGGGGCTCAAGCTCCTGCTCACGCTCGTCGTGTACGTGGCCGCCGGGCTTGCCTCGCTGCTGGCCCTCAGCCTGCGCCGTGCCCTGGCGGCGATCGTCGTCTTCCTGGTGCTCCTGGGTTTCAGCCTGACGGTCGACGGCGCCCGCAGCGTCGTGGCGCTGCCGCTCACCTTCCTGCTGCTGTCGGGGTGTCTGCTGGCACTCTCTCGCTCGCTCGAGCGGGCCCGGGGCACCGCCGAGGGGATCGTGGCCGGAGCGGCCACAGCGGCGCTGGCCACCGCGCTCGCCTTGCTCCTGCTGGTAGCGACCCCCGTCGCGGCGAGCAAGCCCTGGCAGGACTGGAGCAAGTGGGGTCCGGTCGCCCAGGACACCACGAGTCTCACCTTCGACTTCATGTTGAACTTCCCCAGCCTGCTGGACCCAAAGACCAACGCCCCGGTCTTTTCGGTGCGGTCGTCGAGTCCCTCGTACTGGCGGGCCAACGCCCTCGACTATTTCAGCGGCCGTGCCTGGTTTGCGACGCTGCCGCCCGGCACGCCCCTCGCGCCCGCGAGCCCGGCCGACCCGAACACCTACAACGTGCCGCCCGGCGCCTCGACCGCGATGGGCACCCCGGACGTCGAGGTCTTCAAACTGCAGTCGCTGTCGACGCCGTTCCTGCTGTCGGGCGGCGTCCCGCAGGTCGTGATCGTGGGCGGCCAGGCGCCCACGTACAGCACCGTCTCGCAGGCGCTGCGCACCGCGCGCCCGCTGCAACCGCAGGCGAGCTACTCGCTCACCGCCAACGTCGCTCATCTCACGCCCAACGCCCTCGTCGCTCGCGGACGCGACTACCCCGCCGGCGTCGCCGCCGACCTGGTCCTGCCGTTCCGGGCGGCCGCGTCGCTGACCCGCCAGCAATGGCTCGACACCCTGAGCGACTCAGGCGCAGCTCAGGAGTGGCGCGGCCTGTACGCGCTCAACCAGCAGATCGTGGGGCAAGCCACCGACCCCTATCAGATCGCCCTGCGCATCGAGCAATATCTGCGCCAGCACTACGCCTACTCGCTCGCGCCGCCGGCCAGTCGTTTCACGTCGCCCTACGCGGCCTTCCTGTTCGACACGCGCATCGGCTACTGCCAGCACTTCGCCGGCGCGATGGCCCTCTTGCTGCGCTTCAACGGCATCCCCGCCCGGGTGGCCGTGGGGTTCACCGCCGGGGGGCTCGTCGGGCGAGACACCTACATCGTCACCCGAAACGACGCCCATGCCTGGACCGAGGCCTACTTCCCCCACGTCGGCTGGGTCTCGTTCGAGCCCACGCCGGGCGACGACCTGCCGGGGATCGGGCCATCGTCGACCAACGCGGGCTTCACCGACCCGTTCCCCAGCGACGGCGGGGCGACCTCGGTGGCGGCCTCGGGGGCCGCTCCACCCAAGCTCCAGGGCCTGCCGAGCGGCGCCTCGGCCAAACAGAGGAGCGGCGGCGTGGGGGCCGCGACCCCGGTCTCGCACACTCCGGACTGGCTGCTATGGGCGCTGGGCCTGGCGATCGCGCTGCTCGTCTGGCCCTTCGCCAGGGCCGCCGTGCGGCGCTGCGGTCTGCACCGGGGCAGCGCTGACGACCGGCTGCGCGCCTCGCTTTCGCTGGTCGCCGCCGAGCTGCGCGACTACGGCCTGCCCGTGCCGCGCTCGCAAACGCTGATCGAGACCTCGCGGCTGCTCAGGGAGCGCCTCGACTACGATGCGACGCCGTTCACCAACCGCGCCGAGGCCGTGCTGTTCGGCGGACGTCCCGCCGACAAGCGCGACCTGGCCGACCTCGCCCGGCTGCGCGCCGAGCTGCGCCGGCGCCTGCGGGCACGCGCGGGCTGGGCCGGCGCCATGCGTGCGCGCTACGGGCTGCGCGCGGCGTTGCGCTGACGCGCGCGGCGCAGGCACGCAGCGTCGCGGCGCACCTGAGCGCCGCGCGAAGCTCACGCCATGAACGCTCGCGCGAGGCCCTCGAACAGGCGCGCCTGTGCGGCGTCGACGGCGTGGCCCGAATAGCGCGCCCGTTCGTAGATCGCCGCCAGGTCGGTGGCAGTCACGATCGGCGGCGCGCTCGACGCCTCGATGGGCGGCGTGTCGAGAAGAGGTGGCCCGTCGGCGACCACCGCCCGCCCGCCGAGACCCGCCGGCGACTCCTGGCCGGTCACGACCGGATCACCCGCGGACACCTCGCCGGCAGGCGCCGTCGACACGGCTGCGAGATAGTCGCGCACGGTGACTCCCGGCTGCCGCGGCCTCCCCGCGCGGGCGAGCCGCCGCTCCAGGTCGGCATACCGCATGCGGACGACCTCGTCCGGCGTACCGGGCTTGCGCCTTGGGCGGCGGCGCCACCGCCCAAGGCGCGCCGCGGCCAGCCCGAGGGCCGCCTTGAACGAGACGAGCGACTCGCGCTCTTCGACCACCAGGGCTGCGGCCCGCGATGACCGCCGGGAGCGGCGCAGGGCCACAAAGACCAGTCCGCACGAAAGCACGCAGGCGGTGACCGCGCCAAGCGCCGTGAAGAGCAGCCGCGACCCTGCCCACACGCTCGGGCCGCCTCGGCCGGGTCGACGGAGCGCCGCCCCCTGAAACGGCGCCGGCGACACCCGGCTGACGTGCCCGAGATGCACGTGAACGACGCTCAGCAGCAGAGCGACCGCGCGCACGGCCTCGACCGCGGCGTAGACGACGAGATAAGCCACCACGGCAAGCCCGTAGCGCACGGCGAACGCGACGGCATCGAGCGCGCCGAGCGCGACACCCACGCGCAGGACCTGACCGAGCAGCGCGCCCAGCGCGACGACGAAGACGATGGCGCCGGCCACGGCCAGCAGCCACGGCCTGGCGGGCAGCCGCTCGGCCGGGGCGACCAGTGCGACGAGCGACTGATGGCGCACCACGGCCACGAGCAGCCCCCCGGCGACCAGCGACGCGACCACAGCCCAAACCCCCCAAGCCGGCGTGGCGCCTGCGAGAGCGGCGAAGGCAAGGACGGCGCACAGCAGGACAAAGCCGCGCACTGCGCGCCGCACGGCGGTCTCGGGCTCAGGCAGAGCCTCGCCCAAGCGGGCGCCCAGGGCAACGAGCCCGCCGGCAAACACCAGGTCCCGTACGACCACCCAGAGCGCCGAGGAGTGCGCCCAGGCGTTGCCGGCCAGGACCAGCACCGCGACGCTCGCCGCGATCAACCCCATCTCGCACAGGAACGTGGCGCGCTTGCCGGCATCTCCGGGGGCGGCGCGCCCTGCCCCATCGCCGTCGTCGCCGTCGGCGATGACGTCGCCCGTCCCAGCGCCTTCGCGGCGTGGAACTGCGATCTGCCCGGCGGTCAGTGCGGCGGCCAGCACCACGGCGCAGGCGAACGCGGTGAGCCACAAGGTCGTCGCCGGCGAGGCCGCGACGAACGCCGCCGCCAGGCAGCCGCACCACAGGCCTTCGACTCCGGCGCCCAGCGCCAGGCCGGCGAGGTCAAGCGAGGAGCGGGAGCGCATCGCTCGACCTCCAGTCGAACTCGGCCGGCACGACGGCGTCGACGAATCGCGCCTCGGCCTCTGTCGGTCGCCCCACGTAGACGACCCTGGTCGGGCGTTCGGCGCGCAACTGGGCGAGCCGGTCGAGCACGCTCTCGCGCAGGGCGGCCGTGACCACGAGGCACTCCGCCGGGCTGCTCTCGTCGGCAAGCTCGACGGCGAGCATGCGTTCGAAGCCGCGAGCCGTGAACAGGTGCACGCGGGCCAGCATCTCGAGGACCTCGGGCAGCGCGCCCTGTGCGGGTTCGATGTCGGCGACGCGCCAGTCGCCCATCAGCCGGGCGTTAGAGGCGAGGCCCACGCCGAAGCCCTGCGCGGCGAAGGCGGCGGCCAGCGAAGCGGTCACCACGCAGAGCAGCTCCATGCGCTCGGGGCCCATGCCCTGCCAGGCGTTCTGCAGCACGCCGACGTCGAGCAGCAGACGCACGGCGGCAAGCGACGCCGGCTCGAACTCGTTGGTCTGCAGCTCGCCCACGCGCGCCGTAGCACGCCAGTTGATCGCCCGCAGCGGGTCGCCGGCGCGATACTCCCTGATGCCGCGCAGCGCCGTGGGGTCAGAGGCGAGCGAGCGGGCCGCGGCCTCTTCGGCCAGGGGGCGGCCCAGGAAGGCCTTGAGATCGGGGACGTCGAGCACCTTGGGCAGCACGGCGATCTCGGCGCGCGCCTCGAGCTCGTCTCTCACCCCGGCAACGCCGAACGGGTCACCGGCCTCGAGCTCGACGGGACCGAAGCGCTGCAGGCCGCGCGCCGTGCAGCGCACGCGATAGCGACGCCGCAGCAGCTCGTACCAGCGCACCGAGACGGTCTGCTCGAAGACCTGCAGGCCGCGCCCCCGTGGCCGCAGCGTGAAACCAAGTGGCTCGAGCCCGGCGGGCCACTGGTCGCGGACGCGCATCCACAGCAGGGGGAGCAGCTTGGCGTTGGTGACGCTGACCGTTACCTCGAGCTCGCCGCCCCACGACACGACGCGCCGCGACAGCGTGCGCTCGAAGGTCACGGCGGAAAAGACGCGCCGCCGGGTCGCCACGACGAGGGCAGTCAGGAACGCGGCGCAGAGCGCCGCAAAGACGAGCGCCGGTGAGTGCAGCAGGGCAGCGAGAGCGACCGCCGCGATGGCGGCGGCGGCTATCGACCTCAGCCGCACGGCCGGCCCTCGGTTCATGCGACCGGCGGCTCGTCGTCGCCGGGTTCGGCGGGCACGGGCACGGTGGCCGCGAGCTCGCGCAGCACGTGGTCGGCGTCGCGCCCGTCGATCGCCGCGTCGCGCGCCACGATCAGGCGGTGCGCGAGGACAGGCACGATGAGCTCCTGCACGTCGTCAGGGGTCACGTAGTCGCGCCCCGCCAGCGCCGCGACGGCCTGCGCGGCGTGCTGCAGCGAGAGCGAGGCGCGCGGGCTGGCGCCGAGTCGCAGGAGCGGGGTCTCGCGAGTCGCCTGCGCGAGCGCCACCAGGTACCGCGCGACGTCGTCTGCCACATGCACCGCCCGCACCGCGGCGCGCGCCGCCGGGATGGACTTCGCCGGGGCCACCGGCCGTACCTCGGCCAGCGGGTCGCCGGCGCGGAATCGCTCGAGCATGAGAATCTCCTCGTCGCCGGTCGGGTAGCCCATGCGCAGGCGCAGCAGGAACCGGTCGAGCTGCGCCTCGGGCAGGGGGAACGTGCCCTTGAGCTCGACTGGGTTCTGTGTCGCCAGCAGCATGAACGGGCGCGGCAGGGGGTGCGTGACGCCGTCGACAGTCACGCCCCGCTCCTCCATCGCCTCGAGAAAGGCCGACTGTGTGCGCGGCGTAGCGCGGTTGACCTCGTCGACGAGCACGACGTTGGCGAACAGGGGGCCCGGGCGGAACTCAAAGTCGCCGCGGCGCTGGTCGAAGACCATCGCGCCGGTGACGTCGGCGGGCAGCAGGTCGGCCGTGCACTGCACGCGGGCGAAGCTCAAGCCCAGGGCGGCCGCGACCGTGCGCACGAGCAGCGTCTTGGCGACACCGGGCACGTCGTCGAGCAGAACGTGCCCGTCGGCCAGCAGGGCCACCGCGATGAGCCGCGTCTGTTCGGCCTTGCCGACGATGACGCTGCCTACCTGGCCGGCGAGCGCGCGGCCGAGCTCGGCGGGACCAAGGGCGGCTGCGATGGGATCGAGTGTGATGGAGAAGCCTCCGGCGATCGCTGCATCCGCTCGACTGTACTACATCGGCCGGTCGAGCGTCAGGCCGCGGCGCACGCTCGCCGCCCGCGCAAAGACGGGGTGACGCCGGAGCGATCGGGCGCCGCCCGCCTGCGCTCGGGCGGCGAGAAGTCGAGCCCGGCGAAGGCGCAGGCGGCCGGCGCGCCCACGAAGAGCGGCAGGATCGTCGCCCCGACGACCGGAGCGGCCTTTCGCTTCGGCGAAGGGGGCTACGTGACGGCGCCTCGCCGGTCGGCGAGCGCAACGCGGTTGCGGCCGGCCTGCTTGGCCCGGTAGAGGGCCCTGTCGGCGGCCTCGATCAGGCTCTCGAGCGAGTCGTCGGCGCCCACCAGGCTGGCGACGCCGATGCTCACTGTCACCACCGGCAGCGACTCGCGAGAGCCGAAGTGCTCGCCTTCGATGCCGTGTCTGATGCGTTCGGCGGCGGCCAGGGCCACATCGCCGTCGTGATCGCGAGGCGACCCGCTGGCGTCGCGGGCGGCGTGCTCGCCGACGTCGTCGAGCCGCTGCTGCTCGATGGCGTCGCGCAGGCGCTCGCCGGCGAAACCCGCGCCCTCGCCGCCAGTGCTCGGCAGGATGACGGCGAACTCGTCGCCCCCGTAGCGGGCGACGATGTCGATCTGGGTGCGCGTCTGTTCGATGAGCAGCGCGCCGAGAGCGCGCAGCAGGGTGTCACCCGCCGGGTGGCCGCAGCGGTCGTTGTAGTCCTTGAATCCGTCGATGTCGATGAGCAGCAGCGACAGCGCCAACCCGTAGCGGTTGGCGCGCGCGACCTCGGCCGCGAGGCGCTCGTGAAAGTGGCGGTGGTTGAAGAGCGCCGTGACGCCGTCGGTGATGGCGAGGGCTTCGAGCTCTCCGTAGAGGCGGGCGTTCTGAATGGCGACCGCGGCCAGCGCCGCCAGCGTGGTGGCGAGCTGCCGGTCGCGCTCTGAGAACAGGCGCGTGTGGCGCTTCTCGATCAGTTGCAGACAGCCGATCACCTCGCCCTTGAAGATCAGCGGCACGAGCAGGCAGCTGCGCTCGCCCCACGCCTCCATGCGGGCCCGGTCGGCCGCCGGCAGGCCGGGGTCGGCGAGGTAGGCGGCCAGCAAGCGTCCTTCGTGCAGCACGCGGCGAAAGGTGGGGTGCTCGGTCAGTCTGAGCCTGCCGCCGACCCAGTCGTCGTCGCCTGGTTCGGGCTCGAGCGCCCACACGGCAAGACAGGCAGCCTCTTCTTGAGGGGCGACCCAGCCGTAGATGTCGCACTCCCAGAGCTCGAGGACCTCGCAGGTGCGCTGGGCGATGCTGGCGAGCACCTCGTCGAGCACCAGGCTCGAAGTGATGGCCGAGACGATCTCGGCGGTGACGGTGAGGCGGGACGACTTCGCCACGGCGCTTCAGTCCACGCCCATCACGGGCCGCCCGTGGCTGCGCCGGTCCGGCGTGGCCGTAGCGACTCGCACTCCGCGCACCGACCCGCCGCATCTGCCATGCCTGCCGGTCATGGTCCCCCCCTGTCGAGCACCCTGGAGCCCCGTCCGAGGATGCCCGCTTGACGTCGGCCGGCGCCCCACGGCGACGGTCCGCGTTCGGTCCGTTCGGCACGGGCCGTGCGCGCCGCTCGTAGCGAGCCGGCACCCCCACACAAAAGGTATCGGTCGGACCGCCACTCGTCTGAACGAGCGACTGCCGTCACATTCCGGGATTCTAGCGCAGATGAGCAGATTTTTGGGCGAGACCCCCACGCGCCGCCACGACCGCGCAGTCTCCTGGACCCGGCAGACCCGAAAACGCCTGCCTCAGACGGACCCCAGCCTGAGGCGCGAGAGGCGAGTGCGCAGGTCGCCCTGCCAGCGCGGTGTCAGCGAGCGCACGAGGTGTACCGTCTCGGAGTGGCGCACGGAGCCCGAAAAGGGCGGCAACGGCGACGGCAGCGCTATCAGGGCCGCGGTCACGAGCCAGACGGTGGCCACTGCCAGCAGCGCGCCGCAGACCAGGCCGCCGAGACGGTCGAGGCCGCCCAGCAGCGGGACGTGCCTGAGCGCACCGCCAAGGCGCCCGGCGAGCCAGCCGGCGGCGACCTCGACGACGACCACGATGACGAGGAAGGCCAGCACGCGCTGCGTGGCCGGGACAAAGCCGTGCACCCGCGCGATCCAGCCGCCCACGACGCGATCGAAGCGCAGGGCGAGCCACAGGCCGACGCCCAGAGCGAGCCAGGTCAGGAGCGTGGCCACCAGTCCCACACGAAAGCCGCGGAAGGCAAGCAGCGCCAAGACGGCCACGACGCCCAGGTCGTAGGCGGTCATATGCTGATCCATCCGGGGGTCTGCCGTGCCTGCCGCATCGTCGCCGTCCTTCGAGTAGGGCCTCAGCCGCGCCGATAGAGAGCCTACCGCTTTTCGGGCGGCGTGCGGACGGCCGCGCGCCTCGGCGGCAGCTCGCCGCAGACGATCGCCGCCGAGAGTCGTCGCGCCCTGACGGCGGCGGGCCGGCGGCGGCGGAGGGGGGCGGCGCGACCAGACGAGGGCGGGCCGCCGGCGCTAGCGGTGCGACGCGACCCGCTCGAGAGCCGCCACGACGTCGGTGTCGAACTGCGTGCCGGTACAGCGCCGCATCTCTTCGAGGGCGTCGGCCACGGTCTGCGCGGCCCGGTAGGGCCGCGCGCTCAGCAGCGCCTCGAACGCCGAGGCCACCGACACGATGCGGGCCGCCAGCGGTATCCGGGCGCCGCTGAGCGCCGCCGGGTAGCCGCTGCCGTCGAAGCGCTCGTGATGGTGGGCGACCGCGTCGGCCACCGAGTCCATGCCGATGCGGCGCAGCAGCCGCGCTCCGGCCTGGGGATGCTCGCGGATGAGCGTCCACTCCTCGGCCGACAGGCCGCCCGGCTTGCCCAATACCTCGTCGGGAATGGCGAAGTGGCCGATGTCGCGCAACCGCGCGGCCTCGGCGATCTGGCCCGCGGCCGCATCGTCGAGACCGAGCTCGCCAGAGAGGAGCCGCGCCAGGCCGGCGACGGTCTCGGAGTGGCGTTCCTGATAGAGCATCTTGGCGTCGGCGAGCTCGGCCATCATCTCGAGGTAGTCGAGGGCGTACGCGTGATCGTCGTGGGAGCCGTCGCCGTTCCGTGCCGCGAACCCCATGGCGCGGTTACGGCCGCGGTTCTTGGCCAGGTCGAGCGCCCACAGGGCCTTGTCGACCAGGCCCTCCTTGTCCTGGGCGTCCCAGGGGAAGGTCGCTATGCCGGCGCTCAGCGTGAGCGCCTGTCCCTCGAACCCGAGGCCCGCGCTCTCGACCGCGCTGCGCACGCCTTCGGCGACGGCGAAGGCCTCGGCGCCGCTGCTGTCGGCGAGCACCAGGGCGAACTCGTCGCCGCCGTAGCGGGCGCACAGGTCGGTCGGCCGCGACGCGCTGTCGACGAGCTGCCCGATGGCGCGCAGGGCGTCGTCGCCCTTGTGGTGGCCGACCTGCCGGTTGAGGCGCTCGAGGTGGTCGACGTCGCACAGCACGAGCGACAGCTCTCCCCCGCTCTCTCGTGCGCGGACGATCTCTTTGGCCAGGGCCTCGTGCAGGTAGCGATGGTTGCAGAGCCCGGTGAGGGTGTCGGTGATGGCGTCGGTCTGCACGCGGTCGAGGCGGCCCTGAGCGCCTTCGAGGAGTGCGGTGAGCGTTTGCGTCACGTCGTCTGGGCGCAGCCCGGCCCCTTCGGCCGCTTCGTAGGCAGGGTAGTCGACCGAGACCGCGGCCACGATCTCGCCGGCCGGATCTCTGATCGGAGTCATGGCGCTGATCCACATGCCGTACTGGTCGGCCGCCACGAGACAGATGTCGAGGGTCTCGCCGGCCAGGGTGCGTACCAGCTCCTCGTCAGCCACGAGAGGATCGCCGAGATGGGAGCGTTCGGCCTCGCGTTCCTCGGCGTCGCAGACGAAGATGAAGCCGTCGCCGCGCCGCGCCGCCGTGGTGACGAAGCGCACGCCGGTGTGTTGGTCGCGTATGTCGCGCAGCACGGCCACCGTCTGCACGTAGGCCGGGTCGGACTCGCTGCCGCTCTCGGCGAGCGCCCTGTGCGCCTCGGCATCGATGAGTCCCGCCGCCCGCAAGCCCGCCGCACAGGCACGCTCGCGTTGCGCCGCGATCTTGCGCAGCACCGCCGCGAACGCATCGACCATGGCCGGGTCGAACTGGCTGCCTTTGCAACGCTCGAGCTCCTCACGGCACTGCGTGTAGCTGAGACCGCGATGATAGGGGCGGTCGAACGACATGGCGTCGTAGGAGTCGACCACGCACATGGCGCGCGCGACCAACGGGATCTGCTCGCCGACGAGGCCATCGGGGTAGCCGCGGCCGTCGAAACGCTCGTGGTGGTGGCGCACGCCGGCGACCATGTCGGTGTCGTAGAGAGGTTTGATGATCTCGGCGCTGAGCGCCGGGTGCTGACGCATCATCTCCCACTCCCGCTGGTTGAGCTTGCCGGCCTTGGTAAGCACGCGGTCGGGAATGCCGATCTTGCCGATGTCGTGCAGGTAGGCCGCCTCGCCGACCTTGCCCACGGTCTCGGCGGGCCAGCCCAGCTCTTTGCCCAGCATCACCATATAGGCGGCTACCCGCGCGGTGTGTCCCAGCGTGTAGTGGTCCTTGGCGTTCAGTGCGGTGCAGAGCGCGCGCAGGTTGTTGGCGTAGACGGTCTTGACGTTCTCGTATTGCTGCGCGTTCTGAATGGCGATGGCGGCCAGGTTGGCAAACAGTTTGGCCGACTCGAGCTCGCTCTCGTCGAAGGTGCGACCCTCCATGCGATCGACGGACAGCACGCCGATGACGATCCCGCCCACCGTGAGCGGCACGATGATCGAGGCCTGCGGCTCGGCCTCTGTGCCGGGCACCACCCCCACGCGCGGATCGCCCGGCATGTCGTTCACGAGCTGCGCTTCGTTGTGACGCACGACCCAGCCGCTGACGCCGACGTCGAGCGTGGAGCGCCAGTTCTCGATGTAGTCGGCGTCGCCGTCGCTGG
>Ga0181529_10004194_pt1 | contig 15761 bp, 12 predicted proteins | sample PEATcosm2014_Bin_36_FD_119763 | JGI IMG/M metagenome (GOLD analysis project Ga0181529, IMG submission 119763) | Peatland microbial communities from MTU Mesocosm Facility, Houghton, MI, USA - PEATcosm2014_Bin10_30_metaG | ecosystem: Environmental > Terrestrial > Soil > Wetlands > Peat | place...
GAGAAGTTCTGGAGACGATTCCCGGTGTCATCATCACTCAACACGCCGGCGGCGGCAAGGCCAACCAATATTTTCTTCGCGGCTTCAATCTCGACCACGGCACGGATATCGCCATCTCCCTCGACGGTATGCCGCTAAACCTGCCGTCGCACGCCCACGGCGAAGGGTACTCGGACATGAACACCGTTATCCCGGAGTTTGTGGAGCGGACGGATTTCCAGAAAGGTCCCTATTACGCCGATGTCGGCAACTTTGGCTCGGCTGCATCGGCCGATGTGGTGTATTTCAAGACGCTGCCCCAGAACTTCTTCACGGTCGAAGGCGGCATGTATGGCTATGGGCGGGCCGTTTTCGGCGTATCGCAAAAGCTCGGTTCGGGCACTTTGCTATACGGCGGAGAAGCGTATTACGATGACGGCCCATGGACGCATCCGGATGCTTTTGCCAAGTTCAACGGCATTCTAACCTACAGCCAGGGCGACGACGCCAATGGTTTCAGCGTCACGGCCCGCGCTTACCACGGAAAATGGGACTCGAGCGATCAAATGCCGGATAACGCGATACCCCTCGTTGGCAGGTTCGGCGCACTGAACCCGGACGACGGCGGCAATTCACAGCGTGAAAGCTTGCAGGCTGAATGGCATCGCCAAGACGAGACTTCCAGGACGCAAATCACGGCGTACGGGTTTTTTTATGACATGGATTTGTTTTCCGATTTTACTTACTACCTGGATGACCCCATTAAAGGTGATCAGTTCGAACAGCAGGACAGGCGCTGGGTGGCTGGGGTGGACTTACGCCACACGATTTTCAGCCAATGGTTTGGCCGCAAGGTGGAGAATACGTTCGGCCTGCAGGTCCGCAACGATTGGGTCCACAACGGCCTTTACCGGACGGAAAATCGCGTGCGCACGGACAAGAACGATGTCAACGCATGCAATGACGAACCCATCGACGCATGCAATACCAATCCGAACCTGGTCGCAGTCTTGCCCGCGGACACGGATGTGAATGAATTTACCGACACGATGTTCGGTTTTTATGTGGAAAATAAAATCCAGAGGGCGGATAAATTCCGCACGGAGCTGGCCCTGCGCGGCGACGACGCAAGATATGTCGTCAGCAGCTTGACTCCCAGTTATACCGCCACCGAATTACCGGGCGCTCCGGTGGTCAACTTTGCGGCCGCCAATTCCGGCACGGCCACCAAGTTCCTGCCCGAACCAAAGGCGAGTTTGATTTTCGGCCCGTGGTCCAAGACTGAGTTCTATGTTCAGGGCGGATTCAGTTTTCACAGCAACGACGCGCGTGGCGCAACGCAAAGGGAGGAGCCGATTTCGCCGGACAATCCATTTCCCACGGCCAGCTCGAGAATCCCCGCCCTAGTCCCGACCAAGGGGGCGGAAATCGGCGTGCGCACCGTGGCCGTCTCCCATCTGCAAAGCACCGTTTCGCTCTGGTATCTCCGCAGCCAATCCGAACTGCAGCAGGATGGCGACACCGGAGGCACGGTTGCTTCATTGAATCCGAGCAACCGCTTCGGCGTCGAATTGGCGAACTACTACACGCCAGTGGAACATTTGACTTTTGATTTTGATCTTGCCAAGTCCAGCGCTCGTTTTACTGCAATAGACGGAGATGATGCGGCGCCAAATAGCCCGGGTGGCAAGAGTGTGCCCGAAGCGGTTGGGTTGGTGATTTCCGCGGGCATCACACACCACCTTCCCAAAGGCTTTTCGGAGAGTTTGCGCCTGCGGTACTTTGGCCCGCGCGATTTGACGTCCGATGGAATTTATCGCTCAAAGGTAACGGCGTTGCTCAACGCGGGGATCGGTTATCAGATTAACAAGACATGGCGCGTTTCGGCGGAATTGTTGAATTTGCTCAACCGTCGCGATTCTGACATTGACTACGCCTACACCTCCCGAATCACGCCAACGGCCGATGCGGCATTCACAAACGTTTTCCACCCCGTCGAACCGTTTCAGGTGCGTTTCGGGTTACATTACACTTTCGGTCCGGAAAGCAAATTGGTTTCGACTAATTGATTCACGGTTCAACCTGTGCGGAAGGCCGGTGATTTAGCGTCCCTGGCCGTTCTTGCCTTGCCGCATCACACCGATTGATCTACGGCAACTGCGCGGGCGCGACGACATACACATATTCGAGCGGCTCTTCGCCGGTGTTCGCCAGGTTGTGGCGGGTGGTGGGCGGAATGTAGACGAGCGCTGGCGCGACGAAGGTCCGCCTGCGCCTGGCCGTCGATCAGTGCCTCGCCTTGACCGCGCAGAATCACCAGGGCTTCTTCATTCTTGCCGGTGGTGTGCCAGCCAACCGTTGCGCCGGGGTTCAGGTGTACAAATCCGCTCCGCATTCCCGTAGTCTGGGGAGGCCCTTGCAGCAAAGGACAATCGCCCGCCGGGCACTCAAGCGACCGAGCAAACGCTTGCGGTCCGGACCTCTGGGAAGAAAGCGGCAACGGCAACAAACAACACAACGGGAACTCTCAAGACCTTAGGTAGCACAACGAGTTTCATAAATGCCTCCTCGGATCAAACTCTCGTGCCGCCGCGCGAAAGCATGGGAAAACGCCAGGCACATGGTATGCCAACGGTAGCACGAGCGGTGCCATCGTGGCACCACGCCCAGCGTTCCGCCACCAGTCGTCAACCCAGTCGTCAACCCTGAGTGCCAGGTGTATCGGGCTTCGCCCGCGCTTCTCGGACGTTCTCGCAGCAGGGACAGAGTCTCGACGGTGTTGGCTTGCCGGCCAATCGTCGAGCAACGGCGGCCCAACGGCAAGTGCCTGCCAATTGGGCACATGCGAGTTTCCTCTGCGTGTTACACTTCGCACGAAGGAGATGTTCGGCTTGCAGGGTTGGCAGTGGCGGCCATGGCGCAAAGGGGATACATGTGCCTCCTTTCTTGGCGCGCTTTCTTCGGGGTGGCGCTCAGCCGCAGCAGGGCTCCTGCTACTCATTCTCCTGATCCCATACGGTTCTGGTCTGCTCCTGCTCACCAGATGCGCGACGTCAAGTTGCGGCATGCCATGCTGCACGCGGTCGAAGGTCTGTTGCTGCCGGAGATCGGACAGGAAACTGCACCGGGCCGGCCCAAGCTGGATTGCCTCGTCGAGCTGTCCAGGAGGTTGCGGTCAAGTCGCTACGATGCCCGCAACCGCGGCGGCGGGTCTAGCCGTGGCTCGAACCGCGGTCAGGCCGATGGTCCCCGTGTCGCGTTTGCGAATCCAGGCCGTATCGCTGCGTGGATCCGCCGAAACTGGTTTCGCTCTCTTTGAACGGCCGCCTCCCTCGATCTAGCCTAATCAACACCCTATAGCTGCGATTGGCCGGGAATGGGTTGGAGGGTGGTGCCTTCTCCAGGATCTCTCGGTCTTCATTTGGTTGGAAGTCTCGTGCGAGGTAAAAATGGATAACAAGACCTGTTTCACCTTATTGCTGGCGTGTGTGGTTGTGCCGCTGAGCCTGTCGGCGGCGGAGGTCCTGCGCGGAACCGTGACCGACCGTTCCGGGGCGGTAGTGCAGGGGGCCACCGTGCAACTGTTGGCTGACGGGCGCACGGTGGCTGAGACGAAAACGGGCAGTACCGGAGATTTCGCGCTGGCCGCTCCAACCGGAGCGCGGGTGGAGGACGCGTACACCATCCTAGCTGCCGCGAGCGGCTTTGCACCAGCAAGCCAGGCGCTCCACCTGGCGGACGCGGCGAATAGCAAGCTTACGCTAGTACTGGACATCGCCCCTTATCGCCAATCAGTGGAGATCCAGGCGGCGACACCGCCCAATCAGTCTGTGCTGGACATGAGCGGCGTGCGCGAAAGCGCGGCGAAGGATGTCGGTGAGGCACTGACGGCGCTCGACGGCGTGTTTAAGGTCCGGAAGGGGGGAATCGCCAACGACTTGGTCATCGACGGATTCCAGCAGAACAACATCGTGGTCGTGGTCGACGGCTCGCGCACCTATGGGGCGTGTCCGGACCACATGGATCCGCCGGCCGAGCACGTCGATTTCGCCGAAGTGGATTACGTCGAGGTGAGCAAAGGCGCCTTCGACGTAACGAACCAGGGCAGCCTTGGCGCAGTAGTCAACATCGTCACCAAGAATCCAGGCATGGGCTTGAGCCTGCGACCGTCGCTCAGCGCCGGCTCGTTCGGTTACTATAACCCCAGCGTGACGGCCTCCTACGGCGGCCGAACCGTTCAGATCCTCGCCGGTTACTCCTATCGCGACTCGGATCCCTATAAGGACGGCTCCGGCCACGCTTTCACCGATTACGTTAATTACAGCGCCAGTGGCAAGCAGCAGCGGGCCTTCGACATCAACACCGGCTGGTTCGAGGCGCATTTCACGCTCTCGGACCGCCAACAGATTTCGCTCAATTACACGCGCCAGCAGGCAGGCCTGATTCTTTATCCTTATCTGACGATGGACTCTGACCACGACAGCGCCGACCGGACGACTTTCAGGTACTCCGCCCGCGATCTGACGCCCATACTTCGCGACCTGCGGGTTGAGAGTTATTTCACACAGGTCCGGCACTTCATGTCCGACGATCAGCGCACATCGGCCATGATGGGGACCTGGATGATGGCCGCCGACGCCTCGACGCGAACGATCGGCGGACGCGTGGAAGGCGACTTGGGGCAGGACATCACCGCGGGCGCCGAGACCTATCATCGCAACTGGGATATGCTCAGCTACATGAACATGGGCATGATGACCGTGAGCCCCGCGATTCCCGACGTGAATACCGAAACGGCCGGCTCGTTCGTAAACTACCGGCACGCAATTACCGAGAGGTTGAAGCTGAGCGCGGGCCTGCGTTTCGATCACGCGCAAATGGAGGTTGGATCGACGCAAGCATCCACGGACGATTACTATCAGTTCCATAACACGCGGCGGACCCGTAACGACGACAACTACGGCTCCGGCAACGCGCGCCTCAGCTATGCTCTGCCGAAGTCCATCGAGTTATTCGCCGGCGTTGGCACCACGGGGCGCGTTCCGGATGCCGAGGAGCGGTATATCGACTTGGTCGGGATGGGCGCTACGACCGTCGGCAATCCGCTACTGCCAATGACCCGCAACACGGAAATCACGGCCGGATGGAGCGCCACTTATACTCGCTTCTACCTGCGCCCGGAGTTCTTCTACGCGTTTCTCCATAACTTCATTCTGGTAAACAATCCGCCCCAGTTGAACATGCCGATGGACAGCGGAATGATGGGCGGGACGGAAATGCCCGCCATGACCACCGCCCGTTCCTATACCAGCGTCGATGCGCGCATCTATGGTGGCGAGGTGGCGTACGGCGTCACGCTGACTCCCGCTCTCTCACTCAGCGGAGGAGGCTCTTACTCGCGCGGTACGGTAACTCCGCAGATTGAAGTCAACGTCATGAGTCACAACTTGCCTGAGATGCCTCCGTTGCGCGCCTGGAGCGCCCTGCGTTACGCACACAGATGGGCGTTTGCCGAGTTGGGCACGGTGGCGGTGAACCGCCAATCGCTGGTAGACGCCGATCTGAACGAAGTGCCGACCGCCGGTTACGGCCTGCTGAACCTCAAGCTTGGCTTCACGCATCGGAAGCTATCCGGAAGCTTCACCGTCGATAACCTGCTCGACCGCTTCTACTACGAATACCTCTCGTACTATCGAGACCCGTTCGCCTCCGGCGTCAAAGTCCCCGAGCCGGGGCGAAACCTGTTCGGCCAGTTACGGTATTCGTTTTGACGTGGATGTTGCGGCAGATGCGGACTTACTCTGCCGGCGGATTCGGGCAGGAATCCATGCCGTTAGAGGCTGGCCCTGCACCGGACTGCTCGCTTGGCGCGTTAGTTCGCATCCCAATTCTCGTCCAACTCCGCTGGCGGAAGATCCGGCCAAGCGGGGACATTGGCTCTGAATCTTGAGCGTCGAAGCAAGAGCAAAACGCAGATGAGCCCAGCGGCGCCAGCCAGCAGCGGCGGCAAGACCAGCCAGAGCTGTTGGCTGCCTTCCGGAAGGGCCAGAATGCGCTTACCATACTTGGCGATGAGTGCGGATTTGATCTCGCCATCGGAGCGCCCCGCTTGTACCATGACGACGATCTGGGCCCGCAATTCGTCTGCAATCTGGGAGTTGTGCACGGTGAGATTCTCGCGCCAGCAGCACGGCGAGATGAAAGTGGCGTACAGTCTTTCGAGCCGGGGGTTGCCGGCTCCGTAGCCAGCTTGGACCAGGTGCGCGATCACGAGGAAAAGGGAAAACAACACAAGACTCCGAGCTTTCATAAGAGATCCATTGCTGGCGCGTCAGCGGCACAGGAGTCCGCGGGATAACATGGCCTCACTTTCGGATGTCCTCGCCCAACGCGCAGTCGAGTGCGAACCGATTCGGCTTAACAATCCACACGGGGAGGGTCCGCATTGCTTGCTACCTACTTCGCTGGCTTCTCCGCGCAAAAGCGAACTACGCGCATCGGCTCCTGGGCAAAATCGGGAGTCGCGACCGGCTCTTCATAGTAAACACTCCGGAGGGACTGGAACAGGTGGGGCAATTCTCCGGTTTCACAAATCGAGCCTCCAATGCGGTGATTCTTTGTGGCGTCCACGTGAAAGGCTTCCTCGACGAGGATGCCGCCAGGCTTCAATGCGTGCTGGACTTTGTCCACCAACTGGCCACAGCCGGCATACGACAGGACGATCAAATCCCAGCGGCTCTCTCCGAATTCGAAATCTTCCATGCGCTTGACTTGCGCCTTGATCTTGACGCCAAGTTTAATGGCATTCTCATTGGCGGTTCGAACCGCCTCATCCGCAATATCAAATCCGGTGACATCCCAACCCTGCTGCGCAAGCCAGATGGCGTTTCGCCCTTGCCCCATTGCGACGTCTAGCGCCGTCCCGGGCTTTCGGCCTTTGACCATCTCCACCAGAAAGCCATTTGGCTTCGTGTTGAACGTGGGGTGTTCCGCTGTCAAATATCGATTCCAGTGTTCCGCTTCCAGGCGGCTCCCTTTCTGGCTGAGAGCTGCGAGTTGGGCGGCGATCTCTGCCTCGCTATATCCGCCTTCGTTCAAATAGGTGCGATATCTTTCGAGCAGCTTTGGGTCGCGCAACTGGTCGCTGATTCCAGAAGAGCCGCGCACTGCGATCGGCAGAGTGTCTATCCAGAGGCGGAAACGCTCAAGAGCTCGTTGGTCGGAAGGCAGTGCTGAAATCCGCTGCTCGACCTCGTCCCGCGTTTGCGCGGCTCCGAAAGGGAATGCAACCAGAATAGAGCACAGAAATAGGACGAAGGCCACGGTCCTCCTGATCCGGAATTCGGGAAGGTTGGCGCACCGGGGCACAATCGAGACTACGACAGTGGTGGAACGATAGGCAATGCGGCAAATTGTCGCATGCCAACGGGAAGCTGATTGGCGTACGATGGCAAAGAGAACGGTGTCTACTCGCCCGGTTACAACTCGCTCGCACGAGCGGCCCGTTTCGGCCCAGACGCCAGTGCGCCGCGGAACCGATGGGGTGAAGAGTGCCACGACTGTCCCTTCCGATCTCGCTCCCAATCTGGCGCTGCCGTGGGTTTTGCGGCTTCGCTATGGCATGGCCGCGGGAGAGGTGGGCATCATTCTGGGGATGTCGTATGGCTTCCGTCTCGATCTTCCTCTCTTTTGGACGCTCGCCCCGGTCGCTGTCGTTCTTGCCAGTAACATTTTGCTCGGCCGCCTACGAGCCCTTCCGGCTCGGTTTTCTCAGGAGACGCTGGGCGCAGTGTTTTGCCTCGACACACTGTGTCTGACCGCCATACTTGGGCTTACGGGTGGACCGATGAATCCGTTCAGCCTGCTCTATCTGGTGCAGATTACCGTGTCTGCGGTCGTTCTGCGGAAGGTTTGGACCTGGGCACTGGGTGTTCTTTCCACGGCTTGCTTCGGTTTGCTCTTCTTCTTTTACACGCCGTCGCCGGCCTTCCACGCTCACCACGTCGAGCAGGGCCTCTCGCCGCACTTGGTGGGAATGTGGATTGCGTTCGTCGTCGCGGCCGCCCTCATCACCTTCTTTACGGGCAAGATCGCCCACGCGCTGCGAACCCGCGAGCAAGAGGTTCTGATTCTCCAGGAGCAGGTTGCAAAGCACGAAAGATTGGCTTCCCTGGTGACCTTGGCCGCAGGCGCGGCTCACGAGCTCGGGACGCCGCTTGGGACCATTGCAGTCGTGGCGAGGGAACTGGAGCGCTATGCCGAGAGTGTCGCAAGCAATGGTGCCGTCCTGGAAGATGTCCGCCTCATCCGGTCGCAGGTGGAACGATGCCATCGCATCCTCGAACGAATGAGTGTCCAGAGCGCCGAACCGATGGGTGAAACGCTCACCCAGATCCGCGTGCGCGACCTTTTGACGCAAGTCCTCGGGCAGTTTTCCGAATCGCAACGATCATTGCTGAGGATCGATCTGGCCGATGAGGGACTGGCCGCAACACTGCCGGCACAAGCTACGGCGCAGTCGGTCGCCGCGATTATTCAGAATGCGCTGGATGCCAATTCCGAGGGGCGTCCAATCCTGATCGCGGCTGCGGAAACCGGCTCCGAGTTGCGAATCGCCATCCGGGACCATGGGCACGGAATGACCGCGAACGTGTTGCGCCGAATCGCCGAACCGTTCTTCACGACGAAAGAGCCCGGCAAGGGAATGGGGCTTGGGACATTCCTGGTGCGCACTTTCGCGGAGAGCCTCGGCGGACGCGTCCTGTTCGATTCCGCCCCCGGCGAAGGCACCTCAGTCACGCTGGAATTGCCGCTGAACTCTTCACGTCAGAATGCTCATGCCGCAACCTGAAGATCTCCCTTTGGTGCTCGTCGTAGACGACGATGAAGTCTTCCGCAATCGGCTCTGTCGCGCATTTGCCGAGCGAAAATGGGAAGCTGAAGGCGCCTCCGACGGAGGAAAGGCGCTGGAGTTCGCCCGCGACCGCAGCCCTGACCTGGTCCTCGTCGATCTGCGCATGCCTGGAATGGGCGGGCTGGAGGTAGTCCAGGAATTGCGGTCGATCGATTCGTCGATGACCATCATCGTACTCACGGGTTACGGAAGCATTCCTACCGCGATATCCGCCATGAAGCGTGGGGCGGATCACTACCTGAGCAAGCCCGCCGATGCGGATGAAATCCTGGCCGTCTACGAGACGCTGCGATCCGCTCCCAGTGAGACGCCGGAAGCACCGGAGACCGTCCCGACCCTGGCCAGGGTGGAATGGGAGCACATGCAGCGCGTCATCTCCGATTGCGATGGCAACATCTCGCAAGCTGCACGCTTGTTGGGCATCCACCGGCGCTCTCTCCAACGCAAGCTGGTGAAATACCCGCCGCCGCGCTAACTCTGCCGGTGCGACAATTTGCCGCAGGACAAAACCGCCAAAATCGTGTCTCATGGTTGTAATGGAATCGTTCGCTCGAATTCCCGGTCTCGATGCGGCATTCTTCGGTGCCTTGATCGGACGGCAATGATGCATTGCGATCGGATCTCTTCGCGGACGGCGCTGGTTGAAATCCAGTAGTTCTCGCATCAAGACATCGAGAGGAGGGTGGTTAGTGCAAAAGCTCACATTCTGTCTGTGTCCGGCGGTCCTTCTGCTGTTTGGTTCCCTGCTCCACGCGACAATTTTCGGCAAAATACAGGGAATCGTGCACGACCCACAGCATCGGCCCGTGGCCGGAGCATCGGTAAAGGTGCAGGCGATTACTTCGGATTGGTCGCAAACCGCGCAGACGAACGATAACGGCGAGTTTTCGTTCACCACGGTGCCGGTCGGAGATTACAAAATCAGCGTCACGCAGGCGCAGTTCGCGACCGCGGAGCGGACTGTCACGGTTGCCTCAGGCTCCTCACCGGTTTTGCATTTTCAACTGGCGATCGCGACCGTGAATCAGACGGCCGTTGTCGTAGGCCAGGCGGAATTGGCCAGTATGGATTCGGTAACCCCCACCGCTCTGGTCGATCGTGAGGACATTGCCCAAACTCCTGGCGCGGACCGCACCAACAGCATGGCGATGATCACCGACTACACGCCCGCTGCGTACGTGACTCATGACATGCTACACATGCGCGGAGGTCATCAAGTCGATTGGCTGATTGACGGCGTACCCATACCGAATACCAATATCGCCACCAATCTGGGCCCGCAGATTGACCCCAAGGACATTGATTATCTCGAAATCCAGCGAGGCAGCTACGATGCCGAATATGGGGACCGTACGTATGGCATCTTCAATATCGTGCCCCGCTCCGGCTGGGAACGTGACAATGAAGCCGAACTTGTCACCTCCTTTGGCAATTGGCGCCAAACGAACGATCAGATTAATTTCGGAGGGCACACGAAGCTTTTCGCGTATTACGTGAGTCTAAACGGAAATCGGAGCGACTACGGTCTGCAGCCCCCGATTGGGCAAGTTGTTCACGACGCGGAGAACGGGTATGGAGGATTCGCATCTTTCATTTTCAACCCTAATCCCAACAACCAGTTTCGGCTGGTCGCCTCGTTGCGCCAGGATTACTACCAGATCCCCATCGACCCGGATCCCAACTCATCCGGCAATCAGGCTTATCCCAGTTACGGCCTTCAAGACAGTGAACGGGAACCCGATGGTTACGTTACCTTCTCCTGGGTTCACACCTTCAATCCAAACCTGCTGCTGACGCTTTCACCCTTTTATCACTACAATCAGGCCGCCTATAACGGCGGGCCGAACGATGTGCCGGTGATCTCGACGGTGGACCAGACCTCCAATTATGGCGGTGCGCAGGCGAACCTGAACATAACCGTTTTGAAGAACAACGACATTCAAGCAGGCTTGTACGGATTCGTGCAACACCAGAGCAACTCCTTCAATAACGTTTTTACCGATTGCGCCCCGAATTGTCAGAACTACGGCTCGTCCTCGGCTGCGGTAACCGGGGGCCTGATCGAAGAATACATCAGCGACCGGCTTAAAGTGACCTCGTGGTTGACACTGATTGCCGGCCTTCGCGAATCGCACTTCGACACTCCCGGAGCCGGAACTGAGCCGGGAGTCGTCGAAAACGCGACGGACCCGCGCTTTGGTGTCGCCATCCGGGTACCGCGCCTGAACTGGGTCTTTCACGGCTTTTACGGGCACTTTTATCAGGCGCCTCCCCTGCTGACTGCGACTGGTCCATTACTTGATTTGGCCACCAGCCAGGTTCTGACTTTCGCCCCTCTGAAGGGGGAGCGTGATGAAGAATACCAGTTCGCCGTCTCGATTCCCTTTCACGGTTGGGTGTTCGAGGAAGACACCTTTCAGACACGCGCGCAGAACTGGCTGGACCACAATAATATCGGCGAATCCAACATCTTCTGGCCAATCACCTGGACTGCGGCGCTGATTCAAGGTTGGGAAACCACACTTCGTTCCCCGCGCCTTTGGCGTCGGGCTCAGGTCCACCTGGCTTACTCTAACCAGATCGCACAGGCAGAAGGGCCCATCACCGGAGGATTGGTCTGCCCCGCTCCCGTGTCGGATTCGTGCCCCTTGGCCATCCCGCCTGGTTATTCGCCAGTGGACCACGATCAGAGAAACACCTTGAACGTGGGTGTCAATTCCCGTCTTCCGTGGCAGGTGTTCGCCTCGACGAATGTGTATTACGGTTCGGGATTCACCAACGGGGCGCCGGATGTGCAATATCCGGGGAACTACCTGCCCCCGCACACTACGTTTGACATTTCTTTGGGAAAGAGCTTTGGCGAGGGCGAGAGATACAGGGTCTCGTTGACTGCTCTGAATGTGGCGAATCGCCGCGTATTACTCGATAACAGCTTGACCTTTGGAGGATTCCATTTTAACGACCCGCGACAAATCTATGCCGAATTCCGTTGGAGATTTCACTACTGAAGAATATCCGGTTGAGGTCGAGGGTCTCTTTCCTGCCGCGGTACCGCCGACCGGCTTCAAAGTCACGTTCTACGCCGGCGGCGACGCTGCCCCCTCGCAGCGCGAGGACAATCAGCAAGTGAGGGCTCCGAGCGTGGCACCTTCACAACGCCGCGCCTCATCCGCACCGCACCCAACGGAGATCTCTTCCTCGCAGACTCCGGTGCGGGCACCCTGTTCGTCCTCCGTGGCGTCGGGCCCGACGGCTGGGCCGCCCAAATCGAAAAGTTCGCCACCGGGCTGGACCACCCTTTCGGCGCCGCCTTGTAACCCGCCGAGAATCCTAAGCCTAAAACCACTTTTGTTCTTTTAAAGGAGACCAGGAGTATGACCGAAATAGACCGCCGCAAAGCAATCCTGTTAGCGCTCAGCGCCCCTCTTGCCCCTTACGCCATCGGTGCCGCCGGCGAACAGACGAAGGAGCCCCAGCATAAGATGCCCAATACGGGTTCGGTGCACTGGATGGGGGACGAGCAGATCGCGATGCTGATGTACCCGGGGATGACGGTGATGGACCTCATGGGGCCACACTGCTTTTTGGGCGCCCTTATGGGTGCAAAGGTGTTCCTTGTTGCGAAGTCGCTCGATCCGGTGACAAGCGACACCGGGGTAACGATAACGCCCACCGCAACCTTCAAGACCTGCCCCAGCGACCTCACTGTGCTGTTTACCCCTGGCGGCACGGACGGCACACTGGCGGCGGCTGTGGATCCTGAGACGCGTGCCTTCATGGCTGATCGGGGGGCACGGGCGAAGTACGTCACCAGCGTATGCTCGGGGTCGCTGATCCTTGGGGCGGCGGGGTTGTTGAAGGGCTACAAGGCGACCTCGCACTGGTCTGTGCGCCATGTGTTGGCTGGGTTCGGTGCGATTCCAACCGACGCTCGCGTCGTGCGCGACCGCAACCGCATCACGGGCGCCGGTGTGACCGCTGGGCTCGACTTCGGCCTCACGATGGTCGCAGAACTGCGCGACCGTATCTATGCCGAATGCTGTCAGCTCATGAGCGAATACGATCCCCATCCGCCGTTTAACTCCGGCTCGATGAAGACGGCTCCCCCGGAGGTGAAAACTCCTATGATCGAAATGCTTACCGAGTTCGTGAAGAAGGCCGAGACGTTGGCGGCCGCAAAGAGGGGCTGACCGTGACGTAACGGTCTGGACGAGTCTCCACCTAACCGGGTTTGCTGGCATACAGGGAAGCCAACATGACATTGGCCGATAAATGCCGGTTCATGCGCTTCCATTTGGCGGCACAACGGCCATCTCCACTAAGCACGTCTACGTTGGCAACGCCACCACCATCCAGCGATTCCCGTACCACTCCGGCGACCTGCATTCGACCGGCCCCGTCGAGACCATCGTCCCCGTTCTCCCCGGCTACGCGCAGCTCAGGGGTGGCGGCCAGCATCGCGCGCGCTCCGCTGTGGTCTTTGGTTTCACGGATACCGATACAAGGTCGTCTCAATTAACTCGCCCGCTTGCGCGTGGAAAACTGGCCAGGAGACGGGAAGGACGCCCGGGCGCTGGTTCCGATTATGACCGTTGGTTGGCTAAATGTCGAACGCAGGCGCAGGAAATCACCGCCGCGTGGTGCTCCTGCCGTTGTTGCTGCTGATCCTTCTAATCGTTGAGATCGTCAAGCCTTCGGGACCGCCGGCAACGGTTCGCCGGCCAGTCCTTTCTCAACCAGGCCGGCCAGGAGCTCTGTGAACGGACCAATATCCTCGCCGACACTCGCTCTTTCGAGGGCCTCCATGTAGTTCGCACGGTCGCCGACGGGCATGACCGTCCACGGATACCCGCCCGACGCCAGCATCAGATTCATCAGAAAACGGCCAATGCGGCCGTTCCCATCCATATAGGGATGGATGTAGACGAACACAAAATGCCCCAGCACAACCCGGACCGCCGGGTGCGTTTCCAGGCGCAGCAACTCGAAGAAAACGGGCATGGCGTCTCTCACAGCCCCGCGGTTCGGCGGCACATGCATCGAGCGGCGAATGTAGACTTGCCCACTGCGATAGCCGGCAAGGTCGGTGGGTTTCAGCAGGCCGGCCGTCACGCTCGGGGCAAACAGTTCCCGGTACCACGATCCGTGATCTTCATCTGCCACCAGGCCCGGATTGTCGCCATGCAGAACTCTGCCGACGCTCTTCTGGACAGCCTGGTAGGCTTGCCAGTAGCCGCGCGCAGCCATCGCATTCCGCTGTTGCCTGTCTTCTTCGTTCTTCTCCGGATTCCATTTGCCGCCGCGGACCCGTTCGATCAGTTCGGTGCTGACGCGGTATCCCTCGATCGACAGCGAATGGTAGGCGTCGGTCACGTAGGCATCGCCAACACGTTTCATGTACGCGCCGATGTTGCGCGGCAGGCCCGGATCCTTCGGAAATCGGTCGATGATCGGTCCCCGCATTTTCTGCCACAACAGCCGTATGCGATTCACGTAGGGTGATGTTTCGCGGACGGGCAAAGGCAGGGCCGGTTTGTCGATGAAGGGGTCGTTTTCACGAACATCGTACCCCGCCGCCGACATGGTCCTCGCAATATCGTCCGCGATGCGGTCACGTCCGCTGTTGCGGAAGGCCCCGGCAAGGCGGCCGGCAATCGTGCTGTGCCCGCCATCCAGTAGGCGGGCAAGTATGCCCGAGGCATCGCGTATGGTCGCCAGCACTGCGCGAATGTCCGTCGCGTTGCGCGAAAAGAAATTCGGCGAACTCTCAATCAGCGCCGACTCGACGGAGAAAACACGCAGATCTTCTTTTTCCTCCACGTCGCCTGCCGCGGGCAGTGCCGCGCGCAGGTCCAGCAACGACGTACCGTGCGGCAGCGTGGTGACTTTGTTGCGAGCTTTCGGCGATCTCACTACCAGTTGGCGGGGTACCGTCCAGTTACCCGCATGAAGAGCAAGCGACTGTTCCGGCGAGAGGCACCAGTTCCTGCCGAAGCGCTCTTTCAAATAGACTGCCGAAAAACGCCAGAACGACGCATACCAAGCCGTGCTCTCGCCCTTCGCCTCATCCGGGCGGCTGGGGATATACCAGCCTTTCATGACCTCCTGCAGGAAGCCGTTTGCGATTAGACGCTCCCGGTGGGTCCGCGTCAGATCCCTCGACCTTATCGCTGCTGCCCCGTGGGAACTCTGGAGCTTGTGGAGCATTTCCAAGGACTGCGCGAGCTTTTCTGACGGCGCCGACATAGTGCCCCCGCTTTAGCTTATTGTGCTGCTTGCTTATTAGCTTATTCAGTTGTACCACAATTAGTTTATTGCGTCGAGCGAGAATTAGCTGTTTCTGCTGGGATCGGGTCCGGCATCTACCTTGCCATCTCGGGCCAGGTTGAGAACACGCACTAGGGCCGGAGCGCTGCCAAGAGGCCAGCTATCGACCGGGCTCAGGAGCCGGGATGGCGCTGCGGGCCTCGCGATGGTCCTTTAAGTGGTCCTACGAAGGTCTTAGTAAGCGCGTGACCTTTGGGGAATCTTTGGGGAAAACGGGGTTCGATTCCAAGACCACTTTAAGACCACGATAAGCGTTTCCTACGGCTCCAAAAGTGCTTTTGAGTGCCACTCGTGCCTTTTGGTTTCTGTTGCTTACCAACGCCTGGCGAACTCATAACCCAAAGGTCGAAGGTTCAAATCCTTCCCCCGCAACCAATTAAATCAACAGGTTACGAGCTTCCAAGGGCATTCCAAAGACCATCCTGTTCTACGCCAACAGCGGGGGCAGACCTCCAACCCCAAACCATCTAAGAACATAACACCTTCACCCGGAGTCTGTAGTTTTCGAAGTTGCGGTAGCCGTAGGCTTGGCGGTTGATGA
>Ga0181529_10004196_pt1 | contig 15753 bp, 14 predicted proteins | sample PEATcosm2014_Bin_36_FD_119763 | JGI IMG/M metagenome (GOLD analysis project Ga0181529, IMG submission 119763) | Peatland microbial communities from MTU Mesocosm Facility, Houghton, MI, USA - PEATcosm2014_Bin10_30_metaG | ecosystem: Environmental > Terrestrial > Soil > Wetlands > Peat | place...
CCCCAGTTGCCTGAGATGAGGTGGATCGCGCCGTCGCGATCGACGCTGGAAACGACGCCGACGTGCGACGCCCTGCCGCGGCGGCTTCCCAGAACCGCCAGCGCGCCGACTTCAGGCCGCTCCAGCCGCGGGCCATAGGCGAGCGCCGAGGACGCCATGCGGCCCTCGAGCGGTCGATGGCCGGAACGCTGGAGCCACGCCGACACGGCGTCGGCGCACCACGGGCCGCGCTGACCGGTGAAATTGCCGGAGCCGATCCAGCGCGCCGCTTCGGCGACGACGTCGCCGCCGGCGCCAAGTGGCCGCGCCGCCGGCGCTGCGCCGTCGTCCGATCCCGTTTCACGCCAGGCGGCGAAGAGATTGGGCGTCGGCCCGGCGCGGCCGTTGGCCAGCGCCAGGTGCGGCGCGAGCATCCCGGTCGCGACGACGATTGCGGTCAATTTTGCTTTCAACATCGCACTCCATTCCAAAGACAGACAGACACGCTGCCGCGCATGCGCAGCGTATGGTTATGGTCTCCCGTTTGTTCGATTGATTGTATTGCGTATCCTGAAAGTCGTTCGAAGCGAAGACAGACAGAGCAACGCGAAGGCGCTCGGTTTATACGAGCCGTCGGCATAATATCTACAAATGTGTCGACAATGTGGATCGAGACGAGACCAATTATTTTGGTCGAGTCCGCGGATATTACGTTTGACTATAGCCTGACAAACAGCGGTTGGCTCGACATGGCCGCGCGCCCTGCCCGTCGAACCGATCGCGCGCGGTCAGGACGTCGCGAGCTCCTGCAAAGTCAGAAGTTCCCGCCCTTGGCGATGGCCCGGCCGGCCAGCCGGCCGAAAGCCGAGCTTTTCGAGCACGCGCCACGACGCCTTATTCTCCGGCCGACATTCGGCGACGATCCGCCAGTCAGGCGCCGTCCGCCTGAGGGCGGTCACGATCGCCGCGACCGCCTCGACGGCGAAGCCGCGGCCCTGAAACGCGCTGCCGACCCAATAGCCGATCTCGACCTCGTCGGCGCCGCGCACTTCGGCGCCCACGACGCCGACAAGTCGACCGTCTTGCCGATCGCGAGCGCCCATGAAGCCGACGCCGCCGTGCGCCTCGCCAAGCCGTATCAAATGCTTGGCGTGGTCGATGGTGAAGGGCGTCGGCAGGATGTCGACGCGCGTGGTGATCGCCGGATCATTGGTCAGCAGCCAGACCGCCTCGGCGTCCGCTTGGCGCAGCGGCGCAAGACGCAAGCGAGCCGTCTCGACAACCGGCAGTTCCGCCAAACGCGATCCCATCGCGCGCCATCCTCGCCGACCGCGCGCCGACGCTAGGCCGATCGGGCGCCGCTCTCAACAGCGCGACGCGGTCGCCTTGGTCGGCTACATCGCCGCCGCCTTTGTCGCCGCGGCAAGGAAGGCGCGACGCGAATCCGGCAACGGCAGGCCGCGCGGCGAGAAAAGATCGCGATCGAGGAAGAAGCCCGTCAGCCGAAATGCGTCGGCGATCTCCGCCGGGCCGGGCGCCGCCGTCTCGCCGCCGCGCAGAAACGCCGGCAGCGGCAACAGCCGGTCGCGCCATTCGGCGCCGGCTGCGGCGCAGACCGCGCGACCGCTCTTGGGCGAGACATAGATCAGGTCCTCGCGCACACCGGTCGCCGCGCAACTGTCGAGATCGAGCGCGAAGCCGCATTCGGCAAGAACGCGCGCCTCGATACGGGCGACGAGCGCCGGCGCCAAGGCGGCGTCGTCGAGCCGATCGGCGATCAGCGCCAGCCCTTCATAAAGCGATTCATGGGCCTCGCGTTCGGGCAGCAGTCGCATCAAGGCGCCGAGCCAGCCGATCCCGGCCAGGCCCAACGCGCTGCCGATCAGCCGTCCGGCTCTCAGCGCCAGCGGTTCGACGGCATAGACGCCGAGATGTTCGTCGAGCCTCGCGCGCCAAACCAAGCCGAGCGTGTTGCCAGGCTGCAGCGCCGGCTGCATCCGCGACGAACGTCCGCCACGCACCAGGCCAAGATGACGGCCGTGGCTGCGGGTCATCGTCTCGATAATCGCCGAGGTCTCGCCGTGGCGACGCACGCCGATGACGATCCCCTCGTCGCGCCATTCCATCGCGCCGCTCCCTACGGCCCGGCAAGGTGGCGCGGCGGCGGGATTTTGGAAAGGCGCAACGCGATGACCAGCCCGACGGCGGCAAGGCTGACCAAGAGCGCGACGACGCCGGACCAACCGTCGCGGGCGAAAAACAACCCGCCCGCCCAACCGACCAGGCTCGAGCCGATGTAGTAGAAGAACAGGTAGAGGGCGGCCGCCTGAGGGCGCGCGCCCGGCGCGCGCAAGCCGACCCAGCTCGAGGCGATCGAGTGCGCGCCGAAAAAGCCCCAGGTGATGAGCGCGACGCCGAGGATCACCACGGCAAGGTTGTCGGGCAGCGTCGCCGCGACGCCGACGAGCTCGCAGGCGATGGCGATCCACAACACCTTTCGTCGCCCGTAGCGGCCAGCGAGATAGCCCATCATGGTCGAACTGACCGCGCCGATCAGGTAGAGCACGAACACCGAGCCGATGATTGTCTGGCTGAGCGAGAACGGCGGCGAGGCGAGGCGGAAGCCGATATAATTATACGAGCAGACGAACACGCCCATTACGACGAAACCTTCGGCGAACAGCAGTCGCAATCCCGGATCGGCCAACGCGCCGGCGAAGGCCGGCCACAGTTTGGCGAGCGACGCGCCGCGCGGCGCATTGCGCGAGGGCGGCAGGACGAAGGCGATCCACAGCGCGCCCAGCGATCCCAGCGCCCCCGCCGCCGCGACTGCGGGTCGCCATCCCCAATATTCGCTGATCGCCGCCGCGAGCAGGCGACCTGACATGCCGCCGAGCGTGGTGCCGGCGATATAGAGCCCCATGCCGAAACCAATCGCCTGCAGATCGAGTTCGTCGACCAGATAGGCCATCGCCACCGCCGGCAGGCCGGCGAGCGTCACGCCGGCGACCGCGCGCAAAGCCAGAAAGCTCGTCCAATTCGGCGCCGCCGCGCCCAGCAGGATCGCCAGCGACGACAGTGCGATCGACCACCCCATGACGGTCTTGCGGCCCCATAGGTCGGCGACAGTCCCTGCCCCGATCATCGAAACCGAAAGGACGATGGTCGACAGCGAAACCGACAGCGCGGCGCTGGCGGGCGAAATGGCGAAGGCGCGAGAAAAGAGCGGCAACAGCGGCTGCACGTTGTAGAGCAGCGCGAAGGTCGAGAAGCCGCCGAACGCAAGTGGCGCCGTCACCCGCCAGAACGCCGGATCGGCGCGTGAGATCCGTTGACCGTCATGAAGGGTAGGCTCGGCGGGAAGCGCGGACTCGGCGGGAAACGACATGCGTGCTTCCTATGCGCCGCCGCCACGTATGGGAAGACCCGTTTCATCTCCAGCGGTCGAACCAGATCCGCGCGGCGAATTCATCGGGACCCAAGGGGAATTGCGCCGACAGCACCGGCAGGAAGAAGGCGAAGGCGAGCGCGACGACGACGAGGAAGCCGACCGCCGGTCCGTAGCGGGGGCTGGATCCGCCGCGGAAAAAGGCGAGCGCCAGCGCCGGCCCGAGGCAGAGGATCGACGGGAAGTAGTAGTAGAAGAACTCGAGCCCCTTCGGATTGACCGCCCACGGCAGATACTGGGAAAAGAACGCGACCGTCACGATCATGCCGTCGACGTCGCGCCGGCCGATCCACAGCCAGGCGCAGTACAGCAACGCCGCTTCGCCGGGATAGAACACGAACGGGTTGGCGAGGCCGACGATCGTCTGCGCCGGGTGCTGCGCGCTCCATGTCGCCGTCGACCCGCCGATCACCTGGAACAGGCACCACACCGGGCGCGTCATCGCCGGCCACAGATACCAAAGACTGGAATACGGGTGGGTGGCCGACGAGCCGGTCATGATGTCGATCATCCGCCGCTGCGCGGCGAAGAACTCAACCACCGTTCCGGCGCGGATCATCTGCGGCAGATAGGCGAGAAAATAGGCGACGAACGGCGCGACGGCGAAGGCGACCACCGCCCAGCCGAGCGTCATCGCCGGCCATTCAGCCGAAGCGTAGAAATCGTGCTCGCCGGGATCCTCGAAGCGCGCGCGCCACAGACGCATCAGGCCGATCAACGCATAAATGGCGACGATTCCCGCCCACAGAAACACGCCCGACAGCTTGCAGGCGCTCGCCAACCCCAGGCAGACGCCGCTTAAAGTCGCCAGGGCAATGGCGCGACGAGGCGATTTGCGCTCCTTGAGCGAGAAGGTGACGAGCGCCAGCGCCATCGCGCCGAACGCCATCAGGAAGATGTCGAGCATGGCGGCGCGCGACTGGACGTAGAGGACGCCGTCGCACAGCGTCGCCCCGGCCGCCCATAACGCCTGCCGGGCGTCGCGCGTCAGCGCCAACGACCACGCGAACATCGCCGCCAACGCCGCCGCGCCGAACCCCGCGCTCGACGCCCGCCAACCGATCGCATTGTCGCCGAAGAGCGCCATGCTGGCGGCGATCAGCAGCTTGCCGAGCGGCGGATGCTCCTGGCGCGTCATCTCGCCGGTCTTCAACAACGCGCGCGCCGCCGGGACGTACCAGGTCTCGTCGAAGTAGACCTCGCGCGCCGCGTCGAGACCCCACCAAAATAACGCCAGCGCGCCGAGGAAGATCACGACGCCGGCCAGCGTCAGAGCGATCGACGAGGCGGCCAACCGCCGGAAACGGCCCGGCGCGGGGACGGATTCGGCGGTCTCGCGGGCGGCTACGGACATGGCGAAGGTTGAGTTCCGGCGTCGGGGCGGCCGATCATGCCCGTGCGGCCGCCGCGCCGCAAATGGCGCCGCGCCGTCGGCCATTGACGGCGCGCAAGGCGCAAACACGCCGCCTCTGGTAGCATTCGTTTCGCTGATCGGGCGTCGGCGCGTCGACGAAACGGGCGCGCGCCAGGGAGGAGCATACGGTCATGCGGAAGTCTTCCAGCCTGCAGACGCTCGCATTCTTCGTCCTGCTGGCGATCGGCCTCGCGATCGCCTGGGTCGCCGCGGCGCCGCCGTTCTTCTACGCCAGCGGCTGGATCGTCATCGCCGCCGTGGCGGTCGCCGTCATCGTCGCCGCCTCGATCCGGGTGGCCGACCAATGGCTGCGCGTCATCGTCCTGCGGCTCGGGCGCTTCCGCGCGCTGGAGGGGCCCGGCCTGTTCTTCATCATCCCAATCTTCGAGACCGTGCCTTACTGGATCGACGTGCGCGTCATCGCCAGCGCTTTCAAGGCCGAGAAGACCCTGACCAAGGACACCGTGCCGGTCGACGTCGACGCGGTTCTGTTCTGGAAGGTGATCGACCCGAAGAAGGCGGCGCTCGACGTCGCCGATTACAACGGCGCGATCAACTGGGCGGCGCAGACCGCATTGCGCGACGTCATCGGCAAGACCGTGCTTGCCGACATGCTCGAGGGCCGCGAGAAGATCAGCGCCGAGTTGCAGCGCATCATCGACGTGCGGACCGAGCCGTGGGGGATCAACGTCATCTCGGTCGAGGTAAAAGACGTGCTGATTCCGCCGGCGTTGCAGGACGCGATGTCGATGCAGGCGCAAGCCGAACGCGAGCGCCAGGCGCGCGTCATCCTCGGCGATTCCGAGCGCCAGGTGGCGGAGAAATTCGGCGAGGCGGCGAAGACCTACGCCGACAACCCGACCGCCTTCCATTTGCGGGCGATGAACATGCTCTACGAGGGGCTGAAGCGCGACAACGCGACGATCGTCATCGTGCCGAGCACTGCGGTCGACACGATGCAGCTCGGCGCCACCGTCGCCAGCTTGAGCACCATGGCCGCGGCGATGGGCAAGGCTGCTCCGCCTGCGCCTACGGCGCCGCCCAGCGCGTAAGGGGTTCCGGCGTTTGGCGCGAGACGCGCGGCGACGCGGAAGCGGCGCTCGCCGCTTTTCGCTCGGCATTCACGGCGTGACCGGCGGCCCAACGCATGCGTTGAGGATTTCCTCGACCCACGCCGGCACGGTTTCGCTCGCCGGCCCGTAACGGCAATCGTCGAAGAGGTCGGCGTTGTCGGCCGACTCGAGGTTGATTTCGCAAGTCTCGATTCCCATCGCGCGCGCTTCGAGGACGAATCCGGCCGCCGGGTAGACGGCGCCTGACGTGCCAATGGCGACGAACAGGTCGGCCCGCCGGAGCGCCCGCTCGATGTCGTCCATGTAGAGCGGCATCTCGCCGAACCACACGACGTGCGGCCGCAAGCCGCCGGCGCGGCCGCAACGGGGACAGACATCGGCGACGTGGAGGTCGTGGAGCCAGTCGCTGAGCTTGCCGCAGAGGTCGCAACGCGCCTTCAACAACTCGCCGTGCATATGGATGACGCCGCGAGAGCCGGCTTGCTCATGGAGGTTGTCGATGTTTTGCGTCACGAGCGTCAAAGCTCCGCCGCGCTGCGACAGCGTCGTAGCGAGCCGCGCCAGCGCGAAATGCGCGGCGTTGGGCTTCGCGTCGCGCATGTCGCGCCGCCGCAGATCATAGAAGGCGAGAACGGTCTCGGGATCGCTCTCGAAGGCTTCGACGCTCGAAAGCTTCATCGGGTCGAGACGACCCCAAATCCCCTCGCCCCTCTTGTCGCGAAACGTGCCGAGACCGCTCTCGGCGGAAACGCCGGCGCCGGTCAGAACGAAGATGTTGCTTGTCATGCCCGATTGTCTCCAGTGCGGAGCGTTCCGCCGCTCTCCGGTTGGCGCGCCGGATTCCCCTCGCCCCTGACGATGACGAACGAGACAGCGGCGAACCGCGAAGCGCGCGAAAAGCGCCGCGGGTCGACCCTGTCAAATCAAAGTCGCTCGAGAGACTGCGGCGCCGATCAGCATTATAGGTCGTTGGCAGACGATCAGCATGCGGTCGTTGTTCGCAGCCGGCCATCGCCGAGCGCAATTTGGCTCGCGCGCCAAGCGGCGCCTTTTCGCCGTCACGTCTTCGGGAACTCGAGCCCCATGGCGCGGTAGCGCTCGGGATCGTCGAGCCAGTTCGCGCGCACCTTGACGAACAAGAACAAATGCACCGGCGCTTCGTGCGCCTCGGCGATCTCCTTGCGCGCCGCCGAGCCGATCGCCTTGATGGTGCGCCCGCCTTCGCCGATGACGATCTTCTTGTGGCTGTCGCGGGTGACGTAGATCGTCTGCTCGATGCGCGCCGAGCCGTCGGGTTGGTCCTTCCACGATTCGGTCTCGACCGTGGTCTGATAGGGCAGTTCGTCGTGCAACCGCTCGAACAGTTTCTCGCGGGTGATCTCGGCGGCGAGCGCGCGCAGCGGCGCGTCGGCGATCTGGTCTTCGGGATAGAGCCACGGCCCCTTCGGCATCGCCGCAGCGAGCCGCGTCTTGAGCCGGTCGAGCCCATCGCCGGTGAGGGCGGAGGTCATGAAGGTGTCGGCGAACGGCAGCGCCGCGTTGAGCCGTTCGGCGAGCGCCAGCAGCAACGGCCGATCGACCAGGTCCACCTTGTTGAGGACGAGGAATTTCTGGGCTTTGTGCGCGCGCAACGTCGCCATGATCGTCTGCGTCGCCTCGCCGATCTCGGCCGCCGCGCGCTTGTCGGCGTCGCCAATCTCCTGGCGCGCGTCGATCAGCAGCGCCAACGCGTCGGCGTCGCCCGCCGCGCCCCAGGCGGCGGCGACCATCGCCCGGTCGAGCCGCCGCTTCGGCGCGAACAGGCCGGGCGTGTCGACGAAGATCATCTGCGTCGCCCCGTCGACGAGGATGCCGCGCACGGTCGCCCGCGTCGTCTGCGCCTTGCGCGAGACGATCGACACTTTCGCGCCGATCAGGGAATTGAGCAGCGTCGACTTGCCGGCGTTGGGCGCGCCGACGAGCGCGGCGAAGCCGCAGCGGCTCTCGCTCACGCGCCGCTCCGCCGCGCGAGAAACGCTTGGGCGGCGGCTTGCTCGGCGGCGCGTTTGGAGGTCGCCTCGCCGCTTTCCGGCTCATAGCCCTCGAGCACCACCTGCATGACGAAATGGGGCGCGTGAGCCGGACCGCTGCGCGCCAGCTCGACATAGCGCGGGGCTGTCAGGGCGCGCGCCTGGGCCCATTCCTGCACTGCGGTCTTGGCGTCGCGCTCGGGCGACACGTCGGCGTCCATGCGCGGGCGCCACGAGCGCGCGACGACCTCGTGCGCCGCGGCGAAGCCGGCGTCGAGATACGCCGCGCCGATGATCGCCTCGCAGATGTCGGCGAGGATCGCCTCCTTCTTGCGGCCGCCGGCGCGCGCTTCGCCCTGCCCCATCGCCACGTGCGGACCGACGTCCCATTCGGCGGCGACCGCGGCGCAGGTTTCGCGGCGCACCAGCTTGGCCAGACGCATTGACAGTTCGCCTTCGCTCGCCTGCGGGAAGCCCTGGTAGAGCATATCGGCGATGACGACGCCGAGCACGCGGTCGCCGAGAAACTCGAGCCGCTGATACGACTGGGTGCGGTCGGCCCCGCCGGCGGCGGCCGCGGAGAGATGGGTGAGCGCGCGCGCGAGCAGGCTGCGGTCCAGGAAGGTGTGGCCGATCCGACCTTCCAACGCCGCGACTTCGATCTTGGCTTTCTTGGTCATTTCAGGGCGCAGCCGCCCCCGCCGCGACGCTTGGCCGAGCCTCAATGAACGGCATGGAACATGCGGCTCCAGCGCACCGTCCACGGCCATTGCCAGATTTCCCACGCCGGCGCGCCGTCAACCGAGAAAAAGATCACTTCGGCGCGGCCGATCAGGTTCTCGAACGGCACGTAACCGACGCCGCCGCGATCGGGCGGCACGCGCGAGTCGCTCGAGTTGTCGCGGTTGTCGCCCATGAAGAAATAATGGTCCGGCGGCACGACGTAGACGTCGGTGTTGGCCGTATAGGGCATCGGATTGTTGTCGCCCTCGAGCTGGATGATCTCGTGCTTAACCCCGCCAGGCAGCGTCTCGAGATAATGCGGCACCTGCGCCGGCTCGCCGAAGCGGCCGGTCGTCGCATAGGGCGGCAGCGGCTGTCGGTCGACGATCTGGCCGTTGATGTAGAGTCGGTTGGCGATCATCTGGATGCGGTCGCCGGGCAGGCCGATCAGCCGCTTGATGTAGTCGGTCTCGCCGTCGCGCGGCAGCTTGAAGACAATGACGTCGCCGCGCTTGGGCGGCGAAGCGAAGATGCGGCCCGGCATCGCCGCAGGGGCGAGGTCGAGGAACCCCGGCAGCGAAAAGTGCGAATAGCCGTAGGCGTATTTCGAAACGAACAGGTAGTCGCCGATCAGCAGCGTCGGGGTCAGCGAGCCGGACGGAATGTTGAAGGGTTGAAACAGCAGCGTGCGGACGACGAGCGCGATGATCAGCGCCTCGACGATAATCTTGACGGTTTCCCACCAGCCCTCTTCCTTGACCGCCTTGCCGGCGGACGCCTGGATCGGGCGTTTGAGGGCGTTCGGTTCGCTCATGGATCGTTCGAGCCTCGTCGACGGCCTTGAGCCGCGCTGCTTCCCACGCCTCCTATACAAGCCCGCTTCCGGCGCGCCAAGCGGCGGCATTGAGCTAGGCGCTCGCCCCGACGACAAAAAGGCGCGAGCGCGGCTATTTTACGGTTGCAGCCGGCCGTCGCCCCCCGTTTGGGCAGGGGGCGGCGCGCCGGAGGCCTACTGCGGCGCCTTGCCGTCAATCCCTTATTGCGGGACTTTGTCGTCGATCCCCTTGACGTACCAATTCATCGACAGGATGTCGCCGTCGGCCAGCGCCTTGTCGCCCGGCTTGCAGCGATCCTTGCCGTCCTGGTCGAGGACCGGGCAGGCGAACGGGTGCAGCGCGCCCGAGCCGATGGCGGCAGTGGTCTTTTCCGCCATCGCCTTGACGTCGTCGGGCATATTGGCGAACGGCGCCAGTACGACCATGCCCTTGCCGATCCCGTCCCAGGTGTCTTCCGATTTCCAGGTTCCGTCGATCACCGCCTGGATACGCTGGGTGTAATACGAGCCCCAACTGTCGGTGTTCGCGGTGAGCTGCGCCTTGGGGGCGAAGCGCGCCATGTCGGACGACTGGCCGAAGCCGAGCACGCCGGCCTTCTCGGCCTCTTGCAGCGGCGCCGCCGAATCGGTGTGCTGGGTCAGGATGTCCGCCCCCTGAGCGATCAGCGCCTTGGCGGCGTCGGCTTCCTTGCCGGGGTCGAACCAGGTGTTGACCCAGACGATCTTGATCTTGGCGTTCGGATTGGTCGTCTGCAGGCCGCGCTCGAACGCGTCGATGCCGGAGACGACCTCGGGGATCGGGAACGAGACGATGTAGCCGATCGTGTTCGACTTGGTCATCTTGCCGGCGATCTGGCCCATCACGTACCGCCCCTCGTAGAACTTGGCGGCGTAGGTCGAGACGTTGGGCGCGCGCTTGTAGCCGGTCGCGTGCTCGAACTTCACGTTCGGGAACTTCTTCGCGACTTTGATCGTCGGGTCCATGAAGCCGAACGAGGTGGTGAAGACGATGGCGCAGCCGCTGCGCGCGAGTTGCTCGATCGCCCGTTCGGCGTCGCTGTCGGGCACGTTCTCGACATAGGTCGAGGCGTCGACCTTGTCGCCGAGCGCCTTAGCGGCGGCGAGTCGGCCCTGGTCGTGCTGATACGAATAGCCGAAGTCTCCCACCGGCCCGGTGTAGACCCAACAGGCTTTGACCTTGTCGGCCGCCTGTGCGCCGCCCGCCATCGCAACCGCCAGCGCGGCCGCCGCCGCCCCCTTCAACATTGCACGCATGTCTAGCTCTCCCTCTGCTTGTCCCTGCGACCCCAAGCGCGAGCGCTTCGGCTGTCGCGGCCGAAGACCCGTTCGAGCGAAACCCCGCCGCAATGCGCAGCGGGCCCGGCCGTGCGCCCGCTCAACGGTCGGGAATGAACGCGACTCCCAAGGATTGCGGCGCGACCGCCCCCCGCGCGTCGCGCGCCGACAGGAGCACCAACACGAGAATGGTGACGAGGTAAGGCGCGGCGTTGAGCGCCTGCGCGGGGATCGGCACGCCGAGCCCCTGGAAGGCGAGCGCCAGCACCGCAACGCCGCCGAACAGCAGCGCGCCGGCAAGCGCGCGCCATGGCCGCCAGGAGGCGAAGACGACCAGCGCCAGCGCGATCCAGCCGCGGCCGGCGGTCATGTCGGGCGACCAGAACGGGGTGTAGGCGAGCGACAGATAGCTGCCGGCGACGCCCGCGCAGGCGCCGCCGAACAGGATCGCGCCGATCCGGATGGCTCGCACAGGCAGACCGAGCCCGTGCGCGGAGGTGTGATTCTCCCCGATCGCGCGCAACGTCAGGCCGGCGCGGGTGCGCGTCAGCCAATAGGCGACCGCGGCGGTCAACAGGATCGCCCCATAAACGAAGAAGTCCTGGCCAAACAGAAGCTTGCCGACCACGGGGAGATCGGTGAGGCCGGGAATGCGCAATTCCCATGCGCGCGCCCGCTTGAGGCCGACGAAGCCCGAACCGATCAGGTTGGCGAGACCGCGGCCGACGATGGTGATCGCGAGGCCGGCGGCGACCTGATTGGCGGCGAGGCCGATGACCAGGAAGGCGAAGACCGCCGACAGCGCCGCGCCGCAGAGGGCCGCGGCGACGACGCCAACCAGAGTCGAATTGGTGGTGTAGGCGAAGGCGAAGCCGGTCGAGGCGCCGACGATCATCATCCCTTCGAGGCCGAGATTGAGCACGCCGGCGCGCTCGGCGACGATCTCGCCGACCGCGGCGATGAGCAGCGGCGTCGCCGCCGAAACAACGATCATCAGGATGTCGACGACCGCTTGAGCGTTCATGGCCGTGCGCTCCGCGTGAAGGTCAGACGGAAGCGGGCCAGCACGTCGGCGGCGAGCACGCAGATGAGCAAGACGCCCTGGAACGCGAGCGTCATGTCGCCGGGAAGATGCATCGCGATCTGCGCGTCCTCGCCGCCGACGAAAGTCAGCGCCAGGACGAGGCCGGCGACGAGAATGCCGACCGGCGACAGGCGGCCGAGAAAAGCGACGATGATCGCCGAGAAGCCATAGCCGGGCGAGATCGACGGCAGCAACTGGCCGATCTTCCCAGAAACCTCGACCACGCCGGCCAGGCCTGCGAGACCGCCGGAAATCAGGAAGGCGGCGATGGTGATGCGGCGGTCGTCGAAGCCGCCGAAGCGCGCCGCGCGCGGCGATGAGCCGGCGAGCCGCACCGAGTAGCCGAACAAGGTCTTTGAAAAGACGACCGCCGCGATGGCGACGACGATCGGCGCGAATAGGACGCCGAGATGCAGCGAGCCGCCGTCGACGAGCGGCGGCAACGTCGCTTCGGGATCGAAGACGACCGAGACCGGCAGGTTGTGGCCCTGCGGGTCCTTCCATGGCCCGCGCACCAACCAATCGAGCGCGAGTTGCGCGACATAGACCAGCATCAGACTGGTGAGGATTTCCGAGACGTGCAGCCTGACTTTGAGCAGCGCCGGGATCAAGGCGTAGAGTGCGCCGCCGAGCGCGCCGAAACTCATCATCGCCGGCAGGATCCACCACGATCCGAAGATTCCCTGCCCTGCGCCGTCGTGGGTCAGAAGTCCGAGCCAGCCGCCGAGCGCGCCGCCGGCGATGAATTGGCCTTCGGCGCCGATGTTCCAGAGATTGGCGCGATAGCAGAAGGCGAGGCCGACGCCGATGAGCACCAGCGGCGTCGCCTTCACCGCGATCGCCTGCAGCGAATAGGACTGCGTCAGCGGTTGAACGAAATAGACGTCGAAAGCGGTCAGCGGCGAGCGGCCCATCAGCGCGACGACGATTCCGCCGATGACGATCGCGACCGCCATCGCCGCCGCCGGCGCGAGGATTTCACGCAGGCGCGAACGCTGCGTCCGGGCGACCAGATCAACCCGCATGCGCGTCCCCGCCCATCCCCGCCATCAACAAACCGATCGCTTCGCGGGTCGTGGCGCGCGTATCACGCGGCGCCGACAGCCGACCGCCATGGATGACGACGAGCCGATCACAGATCTCGAACAATTCGTCGAGATCCTGGCTGATCACCAGCACCGCGACGCCGCGGGCGGAAAGGTCGAGCAGCGCCTGGCGGATCGCTGCGGAAGCGAGCGCGTCGACGCCCCAGGTCGGCTGGTTGACGACGAAGACGCCGGGATGGGTGAGAATCTCACGGCCGACGACGAATTTTTGCAGGTTTCCGCCAGACAGCGTGCGGGCGAGCGGGTTGAATCCCGACTTGCGCACGTCGAATGAGGCGACGACCTCGGCAGCCTTGGCGAGCGCCCGGTCGGCGGCGATGAAACCGCCGCGCGTCATCCCGCGATTGCCGTGGCTGGTGAGGACGACGTTCTCCGACAGGCTGAAGTCGGGCGCGGCGGCGTGGCCGTTGCGTTCCTCGGGCACGAAGACGGCGCGCCGCGCTCGGCGACCGTGGACTCCGACGTCGCCGACCGCATGGCCGTCGATATAGATTGCGTCGGGTCGGTCGGCGATCAATTCGCCCGACAGACAGGCGAACAGTTCGGATTGGCCGTTGCCGGCGACGCCGGCGACGCCGACCACCTCGCCGGCGCGCACCGTCAGCGAGACATCCTTCAGCGAGACGCCGTGCTGCGAGGGCGAAGCCGCGCTCAATCGGTCGACGACGAGGCGCGGCTCGCCGGCTCGGCGCCCCTCGTCCGCCCGCACGTCGTTGATCTGCGCTCCGACCATCAAGGCGGCGAGCGAACGAGCGGTCTCGGCGCCGGGATCGCATGAGGCGACCACTTTGCCGAGCCTGAGGATGGTCGCGCGATCGCACAGCCGCTGCACCTCCTCGAGATGGTGGGAGATGTAGAGCACCGCCCTACCCTCGGCCTTCAGCCGCTGCAGGGTCTCGAACAGCCGCTCCGCTTCTTGCGGCGTCAGCACCGAGGTCGGTTCGTCGAGGATCAGCGCCTTCGGGTCCTGCAACAAACAGCGCGCAATTTCGATGCGCTGACGCTCGCCGGCGGAGAGCGAATAGACCGGACGGCTCGGCTCGAGCGAGAAGCCGTACGCCCGGGAGATCTCGGCGATCCGGTCGGGCAGCGTTTCCAGCCGCTCCCTCTTCGGCAGCGCCAGCGCGACGTTCTCGGCCACCGTGAGATTGTCGAACAGGGAAAAGTGCTGGAACACCATGCCGATTCCGAGCGCGCGGGCGGCGTTGGGGCTCGGCAGGACGACCGGTTTGCCCCGCCATAGGATTTCGCCCTCGGTAGGGCTCAGCAGTCCATAGAGGATCTTGACGAGAGTCGACTTACCGGCCCCGTTCTCGCCGAGCAGGGCGTGGATTTCACCGCGCGCCAGATCGAGGTCGACGCGGTCATTGGCGACAAAGTCCCCGAAACATTTGGTGATCGCCCGCGCGGCGAGCAACGGCGCGCCGCCTCGGTCATTTGCCTCAATCTCCGTCGCTTGATCCACCCCCTCCTCCTTGCAGCCGCAGCAATCTACCTCGGCCTTCGCTTCTGGCTAGGCCGTCGCCGGCTGAATTTCACGGTCTTACGGCAGAAGAACGGTCGATCCTGTCGTCTGGCGCGCCTCCAGGGCCGCGTGGACGCGGGCGGCGTCGGCAAGCGGCGCTTCGGCCGGCGGCGGGATCTTCACCTTGCCCGAGGCGACGACGGCGAACAGTTCGCGCGCCATCTTATCCAGCCGCGCGCGGTCGGCGACGAACGTAAAGACCGTCGGCCGGGTGACGAACAGCGAGCCCTTCTGCGCCAGCAGCGCGAGATTGAAGGACTCGATGCCGCCGGACGCCGAACCGAAACTGGCGAACACGCCAAACGGGCGCAGGCAGTCGAGCGAAGCGGGGAAAGTCGCCTTGCCCACGCCGTCATAGACGACGTGGCATTTCGCGCCTTTGGTGATCTCGGCGACGCGAACGGCGAAATCCTCCTCGCGGTAGAGGATAACGTGCTTGGCTCCGCATTTCTTGGCGATCTTAGCCTTCACTTCGGAGCCGACGGTGGCGATCACCGTCGCCCCCAGCGCCTTGCCCCACTGGCACAGGATCTGCCCGACGCCGCCCGCCGCAGCGTGGACAAGGATGACGTCGCCCTTCTTCACCTTGTAGGTCTGACGCAGCAGATACTGAGCGGTGAGACCCTTCATCATCATCGCCGCGCCGGCCGCGTAGGAGATCGATTTCGGCAGCTTGACGAGGTGCTTGACCTCGACATTGCGCTCCTCGGCGTACGAGCCGAGGGTCGAGATGTAGGCGACCCGGTCGCCGGAACGGAAGCCCTTAACCCCCTTGCCGATCGCGACGACCTCGCCCGCGCCTTCGTTGCCGGGCGTGAACGGATAGGGCGGCGGTGGATAGAAACCGGTGCGGTAATAGACGTCGAGATAGTTGACGCCGATCGCGTGATGGCGAACACGCGCCTCGCCGGGCTTGGGCGGCGGCAGTTCGACGTCCTCCAGACGCATGACGTCGGGGGCGCCGATCTGATGGATTCGTATCGCACGCATGACCGCGGCCTCCCGCGCCGAACTCGCGCGCCATGATTCTCCCTCGCCCGGCCGGCGCGCAAGACGAGATGTGAATCGGCAAGGGGCGGAGGCGGCTTATCCCCTTGTTCGCGCCGGGCTTCGGCGACAGGCCGGAGAAAGCGCCGGCGCGGCTGTCGATAGCGAATTAACGTGTCCGGTTTTGGTAGCACATCAATTGTCCGCTTCTTCTGCTTTTGTTCTCCTGTGGGAATGTGGTCAACGCGTCAGCGTTGTCCACATTTCCACAGGC
>Ga0181529_10004201_pt1 | contig 15743 bp, 12 predicted proteins | sample PEATcosm2014_Bin_36_FD_119763 | JGI IMG/M metagenome (GOLD analysis project Ga0181529, IMG submission 119763) | Peatland microbial communities from MTU Mesocosm Facility, Houghton, MI, USA - PEATcosm2014_Bin10_30_metaG | ecosystem: Environmental > Terrestrial > Soil > Wetlands > Peat | place...
GACCTGCTCACCACCGCCATCCTCTCCCACGGCGATACTCGTCATCCCATGTACTTCCCGTGCTCCCCCGAAGAGTGCTTCACCATGACCATCGAAGCCTTCGATTTCGCCGAGAAGTTCCAGACCCCCGTCTTCGTCATGACCGATCTCGACCTCGGCATGAACAACTGGACGTCCAACGCGTTCCCCTATCCCGACAAGCCCATCCAGCGCGGCAAGGTGCTCACCGCCGAAGATCTCGACCGGCTCGGAGGTTTCCAGCGCTATAAAGATGTCGACGGCGACGGCGTCGGCTATCGCACCCTGCCCGGCACCAACCACCCGCAGGGCGCCTATTTCACCCGCGGCAGCGGCCACAACGAAAAGGCCCAGTACACCGAGCGCGAGGACGACTACATCCACAACATGGACCGCCTGGCGCACAAGTTCGACGTCATGCGTAAGCATGTCCCCGAGCCGCTCGTCCACATCGCCCCCAACGCCAAAATCGGCTTCATCTACTGCGGCACCTCCGATTACGCCGTGCGCGAAAGCTGCGACCAGTTGAAGGATGAGCATTCCATCGACGCCAGCTACCTGCGCCTCAAAGCCTATCCCTTCACCACCCACATGCTCGACTTCATCCGCCGCCACGACCGCGTGTATGTCGTCGACCAGAACCGCGACGCCCAGTTGCTCAGCCTCATGCGCCTCGAGCTCGACGTCGATCTGATCGCCAAACTGCGCAGCGTCCGCTACTATGGCGGCCTACCGCTCGATGCGCGCACCGTTACCGACGAAATCGTAAAACAGGAGGGCCAATGAGCACCACGCTTCCTCCTCCGCCCAAAAAGGTCAACCGCCTGGGGCTGGAGGTTCTCAACTATAAGGGCAGCAAGACTACGTTGTGCGCCGGCTGCGGCCATAACTCCATTTCCGAGCGCATCGTGGAGTGCTTCTACGACCTCGGCGTCGAGCCTTACAACGTCGCCAAGTTCTCCGGCATCGGCTGCTCCTCCAAGTCGCCCGCCTATTTTCTCGGTCTCTCGCACGGCTTCAACGCCGTCCACGGACGCATGCCCGCCATCGCCACCGGCGCCATGGTGGCCAACCGCACCCTGCTCGGCCTCGGCGTCACCGGCGACGGCGACACCGCCTCCATCGGCATCGGCCAGTTCATGCACATGGTCCGCCGCAACGTGCCGCTCATTTACGTCATCGAGAATAATGGCGTCTACGGCCTCACCAAGGGCCAGTTTTCCGCTACCGCCGACCTCGGATCTACCCAGAAAGGCGGCGCCGCCAACGATCTGCCGCCCTTCGATTGCTGCGCCCTCGCCCTCAAATGGGGCGCCACCTTCGTCGCCCGCTCCTTCAGCGGCGACAAGAAACAGCTCCAGGCCCTCATCAAGACCGCCATCGCCCACAAAGGCCTCTCCGTCATCGACGTCATCTCGCCCTGCGTCACCTTCAACGATCATGAAGGGTCCACCAAGAGCTACGGCTACATGAAGGAGCACGAAGAGGTGCTGCAGGAGCTCGATTTCGTGCCGTTCTTCGAAGAAATCTCCGTCGACATCCCCGAAGGCGAAGTCACCGACGTCCTAATGCACGACGGCAGCCACCTGCGGATTCGCAAATTATCCCGCGATTTCGACCCCACCAACCGCCTGGCCGCGCTCTCCGCCCTCGAGGAGGCCGAATCCAAGGGAGAAGTACTAACTGGGGTACTATATCTCAACCCAAATAAACCAGACTTCCTAGAACTACTAAACCTGCATGACCTTCCCGTCGCCACTTTGCCTGAATCTAAAGTGCGTCCTTCCAGGCAAGTACTAGACGAACTCATGGAGGAGTTACGGTAATTCGGCCGGTTGACTTTCTTCCAAATATTCGATTGATTTGCCCCCCGGACGGATGCTAAGATCGTCACGGTCTGTCATCCTCCGAGACAGATTGTATTAGAACTCCGCCCCGTTCCTGCCAAGGCACGGGGCATTTTTTGTTGCCCTTCCGCCTAATTCCTGACCCTTCCCCGCGTCCCTTGTGAGTGAAGAGCTTGCTAGGATGAAAGCGCTGATGGCCGCCACAACCACCGACCCGGCCCCTGTTCCCGGGAACGATCTGGAGCGGATATTTCGCGAATATCACGCCCTCGTATTTCGCGCCGCCTATCGCATTACCGGTAGCGCCGACGACGCCGAGGACGTGCTCCAGACCGTCTTTCTGCGCATGGTCAAACGCGATCCCGCCGCCCAGCCGGTCGGCAACATCGCCAGTTTCCTGCACCGCGCCGCGGTCAACGCCGCGCTCGATCTCGTTCGTGCCCGCCAGCACGTGCGTAATGTACCGCTCGATACCCTGGAGCCGGTACTTGCAGAACCAGCCCACCGCAACCCCGACCGCGTGCAGAATTCCAGCGAAATCCGGCAATGGTTGCGTGGCGCGCTCGCCCGGCTCAATCCGCGCATCGCCGAAATGTTCATGCTGCGGTTCTTCGATGGCAAAGAGAATCCCGAAATCGCCGAGCTGATGAACACCACGCCCGGCACCGTGGCCGTCACCATTTCGCGTACCCGCGACCGTTTGGAAAAGGAGTTTCAAGCTTACATGGGAGGAGTCGCATGAACTACGAAAATCAATTTCCGAATCCTGCCCTGGAGCAAGCCGTGTCTGAGATTCGTCAGGAATCCGTCGACCCCGTGGTGGTGGAAGCCGCCGCCGCCCGCGTCTGGGCCAGGCTGCAAGCCGTGGCCGAACACCAGCCCGTCATCCGCAACTGCGAGGATTTCCAGGCGCTCATCCCCGATTTCCGCGCCCACCAGTTGACCGAAGCCCGCGCCCTGCTGCTGCAGGACCACCTCCACCAGTGCGTGGTCTGCCGCCGCGTTTATGAAGGACGCGTGGTCTCCATGCCGGAGCCCAAGCCCCGTCCCGCCGCCGTTCGCTACCCCGTGCGATGGGTCGCCGCCGCCGCCGTGGTCGCCGCCGCCGGCGTGGCCATCTGGATCGCCGTCGATCAGCACGGCGCCGGCGCCGGACGCGCCATCGTGCAGACCGTCACCGGCACGTTGTATGAGGTTTCCGCGGCCGGTATCCGTCCCCTCGCCGCCGGCCAGGATCTCCGCGACGGCGTCGAGATCCGCACCGCCCCCGATGCCGATGCCATGCTCCAGTTGCGCGACGGCAGCGTGGTCGAATTGCGCGAGCGCTCCGGCATGTCCACCGAAAGCGCCGCCCGCGATCTCACCATCCACCTCACCCGCGGCAGCGTCATCGTGGCCGCCGCCAAACGCCGCGCCGGACATCTCTATGTGGCCACCGCCGAATGCCGCGTCTCCGTCACCGGGACCCTCTTCAGCGTCAGCGCCGGCGTCAAGGGATCGCGCGTTTCCGTACTGCAGGGCGAAGTCCACGTCTCCCAGGACAACCAGGACAAAATCCTCCATCCCGGCGACCAATCCGTCTCGGGCGAGGGCCTCGAAGCCGAACCCGTGCGCGAGGACATCTCCTGGAGCCGCAACCGCGACCAGTATTTTGCGCTCCTCGCCGCCCTCCGCAGCGGCATCGACAGCGTGCCTCTGCCGGACCTTCGGTACTCCAGCAATCTCATCGGCCGCCTGCCGGCCAACACCATGTTGTATGCCGCCGTTCCCAACCTGGCCGAATACCTGGGCGCCGCCGAATCCGTCTTCCGCCAGAAACTGGCCGAGAATCCCACTCTCGCCATGCCCGCCGACAAGCAGTCCGGTCCCCTGGCCGTTCTCGACAAGCTGCGCGCCGCCGGCAAGTACCTGGGCGACGAGATCGTCATGGCCGGCTTCCAGGACCCCGCCAACGCCAACCACCAGGGCGTTGTCTTCTTCGCCGAAGTGAAGCTCGACGGCTTTCCCGGATTCCTGAAGCAGACCGGCCTGCCGCTGGCCGTCGAATCGCGCAACGGACTCGTCGTCTTCGGACCCGATCGCGCCGACGTTGCCGCCTTCGCGCCCGCCATGGACGCGCCTTCCGGCGGCTTCCAGGCCACGCCCTTCTACCGCCGCATCGAAGAAACCTATCGCGATGGCGCCGGCTTGCTCTTCTGTCTCGATCTCTCCAGTCACGCGCCCGATGCCGTCGCCGGCGCCCGCTACCTCATCGCCGAGCAGAAGGAAGTCAACCACCACATGGAGGCGCGCGCTACGCTGGCTTTCGATTCCGAGCGCCATGGCATGGCCGCCTGGCTGGCTGAGCCGGCGCCCATGGGGTCGCTTGAGTATTTCACCCCCGACACCGCCTTCGCCGCCGCCTTCGTGGTGCGCCAACCCGCCGCCATCGTCGACGAACTGGGCACCGTGGTCAAAGGATTCGGGCTCGATCTCGGTCCCGGAACCGCTCCCTTGCGCCAGGATCTGTCCGCGACGCTCGGCGGCGAATTCGCCCTCGCGCTCGATGGCCCGGCCATCCCCGTACCCTCCTGGAAACTCGTCGTCGAGGTCTACGACAGCGCGCGCTTCCAGACCGCGCTGCAAAAAGTCGTCGACGCCTACAATCGCCAGACCGCCAAAACCGGCGGCAAACCCGTGCGCACCGCGCAGGAGTCGGTCGACGGCCGCACCTACTATCTGCTCGCCGGCGGCGATCCCAATCCGCTCACCGAAGCCCACTACACCTTCGTCGATGGCTATCTCATCGCCGCGCCGTCGCGCACCCTGGTGACGCACGCCCTCGAAGCCAGGACTTCGCGCATCTCCCTGCTGCACTCTTCGCAGTTCATATCGCTCGCCCCCCGCGATCACTACGCCAATTTCTCCGGCATGATTTATCAGAACCTGGCGCCCACCATCGGCCCCATCGCCGGCCTGCTCGATTCGTTTCTGCCAAAACGCGGCGAAGGCCACGCCGGAATCGTGCAGGGCCTCGCCGCCATGAAGCCGTCGCTCATTGCCGCTTACGGCGAGCCCGACCGCCTCACCGTCGCCACCGGCAGCAACCTGTTCAGCGGCAGCCTGACCGACGTCATGACCGGCAATCTCTCCGGCATCGTCGGCCGCGCGCTGCCCCTGCCGATGATGATGGGCCATCGCCGCGCGCCCGTTCCGGTACAGTGATCCCATGCGACCAATCGCGAAGCCGGCCCTGATTCTCCTGGCAGCCTGCGCCTCCGCATGGCCGTCGTTCGCCGCGTCCTTCGATGTTACGTCCTTTGATGCCGCGTCCGTCAAACCGTCCGATCCCAACTTCCGCAACATGGACTTCCGCATCTCGCCCGGCGGCCGCCTCGTCGTCACTAACTGGACCCTCGCACTGCTCATCGGCGAAGCCTACGGCGTCAAGCTGCATCAAATCACGGGCGGTCCCGCCTGGCTCTCGACTGGCCTCTACGACATCACCGCCAAAGCCGATGGCGACCCCAGCCGCAACGACATGATGGCCATGCTCCGCCAGTTGCTGGCCGATCGCTTCCAGCTCCAGGTGCAGCGCGAGATGCGCGAGGGCATCGTGTACGCCCTCTCCGTCGCCAAAAACGGCCCGAAACTTGTCGCCTCTAAAGAGGACGACGCCGATCCCTGGGTCGGCATCATGCTCCCCAAAGCCTCCGGCGCCGCCGGCCGCATCATGGGGATTCGCGCCACCATCCCGCTGCTGGCCGATCGCTTGAGCACCTTCGCGCTCGATCATCCGGTGGTCGACCAGACCGGCATCGCGGGATTCTTCGATTTCACTTTTGAATATGGATCGGACGAAAGCGGCCCCGCTTCGCCGGCCCTCGCCACTGCCATTCAGGAGTCGCTTGGCCTGAAACTGGAGGCCAGGAAGGGAGCCGTGGAAACCATCGTCGTGGACCACGCCGAAAAGCCTTCGGCTAATTGATTCCACGGAACTCCGCGCCGCGGTTTCCCGTACAGTTAAGAAATGGATCCGGTCATCGAGTTAGACAACCTCGAAGTGCGTTTCGGAAACCGCGTGATCCTCAACCGCTTGAAAGCCGCGCTCACCGGCCGGTCCATCGGACTGCTCGGTCCCAACGGAGCCGGCAAGTCCACCCTCATCAACTCGCTGCTCGGCTTCCACAAGCCCTTCTCCGGCACCGCCCGCGTTCTCGGCCGCGACATCCGCACCCACGCCCGCCAGGTCCGCGGCCTCATCGGCTACATGCCCGAAAACGACGCCTACATCGCCAATATGAGCGGCGTCCATTTCGTCCGCATGATGGCCGAATTGAGCGGACTCCCGCCGTCCCAGGCCCTCGAACGCGCCCACGAAGCGTTCTTCTATGTCGGATTGGGCGAAGTCCGCTACCGCCCGCTCGGCACCTATTCGCTCGGCATGAAGCAGTCCGCCAAACTCGCCCAGGCCATCGCCCACGGACCTAAGCTCCTCTTTCTCGACGAACCCACCAACGGCCTCGACCCGCCCGCGCGCATCCGCATGATCCAGCTCATCCAGGAAATCCGCGACCGCGGCGATCTCCATCTCATCCTCTCCTCGCACCTCCTCCGCGACGTCGAAGAGTGCTGCGACCAGGTGCTCATCCTCAAAGACGGCAACATCGCCGCCTTCTGCAACCTGGAGGAGGAGCGCAAAGCCAATCGCCGCTTCCTCGAAATCGAAACCCGCGGCGGCGTCGACGGCAGCTTCCTCGCCGCCATCGAGAAGTTGGGATGCGAGACCGCTCCCGGCGCCCAGGGACGCGTCAAACTCGTCCTGCCCGACGGCCTCGAGATCCGCCAGTTGTATGAGGTAGCCGCCGGTCAGAGCGTGCAGATCCGCCGCCTCAACCACAAGCGCGATTCCCTCGAAGACATCTTCTTGAAGGCCATGGAGTCTCCTAATGGCGGTCTATAAGAAAACCTACCGTCCCTACGAAGGCGTCATGACGCCCGCCTGGTCGCGCCTTCTCGTCATCCCGCGCTACGCCTTCGACGACCTCCGCAAATCGCGCTTCCTCTCCATCTTCTTCTCCGCCAGCTTCATCTATCCCTTGATCTGCGCCCTTCTCATTTACGTCGAGCACAACGCCAGTTCGCTGCGCATCCTCGGCGCCGAACAGATGTCCAAATTCATCACCATCAATGTCTCGTTCTTCCAGGCACTCCTCGGATGGCAGAGCATGCTGGCCCTGTTCCTGGCGGCCTTCGTGGGTCCCGGGCGCGTCTCCCCCGATCTGTCCAACGGCGGCCTCTCGCTCTACCTCGCCCGCCCCTTCTCGCGCGTCGAGTACGTGGCCGGCAAGATGCTCATCCTCGTCATCCTGCTCTCGCTCATGACCTGGATCCCCGGCCTGCTCCTCTTCGCGCTCCAGGGCTACCTCGAAGGCTGGCAGTGGGTCGCCGACCATTCCCGCATCGCCGTCGCCCTGTTCCTCTCCTCCTGGATCTGGATTCTGCTCCTCTCCTTGCTCGCCCTGGCCCTCTCCGCCTGGGTGAAGTGGAAGCCCGCCGCCGGCGCCCTGATGTTCGGACTCTTCTTCGTGGCCGCCGGCTTCGGCGGCGCCATCAACATCGTGCAGCGCACCAGGTGGGGCCACCTGATGCAGATCGGCAGCCTGGTCGGCACCGTCTGGGTCTATCTCTTCGAAGGCGACAACCCTACCACCACCGGCGCCCTGTTCTTCCGCATCACACCTGGCGAAGAGATCCCCGTATGGAGTTGTTGCGTTGTGCTGCTGATCCTCGCCGCCCTGTGCCTCTACATGCTGGCCCGCAAGATCCGCGGCGCGGAGGTCGTAAGATGAGTGGTGGTCCGATGAACGGCCGTCCCGTGAGCGCGTACGACAGCGACTCCGGGCTGTCCGCCGAGGCCATCGGCGGCGTCCTGGATGCCGTCGATTCCCCGATCCTTTTTCTGGTAGCGGCCGTAGCCGGCTTATTCGCCCTCGGCGTGTCTGTATGGCGCCGCCATCGCCGCCGCGCGGAGGTGGTCCGATGAGCGCCGCTCCCAGTAGCACTGAGACCCAGGTCGTCTTCAGCGACGTCTCCCGCTTCTACGGCGAAGTGCTGGGCATCAATCGCGTCAGCCTCACCATTCCGCCCGGCGTCACCAGCCTCGTCGGTCCCAACGGCTCCGGCAAGACCACCCTGATGAACCTGCTCACCGGCCTCATCCGCCCCACTCAGGGCGACATCCGCGTTCTTGGCATTCCCCCCGATCAGCCCGAGAAACTCTGCCGCGTAGTCGGCTACTGCGCCCAGTTCGACGCCTTCCCTAAGGGCCTCACCGGCTACCAGTTCGTTTATTCCTATCTGCTCCTCCACGGCTACTCCGCCGCCGAGGCCGCCGAGCGCGCCAAAACCGCCCTCTTGCGTGTCAATATGTTCGGTGCCGCCGGCCGTCCCGTCGCCGCCTACAGCAAAGGCATGCGCCAGCGCGTCAAACTGGCCCAATCCATCGCCCACGATCCCCAGGTCCTCGTCCTCGACGAGCCCCTCAACGGCCTCGACCCCATGGCCCGCGCCGAAACCATCGCCCTCTTCCGCGAGTGGGGCGAAAAAGGCCGCCACGTCATCGTCTCCAGCCACATCCTCCACGAAGTCGACCGCATCAGCGACCAGGTCATCTTCCTCAGCCACGGCTATGTCGTCGCCGAAGGCGAAATTCAGGGCGTCCGCAACGAAGTCAAGGAGCAGCCCATGCAGATCCTGGTGCGCTGCGACCGTCCCGAGTTGCTCGCCGCCAGCCTCTTCCAGCAGCGCGCCGCCGTGGAAGCCAAAATCTCCGCCGATGGCCGCGGTCTCCTCCTCCGCACCCGCGACGCCGACGCCTTCTATCTCATGTTGAACCGCGTCGTGGTCGAACAGGGCCTCGAACTGGAGTCCGTGGCGCCCGCCGACGATGACGTCAATTCCGTCTATCAATACCTGATCGGCGCCGAAGGAGCCACCGTATGAACTCGCTCTGGATGCGGCAGATCGCCGCTGTTTTCCGCATGGAATGGCGCAAAACGCTCTTCTCCAAACGCGGCTGGTGGATCTATTGCCTGGCCCTCGGTCCCGTTTTTCTCACCGGCATGCACTGGCTCGTCACCGCGCGCTTCCCCGGGCGCGGCCATCACAGTCTGGGCGAGGACAGCGTGGTCTTCGCCGCCATGTTCCAGTTCTTCTACCTCCGCGGCGCCATCTTCTTCGGCTGCATGGGACTCTTCAGTAACTTGTTCCGCGCTGAAATGATGGAAAAGACCCTCCATTATTACTACCTCACGCCGCTCCGCCGCGAGATGCTGGTGGCCGGCAAGTACCTTGCCGGTCTGGCCGCCGCGCTGCTGCTCTTCGTCGGCAGCACCGTCCTGTCGTTCCTCTTCATCGGCCGCCACGCCGGCGCCGCCTACACCGATTACATCCTGCGCGGTCCCGGCCTGACCCAGCTCGAATGGTACGCCGCCACCGCCACCCTGGCATGTATCGGCTACGGCGCCATCTTCCTCCTCACCGGCCTGTTTTTCCGCAACCCCATGATCGCCGCCGCCATCGTCTTCGTCTGGGAAGGCATCAACCCGTTCCTGCCCTCCGTGCTCCAGAAAGTCAGCGTGATTTTCTACCTCCGCAACCTGGCCCCCGTAGAAGTCCCCGTCCCGCCGCCCTTGAACGTCATGGTGGTCTCCGCCGACCCCAGCCCCGCCTGGCTGGCCATCGGCGGATTGCTGGCCGTGTCCGCGCTCCTGCTCGTCTACACCGCGCTCTCCGCCCGCACTGCCGAAATCAGCTACGGCGAATAAAGGCGAATAGGATACACTAGCCGGCATGACCCGCTTACTCGTGCTCTACAAGACGCCGGCCGATACCGCTGCCTTCGACACATACTACTTCCACACCCATGTGCCGCTAGCCAAAACCATCCCCGGTCTGCGGGCCTACACCGTCAATGACGGCAGTCTCAACCTGGTGGCCGGCAATGAGGCTCCCTACCTGATCGCCCAACTGGATTTCGACACTCCCGCCGACCTGCAACTCGCCCTGGCATCCCCCGAAGGCATGGCCGCCGCCGCCGATCTCGTCAATTTCGGCCAAGCCGGCGTGACCATCCTCACCTTCGAAACCCGCACCCTGTAGCCTGTCTTATGTTGGGCAGACTGTCAGTCTGCCGCGGGTTGCTACCCCGCCCTCCACGCGCGGATCCCTGTCCGCCCGATGTCGAACTCAGCCGAACAATGCATGCTCGGCGTCCCGAGGATTCCTTCTGATTGACCCATCGAATTCTCTCATTGAATCTTTGCGGTCTGGATGTACGCGACAAACGGGGAAAACGACCCAAAATCAACCTTCCCTCCACCTGCCAGTGGCGGAGTGAAGGCGGTTGATGTCCCCGATTCCGCGGACACGTCACCCCCCTGATTCGTCACTGCCTCAACCTCCACCTGCACCGACCCCGCCGGAAGGAACTGCAGTGCGGCCGCGGGAATGGTGTACGTCCCCGAACTGGCATCTACGGCGCAAGAGACCACCACTCCATGAACGCTGGAACCTGTGGTGACGTCATCGATCAGCAGGATGATCACTTGGTCGAAGCCCGTGCCGCTCCAGGTTACGGTCAGCGGCTGCGACCGAGTTACGGTCCCTAGAGCGCCGAAATTCGTCACTGTGAAGCTGGTTGGCAAGGTAGCGGTGATGGCGGGGAACGCCCCAATCTGGGTCCCGCCGAGCCCGGTCAGCGTGTAGGATCCGCCCAGTTGCAGCGCGCTGACTGTCGCGCTATAAAATGGCCCCCCGGTCAGGTTGCCGGATATGCCGGGACCGGTATACTCAATCGTCCCGGCGTTGAGCTGCGAATCCGCGGCGGACGGCTCTTTTCCTCCCACAGGATACGTCTGGTCCAGCACCCGGCAGGCGCCGAACTTAGGCCCCGAGTAAGGGATCAGGAACTCGGCGGCGCTGTACTGGTTGAACACTCCGCCTAACGTAGTGTAAGTCGTCGTGGCGCCGCCCGAAAGGAAATTGGTTTGGCCTACCACTGGCGCGGCCATCACGATGGTGCCGCCTGAATCCAACTTGGATAAGGTGGACGGGCTGATCTGACTGGAGCACGAGCTCTGGCCGGCGGCGGCAATCGAGATCGTGACAGAGTTACTCAACTGCCCACCGGCGCTCACTTGCAGGGAGGCGAAGCAATCGGCCGTCATGCTCGCGGGCAGCGTGAAGTTGATTTGCCAGAGTCCTGGATAACCGGATGATGCGCCGGCGTACAGGGGCGTAATCTGAGTTCCGTCCACCATGACGGAAAAGTTCCCCGCGGCCGTCTGGTCGCCCGACGTACCGCCCGCGTCGTTCGCCGGATCGGAACCGCCCCCCGTGCCCCAAAGCACCAAAGTGTCGCCTGGGTGAGCTGGCGTCAGGGTCCAGGACAGGCCTTGAAAACTCAAGCTGCCGGCGGTTAAGCGCACCAGGCTCACACCACCGTTGACGTTTCCAATGGTGGCCTGCGCCGCTCCCGTGCCCGCGCTGTTTGCGGTTGCGATACCAAAACTGCGGGCGGCAACAGTCACGGTTTGTGGCGCGCTCGGCTGATTGTTGTAGGTCAACTGGACCGTGTAAGTGCCTGGAGCGATCGATGAGGGAAGCAGTCCGGCAACCTGGCCCGCACTCGCGTAAATCATCTTGGCCGCGATGGAGGCTCCGCCGGACGATGGAGTGAATGCAATCGAAGTGCCCCCAAGGGAAGCAGGGTAACCGGGCGCGGATGCCGCGGTGAGAGTCGACGGGCCCAGGTTGCTTCCGAAGATCACGAAGACGGTATCGGGCGCCAAGGTGGTTTGATAGCCGGTCGCATTGACGATGCCTCCGCTTGAGATCGCGGGTGCGCCGGCGCCGGTGACACTCAAGGTGACCCCGAACTGCGCTGGCGAAGCTCCCCCGCCGGGAGTCAACGTCACCAGGCCCGCATACGTTCCGGTTGTCAGACCCGAAGCATTGACCGACACCGTGATCGTCGCCGTCGTCGTGCCGCTCGTGGGGGTGACCGACAGCCAGTTCCCGCCGGAAGTGGTGGATGCCGAGGCGGTAAAGGTAAGGGCTGCGCCGGTACTGGTCACGCTTACGGTCTGGCTTGCGGGGGCGGGTCCACCGAATGCGGTTGCAAACGTCAGCGACCCTGGGCTGGTTGCGAGACCGGCTCCGGGCGTGATCTTGCGGATGTCGCCGTAGCTCGGGGTTGCGGTCACATAGAGGTCGCCCGCCGTATCCAGAACCAGGCCGAGCGTATCGCCAAGATAGGCGCTGGTGGCTAGCCCTCCATCGCCCAATGGTGTCGAGACCGTACCGGGCAATCCCGCGTAGGTGCTGATGATGCCGGCCGTATTGATCTTGCGAATGCGCTGGTTCTGGCCGTCCGCGAAGTACAGATTGCCGGCCGCGTCCAACACGATGTCCAGCGGACCGTTGAGCGTGGACGCGGCAGCGGGTCCCCCATCGCCGGAGAATCCGGGAGTCTCGACCGGCGTGGTCTTGCCCGCGAGGGTGGTGATAATCCCGTTGGTATCCACTTTGCGGATGCGATCGCTTTCGGAGATGTACAGATTGCCGGCGCTGTCGAGCCGCACACCGTTCGGCGCGCAAACGCCCGTAGTCGTCGCCTGCACGCCATCGCTCGAGTAAAGGGAACTTCCGTTACCGGCCACGGTGGTGATGATGCCGGCACTCACTTTGCGAACGCGATTGTTCAAGACGTCCGCGATATAGACGTTGCCGGCGCTATCCAGCGCTACGCCAGCCGGGTGCTGCAAAGACGCCTTGGTGGCGGGGCCGCCGTCTCCCGAATAGGTGGCCGTGCCATTGCCGGCGATGGTGGTGATGATATTTGTGGCGGCGTTGACCATGCGAATCACGCTGTTTTGCGAGTCGCTGATATAAAGATTGCCCGCATTATCCACGGCCAGGCCGGAAAAACCGGCGCTGCCTCCAGCCAGCGTCATCTGCGCGCTGGTGGCGGCGCCGCCGTCTCCGCTGTATCCATAAGTACTGCCCGCGACTGTGGTGATGATGCCGGTCGCGCTGATTTTGCGGATTCTGGAGGTCATGCCATCGGAGATGTACAGGTTGCCCAGATTGTCCATGGCGATTCCGGAAGGCTGCATGCAGGCGGTGGTGGCGGGAACATTCTCTGCCCGTGAACAGCCGGAGGCGATGGCCCCGGCTACGCTAGTGATGACGCTCTGGCCGTAGCACGGCAAAGCCATCGCGGCGAGTGAGACTAGTCCTACAGCTCGGATTCTCATGGTTGAATTCCCCTTTTTCCTTCTCTCGAACTTCAGTCCTGGTAAAATACCAACTCCAGGTCTAAAGCAGTGCTCATCTCGCATTGCGTCGCGGCGAGGCCAGAATCGTCATGCCGGATCGAAATAATCAACTGGGCGACGGAATCGAGGGGTGGGAATTCGGGGAAGACCGGCGGACTCTCGATCACTTGTTCAGCGTCACCTACGAAGAGTTGCGCCGTCTGGCTTCGACGGTGAAGCGCGGCGACCCAAGCGCGACCCTGAACCCCACGGCACTGGTGAATGAAGCGTGGGTCAAGCTGGCGCGGTCCCCGGGCTTCGCCGCAACGTCCCCGCTGTACTTCAAACGCATCGCCGCCCGCGCCATGCGCCAGGTGCTGGTAGAGGCCGCCCGGCGCAGGCATGCCGATAAACGCGGCGGCCCCGGAGTGGCAATGGTTACCTTCGATGAATCGCGGACACAGTTGGCGTGCGAGGCGGAACTGCTTGGGCTTGACGCGGCTCTGGACGATCTCGCTCGAATTGAGCCTCGCCAGGCTATGATGGTCGAAAGCCGTTTCTTCGGCGGCCTGGAGATTGCCGAAATCGCAACCCTGGTGGGAGTTTCGGAAGCGACCATTCTCCGTGACTGGCGCGCCGCCAAAGCCTGGCTCGGCCAGGAATTGCGCAAGCGGTGATTATGGACAGTGCTCGTTGGGAACGAATCCAGGGGTTGTTCCACCAAGCGATCGATCTTTCCCCAGCCGACCGGATTCCATTTCTGCGTAGCCAGTGCGCCGGCGATTTGTCCTTGATGGACGACGTGCTCGCGATGATCGCCGAGGACGCGCGAGAGAATTCGCTGCTCAGCCGCGATGTAGCGCAGGTCGCAGGCGAAATATTGGGAGGTGCGGTTCGCAATGCCTTTCCGGAATTCGGTCCGTACCGAATCAAAAGCGTTTTGGGCGAAGGCGGAATGGGCATTGTTTATTTGGCGGAACGCGAGGATCTGGGTATCCAGGTCGCGATTAAAATTCAGCGCGATGTCTGGCTTTCGCCGGCGCGCCGGGAACGTTTTGCGCGTGAGCAGCGAACCCTGGCGCAACTCAACCATCCCTCCATTGCGCGACTCTATGATGCCGGCGCACGACCCGATGGAACTCCGTGGTTCGTCATGGAGTACGTCGATGGCCTGCCGCTCACCGAATACTGCACCCGCCGCCGTTGCGGAGTGGAACAGCGTCTCAAGTTATTTCGCGAGGTTTGCGAGGCGGTGCAACACGCGCACCAGCACGCCGTCATTCATCGCGATCTGAAGCCGTCGAACATCCTGGTGAAATCCGGCGGCTCAATCCGCCTGCTCGATTTCGGCATCGCCAAACAACTCGATCCGACGGATACGCCCGCGGATCGCACCTGTACCGGGATCCCGCTCATGACCCCTGCTTACGCCTCGCCCGAACAGATTCGCGGGGAGAGCGCCAGCATCCACTCCGACGTATATTCATTGGGCGTGATCCTCTATCAGTTGCTGTCGGGACGACTGCCGTTCGATATTTCCACGATGGCGCCCGCCCAAGCAGCCACCAGGATTACCACCGCGACGCCTCCGAGACCATCGGTGATGGCTCGATCGAGCGGGCTGTGCCAGCCGTCCTGGAACGGCTTCGATTCGTGGAGCGATCTCGATGTAATGTGCCTGACCGCCATGCACCAGGATTCGGCGCGGCGATATCAGTCGGTCGCCGCGCTGGTTCGGGATATCGATCGCTACCTGGCGCGGCAACCGCTCGAAGCCCGTCCGGATGCATTTAGCTACATCGCCGCCAAGTTCGTGCGCAGGAACTGGCAATCGCTTTGCGCGGCCGGCGCCATCGTGGCGCTGATCGCCGTGGCTGGAACGCTAAGCATCCGGTTAGCTGGGAAAAGCCGGTCCGCGACGCCGAGGCCAACCACCGTGGCGGTTCTGCCTTTTGAAAATACCGGCAACGATCGCACTATCGATTTTCTCAGCCTGGCCCTATCCAACGACGTCTCCAGCGCGCTCGGCTACGCCCGCTCGCTTTCCGTGCGCTCGTCCGATGTCACCCGCAAATACGTCGCGCCGAATCGCGATCTGCAAGTAGCTGGACGCGAATTGCACGTCAACCGCATCGTCACCGGCGGGTTTCTCGAAGCGGGAGAACAACTGCAAGTGGCGCTGGAGGTGATTGATGTGGAGGCCAATCGTCCGCTCTGGCGAGAGATCTTCGACGTTCCCGCCAACAACATGATCGCTCTGGAGGCGCAGATCGCAGCCAAAACGAGGAGGGGACTGGCGCCCGTGCTCGGAGTAACCGAATTTGTCACGGATAATCCTCCCAAACCAAGAAATGAAGAGGCTTACAAACTCTTCCTGGCAGCCAAAGCTCTCTCCACCGACCCCGAACCGAGCAAGCAGGCAATTCAGATGTTGGAACAGTCGGTGGCCATGGATCCGGGATATGCGCCTGCCTGGGAAGCCCTCAGCTCGAAGTACCTGAACGACACCTGGTTTGGGCATGGCGGCTCAGCCGAATTGGCGCGTTGGCGTGCGGATTTTGAGCGGGCCGTCGCCCTC
>Ga0181529_10004202_pt1 | contig 15743 bp, 16 predicted proteins | sample PEATcosm2014_Bin_36_FD_119763 | JGI IMG/M metagenome (GOLD analysis project Ga0181529, IMG submission 119763) | Peatland microbial communities from MTU Mesocosm Facility, Houghton, MI, USA - PEATcosm2014_Bin10_30_metaG | ecosystem: Environmental > Terrestrial > Soil > Wetlands > Peat | place...
TCAACAAATCGCCAACACCTGGACCCCGAGCTTCTACGGCTACGATGGCGCTGGCACAGCCCGCCTCCTGACCGACGCCACCGGCACGGTCACCGACACCTACGATTACGACGCCTGGGGCAATACGGTCAACACAACCGGCTCGACCCCGAACGTGTACCTGTACCGCGGCGAGCAGTATGATTCGGACCTGGGTCTCTACTACCTGCGCGCGCGCTACTTCAACCCTCTGACGGGGCGATTCCTCACGCGAGATGCCGACTCAGGCCGCCTGACGAACCCGGCCACGCTGCACAGATACCTTTACGGAAATGGAAACCCGATTAGCTTCGTGGACCCCAGTGGCAGGTCCGCTGGTGCCCTTGCCCTGCCCAGGCCACCGCCTTCGGAGTATCTGCTTCTTCTCACGATTAGCGTCGTATCTGTACCGGCGATCTACGCTACCGGACAGGCCGTTCGGTGCTGGTGGGTCGACACGGTCGATGAACTTAGGGGCGCCGCGAACGCCGCGTTGCTGGGGGTAGAGATGCTGGGTGGCTCTGGCGGTGGCGGCGGTTCCGGGGGATCCGGGGGCGGTGCCGGCGCCGCCGGCGGCGATTCGGGTGGCGGCGGTACGATGCCTGTAGGTCCGCCAGGCTCTCCAGTTCCGCCACGGGGATGTACTTTTGTGGGCGAACAAGACCCAATGATGTGGTTTGGTCCCAATAAAGGTTTGAAGACATGTGCGTATTGGTGTGGCACGGGATATGGGGTACACATGGTTACATGCTGGACGTACGCCTGCACGCCATGCCCGGACAAGTTGGTACCCGGCGAAGGTGGCCACTGGTGGGTCCCGCGGGATCAGCAGACCGGGGAGTGCAAAGACATCTGATGACGCTGGTGCCCAATGCTAGAACAGCCCGTTGAAGTCGTCGCGTCAAGGCAACTAGAGCTTACAAGCGACGACGGTGAACTGCACAGTGTGGACGTTCGCCTGGGCAGGCCTATTGAGAGCCCTGGAGGGCTGGGATACTGCTGTCCCTTTCAGATCCTCGGTTTCGGAACCGGAACCCCTAAGTGGTCGCGTGGCGAGGATGCCTTGGCCGCTTTGCAGAACGCTCTCGCGGCGCTAGAGGCCGAAGTGTGCATCCTCCGCTGCAGCTTCCGGCTTCGTCGCCCTGGCGCGGGGGATGGTGACACTGGGCTTCGGGACGTGCCGTCGTTGCGGGACGTCTGGGAAGCCTGGATTGTGCGGTTTGATTACGGAAGAGCAGTTAGTCTCGCCCGCCCGCTAGCGGAGGACGGCATCGCATTTGCCCAAAAGATACTAGGACTATCCAAGTGGTTGGGCCTGGGTACTCCGGCGGATCTACCAGGGGCTGTTTCGTGGCTCAAAAGGGCAGCGGAACAAGGTGAAGCGGACGCATGTGATGCCTTGGCGAACATGTACCTCAGCAGCCAGATTGGGGACCAGGCAGACCCTGAGGCCGGCAGCTACTACCGCGAAATGGCACGGCGGTATGGGATTCAGATGTGAGGCGGCGTTGGTCGTGAAGCGAAGAACCCGGAGAACCCGGGATAGTGTGATCCGCGGCACTTTCCGTGGCGAAGCCTAACCTGATGAGACTACACGTTTACCCGCTCGTGGCTGCGCTACTGATTCTCGCCGCGCTGCAGATCGCCAAAGCACAAGCTAGTCAGCCGTATAGTCAGGTCACTCCGCCAGCGCAGACGGAGTTAGCCCAGCCAGTCTCCACCGTCCGCGGCTCCGACAAAGCCCCCATCACCATCCTCGTGTTCTCCGATTTCGAATCTTTCCCTTGCGCGCGGTCGGCGAGCGTCATCGACGGGTTGCTCCAACAGACCAGAGACGTCCGCGTGATCTTCAAGCACGCGCCGGCGGCGTCGAATCCCAACGCAATGCTGGCGCATGAAGCGGCGCTGGCGGCCGGGGCGCAGGGGAAGTTCTGGGAGATGCACGACACGCTCTTCGAGAATCAGACCCATCTTACCCGCGCCGACTTACTCGGCTACGCCAAGTCACTCGGCCTCGACTTAGCCGCGTTCGAGCACGCGCTCGACAATCACACCTACCGCCCCATCGTCGAGCGCGACCTGGCCGAAGCCGCGGGCCTCGGCGTCACCACGACGCCGACGTTCTTCGTCAACGGCCGCCGCCTGGTCGGCCCGCAAGGCTACGCATCGCTCGGCGCGGTGATCGAGTCGCTCCTCGCCGGCATCCCCCTCGACAAACGCGTGCAACCGGAACTCGTCGCCTCCGGCCCCGCGCAGCAGATCGACTTGAGGTCCGCCCCCACGCGCGGCCCCGCCACCGCCCCCATCAGCTTAGTCGAGTTCAGCGACTTCGAATGTCCCTTCTGCGCCGAGACCGCCCCAGTCGTCCGCCAACTCCTGCTCGCCTATCCGAGTCAAGTCAGATTCGCCTTCAAACACTACCCGCTCCCGATGCACAAAGAAAGCCCCCTAGCCCACGAAGCCTCCGCAGCCGCCGGCGACCAAGGCAAGTTCTGGGAGATGCACGACCTGCTCTTCCAGACGCAGGCAAAGTGGGTACAGGCACGGAGTTCCGCAAACGGCGCGGAATCCGAGCCAGCCCCCACTTTGCGAGACGACCTAATCGCCAAAGCCGCGCAATTAAACCTGGACGTCCCCAGATTCACCCAAGCCCTCGACACCCACCGCTTCAAACCCCAAGTAGACCAAGACCGCCAGGAAGGCAACCGCCTGGGCGTCGACGGCACCCCGTTCTTCTTCATCAACGGCCACGCCATCAGCGGCGGCGCAAGCCTCCAAGACTTCAAACACCTGATCGACGCGGCCCTGAAAGAGGTCTCCGTGCCAGTGGCAACGCCCGGTTTCGCGCGCTGAACCAAAGCCTGCTCGCCGCGCCCGAACCGACTTCAGCGAGAACCCAAATTCCACTTGCCGTGTCTCTCACGCCGAGGTAAGGCCCAAATGGCTTCCGATACTGCCCATTATGAGAAACCTAGAGGAATGATTTGATTGTAGTTCTGCAAACAAGGCAGTGGCACAAGCTGAAGGCGTTGGTGCTGGACAGCGTCTCCTCCCCAATCATGCGCCGCGTGTACAATCTCGGGCTCGACGAGTTCTTCGCGTGGTTGTCCGTCCAGGAGCCCCGGCCCGGCTTTACGAAGGCCACGGTAAGCGCTTGGCGGGTTGCGCTGGAGGCCCGCTGGCTGGCGCCGTCTCGATCAACGTGCGGATCACGGCGATGCGGAAGCTGGCCGTCGAAGCGGCCGACAACGGACTGCTGGCGCCCGAGCTGGCCAACGGGATCACCCGCGTGAAGGGGGTGGCGTCGAAGGGCGTGCGTTTGGGGAACTGGCTTTCGCTCCAGCAACCGGTCAGAATGCGTGCGCCCCCGCGCACTATCTCTTGCGCGAGGTGGTTGACAAGCTTGTCGGTGTCCCACAAGCACGCCCGCCCTGCCAACGTCGCCGTCAGGCCATCATAGGCGATGAAATCCAGGTCGTCATACGAGCGATCGATGCAATGTGCGAGATGAGGGTTCTCGTGTGCGGCATCCTCGCTGGTGAGCCAGTACTTGTTGCGCGGCAGGTTGTCCGATTGTTCCACGAGGAGCACGGACCAAGCGGGTGCCAACGCGCTGGCGATGAGAAGGCCGCCCGCACCTCCTCCGGCGACCACGACGTCGGCTGACAGCATGTGATAACTTCCAGTTATCATGACCGGGATCTCCGGCGTGCACGCGCTGTATCTGGCGCGCGGCGGGCTGGACTTTATAATCGGCGATGGGCAACTGAACTACGCGCCTGAGTACGTGTGGGAATCGTATTACAGCGCCCGCGTGTGCCCCGGGCTCTACGCGACTTTCGATCTGCAGCACGACACCAACCTGGCCTTCAACCACGACCGGGGCCCGGTCTGGATTCCCGCCATCCGCCTGCACATGGAATTCGGCCTCAAGCCTCGCAAGGCCGATTGAACGGAGCGCGGGCGCAGCTCTACCGGGCTGGCCGTACTTCGACGACAACCCAGCCATGAGAGCTTGGCGCTGCGCTCACAAACCCTCTCCACACGTCTAGCTGGGCTCTGAAGGCTTGCTGGCGATTCTGGGACGGAGTTCGCCGGGATTCGAACGAGACGAAGCGTCCGTTGCGATTCGCGTTCGTTCCATCACCTTTTTAGCGGTTCCCAACGAACCTTCCAGCACTGCCCGAACAAGCCGGCTTCGTTTACGCACGCCTGCTTTGAGGAACAACTGCTGCATCGTAACTTTGACTGCGCTTTCCGAAACGCCAAGGTTGGCCGCAATCTTCCCGTTTGTAAAGCCCTCAAAAATTCCGAGGAGCACTTTTTGTTGTCGATCCGACAGGAGATACCGGGACTTCCAGTCATCCATTTGCAGGGGCCGATAAACCGACTGATCGGCCAGAAGCTGGATGACCGTAGGATCGAGCCAGATCCCGCCATTCGCCACGAGCGTGATAGCCCGCACGAGGCGATCGGGAGCCTCGGAGGTCAAAAAAGTGCCCGAAGCGCCAAGCCTTATGGCAAGCGCCGATTTCCGGGCATCGGCGGCATCGGCGACAACCAGGAACTTACCCTGGTAGCCGCTGCGACAGGATACGGAAAGGAACCCGTCTGCGCCCCCTTCCATCGCGTGACCGGGATCCAGCAACACGATATCAACCGGCGAGGCACGGAGCATCTCCTGCGCCTCGGCCGCACTACCGCATTCGCCCACGATCTCCAAGCCGCAGTGCGATGCCAATAGGCGACTCAAGCTAGCCCGAAAGAGAGTTCGACTATCCAGCAGCACCAGCCGGATTCGGTGCTCGTCCTTTTGCTCGCTCACGTACCCTCCTCTCCGGCTGTTGGATGGCTGAGTGTATTCGTAGACCAGTGCAGCCGCCGGTCATCGAACAGCTTATGGCAAATCGGAACACGACCAAGTGTTCTATATAGTAGCCAGGAAGTGCAGCGGAGCGTAGAGAAAACTCCATGGCGGACTATGATCTTTCGGTCAGACGAATGGCCAGCCGAAAGAGCAGACGTTCTGACCACAAGATAGGTGGTGTCCCGCGGCTGGGCCGCGATAATAATACAGTTCAGGTGACTTACCAACCGCTCTGCCGCCGTGTCCTTTATCACTATGAAGACATCGCTCACGACCACCGCCGGAGCCTCCGCGAGATCGGCGCTGCGGCGCACGTCCAGGGCTATTCTCGTTGCGGGATTCCTGCCGACAGTACTCTCGGCCCAAACGACTTTTAGCTGGCCGCAGATCAAGGACAAGTTCGAGGCCGCGTGAGTTTGCGGCAGGAGTGCGTAACGCCCATTCGTCGGCGGTTCTTTGAACAACCCTGACCGGTTGGGACGTCTGCCCGTGCCATTGAGTTTACGCAGGTAGCCGTGAATGAGTATCAGGACCCCTCTGTTCCGTTCGGCCGCCGCGAAAGTACCTCACAGCGGCGGGACGAAAGAGAAGCCAGACGATTGCGGCACAGAACAAAGAGTGGACGGCGAACTCGCGGAACGCGCCAAAAGCGCTCAGGACGACGTGGAATGCCATCCAGGCGATCGCAAGCCAGCGCGCCCAGTTGTGGCTGCGGAGCATAAATGCTCCACAGACAATCGCCAGAACCTCGACGACTTCGATCAAGATGCCATCGTATTGAAACGCATTCCTCGCGTGGATCTCGGTGAAGTGGGAAACAAAGCCGATCGTACCCACCCCGATATACACCCATGCCAGGACCGTCACGGACAGGGGGCGCCTGTTCCACGTCATGGCAGCACCTCCAGTACCGCGTCGCTGGGCTCCAGTTCCTCCGCATGGGGCGGTAGAGTCGCCCCAGCATCCAGGAGCGCCCGAATCGTTCCAACGAAGTCCCCTGTATCTCGATGCCAACCGTTCCCGGACCCGTATAGGGCCCACCCTAGCGGCGTCCCCTCATGTTCCCGCGATTTCAATTCCAACGCCGGATGGAACCGCAGAATCTCGCGGATCATCTCCGCATTGCCGTTGAACCCAGCCCAGTGCAGCGCCGTCGCTCCCATCTCTCCCGGTGTATCTACCGGCCAACCCGCCTCCAGCATCAGCCGGACCGCTCTTGTGTTGTTGTTCTGCGCCGCGTTCGGCAGCTTCCGCTGGTCCGGCTCTGATAGGGTTTTTGCCGCATCCGGATGCCTCGACAGAAATTCCTGAAACACCGCTTCATCGCCCAGTTCACACGCCAGCGCCATCTTCAGGTCCTCCGGAGTCCGCTCCTTCAGCAACTGGAAAACCTCCTCGTGACCGAAATCGCGCGCCACGGAGTGCGCGGTGCGGTGCGCCCCCAGCTTCCAGATGTAAACCGTGCCGCCCGCACGCGGATCCTGCTTCGGAAACCACTCCTCCGATACGCTCGTGCGGATGCATCCCGCATCGGCGTCCAGGTGCCGCCGCACCAGGTCCACATCGCCCAGCGCCGCCGCCATCAGAATGTCCGTCCTGCATCTCCGCGCTACCAAGTACCGCGCCACATCCTGCCGGTCCCGCGGGTAGTGCCGCTGCTGCTCCACCCGCAGCATATACTGCGCCGGCGTTGATTCATGATCCACGTCGCGCGCGTCGATTTCGGCGCCATTCGCCAGCAGGAACTCCGCAACCTCCACCGTGGAGGCGAAGTGCAGCGGCGTCTGCCCGTCTCCGCCGCGCGCGTGGACCACGCCCGGATCGGCCGCCACCAGCTCTCGCAGCTTCGCCATCATTCCCAGCCGCGACGCCGAATGCGCATCTAGCACCGCGTCCCGGTCCGTCAGAAACTCCACCATGCTCGGGTCACAATCGTCCAGCACGCCGAATCCGCCGGCCCACCACTCGGTTCGCTTCCGGATGTCCGCTCCCGCGCGCAGCAGCACGTCGATGGTCGCCCGATCGCTCCGCTGCACCGCCGCGAATAACGCGTGTTGGCCGAAGCCGTAGTCGGGCAGGGGATCGTCGATCTTCGCCCGCAGCTCCGGATATCGCTCGAGGACGTCGCGTACCCGCGCCACATCGCCGTCGCACACCGCCGCCCTCAGCGCCCCCGCCGGACTGAATCCCAGCGCCTCCACGTGTGACTTCAGCTTCGCCCAGGTGGCGAAACCGTACTCGTTGGCAAGGGTATGTTGCGCATCCGCCAGTTTGCCCTGCCGCACGGTGCGCAGCAGTTCTTTAGCTTGTTTCTTGAGATATTCGAGATTCGGCTTTTCAGGTAGGTGACGAGACATTACTCCTCCTTCTATGGCCCGGTGTCCGCTATGACGGGCAGAAGAGAAGTCAATGCTCGGTGCTCAAAGACTCATCCAGGTGGGATCATCCCTTTCCGCGGACGGGGTGCAACCTGAATTGCGATTCCCACTCTACCATAGCCCATTGGTGAAAGTCGGATCGTCGGCGGTGGCCACGCGCGCATACAGCCCGACGCGGGACATTCCCGAAGGGTTCCGTGCCTGGCCAAAAACGTTATCGGATTTTGCCTTCGGAAAGACTCGTTTGGCGGCCACTTGGGGACGTTGCTCCTGCCTGGCCGAAGACTATCCTTTTTGGCCAGACAGGATCCAGCATAGCCTATGCCGCGTCCTCCAGGAGGGCGCCGGTCCGCGCCAGCGTCTCGCGATAGTTCCAGGGCATCCACTCCGATGGCGCTTGCTTCAGTTCCTCGGCGTGCCGCTGCAACTGGTTCAGATAGTCGAACGGGTCGGCGCCGTTTAACTCGCAGGTGTGAATCAGGCTCATGAACAGGTCGCCCACCCGAGCCCCGTTCCGGGTCTTGTAAAACAGAGAGTTCTTGCGATGCAGGATGGATTTCTTCAATGCCCTCTCACAAACATTGTTATCAAGTGGGGCGCCTGCTTGTCGCAGAAACAGAGTAAGCCTGTCCCAGTATTTTAGTAGGTAAGATATCGCCGCGCCCAAGCCGGAGTTCGGCTCTACTTTCCTCTCGTTGAGCTGAGCACTAAGCCAGATATGCAGCTTATCCATTACTGGCCCGCTGTGTTCCTGGTGGAAGTGGAGGCGCTGTTCGGGGGACATAAGTTGCGCCCGCGCGACTTCGTCGTACCCGTAGACCTCGCCCAGGCTTTCCAATACAAACTGGCACTCCTGCGGGAAGTTAGACGTCACCTCAACAAAGTGGCGGCGAGCGTGGGCAAGACAGTGCCCTACGACGATTTCCAGCTTCTCGGGTAACTTCGGCAGATTGCGCGACAGCGCGTCGCACATCTGGATCGGCGCCTCCAGACCCGCCGCCCGCTGCTTCAACACGTCCGCCAGATTCTCTCCCGCATGCTTTCGCCCGGTGAAATACAGCCCGACCCGATGCCCTTCGCCGATAGATACGATTCCGCTGGTGAACACTCCCGTGCGTTCCGCTGCGATGTCCGCATCGCTTGCCGCGTCCCGGTCCAGTGACAGCACGCGCATGGAGGTATCGTCGTTGTGCATCACTTTCCCTTGCGCTGCCTGGCGGATCAACTCATCCATCGCGGGCTGGATCTGGATGGCCTTCTCTTTTACGATCTCGCACTGGGTTGCCACCGGCAGCGGGATGCCCAGATTCTCCTGTAAGCCTTCGAGGCGATTCCAGGGGAATCCACTTCCGTAGCGCAGCAGGGCGATCATGCTTGCCGCCGTCTCATCATACTTCTCTTCGCCCACCCCTTCTGGCGCCGCGGCGGTAAACACATCCCCACACAGATTGCACCTCAACTTCTCCAACTCATACACCGTCGCGGCGATGGGCGCCTGCCCTTTGACCCGCACTAACACGCCGGGCTCACTCACTGAATAGACTTTCCCGCGCTCACAATCCGGGCACGGGTCGCCAGCCTTTAACGACGCATGTGGGATCTCGATCTTGCTTGCTCCGCGATATGCGCCAGCGCTGTTGCGCCCGTGTCCGGCGGATGCACTCTTCGGGGTGCGCGGATCGCCCGGCGCCTTTTTCTTCTTCTCGCTTGTCTCGATGCCGGCCTGCTTCAGCACCTTCTCCGTCTTCTCGGTGCTCGAATGGCACAACAGCCGGCGTAACCTTTCTAACGTAGCCTCACGAGTTTCCAATAACTCGGTCACATAACTCAACGTGCGAATCGCTGCTTGCAGCTTCTGGTAGCCGGTTTCACCCAGAGCTGCCCGTGCCCCTTCCAACAAAGCTTCTAACTCTTCACAGGTAACATCGATGCGGGGAGCGTCCCCCGACGCCTGCGGCTTCACTACTTACTCTCCTGCAGTAACTCGTGAAACCGGCGATGAAGGGGCAGCCCCAGCACCTCTTTGATCGACCGGTTCGGCCGATGCGTCTGATCGTCCTTGCCGCGCCCCGTCGTGCGCCCCAACGCCACCCAGTTCGCCGCCCGATAACAGGTTCCACGGAATCGTTCCGGATCGATGAAGGTCTCCAGAAAATAGATCGGATGCCCGTAGATGCGCTCCCAATCCGCCGAGATCTGGCGGGCCATGCGGCCGAGAATGTGCGAGGCCAGATGCGGAACAGTGATCCACGGCAGAATCAGAAAGCGCGTGTTGTAGGCGAGGAAGCGGATGTTACGCCGCCGTGCCTCGCCGTTCCAGCCGATGAAGCGGTCCCGGCTCGCCAGGTGCCGCGGCGCCGAACTCCACGCCAGGCAGGCCACCGGCCGCCCCTGCGCCCACACCAGATACTTCAGGTGCTCGCCCACGGGCTGCTCATAGCGCAGGTAGTGAAACTGTTCCATCAGGCTGTGGAACAGCGGTTCGTCGGCCGTGCGCCGGACGAGTTGAATCTCAATCGGCCCCAACGCTGCCAGCGGCATCGTCAGCGGTGTGGTGTCGATCAGCACTGGCTCCGGCCGCGGCCGCGCCGTCCGTCGCTGACCGACAATGCGCCAGCGCACGGCCGGCAACTTGATCTCGCCGGCACGCTCCAGCATCAGCAGCAGGCCCCGGCACACCACGTCGCGCAACGCTCCGTTGGCTTGTTTCCAGCCCAGCGCCTCGCACAGTTCCCGCGACAGTCTCCACCGGCTGCTGTCGGGACGCTCCCGGATGAACTCTCGCAGGAAGGCGATTTGCTCACGGTCGATCGTCTGTCCGCGGTAACGCCACGTTTCCCCTTCCGGCATAACCGCAGAATGCCAGAGATGAAGCCAGAACGCAAGCTTTTTGTTGGGGCTATTTCAACTTACTTTTCGCCACACCGGGGCGGCTTCCGTCTCCGGATTGCCCGCCGCCAACAACAACTGTGCCTGATGTGCCTGCAAGGTCCGCGCCGCTTCGGCGCCTGTCGGCCACCACTTGAACCGTCCTTTTGACAGTCGCTTAGTCGCCAGCCAGAAGCCTTGGCCGTCATACTGAAGGATTCTGATGGCCGTTCCACTCCTTGATCGGAAAATGAACAGGTAACCGGAAAACGGATCGGCGTTCAATTTCTCCCGGCATAGCTGGGCGATGGCATCAATGCCCTTGCGGCCGTCAATGGCCTCAACCGCAACCAGAATCCGTATCTGCGGCGCGATCTGAATCACGACGCCACGTCCCACAACTCACGGCTCAGTGCCGCCACGTCCGCCGCCGTGGCGCCCTTCCAATGGATTCGCAGCTTGGTGTTGCGGCCTTCTAGTTCGATCGTGCACTCGCGTAGGCCGACGCTGGGCGCCGCTAGCTCCACAAACGTCGGCGGCACCGCTTTGCCTGTCATCGAATCGGCAGCCGCCATTCGCCGTTTCAGCTTTCCGCCATCGAGATGCAGTGCGACGGCTGTCGGGTTGACGCCATCCCGGCGGGCCACCTCTACCGCCACCGACCACAACTCGTCTGGTATGGGCTGCTTGCCCCGCCGACTCTGCCTCCAGTTCTCAAAGCGGCTGCGAGCTTCATCGAGATTGAGAGTATCGACTGATCTTGGGCGCCTCATCGTTGTTCCTCCCTGCCGATCCGACCGGCGGAAGAACGACTCTAGCAGTCACGCCCACAGACTTCATGCAGCCTTGCCGAAAGGACACGAGGCCGCAAATCCAACCCTGAAAGCAGCTCACCTCAACGTCGACGAGTCCCGTGCGGCCGAGATCACGGCATATCTCCGGCCCAACCCTGGTTTCACGTTCTCAACGGACGGGACTCAGATCTGGCCTTATGACGTTAACGGAATCTGGCGGCCGTTCGCCGGCACTCAGTTTCTGACCGGGTTCAGTTATCTTCACGAACGCGATCACAAGCGGGAATTGCGGCGTGACCAAGCCAAGGAATCCACGGCCGTCGCCGAGTCGACGTACCTAGATCAGGAACGCAATCTGCTTTTCAATCTTCGAAACGCTTTTGTTCAGTCATTGCAGGCGAAGGCCGTGCTTCAAAACGCAAAAGAAAACCTGGGCTACTGGGACCGCGAACTCGACGTGAATCGCAAGCGCTTCAAGGCCGGCGACCTCGCTCAAGTGGATCTGGATCGCCTGGAATCGCAGCGTGTTCAGTTCGAATCCGACTTCGAAGTCGCCATGGTGAATCTTCGGACAGCGAAGATCCAGCTTTTGATGCTCCTAAACGACCGAACACCGATTGAGCGGTTCGACGTTTCCGGACCGTTCGATTTTACCGATGAATTAAGGCCCCTTGGGGACTTCCGGACCATTGCCCTGGATGCCCGGCCAGACCTGAAGGCTGCTGTGCAAAACGTGGAGTTAGCCAGAATTACGCATCGGCTCGCCATCGCCAACGGCTCGACCGATCCGACCTACAGCCTGTGGTGGACGCACAACCCTGCGTTCAATAACCCGGATGGCTTTAACACGCTCGGCGCCAGCGTCAGCCTTTCCCTCCGTATCTTCGATCGCAATCAGGGCGAAAAAGCTCGAACTCAAGTCGACATCGGCCGCAATGAGCGATTGCGAGACGCCAACGAGGCGCAAGTCTTCAACGACGTCGATTCCGCCTACTGGACGCTGGTCCAAAACGTGAATCTTCTGAAACCGTACAAGGCCAAGTACCTGCCGCTGGCCATCAACATTCGCGACAGAATTTCCTTTTCCTACCAGAACGGAGGCGCCTCCTTGCTTGATTTCCTGGATGCGGAGAAAAACTATCGGGACGCTCGACTGGCTTACCTGAATCTGATTGGCGCCTATCTAACCGCGGCCGCCCAGATGAATATGGCCGTGGGCCGGGAGGTTCTACAATGAATCGGCTCTTTCTCCTTGAAGCAACTTTGTGTTTGAGCTTGAGCCTTTCTTTCGCCGCGTGCGAAAGGAAGGTGACCGCCCAAGAGAGTTTGACGGCCGGTACCGGACCGGCTCCCGGCTCCGTCGAACCCGATCTGGACGCTAACAATTTCAAGGTAGATCACCCAGAGCAGTTTCCCTTGGCTACGGCGGGTGAGCACGTTGCCGCGCCGGAGTTGAACGTCACCGGAGTAGTGAATCCCGATGTTTCGCGGCAGGTGCCTGTACCGTCGCTCGCCACGGGGAAAATCGTGGAAATCGACGCGCGACTTGGCGATGAAGTGAAGAAGAGCCAGCTTCTGTTCAAAGTGAGAAGCACGGACATTGCGGGCGCCTATTCCGACTACCGCAAGGCCGTCAAGAACGAACAATTGGCCAAGATACAACTCGACCGCGCCAAGCTTTTGGTCGACGACGGGGCGATCCCCAAAAGCGCTTTCGAAATCGCACAGAACGCCGAAGACAATGCGCAAGTCGATCTTGAGACCACGACCGAGCACCTCCGTCTTCTCGGCGCGGACCTGGACCATCCCTCGGGAATTGTCGATGTGCCCGCTCCGGTTTCCGGAGTGATCACCGATCAGCAAATCACGAACTCTTCGGGCGTGCAGGCGCTGACGCCCCCGAATCCCTTTACGATTTCCGACATATCGCACGTCTGGATCATCTGCGACGTGTATGAGAACAACATGGCCCAGGTGCACATCGGAGAGTACGCGGACATCCATCTGAACGCTTATCCGAGCCGGGTTCTGAAGGGGCGAATCAGCAATATTCTGCCGATCATGGACCCGAACATTCGTACCGCGAAGGTCAGGCTGGAAGTGGAGAATCCCGGTCTCATGCGGCTCGGGATGTTCGTCACCGCGACCTTCCACGGCAAAACGACGGAAAAGTACGCAACAGTGCCGTCCGCCGCGATCCTGCACCTGCACGACCGTGAGTGGGTCTACACACCGTTGGGAAAAGGCCGCTTCCGGCGCCAGGAAGTCTTTGCCGGCAGCATGCTGCCGGACAATACGCAGGAGATCGTTAGTGGACTGAAACCTGGTGACCAGGTGGTTTCCAATGCTCTTGTTTTTCAGGCCACGGTGGAGCAGTAGATGATTCGCAGGCTCGTCGATTTCGCGCTCGAGAACCGTTTCCTCGTGCTCGCCGCAGCGCTTCTGCTGTTTGTGTGGGGCGCGATTTCGTTTCACCAGCTTCCGGTCGAAGCGTATCCGGACGTCGCGGACAATTACGTTGAAATTGTCACACAGTGGCCGGGAATCTCCGCCGAGCAGATGGAGCAGCAAGTCACGATCCCCCTCGAGATCGTGATGAACGGCATGCCGCACGTAACCCATTTGCGGTCGTTTTCATTGTTCGGCCTCTCCGACATCAAGCTGATTTTCGACGACGAAGAAGAGAATTTCCGCGACCGTGAGCGAGCGCTTGAGCGCCTAACGCAAGTGACTCTTCCCCCAGGCGTGTCGCCGCAAATGCAGACGGACTGGAGCCCTGCCGGTCAAATCTATTTCTTCACCCTGCACAGCACGAACCCGGCGTATGACGTGATGGAGCTGAAGTCGATCGAAGACTGGGTGGTGGAGAAGAATCTCAAGGCCGTTCCCAATATCGTCGATGTTGAAAGCTTCGGCGGCCCGACACGTGAATATCAGGTTCGCGTAGACCCCGATAAGCTCATCTCGTATGGACTGAGTATCGCGCAGGTAGAGCAACAACTCACCAACAACAATGCCAATGCCGGCGGCAGCTTTGTCGAGGCCGGCCTGCAGCAGATCAACATCCGTGAAGTGGGCCTGGTCCGAGACGTACAGGACATAGCCGACACGGTGATCACCGCCAAGAACGGCACGCCGCTCCGAGTGAGGGACATCGCTATAGTCTCTCAGGGTCCTAAGATCCGGCTGGGCCAGTTCGCGCGGGCGATCCGGCACGAGGATGGAAAGATCTTCGATAACGACGATGTGGTTTCCGGGATTGCGCTGCTGCGCAAAGGGGCCGACGCGGACACCGCGCTCAAGGGAATTCACGCCAAGGTGGAGGAACTCAACAACACCATTCTGCCCAGGGGCGTGAAAGTGGTGCCGCTCATCGACCGCAGCGATTTAATGCACTACACAACGCATACCGTGCTCCACAACCTATTCGAAGGTATCGTTCTTGTGGTGATTATCCTCTTTCTATTCCTCGGGAATGTTCGCGGAGCGATCATCGTAGCTCTGACCATTCCGTTTTCGCTCTTGTTCGCTGCGACGTGTTTGAACCTGAAGGGGATTCCGGCAAATCTGCTGTCGCTCGGCGCACTGGACTTCGGCATGGTGGTGGATGGCGCGGTGGTGATGGTGGAAAACATCGTTCGGCATCTCGGCCGCCGCGACAAGGACATCCGAACGCCAAAACAGAAGATCTCCGACGCCGCACACGAGGTCCAGCGGCCGGTGTTCTATGCAGTCGCCATCATTATCACTGCCTACCTGCCCATTTTCACGTTGCAGCGCGTGGAAGGTCGATTGTTCAAGCCGATGGCGTGGACCGTGGCGTTTGCTCTATTGGGCGCCATCATGTTTTCGCTCCTGATCGCGCCCGCGCTCTCCAGCCTTTTCTTTCCCAAGGGCACGCGGGAGTGGCGCAACCCGGTCATGGAGTGGCTGACTGGGTTGTACCGTCGCGCCTTAAGATGGGCCATCCGGATGCGTCTTCTCACGGTCGCTGGAGGAGTCGCCAGCCTTTGCCTCGCGATCTATCTCACGGTTGGTGGCGTGATCGGTTCCGAGTTTCTCCCTCACCTGGATGAGGGCGCCCTGTGGGTGCGCGGCACTCTCGCTCCCAGTACCGGTCCGACTGAAGGTATTCGGCTATCGAATCAGGCGCGGCTGCTGCTTTGCTCCTGGCCCGAGGTTACCCAATGCACCAGCCAAACAGGACGTCCGGATGACGGGACTGACACGACCGGCTTCTTCAACACCGAATATTTTGTCGACCTGAAGCCCAAGGAACAGTGGCGGCCGGCCTTTCATCAGAACAAGGAGGAGGTAATTGCGGCCATGAATCGCGAGCTCGCGAAGATCCCTGGCGTGATCTGGGGCTTCTCCCAACCCATTGCAGACAACATGGAGGAGGCGGTCAGCGGAGTCAAGGGACAACTCGCCACGAAGGTCTACGGCGACGACTTGCGAATTCTCGAAGACAAAGCCGATGAGGTCGTCAAAGTCATGGGGCGCGTGAAGGGGATCGAGGACCTGGGAGTATTTCATGTGCTGGGTCAACCGAACGACAACTTCGAGGTGGATCGTCAGCAAGCCGCACGGTATCAGATCAACGTCGCGGACGTTCAAGACGCCATCCAAACTGCCGCGGGAGGGAATGCTCTCACGCAGGTATTGCAGGGCGAGGCGCGGTACGACCTGGTAATGCGCTGGAGTGAACCCCAAAACTGAGACAGCGAGTTAAGGGAACAAATACATTGAATGGAGTGAGGAATGGATTTGTCCCGAGCTGTTTACAGTCGCGATCTGAAGATCGCCGCCATGCGCGCA
>Ga0181529_10004203_pt1 | contig 15742 bp, 15 predicted proteins | sample PEATcosm2014_Bin_36_FD_119763 | JGI IMG/M metagenome (GOLD analysis project Ga0181529, IMG submission 119763) | Peatland microbial communities from MTU Mesocosm Facility, Houghton, MI, USA - PEATcosm2014_Bin10_30_metaG | ecosystem: Environmental > Terrestrial > Soil > Wetlands > Peat | place...
TATCGAGACAGTGGATTTCCGCACCGCGATGGCGGAAGTATTGGGCGAGGATGCTGGCGACCAGGCTCTTTCCGACGCCACCCTTGCCTTGCAGCGTGAGGTGGATGGCAGGTGTGGCAGGATCTCCGCCAGACCCGATGGTTGTATTCGATATTACAAAGTCTTGTCCGCTGACGTCCGTCATATTCCGTGACATAAGTCTCTCCCTGAGTTCAACCCTCTCTATTAGTAAGGTAATGGCAGAGGCTGTGTGGGACACTAATTTAACGGATGTTTCGAAAGTGGGACTTAGATCGAACTTAGATCAGCTTGCTTTCGTCTGGCGGGCCGGGAGGATACTCGAACGCGCGCCTTTGCTTGGCGCCTTCCTGATGCTTCGCAAGAGGGTTCGAAAAAGGCGATGTCGTCTCCGCAAAGGGTTGGGCGGTCGGGGCCGCTGGCGCGATTGGTTTGGCCAGGTCCTTACGCCGTATACGCGTGAGGTAGGAGCCGAGGCTTTGCACGGTGACGATGACGCCACCTTCCTCTTCGAGCCATTGCCGGATGCTCGCCAGGCTTTGGCCATCGTTAATCGCGGCTCGGATCTCGGGCCAAAGGGCGCGAATCTGGCCGGCTTTGGTGGCAGGCTTTTTCCCGCGCCTCTGTGCGAGGCGGTGCCGGGTTTCGGCAATCCACTGTTGCTCGGCTTTTGTGTATTCTTCACCCTTGGCCATGTATTCGACATTTTACGACGTCTTTCAGCATTGTTCCACAGTCTTCGACAAATCATTGGCACTTCGACAATTTTCGACGTGCTTCGACAGCCCACAGCTGAGATCGGTCGCCCTGCGACCGGCTCCCAGGCCGAAAACACTGGTAGTGGAACATAAAGGAAGTGTCGAACAGTCGGGTGTTTTCTTGATTGCAACCAGCGCACGATGAGCGGCTTCCGCCGTGGGACAAACTCGGTTGCGTGTTCGACAAACGTTCGACGCTCGGATTTCAGTGAACAATAGTCCCGATTTGCCGCCCTCGGCGAAGATTTCTTGTCCCAGAGTGCCTCTGCCATTCCCTTACTAATTGAGGGGGCAATTCATGCGGCAATACGCGGGTGCGGCCCGAAGCGCCAGAATCGGGGTCCGGCTCAGCAGCGAAGAGCAAAATCAGGTCGAGGCAGCGGCGAAGACGCGGGGCTACGCAAATCCCAGTGAGTTCATCCGGGCGGCGATTCGAAACGAGTTGAAGGGACGAGCGGAGATGACCGGCACCGAGGAGCGGATTGCCGGCGGCTTCAATGGTGTCTCGCGGGACATTTTCCGTGTGGAACGCGGACAGCACGCGCTCTTCGCCCTGGTCGACGCTTTTGCCAAGGCGGTTCTGACCTGCGTGCCGGAACCGCCGCCCGATGCCAGGTCACAGGCCACCGCCCGCGCCAGGGAGCGTTACGACCGGCTCCTGAAGGCTGCCGGTCAGGCGATGTCAGGCAATGCGCGCGCCACCATGGAGGATCTGGAAAGCCATGGCGCGAACTGACGGCGAGAGGAGATCCCGGCTCCGGCCACCAGAGCCTTGCGTTCCGCGGCACGAACGAGCCGCGTGGTCGAGCGGCTTCAGGCTTCTCATGCACTATGCCCGCATGAGCCGCAAGACCGGCAACCGCACCACAAGTGGGAAAGGAAAAGGCACTTGCCCTTACCATCAGCGCTGCGCCGTCCGAGTGACCTATCTGAATAACAAGACGCGAGGGCAGTGGCAGGCGCACGGGCGTTACCTGGCGCGCGAAAGCGCCACCCTCGAAAACGACGCGAAGGCCGTGGGTTTCAATCGAGAGAACGACGGAATCGATATAGGCCGTCAACTCGAAGGCTGGCAGGGCGCGGGGGACGAGCGGGTGTTTAAACTGATCGTCTCGCCGGAATTCGGTGATCGGGTAGAGCTGTCTCGCCTGACGCGCGGTCTGATTGAACAGATGGAGGAGGATCTGGGAACGGATCTGGAATGGGTTGCGGTGGAGCACCACAACACGGAGCACCCGCATGTTCACGTCGTCGTCCGCGGCGTCAGAAGTGACGGTCAGTCTATGCGATTGAGCCGGGACTACGTGAAGCATGGGATTCGGAGCATTGCTGCGGATTTGTGCACCCGCCAACTTGGATACCGGACCCAGCGCGACGCGGCGGAAGCGGAACGGCGTGAAATCACCGAAGAGCGGTTTACGTCACTGGACCGCAGGCTGCTGAGAGACGCGCAGGAAATCAGCTCCGATCTTGGGCCATCACACTTCGCCGTCACGCGGAACCCGACCCAGGCTGGTTCGAGCAAAACAGTGCGTCTTCGTGCGCAACACGAGGTGGCGCGCCTCGCAGTGCTTTGCCGCATGGGTTTGGCGGAATCCATGGGACCCAACCGATGGTGCGTGCGCCGGGATTTCGACCAAATACTGCGGGCAATGCAGAGAACCAGCGACCGGCAAAGGACGCTCGCGGCACACGGAGCGCTGGTGTCAGACGAGCGTCTGCCAATGGAAGTACTCGATGTGAAACAGATCACGTCCGTTGAGGGTCGGGTGCTGGTCCACGGCCAGGACGAGCAATCCGGGCGCAACTACCTGATGCTGGAAGGAACGGATGCGAAGGTGTATTTCATCAACTACAGCCGGGAGATGGAGAAGGCCCGCAGCCGCGGCGAACTAGGGACCAACTCCTTGGTGCGGCTGCGGAAGCAGTTCCTGAATGGGGCACTGACGCTCGATGCCAACGACCTGGGCGACGCGGAAAAGCTCTTGACCAATCCTCGGCACCTCGCCGAGAAGGCGCGCCAGCTTCTCAAGCGGGGGATCATGCCGACCGAGGACGGATGGGGAGGCTGGCTGGGGAAGTATCAGGCAGCTTTGTGCAAAACCACTCGTGAGATCGAAGAAGGGACGGAACGGAATCTAGTTCGCTCACAGCAGCGGAAACGGGACCGCTCGGTGGGACGATGACCAGAGTGAGTTCTGCGATTGCTTGGCCAACACCGGCGTGTTTCGGCCCGTCCTGGCCAAGCACTGTGAGGTTTCGGCAAGCCTGCGCGGCCGGCCACGGTGCCGCTCACCTGGTACTGACTTGATTGAGCGCCTTCAGCACCTCCTTTGCCTTGCTCGCTCGCAATTTCTTCCAATCCGGGACTGCCCCTTTGCTGGCTCTGTCCGACAGGAAAGCCCACTCCGGATTTGGCCGGGTATGTTCTCGCAATGCCTGTAGCCATGCCGATGCGTATTCGTCGAATGTGGTGGCCTTACCGCTGCTCCAGTAGTTCCTGGCAAGAATCCTGGCGATGGCTCCATTTTCAAATCGTCCGTTGGTTAAATCTCTTAGCAGGGCGATCATCGTGCGGTTTTTCTTGTTTTATTGCCCGTAAAACAACCTGTCATTCGCTGTGAGCTGCCGGCCCGCTTATTCCGCGGAGCGCGAATCTGCATCGGAACGATCTGCCAGTCATTGGTAGAAACACGGTGCATGCCCGCACGAGACCATTCTTGCCGGTTTGCGTGCCTGGTGTCCTTCGCATCCGAAGTGCCTCATCATGGCCATGTTTTATCTCATGCGCCGCATCTCTGCGCCGGTGTCACTTTGGGCTGAATTTGGCTCGACCGCCGAAGAAATCCAATCCGCCCTCCCGCTCGGCACTCCAGACGCCAGGAATGGTGACCTTTGGCCAGCACGCTCGTCCGGGTGGTGGAAGACCTATAGCGAATCCATCATAGTAAATGACCGCCTGCTTGGAAACGAGCTCGGCTGCTGGGCTCATTATGTCTCCGCCGGTTGTGCACCAAGACCAACCACTCATTGCAGCCGATCCGCCGCTCGCGAGCTTTTCGCTTGAGGAACCCGCCGCCGGGCAGTAAATTCGGGGCTGTGAGCAGGGAAACCAAAAAGGAGAAAGCCTTGCGAAAAAGTCTTTGGATCATCGGCCTGGCACTGGCCGTTCCGGCGGTTGCATCCGCGCAGGATATACCCAATGTAGAGGCCTTCGCCGGTTATTCATACGGGCTGATACACGGCTACGTCGCCGATGAGACCTTGTTGGCTCCAGGCATGACTGGAGCCTTTACTTTCCCGAGTTTCGGATCGAACGGCTGGACTGGCGACGTGGCGGTCAACGCCACCCATTGGCTTGGTGCGGTCGTCGAGGCCGGCGGCCTCAACGCCGATATAACCAGGACGTCCGGCGGGGCGGCATACACCATCGGCATGCGGGAGCACAGTTATCTGGCCGGGCCGCGTTATTTCGACCGCTACGGGCGATGGACGGTATTCGTTCAAGCGTTGTTCGGCGAGTCGCACGCTTTCGTATCGGTGGCATATCCGGAGGTGCTGGTACCGATCGGCTTCGTGGAGACGAGGTTCGCGATGGGCGCAGGTCTGGGCGTCGATCTCACGGTGTACAACAGGCGGCGCCACCTGGAGGGCGCGGGTCAGGAACTTGCCATTCGCCTCGGGCAGGCCGATTGGCTGAGGACGACCTTCGCAGGCAGCCACCAGGACAACATCCGGCTCTCAGCGGGGCTCGTGTTTCGGTTTTGAAGATGATTGACGCGAGCGGCGCGAAGGAGAAAGAAGACCAATGAGTGAACCGATCATGCAAGCGAAGCGGGCCGCCGGGGTGGCAGCGCTGGCCATCCTGTTGACCGGATGTCCGAGCGGCAGCCCGGTGGAAGGCGGAGGCAGCCAGACGCTCGATTTTTCAATGACGCTCGCAGCCTCCACAGTGCTCGCGCCGCAAGATGGGACGCCTGCCCCGGTGGGCGTGACCATTCAAAGAGACGCAGGAAATTCGAACAGCATCACGTTGACCGCGGCAGGGCTGCCGGCCGGCTTGCAGGCACAGTTCGCTCAACCGGGAAGCGGCTCGGCGGGAACCGTTACGCTGGTGGCTAGCGCGACTGCGCCGGCCGGTACGTACGCGGTGAGTATTCAAGCCAGTGACGGCGGACCCACTACCAGGCAGCCGCTTACGGTGGTGGTCGGAATCGTCGCTACGGTCGGCAACACGGTGGACATGGAGCAAGGCGTCGGCGGCAAGCTCCAGGAGGCATTGGGCGTGGTGTTCGAGCCGGACACCTGGAGGAACGACTTCCTTCCGCTCGATTGGGATTCGCTCGAGGCCATGGGCACGGAGGTGATGAGCGTTCATACAGTCGATTACATCCCGATGAAAGCCAATACGGGGCAGGCGAGCGACTGGGATTTCACCAATCTCGATGCGAACCTGTTACCGGCGCTGGCGGTGGGCGACCACAGCCCGCAGTTCGTGATCGTCGAGGCACCGCCCTTCCTGAACAGCCCCAGCAAAGACGCGAGCGGCGTGCAGTTCATCTTCAATGACGCGAACCTACAGGCGTTCGCGCAGTACTGCGCGAATCTGGTGCGCTACTACAACACTGGAGGGTTCGACTGGGGCGGCCAGCATTTTCAGTCGGCCAGCGGCCAGCACATAGTGTGGTGGCAGATTTACAACGAATACAACATCAATGGCCTGTTGCCCACGCAGTACGTCCAGATCTACAACACGATTGTGCCGGCCATGAAAGCGGTGGATCCCACCATCAAGGTCAGCGCGCTCGCACTCGCCGACTTCGACTATCTCGACACCGACCCCCGGAACAATCTTCCCTGGTTTGTCGCCTCGCCCGAAAGCGGCGGTGTGAACGCTGAGGTTGACGCGGCCACGCTGCATATGTATCCGGCCAATTACCAGGGCGTCGGCGATGCCCAGGTTTTCGCCACTACGGCCGGCTTCATAGCGGATGTCGGCTACTACTACCAGGAACTGAGGTCGCGGCCGGACCTGGCCAACGTGCCGGTGTGGGTCACGGAAAGCGGTGTCGATTCGGACTACCAGAACAATGGAATTAGCACCACAACAGGCCAGCCATTCGTGCTGGATCTACGCGGCTCGGACGCTTTCGATGCCGCATGGCAGCCGTACTTGTTTTCGCAGATCGGCAAAGCCGGCTGCCAGAGGCTGCTGCACTGGTCTTTCAGCGATGACATGCAATTCGGTCTGATCAACGAAACCAACAACTTCAGACGAACAAAGGACGCGTAAACATCACGGGATATTGGCAGGGTAACGCCTACAGCATCATGCAACACGGTGATTCGTTGTACATCAAGGGCGGTGCTGCGGGCGATGCCACGGGAAGGTTCATAGGTCCGGCGACCATTCAGGTTACATGGAGCGGGGTGCCCACGTTCACCGCCACTATCGGCATGAACACCAATCAAAGGACAGTCCAGATCAACTGGTCCCGGCCGCCCGGAAATATCTGGCGACGGCAGTGAACCAACTCACGCCTCGATCCAATGAATCATAGGATGTCCTCGACGAAGAATATGTTGGCTCCCCCGCGCTGGCCCGATATGCCCCGGACGCGCGTCGCTACGCCTGCCTTTCTCCGCCTTGACCTCGATGCCGTAGCACACGCCCTTATGCATGGCGAAGATGTCGGGCGAGCCGACCGAACCGAACCGCATGAATCGCGTCCTGCCCTTGTACTCGCTCACCATCGCGCCGCTGTTGTTCCGCCAATGGAAGATGCGGCGGTAAGGGAGCCCTTTGCGGAACACGCCGGGCGGTCTGCCTTGCCTACGGCAAGCTACCGATAAGAGGTGATATCGCTCGTGTGGGACGGGTACCGCTGACGGCTGGACGTGGCCCACTCGAACGGTCGGCAACTATTCGTCGACGGCGCCGTACGCGGGGCGCGACGTTACTAGTTGATGCTGTGAGGTCTAGTCGTAGGTTTTGGACAAGTCGGTTAGCAGGCGAAAGCGCGTAACCCCGTGAAAGCGCTTGCCCCCAGCGCCAGCAGCGGCTTGATTGATACAATAAGCGACACAACGTGAGGACTATCTGTGTCCGTGGCGCTCGGGCTCTCGCGCTCGTGATCGCCGGGTCTGACGTCCTTTTCGGAGCAGAACCGTTTTCATACTCGCGGACTGCACGCACTTTTCCGGTTGAGTTTGAGCAATCCCGTTTGGGTTGGGAGGCGCGCGGTCCCGGGTATGTCGCTCTCGCTGGAGGGCGGAGATGCCCGTCCTGGCGGCATCCGACGGGCGCGGTCACTCTGGCGCGATCCGGATGGAGATCCTCGGCGCACGAAAGGACCTCGCGGGCGTGCCCGAGCAGGAGGCACCCGCCCGTCTGAATTATCTGGTCGGCGTCGATCCAAGCCGATGGCGACGCGACGTGCGATGTTGGGAGCGAGTCCGGTTCGACAGTGTGTTGGACGGCGTAGACGTGGAGTATCGCGGAGGTGGGCGCAGCTTCGAGTTCGATCTGGTGGTCGCGCCGGAAACCGACATAGCCAGGCTCAGAATCTCGCTCACAGGCGCGGATGGGTTGGAACTCGATAAGCCCGGCGAGCTGATTCTGCACTCCGCCGCAGTCGGAATCATTGGGGTTGCGCGCTGTTCAGCAAGGCTGTTCGAGTGCCGCGCGCCGAAGCCGAGCAGTGTTATGCAACAGCCGAGGAGAAGTTCGCATGCGCTCTGAACATCGCGCAGGAAGACGAGACGGCGCTGGTCTGGCTCGGCCTCACGCTGGTGCGGCGCGCCTGCCTGCACTCAGGGGAGGAGCACGCCACTCGACAATATCGTCCTCAGTTGCTGACCCGCGTCGGCTATGTTGACCTGAATGCACTGACTCAAAGGTGGAGCACGATGTTCAGATTGCAAACGAATAGGTTCTATTCCACGAACAAAACCTCTCGACGGATTCTCGTTGCGGTAGCGATCCTTGGATTGGTATGCGGCTGCGAGCTGCAAGGCCAGGCCCCTCCATCGCATGTCGACGACTTCATCGGGCATCCGCGAGTCGTCGTTGTCAGTGACATCGGCAACGAACCCGACGACCAAATGTCCTTCGTCCGTCTGCTGCTCTACTCGAACGAACTGGATCTAGAGGCATTGATCGCGACCACCTCTACGTGGCAGAAAAACGCAGTGCATCCCGAAACCATGCACTCCTTGATTCGAGCCTACGGGCAAGTACAGCCAAATCTACTTCTACATGCTAGCGGGTGGCCAACAGCCGAAGAGCTTGAGAGCAAGGTTTTTGCCGGTCAGTCCGCGTATGGCATGGCTGCGACCGGAGCCGACAAACTATCCGATGGAGCGAAGGCAATCATCCGAACTGTGGATCGTACCGACAGCAGACCTGTCTGGATCTGCATCTGGGGAGGCGCAAACACGCTGGCCGAGGCGCTCATCATGGTGCGCGCAAACCGACCGCCCGACGAAGTGGAGAAGTTCGTCGAGAAGTTGCGCGTCTACTCCACCTCCGATCAGGACGATGCAGGGCCTTGGATGCGGCGCGAATTTCCCGGCTTGTTCTACATCGTCCAGCCTTCCACGCCGACGGGGGCCGACTATTATTACGCAACATGGACGGGTATCAGCGGAGACGTCTTCTATCGCAATGGCTCGGGCGCGGATTTCACAACCGTAACCAACGAATGGCTCGATGCAAATATCCGAAGCAAAGGCCCTCTGGGCAAGCTCTATCCGCGATTTGAATACATCATGGAGGGAGATACGCCCACATTTCTGGGACTGATCGACAATGGGCTGAACGCCCATCGCAGGCCAGACTGGGGAGGGTGGGGAGGGCGCTACCTGTATCGCATGCCCTATGGAGAGAGTCATGCGATCTGGACTCAGGGGGGGGACGCTAGCTCGCGCGTGACCTCGCAGGACACTGTCGTTGGTACCGACGGCAAGCAATATACGTCTGACCAGGCTACGATCTGGCGCTGGCGCGAAGCCTTCCAGAACGACTTCGCGGCGCGGATGCAGTGGACCGTTGCAGATTCCAGACATGCCAACCACAACCCTGTGGTCGACGTGAATCATCAATCGGGAACCGCTCCGATTCTGATCGATGCGGTAGTCGGACAATCGGTGGTACTCGATGCGAGTCTGAGCCGTGATCCCGACGAAGGACAACACCTGCGTTACGCCTGGTTTCACTATGCTGAAGCTGGTGGAACTGGTACGAATATGGCAGCGGTCACCATCACCGGCGCGGACTCTTCAACAGCCGTGATTACTCCAATCGCCGTCTGCCGTGCACAATGGCTGCCTGCATCCAGGCCTTGTCAAGGCACAGGAACGGCACACATCATCCTCGTCGTAACGGACGACGGCTCACCCCGGTTAACCTCATATCGCCGAGTTATTTTGAACGTGCATGCAACAGCAACGCCCTAGGAAGACTCAGTGCAAGTGCTGCATCTACGGACTGATTGATTCATCTTGTAGTCAGAGGTGGATAGCGATGTTTCAGCGGACGTTGGAGGCTCATGTTGGGTTTGAGAAGGATGGGCGGAAGTTGCATCGGGAGATGTTTCTCGATGAGATGAACCAGGTGGTTCTACGTTCGAGCTTCTTGCTTTGGTCGAGCCGAGCTTCCCGAAGGCAGGTCTTGGGCGGCGTACGATGGGGCTTGCGATCATGCTACGGACTTGTCGGGCGATCTGTTGCTGGGCGCACGTGCTTCCACTCTGTGGTGGAATTGGGGGAATGATTTTGAAACGTAGAGAGTTTCTGATTCGAGGAACTGCCGCGGCGGCAGCACCAATCGTGGAGCGAGCGACGCTCTTCGCTGCGTCCGTTACGCCTGCTGGGGAGCCGGCCGTGCTGGCATCGGCGCAGATCATCTGGTGTGTCACAGCGGCGTCAGCAGAGATTGAATCGGAAGGAACAGCGGCACATATCGCATCTTCGTCCTCCAGTGCGCCTAAGAACGCTACGCCGGATCTCCACTGCGTCTTCGCAAAGGAGATCACGCTGTCTAGGGTTCCCTCGTTTGCAATTCTGCATCTATTCGCCTTCACGCGATATCGGTTGTACGTCAACGGCAGCTACATCGGTCGTGGCCCATCTCGCTATCAGAATCAGCGACCGGAGTACGACAGCCGCGATATTTGCAGCAAGCTAAAGTCAGGGCAAAATCTTGTGGTTGTACTGGTGCATCGCGACGCCCCCACAGGGCGCATCATGCAGCACGATCCCGGCTTTATTGCCGCGCTTGAGGTGACACTCGGTGGAAGGAAGCAGGTCATCGCTACAGATTCGTCCTGGTTATCGATGCCGGAACGGTCCTTTGGTTCCCGGGCGCAGGCTTGGTCCTCGATAAAGGAGAACATTGATGCGCGTAAGACAACCGACTGGACCCAGCCCGATCTGACCCAACCTGTGTGGCGGCCGTCTGCTGTTGTGCCCGGCAGCGAAGAGATCCGATTCTTCCCGCGTAGCACTCCGCTCCAGCTTGAGACGGAACGCCCGTGGTCTTCGGGTGCGCCAGCGTTACCGATGGATCTGGCAGCTGGGAGCGAGATCGAACTCACTCTCTCCGAGATCGCGCAGGCATTTCACCTGTTGGAGCTGGACGCACAGGAAGGAAGCTCGCTGGAGGTCTCCTACGTCTTGCCGCATGGGGAAGAAAGCGGAAAATGCATGTATATTGCTCGCTCTGGCATGCAGACCTACATGAGCGGCGACACCTTTGCCTTCCGGCAGCTTCGATTACATGTGGCGGCGGGGAAGATTCGCCTGACACGGGCGGCAGCCTACGAGGTGCGGTATCCATTCGAGCGAGCTGCGTCGTTCACCTGCAGCGATCCTTTTCTGAACCAGCTGTGGGGCATTTGCGCCCGCTCGCTTGAGGTGCTGAGCGAAGATTCCTACGTCGATTGCGCCGACCGTGAACGTGTCGAGTGGACCGACAACAGCCCGCCTGCCTTCGATTGCACACGGGTGATGATGCGTGGTCCAGACGAGCATGGCAAGACGCACTGGGGCGATGCTCGCCTGATGCGCGGCCTGCTGCAGCGTATCGCCCTCACCCAGCAGCCGGACGGTCAACTCAAGGCACATAGCTGCTCCGAACGATATGACATTCACGCCACCATGGAAGACCGCACTTGCGATTGGGTGGTGCTGTTGCGCGGGTATCTGGAGAGCACCGGCGACACGGGGCTAGTGCGCGAGCTATGGCCCACATTGATCACGCTGCTAGAGTGGTACCGCAAGCGGCTTACCGAGCGAGGCCTGGTTCAGGCACGAGAGTGGGAAGTATGGGACAATCCTCTGCGCTACCAGCTCTGTGAGGGCGCAGGACTAAACGCGATGGTCTACCGGATGTTCGTCGACGCCTCAGTGCTCGCCAGCAGCATCGGCAGACAGAGTGTCGCGCAGATGCTTGCGCAAGAAGCGCAACGTTTGCAGTCGGCCTTCAATAAGCAGTTGTGGAACGAGTCGGAAGGCGCCTATGACGGTGCTCTCTTCGGGCCGGGCTCGCAGACTAGCTCGCAGCAGGGGCACAAGTTTGCTGGGCCCATAGTCGATGGCCGCTTCCATCCTACGGCTCAGGCCAATCTGTTCGCGCTCTACGGCGGAGTCGTTCCGCCGGAACGCCTCGCCTCGATCAGAAAGTGGGTTCTGAACCATCGGGAAGAAGTGAGCGAATCGATGTCGCACTATTACCTCTTCCGAATGCTGTACGAGATGGAGGAGGAGCAGCACGAGACTCAAGCTCTACAGCTCATGAGGACTGGCTGGAAGGATCAAGTCGACTCCGAATGGCAGACGACCTGGGAGGGATTAGAAAATAACGGCGGCTCCAAGGTTCATATCTACGGCATACACCCCGGCTATTTCCTGACGGCATATGTTTTGGGTGCGCGCAGAGAGGGTCCGGTCGATCGGCGAACAATCTCGATCGAGCCACGCTTCTCCGGCCTTGATTGGGCAAAGGGCATATGCGTCACCGAGTTCGGCCCGGTGGAGCTGGAATGGACGATGAAGAGCGTGGGCCGAACAGAGATTAGCTGCGCCGTTCCCGCCAAGGTGCATGCCAAACTTCGACTTCGTTCAGTCCATGCCAGCGATGTTCTGGAGATTGACGGAGCAGCGGTCGCTGTTCACAGTGCCAACGGATGGATTGAAGTCGTGCTGAGACCTGGGAAACACACGATCCGGACTCGATAAACGAGCGCCAAAATCCCGAAAAACAGTTTGTACCGGGCCAAGATTCCATCCGGGCGAAAGATGCGCTCAATTTCGAGTCAGGATGCCGTTCTGGATGGAGTATTCGACTCGGAGGGAAGGTTCGGTGACCGCGAGTTGTCGCGAAGGCGCTACCAGTGTGCGGCAAAGGGCCGGCGGGCACACCTCTCCCGCGAGCCATGGTCACCGAGAAGATGTACAGGCAGGAGCTCAGGCGGCCAGATCGTAGCGATGATGCAGTCCGCCGAGCCTGTCCGCCTGTCCGCCGAGCCTTGGCATCGATACAACCCGATGGTAGCCTTTGGGATCTTTTTCTGCTTCACGACCGGAAGGTTCAGCCTCGGGCGGCCGGCCAGCCCGGAGGAACGGGCTACCGATAATTCCAAATATCGCCCGCCGAAGTCGGACCGTGACGCGCGATGCGCGCAGCAGTTTCCGAGTCGGCGACGATTCGCCCGGAGTGCTGCAACGTGAGCTTTCTGCAGCGGTGCGTGACACGTAGGGACTGTAACTGTTAACGTCGCTCTTGCGCCCGGGCGGGCGCAAGGAGGGCTGGACGATGGGCAGAGCGGCGCCTGGTATTCCGGACGGAATGCGGGTGGTTCACGGTCGCTTCGCACGATGGAGGAAGTCGCATACCGGGCGGCTGCCGATTCCGGAATCCTTATGGAGGGCGGCCGCGGAAGTGGCCGGAGAGCACGGCGTTTTCCGAACCGCCAAGGCCCTGCGTCTGGAATATGGCAAGCTCAAGCGGCTCACGACAGAATCGTGTGCGGGCGGGCAGAGAACGGTGCGGCTGAGCGCACCGCCCGGATTTGTGGAGTTGCTGACGCCCGGCACCGGCGGCGGTACGGAATGCCTCATCGAGTTAGAAGGACCGCGGGGTAAGATGCGCATCCAGTGGAAGGGGGGCACCACGCCAGACCTAGCCGGACTCAGCCGCGTACTGTGGGAGTCGGCGTGATTCAAGTAGCGCCGCAGATGCGCATCCTGGTGGCCATCGAGTCGGTCGACCTGAGAAAGGGCATTGATGGGCTGGCGCAGTTGTGCCGGGAAAAACTGGGCGCCGATCCGTTTTCCGGCTGCCTGTTCATTTTTCGCAGCCGGCGGGCCACTGCGATTAAAGTCCTGGCATTCGACGGCCAGGGGTTTTGGATGGCGCAAAAACGATTATCGAAGGGGCGATTCGTCTGGTGGCCGACCGGCAAGGAGGCGACACGAACGCTCCAGGCCCATCAGGCGCAGTTACTGTTTGCGGCAGGTAACCCAGAGACCGCGGCCGCACCGGTGTGGCGGAAAGTAAGTTGAAACAGTTGCCGCAAAACACTTGCGTTCTGCTCAAATCTCTGGCATGCTGCGATTATGGCGGAGGGGTGGCGCTACCGCGGACAAGAGATCGATAGCGAGCAGCTTAATTTTCTGCGGGAGTTCATTCGGGCGCATCCCACCAGCAGCCGCTGGAAGCTGTCCCGGCAATTATGCGAGGCCCTGGGGTGGAAGCAGGCCAACGGAGCCCTGCGCGACATGGTCTGTCGTGGGCTGCTGCTGATGCTGGAACGGGCCGGAGAGATCGAGTTGCCCCCAGTGCGCCGCCACATCCGAGGGCAGTGCCGGACAGGGCGGCCGAGGCCGGAAGCGGTCTTGATCGACACTACGCCGCTTGCGATGCCGCTGAAGTCGCTAGGTCCGATCGAGATCCATCCGGTACGCCGCACCGCCGATGAGCCGCTGTTCAATAGCCTGATGGAACAGTATCACTACCTCAGCTATGAACAACCAGTCGGCGAGCATCTGAAGTATGTTTGTTGGGCGCAGAGTCGTCCTGTAGCGTGTCTGGCGTGGAGTTCGGCACCGCGACATCTGGGCGGCCGTGACCGCTACATCGGCTGGAGTGCGGAAGCCCGGCGACGGAACATCCGTTTTATCGCCTACAACACGCGTTTTCTGATCCTGCCCTGGGTCCAGGTCCCGCATCTGGCGTCTCACATTCTGGGGAAGGTGACCAGGGGACTGTCCGACGATTGGGAACGGATGTACGGCCATCCGGTTTACTTCGCGGAGACCTTCATCGACCCCGGCCGCTTTCGCGGAACCTGTTACCGGGCGGCGAACTGGCAACTGCTCGGGCTCACCACCGGGCGAGGTAAAAACGACCAGACCAATAGGCCCAATCGTCCCATCAAGGAAATCCTTGGCCTGCCGCTGGCACCACGTTTCCGCCAGTTACTCAGCCAGTTATGAAGACGCCATCCCGCCCCCGTATGGATGTGAATCTGGAAGAACTGGACCAGATCATCGACGGCGGCATGCGTGCGCCGCTAAGCGAATCCGATGGAGAGAAGCTGAAGGCGGTGTTGCACATCTTGGCCGAGCGGACGAAACCCAGGTGGCGGACGACAGAGAAGACCCGCGTAGTGCTGCCACCGCTGCCCAGTTCTGAGCCGGCCGCAGAGCAGCCATCGCCGGGGGGAGAGCACCAGCCGGCGGGACATGGGCGCAATGGCGCCGCCAAATTTACTGGTGCGCGGACCGTCACGGTGCCGCACAAAACACTCCACCCTGGGGATGTCTGTCCGGAATGGGCCGTGGGGAAAGTCTACCCCCAGAAGCAACCCAAAACGCTGGTGCGGATCGTGGGGCGGCCGCCGCTGGAGGCAACCCGCTACGAGATGGAACGCCTGCGCTGTAACGGCTGCGGGGAGGTGTTCACCGCGGAAGAACCGGCGGAGGCAGGCGCGGAAAAGTATGACGAGACAGCGGCGGCGATGATCGCGCAGCTCCGCTATGGCAGCGGTGTGCCGTTTAAACGATTGGAGCGGCTGGAGGGAAATCTTGGCATCCCGCTGCCGGCAGCCACGCAATGGGGAGTAGCCGAGAAAGCGGCACTGGGCCTTCGGTCGGCGTATGACGAGCTCATTCGGCAGGCAGCGCTGGGCGAGGTGATGCACAACGACGACACAGGCATGCGGATTATAAGATTGGCGCGGGAGCCGGCCGACCCGCGCACGGGGATCTTTACCAGTGGGATTGTCTCACTGGGTCCTGGCTGGAAAATCGTCCTGTACTTCAGCGGCGCCAAACATGCGGGAGAGAATCTGGCAGAGGTACTGAGGCAGAGACCGGCAGGCTTGGCGCCCCTGATCCACATGTGTGACGCCCTGTCGTGGAATACTTCCCGGCAGTCGGAAGAGGTGAAACGCCTACTGGCCCACTGCATGTCGCACGGAAGACGCCAGTTTGTGGAAGTAGCGGAGAACTTTCCCGAGGAATGCCGGTATGTGCTGGAGTCGCTCGGCGGCATCTGGCACCATGACGCGCTGGCGCGGGAGCAGAAGCTATCGCCGGAGGAGCGTCTGCGTTTCCATCAGGAGCACAGCGGCCCGCTGATGAGAACCCTGCATGATTGGATGGAAGCGCAACTGGCGGAACGGAAGACGGAGCCGAACTCCGGCCTGGGGAGAGCCATCCGGTACATGCTTCGCCACTGGATGCCGCTGACTCTTTTCCTTCGGGAACCAGGGGCTCCGGTCGATAACAACATCGTCGAAAGAGTTTTGAAGAAGGCCATCCTTCACCGGAGAAACTCCCTATTCTACAAGACGCTGAATGGCGCCAGAGTAGGCGATCTGTTCATGAGCCTGATCCATACCTGCGAACTGAACGGAGCCAATCCGTTCGACTATCTGACCGAGTTGCAGCGGCACGCCGAA
>Ga0181529_10004204_pt1 | contig 15741 bp, 10 predicted proteins | sample PEATcosm2014_Bin_36_FD_119763 | JGI IMG/M metagenome (GOLD analysis project Ga0181529, IMG submission 119763) | Peatland microbial communities from MTU Mesocosm Facility, Houghton, MI, USA - PEATcosm2014_Bin10_30_metaG | ecosystem: Environmental > Terrestrial > Soil > Wetlands > Peat | place...
GATTATTTCGAGCGGATGCACGAGTGGTATGTGCGCGCCCGCGACGGCGGCGCCGGCAGGCCGGGGCTGTACGACGCAAGCACGGGGTTCTGGTTCAGGGATGCCGACTTTCTGCCGCCCTACCGGGAGCCCAACGGCCGGGGTTGCTTCTGGTCGCGAGGAAACGGGTGGGTGATGGCGGCGCTTGTGCGGGCGCTGGACGCGATGCCCAAGGACGCTCCCCATCGCGAAGAGTATGTTTCGATGCTCAAGTCGATGTCGGGCGCCGTGAAGGCGGTTCAAAGGCCCGATGGCTTTTGGAACGTGAGCCTTCTCGATCCGACGGATTTCGGGGGAAAGGAGACGAGCGGCACGGCTCTTTTCACCTATGCGCTTGCATGGGGGATCCGCAACGGAGTGCTGCCCCGCGACGAGTACCTTCCCGCCGTCGTTCGGGCGTGGGATGGCATGGCTAACCAGGCCGAACACGAAAACGGTTTTCTCGGGTACGTTCAGGGCACGGGAAAGCAGCCGTCCGACAGCCAGCCCGTGGGATACGACCTAAAGCCCAATTTCGACGATTACGGAGTGGGTTGCTTCCTTCTGGCGGGTTCGGCTGTGTATCGGCTATCGGCCGAGAAGCAGCCGGGCGGGCACTGAACGGCGCAATACCCGGTCAATTGGGGATCACGACCGTCCGAGGGGCGAGAGTGACCGGGCCGATGAGGCCCGAGGGCCTGATGGGCCAGCCCGACGCGTCGAAGGAGCGGTAGCTGGCGTTCACGAAGTTGATTTCGTAGAAGTTTTTCCAAGCCACGTGGCGCTGATCGAGATCGCGGATCCGGTTGGCGGCGACATTGGTCACCTCGACCTCCAGGACGTTGGCCCCGGCGTGCAGGAATCGGCCGACATCCGCGGAGAACGGCGCGCACCAAAGGGTTGTGACATCCGTGCCGTTCAACCTCACGCGGGCGCTGTCCGCCACCACGCCGAGATCGAGCCGCCATTGCTTCGCAGCCAAGCCTCCGGGGACGGATGAATCCGCGGGCATGTCGAAGCTCAAGCGATAGACCGCCGTGCCGGCAAACCGCTTGGCCTCCGGATCGTCGCGATCCGTCCAGGAAGCCAGTTCGGAAGCCTGGAAATCCTTGGGGAGGACGGGTCCTCCCTCCGTGAAGTGGACGCTCCACTCGCCGGTGAGCGTTCGCGGAGCCTGCGTGTCCGTGCGCAGGTACTGCCACGCCGCGCCGTCGGGCGCCGAATGGGCGTATGTCCGCAGAATGATCGAGTCGCCGGGGCTCAGCTGCAGGTACACATCCAGGCCGTCCTTTGCGGGCCGGGTTGCGGCGACTCCGACCCGATCGGGCGCCAGCGGGTCAAAAAGCGCCGCGGATGCCGCATTGCGCGAGAGCGGCACCCAGGTGTCAACAACCGTGGAACCCTTGTTCACGATGAAGTAATCGTACCCTCCCTCCTGCTTGCGCCGGACATATTGCAGGCCGACGTCCGTCATCCTCTCGCGCGGAATTCCGAATGCGGCGATCGCGGACAGGAGGGAATCGTCGGGTTTGCCGGCCGCTCCGCCGACCCAAATCCGCCCGGCGCCAATTCGGGCGGTTCCCTCCATGATGGGCGCTTCCTCGAGCAGCTTGCGAAGTTCGCCCCTCCTGACGTCGAGATTGCCGAGGCCGGGAACGTCGGAGGGAATGTTGCCTTCGAATACGATCGTGGCTCCGGCCCGGGCGAGGTCGAAGAGCTTCCGCAGGGTCTCGACGGGAATGTAACGGCAGGAAGGTATCACGATCGCGCCGTACGAATTCCCGCCAAGGCTGATCCGCACCGGCCCGCCCGGCAGATCGGCCGCGGTGCGTTCGACCTGGGCCTTCATCAGGAGTTCGTCGGTGAACGCGTCGTAGCTGTAGCCCTTGCTCCAGAGTTCCATCGCGAGCGCCTGGAATCGAGACCCGAGCATCCAGAGGCCCGGCGTCGAGAATTGCTGGACCAGCGGATCGGGGGCGGGGGGGCGTCCCGGGCGTCCGCCGGACGCCCGGGCTCCGGGCGGCGGGCCGCTCTTCTGCCAGAAATCGGCGACCGGGAAATAAAGCAGAAGGTCGCCGTCGGGTTTCCCGGATTGCAGGATCGACTGACAGCGCGTCGCATACGCGTTAAATGCGGGCAGATCGTGCCAGATTCCGCCGTTCGGGCCGAAATTGACCGATGCATAGAAGAGCCATCCCGGCCACTGCGCGTCCGATGGCGAATAGGGTATGCCCTGGAAGAAAATGTGATTGATGCCCGCCAGATAAAACCGGTCCACGATCGGCTTCATCCGCGATAGCGGGACCTGGAAGTGTTCGCCGAGCCAGGTGAACGTCTCGGAGGAGGCCAGCGCGCGCCCCGTCGTGTGCGCGGCCGAGGAGGCGAACTTCATCATGGGTATCTGATCGTCTGTGCCGCCGCCGAATGCGCCCTCGGTTTCGGCAATGTCAGTCGCCGCGTACACATCCTCGATGTTCGCGGGGGCGCCGTGCGCCTGTTCCCGCGTCAGGCTGCCGTGAGCGTGGCTCCATTCGGTCCAGTGCGCGACGTAGGCCTCGTGAAGTTCGCCGATCGTGCGCCTGTAATCCTCCCTCACGCGCGCCGCAACGTCCGCGTCCCCGTCGCCGTACAATTCATGCAGATGCTCCCTGAGATCGTATCCCCGCCGGGCGGCAAAGGCGTTGAAAAAGTCGGGCGTCCAGTTGGCGCCGAAATACTCGAATGAGTCCTGGAATTCGGCTCTAGGCGGCGCGCCGCCGTAGGTTTGGAACGCCTCTTGGAACCTGGATAGATAGGCATCCATGGCCTTGAGCGAATAAGGGTCGACGACATTGCCTTCGCCGCCCGGCGCGGCCCGCTTGACCTTCTGCACGGGCTGGCGCGCAGTGAGGGCGTACACCTTCCATCCGGGACCCGGAGCCGTCCAGTCGACGGGGCCTTCCTTCGCCCGGTCCGTGAGGTCGGTCTGAATTCCATCGGGACCGACCGCCTTCAGGCAAAGGAGCTTTCCCGATGAACCGCCGAGCATCCCGTCCATTCTCACGACTCCGTTTGCATCCGTCGGGACGCCGGGACCGGCGGCATGCGCGGGCGCGCCGAACTGTCTCGGAAGCTTCCCATCGGGTCCGAGCGGATACCTTTCGATCGACACCGACTCGGAGGCCATGTCGGTCGGAATCCAGGGCCCCCCCATCGGCCAGCCGGTCCCCATGGTCAGATCGACTCCGATCCCGAGCTTGGAGGCGATCTGCGTGGTTGCGCCAAACATCTCCATCCATTTCGGGGACAGGTAGGTGATAAAGCGGCTTTCGTACCCCTTGGCTCCGTAGATCGGGCAGATCTCCACGCCTCCAAGTCCGGCGTCCCGATATTCCGTGAGCAGCCTCTGAAGGTTCGGCTCATCGACGCCGCTGCCGAGCCACCACCAACGGGTCCACGGGTGGGATGTTTGTGTGGGTGCGGGCCAGGAGAGTGCGTTTGAGGGCGCGGCCGTCTGTCCAACCGCGGCGGGCAGCAGAGAAAGAGGGAGCAGGAGCAGAGGCAGAGATCGGGGTGAGTACATGGCTGGAGGGGAAAGCAATACGTTCAATGAATTCGTTTGGCCTGCTAGGGCGTATGGGCGTCGGACCCGCGGAAACCATCCACCTGGAGATCGGCGACCCGGTCCGTCCTCAGGGCGGGGCCGTAGCTGGCGGGCGGGTTCGCTCCCCAGCGCACCATGCAATCCCTGAGCTTCACCTGGCGGGCGTCCTGGATGCTGATGCCTGCGATCACAATTCCCTTTTCCACGACGCCGAGCTCTTCGGGCGGGCGCAGATCGATCCGGCTGGGCCATGAGGTTGTCTTGGCGATGTCCAGGGTCACGTCGTCGAGGACGATGTCCTCGGGAACGCATTCGGGGCTGCCTTGGATGAAGACTCCGGCCTCGGCTTGGGAAGTGATATGGGAAAATCGAAGCTCGCGCACGCGGCCCAGCTTCCCGCCCGGGTCGCGGGGATGGGCGCTGACGTAGATGGCTTCGGAGGAGCCCCACCACTCGGGATAGAACAATTGCGAATGGATGGTGATATCGTGGGCCACGATGTTTTCGACGCTGCCTTCGTCTCGGAGCATGATTCCGATCCCGCGATTGCACATGTTCACGACGCAATCGGCGAAAACGATGTTCCGGACGGCATCAATGGTCTCCGATCCGATCTTGAGGGCACAGTCGTGGGTCGTCAGGACGCAGTGCGATACGACGACGTTTTCACACGGTCCGTACTTCGCGAATTCCCGGCTGGTCTTGATGACGATCGCATCGTCTCCGCACTCGACGGAACAATCGGTGATCCGCACGTTCCTCGAGTGGTCCGGATCGATCCCGTCGCAGTTCGGCGCCTTGAGGCTGTTTCGGATGGAGATGCCGTGAATCGACACGTCCTCGCAACCGGCCAGGTGCAGGGACCAGAAGGCCGCTTCGCGGATGCTGACATCGCTGACGCCGACGTGCTTGCAGTCCTCAAATAGGATAAGCCGGGGCCGGTCCGGCTTCTTTGCATAGATGTACGGACCTTCCTTTCCCAGAAACTCCAGGCCCCGTCCGTCGATGACGCCGGTGCCGGTGATTCCGACATTCTCCGCATGGCGCGCGCAAATGAAAATGCGATCGACGTATTCCGCCGCTTGCTCTCCGCTGACCGAGACGGCGCCCGGTTGGCGATATTCGGCATAATCCTCCAGTTTCGTGCTTCCGAGGAGGCGGGACCCCGGTTCCAGGTTCAGGGTCACGTTCGACTTGAGTTCGATCGACCCGGACATGAGGGTGCGGCCCGCGGGAATCGCGACGATCCCGCCGCCGGCTGCGCAGGCGGCGTCGATCGTCTTCTGCAGGGCTGCGCCGTCGTTGGTCTTGCCGTCCAAAACGGCGCCGTAGGCGCCCGGATAGAATACTGCTGCGTCGAGGCTCGTGCCGGCCGCGGCCATGATCAGTGTGGAAAGGACGATGCGGAGTCGTTGCATTGGGTGGGGGATTTAATGATGGAAAACGGGCGTCGGAGGCTGCGTCATCTGCAAGCAAGGCCGCGGCCTGATGGAATGATCGAAGGGCCTAGTCATGAACGACGACCGGCGAATCGACACGGTCGCAATGGGCGACACTCACGGGCTTGCCGTCGTCGGTGGCGAATCGGACGTTCTTCATGGTCCAATCGCGGGCATTCTCGACGGCTCCTGCCTGCGCGCCTTGGGCGTCAATGTTCTCCCAACGCACGGAACCGAGCGATCTCTCCTTCATCCCCGATGCGCTCAGGATGCGGCGCCCTCCGACGACCTTCACGTTCATGATCGTGATGTCGCGCACATCGACGTAGCCCCGCTCGGGCGGTTCGACGGGAGTCGCAAGCACGGTCCAGTAGGCGGGCACGTTCGTCGATCCGGGAGGAATCTTCGCGTAGCTGTAGGATGGATTCCAGTCGAGCGTGAACGTGAACGGACTGCGAACGCCCGTGAGCGTCAGTTCGTTCACCAGGACGTCCTCGATGGCGCCCCCGCGCGTGTGGGTCGACTTCATCACGATTCCCCCGTTTGTCCCGATGCCCTTGTTTCGGATGGCCACGACGTGACGGATGCCGCCGGAAGTCTCGCTTCCGAACGAGACGACCCCGCCGCCGCGCCGGCAGATATTGTCCCGGATGAGCACGTATTCGGTCGGGCGGTTGACCCGCAGACCGTCGGTATCGCGCCCCGCCTTCAGACAGATGTCATCGTCGTTGTTGTCAATGTCGCAGCGCTGCACGAGGACCCTGCTGGAGGAATCCACATCGATGCCATCGGTGCTTGGCCCCTTCACGCCGTCGATAATCGCATTGTCCTTGATCGTGACTCCGTCGACCGTGACCCGCTCGCAGTAGGCGAGCTGCACCGTCCAGAAACCCGAACGCCGCAGTTGCAGGTTTGCCAGGGTCACATCCTGCGACTTCCATACGACGACCAACCTTACCCGCTGGCAGTCGTAATCGGCCGCCCAACGAATCCCGCGCGGCTCGTAGCCCTTTCGCAGATCCCAATATTTCTTCCACCAATAGTCGCCCTGCCCGTCGACTGTCCCCGGTCCCGTGATTTCCACGTCCGTCTGGTCGTTGACGTTGATCAGTGCCGCGGGCCAGGGCATCTCGATCCCCGCTATCCTGGTGGGGATGATCGGATACGCTGCGTCATCCCGGACGCCCAGGATCGTCACTCCTTCGTCGATCCGGAGATGGACATGGCTTTTCACGAAAAGCGCACCGCTCAGATAGACGCCCGGTTTGAACGTCACGACTCCGCCTCCCGCCTGCGTGCAGGAGTCGATCGTGTTCTGGATGGCCGACGTCGCGAGTGTCTTTCCATCGCCCGTCGCGCCGAATTCGTTGGCGGAGAAGACCCGGTCCCGTTCGGGGCGGCGCGCAGCGCCCACGTCCTTGACCCAATCGGGCAGCGACGGGCCCGGCGGCAGGGCGCGCAGGGAAGGTTGGACTGGGCCGGCGAGTCCGGCGGCTGCGGTCAGACCGACAGCGATTGCTCGGCGATAGGCTGCAAAGACCATGGGAAAAGCAGGGCGGGGTTTTGAGGATTTGTGGGCGGCAGGGGAGTCGCAAGGTTGGATGATCCGGACGGTCAGATGGGATGTCGCTGACGGCGGCCGCCACTCTTGGAACCATACAAGCGGGACCAGCCGGCCGCAAGAACGGCTTAATCCTGGTGAAAGACTTCGGTCAACGGGAGGCTGACCGGACTGTTGTCCGGGTTGGAAGGCAAGACATCGCTCATGTGGCGCCACCATCGGCGGCAGACTTCAGTCTGGGCTATCGCCTCCCACCGGGCGTCGTCTTCGATCTCCACATAGGCGAAAAGCTGCCCGGTACGCTCATCATGGAAGATCGAATAGTTATGCGCGCCGTGCGTGCGCAGCACCTCCGCCAGGTCGGACCAGATCGGATTGTGACGCCGGCGATATTCGCCGGCTTGGCCGGAATTGACTGACATGAGGAAAGCGCGGCGTTTCATTGGTTTTGGCTGGGGTTCTGGGGAGACGTTGTCCTGGTCGGGGCGCTATTTCGGCAATGCGCCCGGCCCAGATTCGGCTGCCGGCAGCGGCTCCATGACTCCGTTGCGCTCGTCGTGGAGGAGGGCCGTGTTCAGGCCGTCGAGCACCAGGACCCCCTGAATCGAGGAAACAAACGCCTGGTCGCCCCAATGCCAGACGATCGCGCCTTTGGGGTCGAATTCCACAATTTGCTCGCCGTCGTAATTGTGCCCGGCGAAGTGACCCTGCCAATTGGCGACGACAATATCCCCGTTTGGCAGAAGCTGGAACATCGCGTAAAAGTAGGGGTGCGCGGCGGCTGGCACGTCCGCCGCGGCGCCAAACTTGCGGACGATTTTTCCGTCGGCGTCGACTTCGACCATGAAGGGGGAGCCTTTCTTCAGTGTGGTGCCATAGCCCGAGGACATGAGAGTGTTGCCGTTCGGCAGACGGAGAGCCATCCAGGCGTGGGTGAATCCGTCGACGGGAAATTCCTTGATCCAGTTGCCATCCTTGTCGCCTTCCCGGAACATCGTGTTCTCGCCGCACAGATACGTGCCCTTTGAGGTCTCGCGCACCAGCCGGGCATAGTCCCCCACGTAAACGACTCGGCGCACCGGTTGGTCGTTTTCGTCGAATTCCGTGAATACGACATGCCGTCCAGTGGGATCTCCGAGAGGACTGGTACCCTTGTTCTTCTTTTCCCGGTCGAATTCCACGCCGACGATCAGAAGGTGGCCGTTTGCCATGCGCCTTACGGACGACACGTCGTGATAGCGCGATATGTCCTTCAGCAGCTTGCCCTTGGCAATATCGTACTCGGAGTATCCGTGGTCGTGGCTGATCAGAAGCCGTCCGCCGCCCTCAAGCTGCATGTCCCTGGGGTGCTCCTGCGGAATGTGCACCAGCCAGTTGTTCTTGGGGTTGTTCTCGTCGACCCTCATCAGGTTGCCGAGGCCCTCGTCGATTGCCAGGAAGTCGTGCTTGATGGGCTCTGCGCGCGAGGTCGCCGCGAGGAGAAATGAAGCGGCTGCGAAAAGGCGGGACAAGGCGGTGTTTTTCATGGAGATCTTGGCTGATTATCCTTCGCCGGGCGCATGACGGGTCAAACCCCAATATGGTTGCAAAATTCGCGGGACGAACCGGCTGCGCTTCGCCGGCATTGCGCAGGGGGAGGGTACAGCAGATGAAGGCTCACACGGGTTTTGCCGTTCGTCGGTTGCGAATCCGGCGCACTTCGTCGAAGACCTGATCGACCGTGATCCTTTTCATGCAGATGTTGTCGCGGCAGGCCGTCTGCCGATTGTTGAAAGCGTTGACGCAAGGGCTGCACGCAAGTCCCGCCCAAAGGGGATGGCTCCGGGGCCCCTCAGCGCCGAAAAGAAGGGGCGTCTCAGGCCCGAAAAGGGAGACGACGTCGATGTCCGTAAGCGCCGCAAAGTGTGCGGGACCGCTGTCGTTTGTCACAAGCACTTCCGCCAGGCCGTAGGCGACGAGCAGCGCGCGAATTGTTGTCCGGCCCGCGAGGCAGAAGCATCGGGGCGAACCGATTTCGCCGACAAGGCGCCCGATCTCGGGCGCCTCGTCGGAGGTGCCCGTGAAACCGACGTAGCAGTCCGCAAACTCAGCAAGAATCCGGCGGGCCAGGTCCGCGTAGTTGCGCCCGTCCCATTTTCGCAGGGGAAGGAGATCGCTCGCGTTGGCGTTCAGGAGGACGACCCTGCCGCCGTCGGGAACGCCCATTTCGCGGAAAAGAAGCTTCATTGCGGCGACTTCGCCTTGCGCGGGCCGGAATGGGGGAAGTGCGGCGGGCGAGTCCGGCACCCGGGGAAAGGTCGGCAGATCTTTGGGGTCGATTTCGAGAGACCGGACCAGGCTCGTGAATGTCCGGCTCGTATGAAGGTGCGGATTGTACAGGATGCGGTGAGTGAGCAGATCGCCTCTATAAGGGCCCTCCCGAAAATAACTGTGAAATCCCACGCGACGCTTTGCGCCGGACAGGAAGGCGATCACGGCGGAGGAGCGCGCGAAAAACTCCATGTCTATGCAGGAATCGATTCCGAGGCGGCGGATTTGGCAAAGCCTCGCAAGACAGCTCGTCATCATCGACCAAGGGGAGCGGGTGCGGATGGTCAGGACATTCTCCTCCGGAATCAGGCCCAGGACATCGACGACAAACCGGTTTTCCTCAAACGCGAGGAAGAAGACGTGTTCGCGGCCGACCATGGACACCGCGGTCTGGATGGCGTCGTAGGCGAGCACGGTCGAGCCCTGTTCGGCGAGCTTTAGAAAAAGGATTCGGGCGGGCGCGTCGGAGCCTCCGCGATTTGAAAAAAAGTCCGAAAGGCGGCGAAACCCGGTCAGCAACCAGCAGACCGGGACGCCAACGCACCGATCGATCCAGAGCAATCGACGCGCGTTACTGCTGAAGCGAAGCCGGGCGGGCCGCGATGCAGCTCCCGGCAGGGGACTCGTCATCCTGTCGAGCTTTGCGGACGGCGGGCGTCCACGCAAGCCGCCTCCGTCCTCAGTCGACGACGATAAATGCTCAGCCGGTGAAGTAGAGGTAGGCTCCGAGGATGCAGACTAGAATGAAGCACGAGGCCACAACTTCATGCCAACTCCAGCTGGCGTAGGTCTTTGCCTTGTCCTCCGCCGTGGTGGTGCCGAAAGTCAGATTCTTGATCTTTTCGGCGTTGGGTTCGGCCGTCGCATGACTGACGGCGACCATGACTATGGCCGAGACCAGGGTGATCAAAATGCTGAAGTACTGGAAATTGATGTTGTTGACGATCCACAGGAAGGTGCCGGGCGTATAGCCGTCGGCAAAGCCTCCGAGTTTCATCGTGACGGGCGTGTCCACCAGCATCCGGAAAATGCCGAGGGCAAAACCCACGATCATGGCCCACAAACAGCCCTTGGCGTTGAGGCGCTTCCAAAACACACCGAGGAAGAAGACGACAAAGATCGGCGGTGCCAGGTAACCCTGCACCGATTGCAGATAATCGTAGAGGCTGTGAGCTCCCTCCACGACCGGGATCCACAGGAGGGCGATGATAACCATGATTCCCGTGGCAAGGCGGCCCGTGCGCACGATTTGCGACTGGGACGCGGCCGGCCTGAGTTTCTGATACAAGTCGACAGTGAAAAGCGTTGAGCACGCATTGAATACGCCGGCGAGCGAACCCATCAGCGCGGAGAGCAGGCCGGCGACGACGATTCCGCGCAACCCGACGGGCAGAAGGTGCTTCACCATAAGGGGAAAGGCGTTCTGGGCGTCGTAGCCTGCGGAGAGTTCGGGCACCTTGTTGCTCTTGACCAGGGCGTAGCAGATCATGCCCGGAATGATGAAAAGGTAGGGCGGAAACAGCTTGAGAAAGGCGGCGAAAATGCTGCCGCGGCGGGCCACCTTCTCGTTCGGCGCGCCCAGCGCCCGCTGCACGATGTACTGATCCGTGCACCAATACCACAGCCCGATGACAGGCGCGCAAATCAGCATGCCCAGCCACGGGTAATGGGAATTGAAGTACCACGCCTGTTTCACCAAGTGCCCGTCTGCCGCGTGCTGCGAGACCGGCGCCCAGGTCGATTCGACGCCCACGGGCGTCATGGGCTTCCAAAGGTTGAACATGTCGGAGCCGCAAATGGTGCGCAGCTCGTGCCAGCCGCCGAGCTTGTGCAGGCCGTAGAAGGTGAGCGTCGTCGAGCCCGCGATCAGGACCAAAACCTGAACCGCGTCGTTGTAGGCCACGGCGCGCATCCCGCCCAGAGTCGTGTACAAGCCGGTCAGCACGATCACCGCAACCGAGCCGATCCAGAAGCTGTTGATGTCGGCACCCAGGATCTGGAGGTGCATATCCGGCAGCAGCGTGGAAAACACGACCCCGCCCGCGAAGATGCCGACCGCGATCTTCGTCACGACGAAGGTGATCAGCGAAACGATCGAAAGCACGTACCTCGAGCTGGGGCTGAAACGGCGCTCGAGGAACTCGGGCATGGTGAAAACGAGCGAGCGCGCGTAGAAGGGGACGAAAACCCAGGCCAGCACAAGAAGGCACCATGCGTGCAACTCATAGTGGGCCATGGCCACGCCGTCCTTCGCGCCCGAGCCGGCGAGCCCGACGATGTGTTCCGATCCGATGTTTGAGGCAAAGATGGAAGCTCCAATGACCCACCATCCGAGATTGCGACCCGCAAGGAAATAGTCGGCCGCCGTGTCCTTGCCTTTTCGGACAACCCACCAGGCCACGCCGAGGAGGATTGTGAAGTATAGTGCGATCGCCAGCCAGTCCAGGCCTGCGAGGGTGGAAGTGCTCGTTGGGGTCATTGCATTTTTCCGATGTTCAGTTTGAGGATGCGCCGGGGGTGGCGTTTGGACAACGTGTCGAAAACACTGAATGCGCAAATGCCGGCTGTCTAGCGCAAGAGTCTCGGCTCGACCGAATATTACATTACCGTCATCCTTGCGGGATGCGACGTGCTCCTATCGCCTCGTTCGGGTTGCTTTGCGCGGCGGCGGTCTGCGCGCGCGCGGATTCGGCGCCGGTCTTTTCCGGCGGATCGGATACGGTCTGGCGGGCGGACGGCTTTCCCGCACCGGGAGGAGCGGCAGCGGGTATTCTCGGGAGGCCCAAGATCCTCGTGGACGCCGCTGGATCTTTTGCGTCTTTTGACGGGCGGTCCGACGGATTCGTCATCCCCTCGAATCCCCTGGCAGGGTGGCGGGTCTTCACGGTCGAAGTGCTTCTGGACCCGGAACCCGCTGGGCCCCAGGCCCAGCGATTCTTGCACATCGAGGATGCGGAGGGTCGCCGACTGACGATGGAGATCCGGCTTACGCCGACGGGCCAATGGGCGCTGGACGCTTTCCTTTTGGCGGGAAACTCGCGCCGGACACTTCTCGACGAGAAGCGGCTCCACCCCGCTGGCCAATGGCATTGGGCGGCGTTGCGCTACGACGGGAGCGAGATGGAAAGTTTTGTTGACGGGCGGAAGGAACTCGAGGGGCCCGTGGAATTCACGCCGATGAAGCCGGGCCGGACATCGATAGGGGTCAGGCTCAATCGGGTCTTCTGGTACAAGGGGGCGATCCGCGAAATCATCTTCCACCCAGCCGCGTTGGAGGATGCTGCTCTGCATAAGGCCCCTTGAGCGCGCGACTTCCGCGCAGCCTGGTGACGGGTCAGGTTGCAGGTCCTAGCAAACTGACCCGTCAGGCGCTGCCCATAAGATTTGCGTCTGCCCAAAAGGATGGCACATTGGATTGGGGCGATTGTCCAACAGAACAGACGCCATCGAGGCGAATCCCTTACCCGTAATAATATAACGCCATGAATACCAAGAGCATAGCTGCTGCGGTCGCTTTGGCGACACTGTTGGGTGCCGCAAGCGCACCAGCCCAGACGTCGGACGCGTCGAACTCGACCCCGACGCCGAATCAAATCGTTTATCTACCTCAGCTCCCCGGAGCTGCCGAACTGGCCAAATCTGCTCCGGGACAGGGCGTCACAATCGCCCAGATTACCCAGACGAGCGATCAGGTTACTATCGTTTACAAACTGGCAAATGGACAGACCAGCACGGTCGCGTACAGGCTGCTTTCGTCCGTGGAGTCAACGGCTGCTTCGCCTTCCTATCCGGCTGCCCCCGTTGGACCGCCTTCACAGCCTCCCGCAGCCCCGGCTCCCGCGGCGGCGGTCGTCTACACACAGGCCTCTCCGGTGTACTATGCTCCGGGCTACTACTGGCCTTGGTATGGTCCGGTTGCGGTTAACCTCGGCTTTGGTTGGGGCTGGCACGGCGGCGGCGGCTGGGGCTGGCGTGGTGGCGGCGGATGGCGCGGCCGCTGAATCCTGGATTTTCCGCATGTGAGCTGACTCAAGAGACGACAATTCAAACGAGCGTCTTCGTGTGTTGAAAAAAGCCCCGCGTTCGGCGGGGCTTTTCATTTCTAACGGCGGGCTTCCCCAGTCTAGTGCCACAGGCGCGAGACCATGGCGTAGATGATCAGTGCCAGGAGCACGAGTCCCAGGCCGAAGAACATGAACCCGAATGTGCGGGCGATCTTCTTCGAGCTTTCCCAATCATCCTTTACGCGGTGGGCTTCCAGCCGGCCGGATGCGACCAGACGCTCGTACCAGCGCTTCCGCTCGTGCAATAGCTCGGTCTTCGAGATTCGCCCGGAGAAGATGACCGTGTCCATCGGGAATTTCTCGATCCGGAAGTGGGTGTTGAAGAAATGGAAGGTGAAGATGAAGCCCGCCGCCAGCAGTGCTTCGTCCGAGTGGAGGATCAGGGCGATATTGATGGCCCACCCGGGGAGGAACGCGGTGAAGAATTTCGGGAACCACATGACCAGGCCGGAGGCGCCGATGATGAAGATGCCCCAGAATACCGCGAAATAGTCGAAACGCTCCCAGTAGGTCCAGCGGTCGAACTGAGGCCGCGGGCCCTTTCCGAAGAACCATTTCTGGTGCGCGATGAAATCGCGCCAGTCCTGGATCGAGGGCACCATCGAGTCCGGGCCGAACAGGGCGCTCCAGGCGAGGCGAAGCCGGAAGCGGCCGGTTTGCGGATCGCGGAGCGCCCCGCGCTTCTGCCATAGCCCGGTTATGAGGCCGGCCAGGTGGAGGCCGAAGTAGGCGAAGGTGATGATGGCCCCCAGATGGTGCAGCGCGCGCGCCACCTCGGCCCCGCCCAGGAAGTTGAATATGACCCGGGCCCAATTCGTATAGTAGAACTTGAGCGGCATGCCGGTCAGGACTAGAAGGAGAAAGCTCGTCACGACGAGAAGGTGCAGGAAGCGCTCGAACGGGGTGAAGCGCGTGTACTGCTCGTCATCCGCGTTGGCCTGCACTTTCGCCTCCCTAAATGTCTTCGTGTCGTTCAGGTAAAGATAGACCGAGCGCACGACCCAGAGAAGGGTGTGCAGGCCGAAGAATGCGAAAACGCTGATAAGGAGCACCGTCATTCCGACGTAGACCTTGTGCAGGAGGGCGTAGTGGGTTGCGTCAAGCGGGTCGGCGTGGGGCCGGTACTCCGTGAACTTGACGCCCACGCCGGGGTGGCATTGCTGGCAGGTCGCCACGATGCGGTCCTTCGAGAGGCGGGATCGCGGGTCGCTGACCGGGAATACATCGTGATGCCCATGGCAGTCGTAGCAGGCCGCCACATCGGAGGCCACGTTGGGACGGCCGAGAGCCATCGCTTTTCCGTGGTATGTCTCGCTGTAGTGCTCGAGCCTGTCCTGGTGGCAGCGGCCGCACACCTGGTCGCTCGCTGACTTGAAGTGGATGCTCGAGGGGTTTTCGATCTGGTGGGCGCTGTGGCAGTTCGTGCAAACAGGGCCGCGCGGGTCGCCCTTGGCGAGCAGCATCCCGTGCACGCTCTGGCTGTAGACCGCTTCGATCCCGACGTGGCATTGCCCGCAGGTCGCGGCGATGTTCGCGTGGTTGGTCCTCGAGCTCTGATCGACGCTGCGCTTGATGTCGTGCACGCCGTGGCAGTCGTTGCAGGAGGGTGCGACGATGAGGCCCATCTTCAGAAGAGCCTGGCCGTGGATGCTGTCCAGGTAGTTCGACGGTTCCTGCGCATTGCCGATCCGGTACTGGTCGGCGAGCTTCGCGTTGCCGTGGCACTTGGCGCAGGTCTGCGGCAGGTTGAGCTTGAACACGGGGGAGTCGCCGTGCTTCACCGGGACGATCTCGTGGTTGCCGTGGCAGCTCGTGCAGGTCGCGGCGCCCGAGGCGCCCATCGCATGGCTCATCCCGTGGATGCTCGTCGCATAGGCGCGGGCCTCATCCTGGTGGCACGAGACGCATTGAGCGGGCGGAAGCTTGTCGTCGTGGGGCACCTCCTTGATCGAGACGTGGCAATCCACGCACAGGAGCTTTCCGTGCACGGATTTCGAAAACGGTCCGGTCCGAAGGATCTCTATCGCCGGATTGGAATCCGCATTCTTGTCCTTCCGATCCGGCGGCTTCGCTTCATGACAGTCGAGGCAGTCCTGGTTTGAAATGGAAGCGGCTGCGGCCATGCCGACCGACACGATGGAAAGAAAAGCAAGCGCTGCGAGACGCCGGAGGCGCCTGGCGGGAGCCGGGAGCACGCGGGGCAACGTTCGAGGCGGCATGGAGCGATCCTACGGGGACCGCAGCCGGATGCCTCGGCGTCTATTGTCGGGATTTGCGCACTTCTTGACCCGAACGCGGTCCTCCGGACCGCGCACGGATCAGCGAGCCTGCCTTGGCTGGCCGATCTCCGCCAGGAGTTCGACGAACCACGGGGTAGCCGGGTTGAACGGTTTCCCGCCCTTGATCCGGTCGAACTCGATCGGTCTCAGGACGCCGCCGCGGTCCTCGTCGTGGCCGATGACGCCGCTTTCGCGACGCAGGGCGCATTCGACCGCCAGATCGACGCAGCTTTTGATCAGGCTCAGATCCTCGGCATTGGCGGGGGCGGACCGGGCGAAATAACCGCTCTTCTGGACGAGCACCTTTTCGGCTCCGATCATCTTCGAGAACTGCTCGCCGAACCATTTTCCCGGATTCACGGCGTCGAGTTTCACATGGCCGAAAGCATCGCGCGGCACCTCCTGGCCCTTGGCCTGCATCTCGGCGACGATGCTCGCGACGCCGGCGCCTTCCGAGACAAAGAGGTTGATGTTGTCCTGGCGCTCC
>Ga0181529_10004205_pt1 | contig 15739 bp, 15 predicted proteins | sample PEATcosm2014_Bin_36_FD_119763 | JGI IMG/M metagenome (GOLD analysis project Ga0181529, IMG submission 119763) | Peatland microbial communities from MTU Mesocosm Facility, Houghton, MI, USA - PEATcosm2014_Bin10_30_metaG | ecosystem: Environmental > Terrestrial > Soil > Wetlands > Peat | place...
GCCTTTGACCCGCCGGGGCCGACCTTCCGCCATGAGGAGATGGCCGGATACAAGGCCCAGCGCCCGCCCATGCCTCAGGACCTCCGCCCCCAGGTCCAATGGGCGCGTGACGTCGTCGCCGTCCTCGGGATCCCGGAGGTGGAGATCCCCACCTTCGAGGCCGACGACGTGATCGGCTCGCTGTCCGTCAAGGCGGTGGCGGCGGGCCTGGACGTGATCATCGTCACCGGTGACATCGACACCCTCCAGCTGGTCAACCCCCACGTGCGCGTGCTCATCAACCGGCGCGGGATCAGCGACACCGTGGTGTACGACGTCGACGCGGTGCGCGAGCGCTTCGGCTTCGACCCGCCGCTCGTCGTCGACTACAAGGCCCTGCAGGGCGACGCCAGCGACAACATCCCGGGTGTCCCCGGAGTCGGCGAGAAGACGGCCATGAACCTCATCCACGAGCATGGCCCGCTGGAGGCGATCCTGGAGGCCGTTCCGGGGATGAAGCCCGGACGGCTCCAGGCCAACCTCGCCGAGCATGCGGACCAGGCGCGTCTCAGCAAGCGCATGGCCACCATCCAGTGCGATCTCGACGTGCCCCTGGACCTGGCCGGCGCCCGCGTGGGCGGCTACGACCAGCCCGCGGTGCACGCGCTCTTTGATCGCCTGGAGTTCCGCTCTCTCCTGCCCCGGCTCGGGGAGGCGCTCGGCTACGGCACGGCGCCGGTCACGGGCCCGCCCGGCCAGGTCGAGCTCAGCTTCGATGCGGCGCCGGAGCCCCCGGCCGATGTGGTGGTCGTGGAGAGCGACGCCCAGTTCGCGGAGATGGCTCAATCGGTCAGCTCCGCGGGTCGCCTGGCCCTGCGCACGGTGACAGCCGGCCCGCCCCGCACCGGCGCGCCGCTCGGGGCCGCCATCGCGTCGGTGGGGGCCACCCGCACCTGGTGGGTGCCCCTGGCCGAGCACCGGGCGGGGATCGTCTCCCTGCTCGGCGATGCGGCCCTCACCGTCGACGGCTATGACCTCAAGCGGGAGTGCCTCGTCTGGGGGGAGGCTCTGCGCGCGGTTCTCGGCTTCGACACCATGCTCGGCGCCTACGTCGACAACCCACGGGCGCGGGTTCTCTCCCTGACCGGGCTCGCCGCCGACCTCTGCGGCATGCAGCTGGAGAGCGAGGACGAGCTGCTCGGCAGCGGCCGCGGGCGCCGCCGGATCGAGGAGCTGACGGCGGCGGAGCTGGCCGCCTACTTCGGGCGCTGGGTGGGGCTGGTCGAGCCCGTCCGGGCCGTGCTCACCAAGCAGCTCACGGCCAGTGGCCTGCTCCAGATCCTCGACGAGCTGGAGCTGCCGCTCGTCCCCATCCTCGCCGAGATGGAGCGGGTGGGCATCCTCCTCGACCGCGATGCGCTGGTCGCCATCTCCGCCGAGATGCAGGCGCGGATCGGGGAGCTGGAGGGCGAGGTCCATCATCGGGCGGGCCATCCCTTCAACCTGGGCAGCACCCAGCAGCTCGCCGCCGTCCTCTACGACGAGCTGGGGCTCGCCGCCGGGCGCAAGACCAAGTTTGGGCGGAGCACCGACGCCGACAGCCTGGAGGCGCTCCGCGAGGAGCACCCGGTGGTCGACCTGGTGCTCGAATGGCGCCAGCTCACCAAGCTCAAGAGCACCTACGTCGACGCCCTCCCACTCCTCTGCGACGAGGACGGCCGGGTGCACACCTCGTTCAATCAGGCGGTGGCGGCGACCGGACGGCTGTCGTCGGCGGATCCCAACCTGCAGAACGTCCCCGTTCGCACCGAGTGGGGCCAGCGCATCCGGCGGGCATTCGTCGCCGGCCCCGGCCGGCTGCTGGTCTCGGCCGACTACTCCCAGGTTGAGCTGCGGGTGCTCGCCCACGTCACGGGGGAGGAGGGGCTGATCGAGGCGTTCGCCCGGGGCGAGGACATCCATCGCCGCACCGCCGCCCAGGTCTACAGCATCGATCCCGAGGCCGTGACCCGCGACATGCGCCGGGTCGCCAAGGTGGTCAACTTCGGCGTCGTGTACGGGCTCTCCGATTTTGGCCTGGCCCGGGACACCGGGATGTCCCGCGAGGAGGCGGCCGTCTTCATCCGTCAGTACTTCGAGAGCTTCCCGGCGGTCACCCGCTGGCTGGAGCAGACCCGGATGCACGCTCGGGAGTGGGGATGGGTGGAGACCTTCACCGGCCGCCGCCGCCACCTGCCGGACATCCGAGCTGCCAATCGCCAGATGCGGATGGCCGCTGAGCGGATGGCGGTCAACATGCCCATCCAGGGCGGCGCCGCCGAGATCATGAAGAAGGCGATGATCGACTTCGACCGGGCACTCCGGGCGCTCCGGGGGAGCGGCATCACCGCACAGGTGCTGCTCCAGGTCCACGATGAGCTGGTGATCGAGGCGCCGCGTGCGGAGCTCCCGGCGCTGGTAGCGCTGGTCCGGCGGGCCATGTCCGAAGCCTACCCGCTGGTCGTGCCCCTGGTGGTTGACGTCAAAATCGGCGAGAACTGGCAGGAGATGACCCCGGTGGACGCGGCGGGCTGATCCGTGCGCGGGTGCCGGCGGGGCAGATCGTCTTCGGGGGGACCGGCGTCGGGCAGCTTTGCGGTCCGCGCCTCGTGGTGTCATCGTGCATGTCGGGTTCGGCGATGGCGGGGCACATCGTCTCCGGGGGGAGCGGCGTCGGACAGCTCTGCCCTCCGCGGCTCGTGGCGTCGGCGCGCAATGCCGGCCGGGCGCCGGCGGGGCAGATCGTCTTCGGGGGGACCGGCATCGGACAGCTCTGCTGTCCGCGCCTCGTGCTCGGCGCGATTGCATCTCGCGCCTGCGCAAGCCCCCACTTCGACGACGTGCCCCACCGACCCCGTCCGGTTTCCGCAGTTGAGCTCCGCGGGGCGACGGACGGCAGATGCCTGAGCTTCCCGAGGTCGAGACGGTAGCGCGCGACCTGCGCGGCGAGCTCGTTGGACGGCGCTTCGTCCGCGCCTGGGTGAATGAGCCGGGCGTCCTCCGATTTCCCGACGCCGCCTCGTTCACGGCTGCCCTCGCCGGCCGGACCGTCGAAGAGGTGGAGCGGCGGGGCAAGTACATCTTCTGCCGGCTTGACGGGGGCGAAGACCTGGTGGTCCACCTCGGCATGACCGGCCACCTGCGCGTGGTCGGCGGCGATGCCGAGGTCGTCAAGCACACCCATCTGCGGGCAGGGCTGGACGATGGGCGAGAGCTGCGCTTCGACGACGCGCGTCGCTTCGGCCGCGTGTTGCTCGGGACCCGGGCGCTGCTGGAGGAGCGGCGCGTGCTCCCGGCTCTCGGCGTCGAGCCTCTCTCCGACGACTTCACACCCGAGCGTCTCGACGGCCTGATGCGGAGCACCTCGCGGACGGTGAAGGCGGCGCTCCTCGATCAGTCGGGGATCGCCGGGCTGGGCAACATCTATGTGGACGAGGCCTGCCATCTGGCCGGGATCCGCCCGACCCGGCGGGCCCGCCGGCTCACCCGTCAACAGCGTGCCGCCCTCCACGCGGCGATCCGCAGCGTCCTCACCAAGGCGGTCGCCAACCGCGGGACGACCGTCGACGACTACCGCGACCTCTGGGACGCCCGCGGCTCGCACCAGGAGGAGCTGCAGGTGTACGGGAGGGGAGGCGAGCCCTGCCTGCGCTGCGGCGCGATCCTGCGCCGAAGGGTGGTGGCGGGTCGGACGACCGTGTACTGCACGAGTTGCCAGCGGTGAGGGCGCTTGTGCTCGCGTTCCCGAACCGGCATCGTTAGGGCCGATGTATCCCTTTGAACGCTTCACCGAGATGGCCAAGAAGGCTCTCACCCTCGCCCAGCAGGAGGCGGAGCGTTCGCACCACTCGTACATCGGCACCGAGCATCTCCTGCTCGGCCTGCTCCGCGAAGGTGACGGTCTGGCCGCCAGGGTCCTCGACAACCTGGGAGTCGAGATCGGCGCAGTGCGCAGCACCATCCAATCGGCTCTGGGCGAGAACGAGCAGATCGTCATCCAGCAGATCATCCCGACCTTGCGGGTCAAGAGGGTCATCGAGCTCGCCTTCCGGGAGGCACGCAGCCGGGGGGATGGCGCTGTGGGCACCGAGCACCTTCTCGTCGGCTTGCTGATCGAGGGGGAGGGCATCGCCGCCCACGTGCTTGACAAGCTGGGCGCGACGCTGGACAACGTCAGCGGCGAGATCGACCGGCTCCACCTGGAGATGGGGGCGGAGAGCGCCGCGGGTGACGAGGGAGGGGGTCGGCAGGCAACCAGAGGGTCGGCTGGCCCCACCGTAACCAGCGTGTTTCGGCCGGCCCGTCCGGGCGAACGGTTTGGCACGGGATCTCCGTCCAGGCCCGATGAGCTCGGGCGCGCGGCCGAGCGTCTTGCTGCCGAGCAGCACGCGGTCGTCGGCCCCGAGCACCTGCTGCTCGCAGCGCTGGAGACCGACCCTCTCTTCAACGCCGACCCTCTCGTCGGACGGATGCTCGCGGCGCTTGGGATCGACGAGGCGAAGATCGCAGCGCTGCGGCGGATCGCCACACCACCGGACAGCCTGCTGGACCTGCGGCGTGCCGTGCAGGCCAAGGCGATGGAGCTCGGCGATCTGCGCGACCTGCCGCGCGGTTCCACGCTGGCTCTTCTCTCTGAGGAGAAGCACGCGCAGATGCACGCTCCGACCGACGCCGAGAGAGAGGAGCTGAGCCGGCTCAGGGCGGAGCTGGAGGAGGCCGAGCGCCGCTGGCGGGCCGGTGAGGATCTGCCCGGGTGACCGGCGCATCCGCCACGGATCAGCGCCTGCGCGATCTCGCCCGGCTCCGCCGCGTCCGCGATCGGATCGACCGGGAGTACGCGCAGCCGCTGGATGTCGAGGCGCTCGCGCGGGGCGTGAACATGTCGGCCGGACACCTCAGTCGCGAGTTTCGCATCGCCTACGGCGAGCCGCCGTACGGCTACCTGATGACGCGGCGCATCGAACGCGCAATGGCACTGCTGCGGCGCGGCGACCTCAGCGTCACCGAGGTCTGCTTCGCGGTCGGCTGCTCGTCGCTCGGCACCTTCAGCTCCCGCTTCACCGAGCTGGTCGGGGTGCCGCCGAGCACCTACCGGCGTGATGCGGCGCCCGGCGCGGCGGAGATGCCCTCGTGCGTGACCAAGCAGGTGACCAGACCGATCAGGAATCGAGAAGCGACGTCACCGAGCCGCATCTAGACTGACCCCCATGGACATCCCCGTCACGAAGTGAGGAGTCAACATGACCAGCTCTGACACCCAGGGAATCAAGATCGTGCTGCACCCCGTGTCCGACCTCGCCAAGGCCAAGCCGGTGTACACGGCCCTCCTTGGCGCGCCGCCGCAGGCCGACGCGCCCTACTACGTCGGCTACGACGTGGCGGGCCAGCACATCGGGCTCGTGCCGGGTGGTGGCCCGCAGGGCATGACCTCCCCAGTCGCCTTCTGGCAGGTGCCGGACATCGAGGCCAAGCTGGCCGAGCTGACCGCCGCGGGGGCCACCGTGAAGGAGGCGGCTCACGATGTCGGCGGCGGTCGCCTGGTTGCCACCGTCACCGACCCCGATGGCAACGTCCTCGGGGTGCTTCAGGAGCCGTGAGCGCGGCGCCATTCATCGCCTTTCGGAAGGGATGGAACCCATGAAGGACACGCCGAGATCCGCCACGAGCAGCACCGCGACGGAGAGGACCGCCGCGCGGTTCACGGACGAGGAACGGGCCGCGATGAAGGAGCGGGCCCGAGAGCTGAGGGCTCCCGCCCGCCGCGGCTCGCGCGGCGAGCAGGCGGACGGGGAGAGCGAGGTCATCGCCAAGCTCGCCGAGATGCAGGGGCCGGATCGCGTCCTGGGCGAGCGGCTCCATGCCGTCATCAAGGCCAGCGTCCCGACCCTCTCCTCGAGACTCTGGTACGGGATGCCCGCGTACGCCAAGGATGGAAATGTCATCTGCTTCTTCCAGTGCGCGGCGAAGTTCAAGACGCGGTACGCGACGCTCGGCTTCAGCGACAAGGCGCGGCTCGACGACGGCACGGTCTGGCCGACCGCCTACGCCCTGACGACGTTGACTGCCGCCGACGAGGTAAGGATCGCTGCCCTCGTGAAGCAGGCGGTGAGCTGAGTGGGCACCCCCGCCGACCTCGTGGCGGCCGGCTCCACCCTCACCGCCGAGCCCCTCGCGGCCTACGTGAGTGCCTGCCCCGTTGGTGGCGAGATCGGCGGACCCGTGCCGAGCAGGAATCGAGAAGCCCCGGCCCGCGAACCGGTCCTAGACTGAGCCGCATGGACTTCACCATCAACGCCACCTTCCTCCCCCATGAGGACCCGGAAGCATCGCTCACCTTCTATCGCGACACCCTCGGTTTCGAGGTGCGCAAGGAGGTCGGATACGGTGGTCGGCGCTGGATCACGGTTGGCCCGCCGAACCAGCCCGGCACGTCCATCGTGCTGTACCCGCCCGGCGCCGATCCCGGCGTGACCGAGGACGAGCGTCGCACCATCCTCGAGATGATGGCCAAGGGCACCTACGCCATCCTCATCCTGGCCACCGCCGATCTCGAGGGTGCCTTCGAGCGGCTGCAGGCCGGCGGCGCCGAGGTCGTGCAGGAGCCGACCGACCAGCCGTACGGGATTCGCGACTGCGCCTTCCGCGATCCCGCCGGCAATCTGCTCCGCATCAGCGAGGTGCGCTGAGCCCTCCTGATCAGGACGACGGCAGTCCGTCCAGGAATGCCTTCTCCACGGCCGTGGAGCAGAAGTCGCTCGCCGTGACCCCCGCAGGCAGCCCCGACGCGTAGAAGCCCACGTCGTAGGAGTTCCCGTCCTTGCTCACGTGGAAGCTGCAGAGGTGGTCGCCCACGTGGTTGTCACCGCTGGAGACCGTTCCGCTCAGGGTGCCGTTCTGGGATGTGACCGACTGCTTCACGAGGGTGATGCCGGCGCTGTCGCTCTGCACCACGACGGAGAGGGTGGTGGACCCGACGCCTCCGGTCACGGTGATCGCGTCGGTGCCGCAGCCCGCGGCGAGCAGGCAGGCGGCTCCCGCGATCCCTGCCAGGAGCCATCTGCCGGCCTTTCTCATGGCACCTCCCGCCGTGGGGAAGGGCGGCGCGGGCCGCCCCCAGGGTCGGGAATTGTAGGTGTCCGCCGGGCCTCCTCGGGCGGGCCGGGACGGCGGCGGGTCGGCGCGCCGGCCGGTCGGGGGCACCAGCGTCGTGAGGGGTGTGATGCGGGATTCGGTGGCGAGGTGGCCCGGCCTACACTCGATCGGTGCCCGATCTCCAGCTCACCTCCACCTTCGAGCCTGCCGGCGACCAGCCGCAGGCCATCGCCGGCCTGCTGGACAGCCTTCGCCAGGGCAACCGTGAGCAGACCCTGCTCGGCGTGACCGGCTCCGGGAAGACCTTCACCGTCGCTCACCTCATCAACGAGCTGAAGCGTCCGACCCTGGTGCTCTCGCCCAACAAGACCCTGGCCGCCCAGCTCTGGGCCGAGTTCCGCGAGTTCTTCCCCCAGAACGCGGTCGAGTTCTTCGTCTCCTACTACGACTACTACCAGCCCGAGGCGTACATCGCCCGCACCGACACCTACATCGAGAAGGACTCATCTCGCAACGAGGAGATCGACCGGCTGCGCAACAGCGCCACCCGGGCCCTGCTCACCCGGCGCGACGTCATCGTCGTGGCCTCGGTGTCCTGCATCTACGGGATCGGGTCTCCGGAGAACTACCTCGGCGAGTCGATCCGTCTCCGCGTGGGGGAGAGCTGGCGACGCGACATCCTGCTGCGCAAGCTGTCCGACCTCCAGTACAGCCGCAATGACACCGACTTCGGCCGCTCTCGCTTCCGGGTGAGGGGGGATGTGCTGGATATCCAGCCCGCCTACGAGGAGGTGGCGGTTCGGATCGAGTTGTACGGCGACGAGATCGAGTCGATCCGCGAGTTCGACCCCCTGACCGGGGAGGTCGTGGCCCGGCGGGACGACGTCGTCATCTTCCCCGCCTCGCACTACGTCACCCCCGCCGAGCAGATGAAGGCTGCCGTGGAGAGGATCGAGGCCGAGCTCGAGGGGCGGGTGACGGTGCTGGAGGCCAACGGCCGGTTGCTGGAGGCCCAGCGGCTGCGCCAGCGGACCGGCTTCGACGTGGAGATGATGCGGGAGACGGGCACCTGTGCCGGCATCGAGAACTACTCGCGACACCTGACCGGCCGCGCCGAGGGCGAGGCCCCCTACTGCCTGCTCGACTTCCTGCCCGCTGACGCCCTGATCGTCGTCGACGAGTCCCACGTCGCCGTGCCTCAGATCGACGGCATGTCCAAGGGCGATCGAGCTCGCAAGATCCCCCTGGTCGAGTACGGCTTTCGCCTCCCCTCGGCGCTGGACAACCGGCCGCTGACCTTCGCGGAATGGGATCAGAAGGTCGGCCAGGTCATCTACGTCAGCGCCACCCCGGGCCCGTACGAGGAGCAGCACTCGAGCTGCACCGTCGAGCAGATCAACCGTCCCACAGGTCTCGTCGACCCGACCCTGGAGATCAGGCCCAGCGAGGGCCAGATCGACGACCTCCTGGCCCAGGTCAGGCGTCGCATCGAGCGCGGTCACCGCTCACTGATCACCACCCTCACCAAGAAGATGGCCGAGGACCTCACCGACTACCTGCGCGAAGCGGGGGTGAGAACTCGCTACCTTCACAGCGAGATCGAGACCATGGAGCGGGTCGAGATCATCCGCGACCTTCGGCTCGGGGTCTTCGACGTCCTGGTGGGGGTCAACCTGCTCCGCGAGGGTCTCGATCTCCCCGAGGTCGCCTTCATCGGCATTCTCGACGCCGACAAGGAGGGCTACCTGCGGGGCTTCCGCTCCCTGATCCAGACCATCGGCCGGGCGTCGCGGAACCTGGACGGCCACGTCGTCATGTACGCCGACGGGGTCAGCGATGCGATGCGCCGGGCGATCGCCGAGACCGATCGCCGCCGCGCCATCCAGGTGGCCTTCAACGACGCCCACGGGATCACCCCGCAGACCATCGTCAAGGCGGTGTACCAGATGGAGACCCATCGCGAGGAGCTCAGCACCGTCGCCGCGACCTTCCAGGAGCAGGCCGGCCTGCCGCCCGACGAGCTGCTCCGCCTCGCCAAGGACGTCGAGAAGGAGATGAAGCGGGCGGCCCGGGACCTGGAGTTCGAGCGCGCGGCCGAGCTTCGAGACCGGCTCACCGAGATCCGGCGCCGGCTGGAGGAGAGCGGTGGGGGTGACCCGGGCGGGGTGGGGGAGGGGATGTCGACGCCCGCCGGGGCGGGGTCCCGGCCTGGCGGAGAGCCGGCCCGCCCGGTTGCGGGAGGTGATCGCCCGGGCTCGCGCGGTGGTGGCCGTCGCGGCCGTCGCTGACCCCCCGGTTGAAGCAACCGGACCGTGACAGGGGCCGATCTCCGAGCACCGCGCCTCGTCACGAATCCGCCATTTGGCGGCGACGACCGTGGCTAGACTGGGAAACATCCCGGTGACGAGGGTGCAAGGAGAAGGTGTGAGGATCTGGAGACGACCAGCGTCGGTCGCCAGCGCGATGCACGCTCGTGCGACCCCTCCCTTGACGTCGAGCCTGGTTTTGGACCTCGGTGACCAATACTGCTCGGCGCGCGGCTGCACCCAGAAGACCGGGCTCGCCTGCAGCTACATCGACCGCAAGGAGCGTCCCTGTCCCACCGGCTGGTGCCCCGAGCATCGTTACGTCACCCAGGGGGCCGTCTTCTGCCCCTCTCACGGGCGGCTCCTCGACGGCACGGCCGACGAGTTCCGCGAGAGCGTGCGGGTGGATCTCGGCAACGTCGTGCCGGTGGTCCTCGCCTGGATCGCCCAGGAGGTCGACGGCGAGATCTCGGCGGCGATGCTCCAGCTGGCCCTGGAGTGGCACCAGGCGTTGGTGCTCGACCCCGTGCACTTCGGCCTCGTGGGGGTGCATCGGGTGCGCACCTGGGAGCGGGCCTGGAAGATCTGTGAAAACCTGGGGCCGACCCTTCGGGTGGCGATCGTCATCGAGGAGGCCGAGCCCGGCATCGTCGAGGCGCGCATCAATGCACGGCCGGTGCTGCGGCTGCTCGTGCCCTGGCACGAGAGCCACGGGTTTGGCGACCGACCGGTCACGGCCGATGCCGTCGGCGCGGCGATCCTCAACTTCCGGGAGCGGCTCCTCTCGGCCCTGATCCGTGGTATCGCCGAGTGGCGCCGGGACAACATCGGCAACCTCGAGTCGGACATGAGCCTCCGCGGCCTGGTCTGGCACACGCCCTCCGGCTCCCGGGGTTCGTCCCGCCACCACTGAGCGGCGACCCCGCTCGCGGGCACCGGACGAACGCACATCCGTTCGCTATACTGACCCGGCGATGAACTCTGCCAGCCGCGGTCAGCCGCCCCGGGCCTTTGTGTGCCGCTCGTGCGGCTGGACCAGCCCCAAGTGGCAGGGTCGCTGCGGAGGGTGCGAGGAGTGGAACACTCTGGCCGAGGCGGCTGGACGTCCGCGCACCGGCGGAGGTACGCGCCCACCGCTCCAGGCGATCCCGCTCGGCGAGGTCGGGACCGGCCACGCAACCCGCCGCGCCACCGGGATGGGGGAGACGGACAGGGTGCTCGGGGGTGGCCTGGTGGAGGGCTCCCTGATCCTTCTCGGCGGTGACCCGGGCATCGGGAAGTCGACCCTGGCCCTCCAGCTCGGCCACGGAGTCGGCTCGGCGGACGCCCCGGCCCTCTACTGTGCCGGCGAGGAGTCGCCCGGCCAGCTGGCCCTCCGCGCGGCCCGGCTGGGCTGCCTCGACGATCGCGTGGTGGTTGTGGGCGAGACGACGGTCGCAGGCTGCGTCGAGGCGATCACCACCCTGCGCCCGCCTCTCGCCATCGTCGACTCGGTGCAGACCCTCCACGACCAGGACGTCCCCGGGCACCCCGGCAGCCCCTCCCAGGTTCGGGCGGCGGTGGCCCGGCTGATGGAGTGCGCAAAGGAGAGCGGCGTGCCCATCCTCCTGGTCGGTCACGTCACCAAGGACGGCGCCATCGCCGGCCCCCGGACGCTGGAGCACATGGTCGACGTGGTCCTCTTCCTGGAGGGGGACCGCCACGGGGAAAACCGTCTCCTTCGTGGCCTCAAGAACCGCTTCGGCCCGGCTTCGGAGCTCGGCCTCTTCCGCCTCGCCGAGGGCGGGATGCTGGAGATCGGCAGCGCGGGGCGAGCCTTTCTCGACGAGCAGAGCCTGAGCATCCCCGGCAATGTCCTCACCGTGACCTCCGAGGGCTCTCGGGCCCTGGTGGTGGAGGTGCAGGCGCTGACCGTGCCAGTCGGCCACGCCATGACCCGGCGCACTGCCTGGGGGTTTGACCCGGTCCGGCTCAACCTGCTCGTCGCTGTCCTCCAGAGGCGGGCGCGGCTGCCCCTCGGCCAGCGGGACGTCTTCCTCAATTGCGCCGGTGGGGTGCGACTGGTCGAGCCGGGCGTCGACCTGGCCGCAGCCCTCGCCGTGTGGGGCGCGGAGACCAACGCGGGATGGGACCCGGGCACCGTCGCCATCGGAGAGGTGGGTCTGGGCGGGGAGGTCCGCCGGGTGCGCTGTCTCGAAGCCCGTCTGGCCGAGGCGGCGGCACTCGGCATCCGCCGCGCCGTGGTTCCAGCTGGGCAGGAGGAGCAGGCTCCCCCTTCCATGGAGTGCCACCCGGTGAGCGATCTCCAGGGTGCTGCGCGGCTTCTGGTGCCCCTGCCCGGGCGCCCGCGAGAGGCCCGCAGGGTGCCGAGCTGGATGCTCGAGGCGCCTGAAACCGTCGCGTGACGAGGAGCGCTCAGCCGGGCGGCCGTCCCCGCCCTGTGTTTCAATCGGCCCATGATCGTTCCGCCGACCTCGGGGGTCCGACATGCCCGCACCCTGGCCCGTCTGGTCGGGGCCGTGGTGGGGATGGTCGTCGGGGTGCTGTACGGCGCGTACATCGCCGAGCAGGCGTTTGGCCACACATCTCTCATCGACGCCGACGGCGCGGTGCTGGCGGTGCTCCTCGGCACCGGGGTCGCGGGGGCGGCCGCCCTGGCTCTGGCGGCGCCGCTGCTCACCGTCGAACCATTCCTCTGGTTGGAGAACATCCTCGACACGGCACCGGCCGGTCAGTTGGTCGCGGCCCTGGCCGGGGGCACCGCCGGCCTCGTGATCAGCACCCTGGTCGCCGTCCTCCTCCTCCCCCTCCCCTGGGGTATCGGCTTCGTCATCTCCGGTTGCGTGGCGTGCTGTCTCGTCTACGTCGGCATTCGCACTGGCACCCGCCGCCGCGACGCTTTCGCCGAGGTCATGCACCGCTCCGCGACCCCGGCCCACGCCGCTGACGATCCGGCCAAGCAGGACGGAGCCCCCATCGTGGTGGACACCTCGGTGCTCATCGACGGGCGGATCGGGGACGTCGCCGCCACCGGGTTCATCCAGGGCCGCCTGCTGGTCGCCGGATTTGTCCTCGAGGAGCTGCAGCGGGTCGCCGACTCGGGCGATTCTCTGCGCCACTCGCGCGGCCGCCGGGGGCTTGCCGTGGTGGAGGAGCTGAGGCGGGAGGTCCACGTCGCCTACGAGTTCGTCGACCAGGACTTCCCGGGCACCCCGGAGGTCGACGCCAAGCTCGTCAAGCTGGCCAAGGCAAGAGGGGCGGCCCTGATGACCAACGACTTCAACCTGAACCGGCTGGCTTCTGCCCAGGGCGTCCGGGTCCTCAACCTCAACGACCTCGCCAACGCCCTCAAGCCGATCGCCAGCTCGGGCGAGGGTCTCGACCTCACCATCGTCAAGGAGGGGAAGGAGCTGAATCAGGGGGTCGGCTACCTGGAGGACGGCACCATGGTGGTCGTCGAGGGAGGGCGCGACCACCTTGATCAACAGGTGCACGTGACCGTCACCTCGGTGCTGCAGACCCCCGCCGGGCGGATGATCTTCGCGACCGCGGCCACCGAGCCACGGCCGGCGGCGGAAGGGCGGCCCCGGCCGGCGCCGCGCCCCACGCGGGCGGGCAGCCGCTGAGCGTCGCGATCATCGTGCCGGCGGCGGGGCGCGGCGAGAGAGCCGGGACCGACAAGGTCTGGGCGGACGCCGGAGGACGTCCTCTCATCGTCCACGTCCTGGAGCGGATCGCCGCCGTGGACTCGGTCGACGCTGTCATCGTCGTGTGTCCCGCCGCTCGTCATGCCGCCATCCTTGACGCCGCTCGCGCGCTCGGCCTCTCCGGAGTACGGTGCGTACCCGGCGGCGCGCGTCGCCGCGATTCGGTGGCGGCCGGGCTGGCCGAGGTCGGCGATGCCGAGATCGTGGTGGTCCATGACGCCGCGCGGCCCCTGGTGTCGCCCGGACTGATCGAGGCCGTCATCGCCGCCGCCCGCGTCCACGGAGCCGCCACCGCCGCCATCCCCTGCGTGGACACCGTCAAGCGCGTGGAGGCCGGCATGGTCGTCGAGACCCTGCCCCGCGCCGCGCTGGTTGCGGTCCAGACCCCGCAGGCCTTCGCGGCCCCCTTGCTGCGCCGGGCTCACGCCATCCAGCCCGAGCTGGACGCCTCGGACGACTGCCTGCTGGTGGAGCGGCTGGGAGAGCCGGTGGCCATCGTCCCCGGCGAGGTGGGCAACCGCAAGATCACCCACCCCGAGGATCTGGTCTGGCTTCGCGGTGAGCTGCAGGGGAGCGGTCGTCGATGACTCTTCGTATCGGGCACGCGCTGGACTCCCACCGCCTGGAGCCGGGACGGCCGCTGGTGCTCGGTTGCGTTCCGGTGCCGTCGGACATGGGGCTCGCCGGTCACTCCGACGGCGACGCGGCCGCCCACGCCCTCGCCGACGCCTGCCTCGGTGCGGCGGGCCTCGGGACCATGGGTGACCACTTCCCCTCCGACGCGGAACGCTGGCGCGGGGTCAGTGGCCGCCAGTTTCTGGAGCTGGTGGCCGCGAAGCTGGCGCTGTCGGGTGCCTGGGTGACGAGCGCGGAGGTGGCCCTGGTCTGTGCGCGGCCGCGGCTCGCCCCCTTCTTCGACGCCATGGGGGAGGCGATGTCCCTGGCGCTCGGCACCCCGCCTGACACCGTCACCGTCACCGCGACGAGCGGCGATGGGCTCGGGGCCGCCGGTCGCGGTGAGGGGATCCTGGCCTCCGCGGTCGTGCTCCTCGAGGTCGGCTGACCGATCGCCCAAGCCCGGGGGGGCCCGCTCACGACGGCTTCGGTGCCCCGAGCCGTGATCGCTAGTCGGGGGGCTCCGTGGTGACGATGGCCGAGGCATGTACCCCGCCTGCGCCGACCAGCCACAGCCGCAGCGTCTCGCCCTTCACCTCCGACACCACCCCGACCTCATCGCCGAGGTCCACGGGGAGGCGGTGTTCGCACTCGGCCGCCACGGGGATGCGGCCGGGCAGGCGGCGGGCAAGCTCGTCCTCCACCGCCTGCCAGTACGCCGCGTTGTTGACGTGACCGATCACGTCGAGGTCGGTCGCGCGGATGGCCCACGGCCGGCCCATGGCTCCGGCCGGAGGCGGGGGATGGAGGAGCCGTGCCGACACCTGGCGGACGCCCCTGCCCCAGACCTGGTCGAAGCGCTCCGAGAGCAGCGCCGGCCGGCCGGTCGTCGCGTCCACCGCGGCCCACAGCACCGCGGCCTCCAGGTGGCCGCCGGCTCCGCTCCGGCCCGACGTCCGCCGCTCCGCCCAGCGGGGCCCGGCGCCGGTGCAGAAGGTGCGGTAGTCGATCGATTCCAGGTACCGAGGCCAGCGCTCAACGGTCACCGCGGCCCGCCGCACCACCCAGATGATCGGCTCTTCGCCCATCCCGGAGTCATGACTGTCGTCGGTGGCCACGTCCTGGAGGTGACGGGCCAGGGCGTCGAGACGGAGCCGGCCGTGCTCGTTGGCGTCCCCCAGCCGGACCGGCCAGCTGGCCTCGAAGACGCGACTGTGCGGCCCAGCGCCGAGGCTGGTGGCGCGGAGCACGCCTCCGGGATCGTCGACGCTCACGGGGCCAACGTAGCGGATCGGCGCGGCCACCCGCTCGCACGGATATCCTTGATCGCCCGTGAGTCTTCGCCTCCACGACACCCTGACCCGCCGGCTCCAGACGGTCACTCCCCTTGAGCCCGGCCACGTGCGCCTCTACACCTGCGGCCCGACGGTCTGGAACCGTGCCCACATCGGGAACTTCCGGACCTTCCTCTTCGAGGACGTCTTGCGCCGATGGCTGGAGCGCAGCTTCCCGCGGGTCACCCACGTCATGAACCTGACCGACGTGGACGACCGGCTGATCCACAACGCCACCGAGCACAACCAGGGGCTGGCGGCGGAGACCGCCCCGTGGATCGAGAGCTTCTTCGCCGACGTCGATACCCTCGGCATCCGCCGGGCCCACCACTACCCGCGGGCCACCCGCTACATCGAGGAGATGGTGACCCTGATCGAGCGCCTGGAGGCGAAGGGGGTCACCTACCGCAGCGAGGGCGGCATCTACTTCCGGATCGCCGGCTTTCCGGCGTACGGCAGGCTCTCCGGGATCCCCGCCGCCGGGCTGGTGGCTGGGATGAGCGGCCGGGTGGATGCCGACGACTACACCAAGGAAGACGCCCGCGACTTCGCCCTCTGGAAGACGGTGGGGCCGGACGACATCGGCTGGGACACCCGCCTGGGCCGCGGCCGCCCCGGCTGGCACATCGAGTGCTCGGCGATGAGCATGGCCCTGCTCGGCGAGAGC
>Ga0181529_10004206_pt1 | contig 15738 bp, 10 predicted proteins | sample PEATcosm2014_Bin_36_FD_119763 | JGI IMG/M metagenome (GOLD analysis project Ga0181529, IMG submission 119763) | Peatland microbial communities from MTU Mesocosm Facility, Houghton, MI, USA - PEATcosm2014_Bin10_30_metaG | ecosystem: Environmental > Terrestrial > Soil > Wetlands > Peat | place...
CGCGTTTGGCAATCGTGGTGACGCCCACTCCCGGGCCCGCCCCGGTAAACACGCAACTGCTCAATTGGCCTTCTTTGCAGGCAAATTCGATACCCGTGGCCAACCGTAGCAAGTGCTCCCCGGCGGTCTCGTCAGTCACCTCGTCGAAGTCCGGCAACTGTGCCATCGGCGCATAACCCAGCAATTGCTCAACGTCTGAAGCGACGTAAATGCGCGGGTCCATCTTGTGCGCAACAACCGCAGCCGTCAGGCCGAGCCCGATGAACCCAAACAGCAGTAAGAGCGCATTACGGATGACTCCCGCAATCGAAGGATGCGTGGGAGGAACCGCGGCTTCGGCCAGGTGCGCCATGCCGGGAGCGCTATCCTCGAGCGTCTGGTTCTGCAACTGTTCGTCCACGGTGTTGAAACGAGTCTGGAGGCGGGAAATGTCGCTAACCAGGTCGCTCGAGCGTTGCAGTTTCGACGTAGCGCCGGCCGCGGCCCTGGTCATCTGCGCCAGTTGCGCGTTCAGGCGCGCTTCCAGACTCGCAGTGCGGTCGAGATCCGTACGCAACTGTTCCTCGATGCGTGTGGCCGCCTTGGTGCGCAGTTCCTGCGTCGAAGACTCGAGCGAGGCATCGATCTTTGCGAGTTCCGCCTGATCCTGCTTGTACTGCGGATGGCTCGGCGTCAGGTTCGCCATCTGCGAGACCAGTGCGGCCTTCCGCGTCAGCAGTGCCTGTTTCAGGCTCGACAGGCCAGGGTCGGTAGCGATCGACTGCTCGGCCTCAGTGTCCAACGCGGTTGAGGAATGACCGTTGCGGGAGCTGATTGAAGTGAGCCGCGCCGCGTACTCGTCGTGATCGCTGCGCGCCTTCACCAATTCCTCGTGAATCTGGGCAATGTCGGTGTCGTAGTGTTGGGGAGCCTCAACGCCGATGGCCGCCACCCCAAGCTGCGCGTTCAGCTGCGCTTGCTCGGTGCGATCGTCGTCCAGCTCCTTCTTGATACGCTCCCGCTCTTCCTGGAGCATCGTCAACCGGCCGGCATCGGTGGCCTTTTGCTCGTGCGAGGTGTTCTCGATATAGCTCTCAGCCACGGCGTTTGCGATTGCCGCAGCCGTATCCGCGTTCCGCGCATGGGCCGTAATGGCGACCTGGTAGCTGGTTCCCGCGCGCGCCACTTCAACCGAACCTTTCAAACGGTCAGCCGCACTCTCGACGCTTTCGTCGCTTTGCTGCCACACGCCGGGGCCGAGCTTCTCGACCGCACCTGCCAGCACATCGGGGCGCGTCATGCTCAGCATCTGCTGCTGGATGTAGGAGTCATACGTCGCAGGGTCGTAGTTATACGGCCAGTGCATGGGCGCCTGCTCAAGCACCGCCGACGGCGTGGGCTGAATATAAACAAGACTCTGCGCCGTATACACCGACCAATACCTGGCCACATAGATTACAGCCAGGATCACGCCTGCCAGGGCGAACCCCATGGCCAGACGGCGATGCATGCGCAGGCTGCGCATGAGGTCAAGACGGAACAGCGCCTGTTCCTGATTGAAGCCGCGCGATGCGGCAGGAATCGTAGGAGCGCCGTCGGTAAGACGGGGCGAATTCGCAAGGGTTTCGAACGTCCGGTTCATAGAACTGCTCCCAAATACGCCAGTGTGCTGAGCTGCATGAGCGGGCTTAACCGCTGAATCACATACGTAGCGCGCGCAAAACCTGTCTTGGGCACAAAGACGATCTCGCCCGGCTTCAAAACAACTTCGCGGGATCGCACAGGATTCAAGACATCCTTGAATGTGAGCACGCGTGAGGTTCCGGTGTTGGGATCGACAATCTGGATATGGGCATTACTGCCTGCATCATCCGTTAGCCCGCCGGCGTCGGCGATCACGCTGGCCAGGGTCGAACTGCTCGTGATTGAAATCGCGCCCGGATGCTGCACCTGGCCGAGCACCGAAACAAACTGCTCCGCGAGGCTGGGCACATAAATTACGTCGTCGCGGCGCAGCCGCAGATCGGCCAGCGTATTGCCCGACTCGACCAGTTCGCGAAGCTGCACCCACACCACCTGATCGCTTCCGCGATAAATGGCGCAGCGCTCGGGAATCACCGCCGCTTTGTTTTGGCCCGTCACCAGGCCGCTGCGCGTCAGCGCCTCCAGCAGCGTTGGTGTGCCGTCAAACACAACTTCTCCCGGTGTATCGACCGCGCCCAGCACCAGCACGCGATTCGATGTGTACTTGGTTACCGTCACCTGCACGGAAAGATTGTCGTAGTAAGTTGCAAGCGCCCCCTCAATCGCCTTGCCTGCTTCCGGGCGCGTCATGCCGTCGAGCTTGATGTCGCCAGCCACGGGCAGCGTCACGCAGCCGTCGGGCCCGATCACCAGCTTGGCCTCGAGGTCGGGACGTCCCGAAATATCCATCGTGATCTCGTCGCCTTTGCCCAGCCGGTAAGCTTCGTCGGCAGCAGGCTCAAAGTTGCGCAGAGTTTCCAGCGGATTCTCCTTCAGCACCGGTCCGTTGACCTGTGTCGTGGCATCCTGCCCCGGAACCTGCAGATCGGAGCCCGATTGCGTCTGTGCCGCTGCGGCAATCCCCGCGAACACCCACGGAAGAAGAGCGGCGCTATATATTCGGCGATTCATGCGGTTACCTCCCTGCCGCGGAACATTCCCAGGCTCCGGCGGTACCACCCGATTTCCTTTTGCTTCTCTGCGTCCGTCAATACCCAGCGATTCAAAACCGCAAGGCCCGATGCTGCATATAAAATCCCTGCTATCAATAGGATGCATGCTCCCTGCCAGCGATTCACCATGGCCACCAGTTGCGTTACCGGCCAGGCCAGAGCGGCTGCGATCGCGTACGGCGCAAGTCCCGGGCCAATCACCACGCGCAAGAAGCGTGTGAAGGGAAGATGCAGCACAAAAAGCACCCGGCCCATGAGTACGCAGGCCGAACCGGCGGTCGCCAGGGCCACGGCAACGCCGATTCCGTACGGTGTCCATCGGCCTTCAATCCAACGGGCCGCCGGCAACATGATGCCAAGCAGGATCAGGTTGGGAATCGAATAGGTAAATTCTTCATATACCCTGCCCATGCCGCGAAACATCGAGGTGCCCGGTCCCGTAAGCATGTGAAATTGCATGGCCAGATTGAACACCACAAACAGTGCGATGACCCTTTGGTGCACGGGGAACTGGGCGCCCAGCCAAACGTGCAGAACGGGCCCGGCAAAGAACGAAAACAGGGCCACAAAGGCCGAAGTACACAGGTTGGCGTACCGCGAACTGCTCAGGTAGAGGTTGCGCAGGTTGCGCATGCGCTCCGACTTGTTGGAAGCGGCGTCTACGTGGGATGCGGCCGGCAAGAGAGCGGCAAAAAACGCCATGGGCACAGTGGAGAACGACGTGGGCCACTTCTTGGCCACGTCAAGCAGCCCCGCGGCTGCGTCGCCAATGACCATGAGGCCGACAACCCGCTCCACGGAGGCGAGAAAAATCGACAACATGCTCTGGAACTGCACCAGGCCGCCGAAGTGCAGAACGTAACGAATGGACTCGCGCCGCACCAGCCGCAGCGAGATGCGCAGCCACTTGAGCTTTTTCCACGTCCACCAGATCGTCAGGCCGTCAGTGAAGAGAACGCGGATCAGGTACGCCTCGGCCAATCCCCGGATGCCGCGTCCGGCGCCGACCAGCCACAGAATGGCCGCGAACTCGGCAATGATTCCCATGATCAGGAACCATTGCGTGGCCGCGATCTGCTGCGTGCCGGCCAGGATGTCGCCAAAACCGTTAAGCGCAATCGCCGACAGAAAGATGCCCAGGACGATAAGCACGGCCACTTTGCCATCGGCAGCGTGCGACGCCGGCAGGTGCAGCCACGGCGAGTACCACTTCCATCCGAACACGAACCCGAAGAAGATGGCGCTGCAGAGCGGGATGGTGACAGCCAGCCCGGTGGAAAGCAGCGAATTGATCTTGTCGTATTCGCGGCGGGCGTGAAACTCCGCGGCGTATTTGATGTAGACATTGGAAAGGCCGAGCGTGGTAACGCCGACATACGAAACCAGAATGAAAATCGTGGTCCAGATTCCGTAGGCTTCCAGTCCCAGGTGGTAAAGCAGGAACGGCACCAGCACCACGCCGCGCACCATGTTGACCACGCGCGCCAGGATGGTGGCAAACACATTGCGGCTGAAATGGCGATTCACTTCATGCAGCATCGCAGGCATCGAGCTGGCAGCGGCCAGTTCGCGGCCTGCGTCTGGATCCACCGTCCAGTCCACTTCCTTGTCGGGCGTATCGGGAATCATTTGAAATTCGGTCATGGCGCTTGCGCCTCCCGTTGCGTCCGCGACCACTCCGCGCCCCCGCGCGATTGCCGAAGGACCAGGGGCGTAATGGCCAGTTTCCAAAGAATGTGCACCGGCGCTACGGCCAGTGCGGCAAAGTCGCGCCACGGGTGGTTGCCCAGGAATACCGCTTCCAGCACATAGGCGAGCACCAGTACCGCGCCCACGATGGCGAAGAAGTGCAGCCAGTGCACCGGCAAAAATGCCGCCAGAATCAGGGCCAGAACACATCGCGAAATCGGCACGCTCCAGGCCTCGGCCAGCATCTCGAGGGCGCGCCAGTTGCCGCGCGCAATTGCCACCAGCAATTTTCCAGTGTCTCGGGTAGCAACGTGAAAACGCCCGCCTTCCCAGCGCGCTTCCTGCGAAATCTGCGCGGAACGGTCCGGAGCCAGCGGAGTGTGAACATACGCCTCTTCCATCCACTCCACGCGCAGGCGCGCGAGTACCAGGCGAACGTGGTACTCCAGATCTTCACAGATGCTGTCCACCGTAAAGGGCACGCGCTCGAAGGTCGAGTCCGCGACCGCGAAGCCATTGCCAAAAACGCCTGCGGAAAATCCCAGGCTGGCGCGTCCCCGCGCCCGCAACACGTTAATTCCCCGGAACGCCAGCGCGCGCAGGCGCTCCAACGAGGTCGCCTTCCGCGAATAAGGTAATTCGAGCTCGTAGCGGCATTGCGTCGCCGCGGCGCCGCGCTCCAAAGCCCTCGTCGTGGCCGCGACAAGATTGCGGCTGGCCATGGAGTCGGCATCCACTACCAGAAATGCATTGGCGCCTTCGGACCGCGCAACCTCAAAGCCGCAGCGAAGCGCCATGCCTTTGCCGCGCATCACCACATTATTCAGTTCCACCACGCGCGCACCGGCTACCGCAGCCAGCATGGCAGTTCGGTCCGTGCAGTTGTGCGCTACCACGATCACGGGAACGCTCCACGCGGTCGCAACGGATTCTTCCGCAAAGAGCGATGGGTTGGACGAGCGGCCCGCGACCAGAAGCGACCGTACCGTCCGCACGATCATCGCTTCCTCATCGTGAGCCGGCACCACCACCGCGAGGCGAATCTCCCGCACCTTCGCCGGACCTGTTTTTCTTCCGAGGCGCATGTTGCCTGCAATGCACACAGCCAGATCAGCGAGCAGAGGCGCAGTCAGCACTGCCATCGCCGCCGCCAGCCCTTCGGTCAAATATGTGCTCGGCAAAATCAATGTCTCGCTCGTCTCCGTTCCCTGCATCGACCGGCTCCAATCGCCGATCCTTTCCGTTCATTTCTGCCCGGCAAAAAGCGCCGGCCAGCCCTGGAGCTTTAAACCAGCACGCGCCGGAAACCCATCTGCGGCGCCAACGGTTTCATCAGCGGCACGCGCTCCACCGCCGGATGCATAGCCTGCACCCAGCCGGCAAGAAGGAAGAACAGCATCACTACCTGTTCGCCCATATACACAGTGGCGAGTGTCGTCATCAGCCCGATCAGCACCGACAGGTGCGCAAAGGCCAGCATCCGGTCCTCGTTCGCGATTGGCTGGGAGATCATGCGCAGCAGTTTCGCCGCGCTTCCCGCGACGATGGCCAGGAACACCGCCAGCCCCGTGAATCCCTCCGTGACCGCAAGCATCAAGTACTCGTTGTCGATCGACATCTGGCCGTCGACCGCTGGAACTGTCGTGATGCCCCAGCCAAAGGCCATGCGCTGCATCACCATCGGCGTGTAATTGGTGAGCAACTGACGGCGATAGATCGCGTTTTCCTGCTCTACCGACGAAGCCTGGCGGATCGCCGTCGCCGTGTATTGATTCGCGTAGTACAAGGCGCCGGCCGCAAACACAACGCAGAAGCTCGCAAACACGATCACTGCTTTGCCCACCGGCAGATAACATGTCAGCAGTGCAAAAATCAGCGCCAGCCCCACGCCGATCCATGGGCCGCGCGACTGGGTCATGAGCAAACCGGTCACAATCGCGGCCAGTGAAAGGCCGCGTCCCGTAAACGGCAGGCCGTGGATGAGACGGCGCGATCCCCACCTGGGATCGGCGCTGCGCAGCCACAGGCAATACACCAGCCCCATGAGAAACACCATGCCGGCCAGAATGGCGTGGCCGTAGGGGCCTGCAATGCGCCCGAATCCCCAACGCATCTGCGGCTCCCACACCTCGTTTTGAACCGCGCCCAGAAACGGCCTGGCCAGTTTCTGCCATAGGCTGTGCCCGGTCAGAAAATCGTAGAGGCTCAATGCCGCCACCACGGCCAGCAGCGCGACCATGCGCCCGACCAGCTTTTTGCGCATCGCGTCGTGCTCCTGCTCGATGAGCAGTTTGCCCGCCATGTAAGGAAGCACCATCGTCAAAATGCCCGCAATGAAAATCAATCCGCCGTCCGCGATGTTGGTGCTGAGCCGCTGCGAGACCGCGAAATTCGGCGAGAACAGTTTTGTCCAGTCTCCGTTTGCAAGTTCCGTGCTTAAGGCCTCTGAAAGTCCAGCGCACACGGCAAACAGCAACACCCACAGATCCATCCACGCCCAGCGCCAGCGCCGCATGTCCTTGAGCACCAGGGCAATGCCCAGGGGCAGAATCGCGGCATCGGCAAAAGTGATGGGGGGTAGATGAGGAAGGCGGAGAATGTAGTACTGCGGCAGCAGAAGCAGCGCGGGCAAATAAACCCAAAGCAGCGCCTTCCGTTCCGAGCCCATGGCCAGGACCGCCCAGCAAACCAGTGCCGGTATCAGAATGATCGCCGCCATGTCGTTTCAGCCTTTTGCCCTCAGGGCATTTCCGTTCGTCCTCTGGGGCTCTCAGTATTTCTGCCCTCCGCAACCAATTGCTGATCTACGCAGCAACGAAAGTTTCTGTCTTTATCCGCGAGTGCGCGTCTCCGCTGGAATCACGCCTTGCTCGCTCCGCAGCCCCATGTGTCCGTGCGATGCAGCTTTCGCGTCCAGCGGGCGGCTGCGCAAAGTTGCCGGCTGCCACTCGTCGAAGAGCCGCTGCAGACTCCATGCGTGGAGCGCAAAGCGCGTTTTCAAATTCAGTCCTGCCAGAGAAAGCGAAAGCCCGGCCTCCAGCAACTGGCGTCGCGCGCCCAGCAGAACTCCAAGTCCCGCCACCGTCACCTGCTTGACCGAGTGCAGATCGACCACCATCATCAGACCATTGACGATGCTGGCTGTGGTTGCATCCTGCACTGCTGCTGCCATTTCGGCGCCCAGCCGGCCGTGAATGTTCACATGCAGCACTTGCGGTGTGGTGGCCGTAGTCAATCTGGATCGGTCCAGATACGGCCGCTGGCACCAGGCAGCCAATAAAGCCATCGGCAAGCGCCGCGCCAGGCCGGCGAAATCGCGCAGGTAGCGCGGAGCCAGCCGCACCGGTTCCTGCAGCAGGCGCATCGCCCACTCCAGGCCGCAATTCTGAACCCAGCGCGGTGCGCGCAGCATATCGCCCACCAGGATGTCGAAGCTGCCGCCCACGCCCATCGCAAGGGGAACGCCCAGCCGCTTGCGGTGCATCCAGATCCATTTTTCCTGTTTCGGATTGCCGAATGCGACCAGAAGAATGTCGGGGCTGACAGCGTGAATCTGCCTGAGGATCTCCGTGTGATCCATGTGCATCAGGTTCTCTTTGGCGGGAGCAAAAGTGCCCACAATCTGCACGCCGGGATAATTGCGCTCGAGCAGTCGGCTTGCGCGCTCGGCGACGCCGGGCTTGGCGCCCAGCAGAAATATCTTGTATCCCTTGCGGGCTGAAAGTTCGGCAAGCCTCGGCACCAGGTCGACCCCGGTCACGCGCTCTGCCAGTGGGCATCCCAGAAGTCCAGAAATCCACACCAAAGGCATTCCATCAGGGAAAACCAGGCTCGATCCGGCAACGATGCGATGCAAATGAGGATCCGCCAAGGCATTCAGCCAGGTGTCCACATTCATCGCGCATACCTGGTGGGTGCCACCCGACAAAATCATGCTTTCCAGTGCGTCAACAGTCTTGCTCGCGCTCATGCTATTGATCGGCAATCCCATGACTGCAACCGGATGCTGCAGGCCGTCTCTCATACCAAGGTCCGTTCCCCGCCTATGCACGCGCTTAGCCTAAGCAGTGGATGCGATTGCTGTTGCTTTCACGGCTGAATTCTTCTCTTGCGCGCCCGAATCCTGTCCGCAACTGAAATAAAAAAGGCTCCGGAGGTCCACAAATCCCTCGTAGCATTGCCACGGTGGCGCTGTGGCCTCCAGAGTTCACCGAAAGGGAGCCAATTTTCTTGACTCCGTCAAAATCAGTGCCTGACATGATGAATGCGGGCGTTCTGATGGTTTGAAATTATCCTTTGGAACCAACAAGAACAATGCCGCGAAGGTGGGCACGGACGCGCGAAGATATGCGTCCTTAGGCACGTACGAAATCAGCGAACGAGTAACCGCCTTCTGATTACTTTCTGGGTAGATGTGTGGCTGAAAGGCCGCTTTGCTGTTCCCTGAGGCTTTCTAGGACGCGGTTGTCGCGCCGCGCGGTTCTATTCCGTCCATTCCAGAACCGCCATCGAGCAGGGAGGAAGAGTAATCTCACTTCCCGCGAAGTGCTCCTCTTCGATTCGGACCTTGACCCCGATCTTGACCGTATCCTCATTCGTATCGCCCGGCGAGGCGCTCACCAGCTGCGAAAGCGTCGCGTTAGCGTCGCGCGAAAGGCCGGTAGCCTCCACGCGAATGCGTATCGCATGATGAAGACCGTAGTTGAAAACGATGAGGCTGTGCCGCTTTCCGTCCTGGAAGGCGTAGGCATCGATCTCATGCACATTGCGTAGGCTCACCCCGTCGTTGCCTGGTGGCTGGTCGTGCGTGGGATCTTCGCCCGCGGCCTCCACCTTCACCAGATCCCCGCGGATGGCACGATTGGCCAGACTCTCGGCAAGAAACTGCGGCCTCTTGCGGCCCTCGGCGCCCATCTCCACCACGCTGCCCCACAACCGTACCGGCGTGCCGTCGGAACGTCCGAACTCATACTGCGGCAAACTGAAAAGCATTTCGTCGCGGACCCCATGGTCGCGCATCATGCGCAGCATGTGCCCGGCCACAGCCAGGCCTGCCGCGGCCGACGGAGTAAATCGATCGAGAATGGCTTCCGGCGCAGTTCCTCCCGTGGTGTGCAGGTTCACCTCGTAAACGGCCAGTTGACGTCCACCTGCCGACTCGGCCGCCTGGGCCACGAACCCCTCGCGCGACATCTGCTCGGGTTGCGCCAGCAGAGCGCCATACAGCTCGTCGTCATTCGCCCATTCGGTCACGCTGCGCATCAGATACGGAGCGATCGCCAGTGAATTGGCTAGAGGCGCCGCGGCCAGCAGCGCCGCATTGCGTCCCGGATCGTAAGCATGAGTTCCCACCACAAGGTCAAACCGGCCGGTCGCGGGCCCAGCCGTTGCGCGGAATGCTGCAAACACCGCATTTGCCCTGCGTCCGAAGGCTGCGGGATCCTCGATTGCTTCCCCGCGAAAATCCGAGTTCCAGGTTTCATTTCCCAGTTCAAGATGGATGGTGCGAAAGGCCTGCGTCCACGGCTCGCTTCGTCCGCCGGCCGCGCGCAAGGCTCCGCCCGGCGTCGTCGGCGATCCCGCAAGGTATTCCGCCAGCTTCCGCGTCTCGTCCAGGCTCATCGCGGTCGGCGCAACGATCCACGGCTCCGCGCCAGTCGCCAGGCACAACTCCAGAAATTCCGGAATCCCCACCGCAACATCGTCCGACGGCTTGAACCACGCACGGTAGCCCGACCGCTCGCGCGCTGTCGGGCTGCTGAGAAGATTTTCGACCGTGCTGCCCAGTCCGGCGTCGCTCTCCATCAGCCGCAATACGCCAGGATGCAGTTCCTTCAGCGTCTCCACCACTTCATCGCGAAACGCTGTATGATTCGTGGCGTCGCCGCCGACTTGCTCCAGCGATACATCGCTCAGCAACACCGAGCCGCCGGAAACATTGAAGCCGGTTTCGACCGCAGCTGCGGGCAATGCCGTTTCGTTGGCTGTAAACTCTTCGCTGTATTGCGCCCACGCCGACGTCAAATGCACATCTGTGTCGACATACCGGCGTAACCCCGCCGCCAGCCGTCCCACATGCACGTGCATCGTGCCTGTTCCACTTGGGGCCTTAGCGCGAAAACTTAACCGGTACCGGCCGCGCAGATGCACAAATGTCATCCCAGCCATGGAGTCAAAATATGCGTTGAGATCCGCCGACCGGCCCGCGCCCTCCGCGTCGATTTTCAATGCCTGGTGTACCGGCACGCCCGGCGGAAGGTCATTACGCTCGAGTTCGAGCCGCGCGCCGCCGTGCATCGTGGACCACCACCCCGCCGCCGGATCGTCAGGAGCGCCTTTCTCAATTGCAATCCAATCACCCGCCCCGATCGTTCCACTGCTGGGATTGAGTGTCAGCGCGTAGCCGCCTGCACCTGAGGCCCCCGCCGTCACTGTCCCACGCTGGCCAGCCGCCGTACCTTCCAGCACTTCGTAACTCGCGCCGTTCCAGAATTCCGCCGGGAAATTGATGCCGGGCCGCGCGTCCACGCAGCGGCCCACCCCCCCGGTTTCGCAATGCAGAACGCTGCGATACGTCATTCCCGCAAACTCGGGATTGCGCGAGAGCAGATTCTTCAGCATCTGTCCAGAGTCGTAAAAGTTCTGTTCGCCGAGATTCACGCCCAGCCGCGTCACCCGCGCGAGAATGACGTCGTTGGTGACCCGCAATTGCGTGACCGCCGTTGCGGCGTTGCTCGTCGTCTGCGCGCGCATTGGTGACGCCGCAGAAATAACGAGCAATGCCAGCAGGATGTTCGCGCGGAATGAGCGCATCCTACCTGGCATCTCAGAAAACATTTTCCGCGCGCTCGACGAATGAAATTGCACTGGTCCTCACCCGTCCTCAGCATATTCTTCTTCACGCAAAGAGAGTGTTTTCCGCACGCGGCGCTCCGCTGCCACAAGAGTGCAGGTGACGGGCGCCTTCTCGCTCCCTTGCTCCGGCAGCCCCTCTATACTTGAGGCACCGTGAACGAGCCTACTGGATTTCGCGCACCTCAACCGGCTAGCGCAGGGAGTCTCGTGCGCCCGGGCTACGATTGCGCAGCCTCGGTCATTGTTGTCTCGTTCAATACGCGCGATCTGCTGCGCGAGTGTCTGGCTTCGCTGCGCGTGGAATGCGCGCGGCTCCCTGAAGGCCTGTCGGCCGAGATTCTTGTCGTCGACAACGCCTCGCGCGACGGCTCAGCCGATATGGTTGCCGCGGAATTTTCCGGCAACGGTACTCCCGTACGCCTCATCTGCAGCGACGTGAATCTTGGCTTCGGCGTGGCCAACAACCGCGCCATCGAAGTAGCTCAAGGGCGCTACCTCGTCCTGCTCAACTCCGACGCTTTTTTTCATTCCGGTGCGCTCGCAAGAGCAATCGAACACATGGAAGTCGACCCCTCCGCGGGTGTCGGTGGTGCGCGGCTCGTGGGACGCGATGGCGTATGGCAGCCGTCGGGGCGCATGTTTCCCACGATCCTCCGTGACGCCTTTGTCTACACCGGTCTCGCTTCGCGATTTCCCTGTTCCCGCATCATCAGCGCCGCAGAACGTACCTGGGCCGATCCCGCCACACCAGCCGAAGTCGACTGGGTCACGGGCGCATTCATGATCGTGCGCCGCGCGGCTCTGGACAAAGCCGGCCTCTTCGATCCCGCGTTCTTCCTTTATTGCGAGGAGGTGGATCTCTGCCGCCGCATCAAGGACGCCGGCTTTCGCGTTCTTTATTGGCCCGATATCGTGGTCACTCACCTGCACGGCGAGTCCTCACGCCAGGTCGGCACGCAGGTTTTCTCTGAGAATGAATCGCAGGTCGTGCTCTGGCGCATGCGATCCATGCTGCTCTATTACCGCAAGCACCACGGCGCGAAGGTATGGCTCGCGCGTTGGCTTGAAGAAACTCTTTACTCGCTGCGTTTCTTGCGCAACCGCTTCAGCCCATCGCCGCGCCGCCGCGAGCGCGCGCGTGAGGCCGTCATGCTTCTTCGTCTGCTGCGCCGTGCATGGAAAGAGACCAAAGGCGGCCGGATCAGTCCACCCGCTCCGTGGTAGACCTGAAAACCGCCGATGTCACACCAAGAACGCGAGTTGCTGGGAAATCCCTCTACTTATATTCAATGAGCGTCGCTGCATCTCCGCGCCGCATCCGCCGCCAATAGTACTCGAGCAATCCCTGCAATGCAGGAAAGCGCGAGATCACTGTGAAGAGGCCGTAGATCCACGACTCCCGCATCGTCCATTTCCGTTTTCTGCACGCGCGAACGATATGGATCAGTTGCGCACCGTAGGCGCACAGCAAGACCGCCAGCGAAAGACCGCGCGTGAAGGGCGCCAGCACAAGCGCAAGAACGGGCAAAGCCAGGCCCCAGACGAGAATGCGCCGGCAGTCGCGCACATAGCAGCGTTCCTCGTTGCCGCCGTGCAAAGCCCGAACCTCGCCATAGGCGTGACCTGCCCGCCGGTTTCTTTGCCACCACTGGCTGAAACTCTTCATGGCAGCATCGTGCCGGGCCATGGGAGCATCGAGCATTAGGATTTTCCAGCCGTGCCCACGCACGCGCACGTTGAATTCGGGGTCTTCGCCCGCGATCAGATCGGAACGAAAACCGCCAACCTCGCGAAAGACGCACGTGCGCGTCATGAAACGGCCACCGGAGACAAGAATCTCTCCGGGCGACTCCCGCCACTCCAGGTCGCAGAGCAGGTTGTAGACGCTCGCGCCTGGATGGATCTCCCGGACATGCCCGCAGACCAAACCCACGTCGCTTCGCGCCGCAAATGCCGCCACGGCCACCCGCAGCCAGCCTTCCTCCATCTCACAGTCGCCGTCCAGGAATTGCACAAATTGCGCGTCGGGAGCCAATTCCAACGCGCAGGCAAAACCCTCATTCCGCGCCCGTGCCGCGCTGAAGGGCCGCGACGCGTCGAGTTCGACGACGACGCAGCCGACGGAACGCGCATACTCCGCGCTGCCGTCTACCGAACCGGAATCCACGTACACCACGATCGGCGCATCGGGGAGCGCGGCGCGCAGGCACAGCTTCAGGCGCTCGCCCTCATTGCGCCCGATTGCCACAATTGCCACGTCGCTGGGGCCGGGATTCATTGACCCTCATTCTAGGTGGCCTTGAACAAAACCGATATGCCGCAAAGGATACATACCGAAGCAAGCGCATGAACGAAATTCTGCCGGCATTCAAGCCTCAGGCGTCGTTCATTTCTCTGCCCTTGGCCTCGCGTCCCAAAGTGGTCAGTCCAGCCAGCGTCACCGCCACCACTGCGACTGTAACGGCCAGCACCGCCGGATAATTTCCCCAGCGTTCGGCTGCGAGCGCTTGGCCTTTTCCGTTCCAGGAGGTGATGAGCGCGCCCAGTTGGTAGGCCAGTCCCGGCGCCGTTGCCCGCACGGGTGCGGGCGACAACTCGGTGAGGTACGCAGGAACGACGCCCCACGCGCCCTGCACCATGAATTGCATCAGCACCGCGCCGATGCCGAGGGTCACGGCCGTATGTCCGTAGGCGTAAAGAGGAATCACCGGAAGCGCCAGCAACGCCGCCGTGATGATGGCGCGCTTGCGGCCCCATGTCTCCGACAGCGCACCGAATACGATTCCGCCGGCAATCGAACCCACGCCGTACAGCACGCCAATCAGGCCGATCGTCTCCGGCGAGAGCCTGATCGCGACGGCCAGGAATGTTGGATACACATCCTGCGTGCCGTGCGAAAAACTCATGAAGGCCGTCATCAGAACCACCAGAAACAAAAACGTAGGCAGGAAATGCATCAGCTGCAGTGACCACACTGGCCCGGCGTGAACGACAGCCTGCGACTTGCGTTTTTGGGCTGCCGCCAGCCACACCGGCGACTCCTGAACCCGCGCCTGCACATAAAATGCCAGCAGCGCGGGCGATGCGCCCAGGATGAACAACCCCCGCCAGCCGATCGCAGGCAGCACCAACACATGCCCGAAGAGATGCCAGTGAACGCCGGCGAAAAATAGCCCGAACGCTGCGGAGGCCAGGATCGAACCTAACGCGTAGCCCTCCTGCAAAATTCCGGAGAATGTGCCGCGTCCCTCTTTGGGCAAAGTCTCGAACACCAGGGCCGCACCCACGCCCCACTCGCCGCCCATGGCGATCCCGAAGAGTGCGCGCAGGACGAGTAGCGCGTTCAGCGAAGGCGCAAAGGCACATGCCAATTCAATTACTGAGAAGCTGAGGATGTTGAACATCAGTACCGGCCGGCGTCCGTAGCGGTCCGCAAGCACGCCAAAAAGCAGAGCGCCCACGGGTCGAAAGGCTTGCGTGAGAAACACCGCTCCCAAAACCGCCGAGGGCTGAGTCCGGAATTCACCGGCAATCGCCTTGACGCAAAAAACCAGTAGAAAAAAGTCGAGGCTGTCGAGCGTCCAGCCTAGAAATGCGGCCAGAAAAGCATGTCGCTGCGGGCGGGTCAGCTTTTCAAAGTGGTTGAGAACAAACATTGGCGCGAGGATAGCAGAACCGCGCACCGCTCACCACCGCGCCCCAATGCGGACACAAATAATGCAAAATAATTGTTGCAACGAGCATCTTGTCTCGTGCATCTTATGAAGAGCATGACTGCAAGGCCTTTGCCTTGCGTGGACACGAATTTCAAGGTCCGGCGCGTTTCTTCTCACGGACCCTGCACTGAAGAAAAGGAGCTTTCCCGAATGAAACGGCTGGCAATTCTTACTGGTATTCTCGCCCTCGCGGCGCCCCTCGCCCTGGCGCAAACTTCCACCTGGGTCTCCGACCCCAATCACAGCGAAGTCGACTTCGGCATCACGCATATGAGCGTGTCCAGGGTTCATGGCCGCTTTGGAAATGTGAAGGCAACCATCGTCTACAACGAAGCTGACGTCACCAAATCCACGGTCACGGCCACCATCGGCGTCGATACCGTCGACACTGGCGTAGACGCGCGCAATACGCACCTCAAAAGCCCTGACTTTTTCGACATCGCCAACCTGCCCACGGCAACATTCACCAGCACCAGCGTGATGAAGAACGGAAATCACCTGACCGTGAACGGAAGCCTGACATTACACGGCGTCACCAAACCGGTGGTGCTCGATGTGGTTGGCCCCAACGGCTCGATGACCGATCCCAAGGGCAAGGTGCATACGGGCTTTTCCGCCACTGCCGTTATCGACCGCACGGCGTTCGGCATCGGCCCCAAGTTTCCTGCTGCCATGCTGGGCAACGAGGTCACGCTCGAAATCGAGCTTGAAGTGGTCAAGCAGTAAGCTGCCTCCGGCCCCGCGCCGGATCGGCGATCTTTGGAGCGCGCGACCATGGCAAACCTGAAGCTTGAAATTCAGCA
>Ga0181529_10004208_pt1 | contig 15734 bp, 13 predicted proteins | sample PEATcosm2014_Bin_36_FD_119763 | JGI IMG/M metagenome (GOLD analysis project Ga0181529, IMG submission 119763) | Peatland microbial communities from MTU Mesocosm Facility, Houghton, MI, USA - PEATcosm2014_Bin10_30_metaG | ecosystem: Environmental > Terrestrial > Soil > Wetlands > Peat | place...
CAACGTAACTCGCTCATCAAATGCCGCGCTTCCGCGTTTAAACATGATAAGATTCCTGCGACGCTCCGGATTTCTTCATCCTGGGTCGGAAACTCCAGAGCAATGACACACAGCGTGGTTTTCTCCTGCGAAGACTCCACAATCAAGCCTGCCGCTGTGTTGATTTCATGATTTCTGCAACCTTCGGTTGAATCCAGGGAGGAGAAGAAGTTATATGGCTTACATCGCATCAAACCCGGCAAAATCCAAGGGCATGGTCGTTGGAGATGGTCAGTGCGTGGTTTTCGTTCAGGCTGCAAGCGGTGCGCCGCTGACCAAGCACTGGAAGAAGGGACTTGCGGTCAAAGGCCTGTCTCTGGCAGCGGGTACAGCCATTGCGACCTTTGATCCAGATGGCACCTACGGCAATCACACCGACGGGCGCTCACATGCTGCCATTTACGTCGGGCAGAATAGAACTGGCATACAAGTGTGGGACCAGTGGGTGGGGCAGCCCGTGCATGAGCGGACGATTCTTTTCGATGACACCAGGAAGGCCGTCAACAACGGGAATAAGTTCAATGTCATTAACTAAGTACATTGTTCAAACTCTGCTACTGGCCGCGGTAAGTCTCTCGCCTCGCGAAGGACTTGTTCAGGAGCCCAACGCTTCGAGAGAAGTTAGTTGTCCTGCGGTTCTTGAGTCGATAGACACAGCCGGATCCGTCAAAGACTGGTCGGCGGAAAATGCGCGGATGCGCAGACCTGTCCTGCGTATATCCGTACTTCAGAAGTCAGCTGTGGGTGAGGAATATGATCTTGCTCCAGATAGCACTTCGAACCATGGCAACGTCTACCAACAAATATGGTCGGTCCCACACAACACAGAACTCAAGACCTACCTGCGCTGTCGCTACAAGAACACCGATACAACGCTGCTTACAGAACTAGGCGTTTCGATTCGGCAGTGCGAGTTCAAGTTCACAGCCGATGCGCATGGTACGGTTCTTGATCCCAAACAGATTCGTTGCTTCTAGTGCTGGCGGGGTCTCAAAGTTTCTGTGCCTGTGCGATGTGGGCCGCCCGCCAGGAAGGGTTATTCCAAGCCTCTAAGCATCATGGCTGCAAGAGGTTTAGGCTCTTCACCGTCTAAAACCGGATTGTTGCTCAAAATCGAGACTTGGAGCACCCGAACATTCTTGGTGAACTAGCTATCCCAGACTTGGGCCGCCAGTCTAGTTACAACCCCCGCCGCATCTTGGCCGCGCGCACGGTATTGGCCATGAGCATGGCCACAGTGAGCAGGCCCACGCCTCCGGGTACCGGCGTATACGCGCTCGAAATCTCAAACGCCGCTGGATGGATGTCGCCCACCAGCACGGAGCCTCGCTTGGCGAAGGCGGCTTCGCGCTTCGGGTTGCCTTTGAAGAAGCGGTCGAACTCCTCCCGCGTTTCAATACGATTGATGCCCACGTCCACCAGCACCGCCCCGGGCTTGACCATATCCGGCGTGATGAAGCCGGGGCGGCCGATGGCGGCCACCAGAATGTCGGCCTGACGGATGATCGCGCCCAGGTTTTGGGTTTTGGAGTGGCAGATGGTGACGGTGGCGTGCTCGTGCAGCAGCAGCATGGCAGCCGGTTTGCCCACAATGTCGCTGCGCCCCACCACCACGGCATGTTTGCCGGCAATGGGGATGTTGCACCGCTTCAGCATCTCAATCACGCCGGCGGGGGTGCAGGGAGCCAGCGCGGGGCGTCCAGCCTGCAAGCGGCCGGAGTTCACCGGGTGGAAGCCGTCCGCGTCCTTCTCCGGCGCGATGGCGTCGAGCAGCCGCTTGGTGTCAACGTGCTTGGGCAGCGGTAGCTGCACCAGAATGCCGTCAATGTCCTCGCGGGCGTTCAGCTCCGCAATCAGTTGCAGCATCTCTTCGGTGGTCACGGTGGCGGGCGGGGTAAGCACCTCACCGTGGATGCCGATCTCCTCGCAGGCCTGCGCCTTGTTGCGCACGTAGATCTCCGAGGCGGCCACGTTGCCCACCAGAATCACGGCCAGTCCGGGCTTGATGCCCTGGGCGGCCAGCGCTTCCACTTCCTGCTTTACATCCTGCTTGATGGCGGCGGCAATCGCCGTTCCGTCGAGAATCTCTGGCATCTTTTGCTCCCCTCTTTATCGTACCGTTTCGCGCGCCAACGGTGCGGGTGCCCTTTGCCCAGGAGCAAAAAGGAACCGCTCAAGGCCGCGCCCCGCCTCCAGCAACGCCAAAAAATCCCATCACATGGGACTGTGATTAGAAACACATACAGTGGTTAATTCCAACGAGCAATCTTGCGAGACATCGTACGTGTCGCAGATCACACGGTCTGCGCTTCTCCTAATGCTGTCTCACAACGAGGGCAAGCCGCATGAACTTGTTCAAGGATGCAGGGCATCTCTTTCGCTTTGCCGGGCTCTTCGTACTGGTCTTTTTGATCTTTCTCGGAGTGCGTGGATTTGTGGTCCCCAAGACCTTTGGCCAATACGGCCACTACCGGGGCGCGGCCCTTGGGGACGTGGCTGCCCATCCCATGAAGTACGCCGGTCATGAGACCTGCGAAGCCTGCCACACCGACCAGGCCGACGCCAAAAAGGCCGGTAAGCACGCCCACGTAAATTGCGAGACCTGCCACGGCGCACTCGCCAGCCACGCCGCCGATCCGGCCACGGTGGTGCCAGTCAAGCCCGATACCGCCATCCTCTGTGCCCGCTGCCACACGGCCAGCGCGGCCAAGCCCAAGGGCTTCCCGCAGGTCAATCCCGAGGAACACTCCGGCGGCGTTCCCTGCCAAACCTGCCACAATCCTCACAGCCCCGCCATGGATGCCGCCGCCGGAGGTGCCAAATGACGATCTCTCGACGTCAGATACTGATTCTTTTGCCGGCCACCGCCGTGGCCTGGAAGGCCGTGCTGGCCGGTACGCCGGAGGCCGCCTCCAACTACAAGACCTCCGAACACTGGTGGGGCATGTTGATTGACATCCCCAAGTGCATTGGCTGCGGCAACTGCGTGCGCGCCTGCCAAACCGAGAACGATGTGCCCGATGGCCTCTTCCGCACCTGGGTGGAGCGTTATCACGTGACCGACGAAGACATGATCAGCCCCGAGGTGATCTCACCCGACGGCGGCAAGATGGGCTTCCCGATAGCGAAGGAAGATGCGGGCAAGTACTTCTTCGTGCCCAAACTCTGCAACCACTGTGCCGACTCGCCCTGTACGCAGGTCTGTCCTGTAGGAGCCACCTTTGTTTCGCCCGACGGCGTGGTCATGGTGGATCAGAGTTACTGCCTGGGATGCGCTTATTGCGTGCAGGCCTGCCCTTACGGCTGCCGCTATCTGCATCCCGAAAAGCATGTGGCCGACAAGTGCACCCTCTGCTATCACCGCATCACCAAGGGTTTGACCACGGCCTGCGTGGAGAACTGCCCCACCGGCGCGCGCCAGCTGGTGGACCTGAAGAACCCCGCCGATCCCATCCACGCGTTTCTGAAGACGCACAACGTGCAGGTGCTCAAGCCGCAGATGGCCACCGGACCCAAGGTCTACTACAACGGCCTGGACGGATCGGTGCGGTAGGAGAACAGCTTCTAGCTGCTAGCTCTTAGCTTCTAGCTTGGACGTGTGCTACAGATCGCCGTCCGAGCAGGAGTTACAAGCAAGACAAGCTAGGAGCTAAGAGCTAGAAGCTAGGAGCTACGGTTATGACTGGCGTTGAAGGATTCATGTATCCCAACGAGATCGGCCTGCAGTGGAGCATCTTGATTGTGCTCTACCCGTTCATTACAGGCCTGGTGGCCGGCGCCTTCATTCTGGCGTCGCTGGAGCGCGTCTTTCGCGTGGAAGCAGTGAAACCCACTTACCGTCTGGCGCTGCTTACGGCGCTGGCGTTTCTGCTGGTTGCGCCCTTGCCCCTGCAGTTGCATCTGGGCCATCCGGAGCGCTCGCCCGAGATGTACTTCACGCCCCACAGCACCTCGGCCATGGCCATGTTTGGCTATGTCTATCTGTGGTATCTGATGGCGGTGCTGGTCTTTGAAATCTGGCTCGACTACCGGCGCGACATCGTGCTGATGTACCAGAAGGCGCACGGGCCGCTGCGCCTCATCTACGGTCTGATGACCCTCGGCTCCACCAACATCAGTGACCGCGCGCTGGCCATTGACGACAAGGTGGGTTGGATCGTCACCCTCATCGGCATCCCCTCGGCCTTCATGCTGCACGGCTATGTGGGCTTCATCTTTGGCTCCATCAAGGCCAATCCCTGGTGGTCCTCGCCGCTCATGCCGGTGGTCTTCATCTTCTCCGCCATGGTCTCGGGCATTGCCGGCGTCATGCTGCTCTATATGGCATTGACCAAACTGCGCAAACAGCCCATCGACATCCGCTGCGTCGACTCCATTGCCATGTATCTCTTCTACATCTTCATCATCGATTTCTCGCTGGAGATGCTTGACCTGGTGCATCGCATCTACGAGGCCGACGAGTCCTTCCGCAGCCTGAATTTCATGGTGCACTCGCAGCTCTATGTCTCGCACATCGTGATCCAGATCTTGCTGGGTACGCTAACGCCGCTGGTGCTCCTCTTCCTGACCCAGGTCATCCACTTCCCGGAGATCGTGCGCAAGCGGATGTACGCCACCGCTGGCTCCTTGGCGCTGATCGGCATCTTTGCCATGCGCTGGAACGTTGTCATCGGTGGGCAGCTCTTCTCCAAGAGCTTCCTCGGCTACACCACCTACAAGATGGCTTTGGTCACACGGGAGGGTTTGCTGATGGCCATTGCGCTCACCCTCTTGCCCTTCCTGTTTTTGTGGATACTGATCAAGCTCCTGCCTCCCTGGAGCTGCAGCCACGATCACGCCACCGCTCCGGGAGATTAACCTAACTCTCTTTCTGATCCGGGCCCTTTTGATTTACAACGCACTCCGGGTGCTCCTGGTTTCGTTTTTGAGCAGGGCACCGGCCAAACCGGTGGGGTTTCCAAGGAACATCAAGGATGTTTCTTGGGAGCAGCCGACTCGACCCAACGAGTTACGGCTGAAATGAACTGCCGCCAACTTGCCAACCCGCGATTTCCGCGAAGCGGAAGCTAACCTGCTGATTTTGTTGATAGACCTCTTCAATCAACTCTTTTGTTCATTGGGAGACCAAGGACGCCGAGATGCCAAGGTTCAAATCCAAGCTGTCAAATACCCAGGGTGGGAAGGTACAAAGCAAACCATCCCAACCGGGTCAATAGAACATAACTCTCTTAATCACGATTGGAGCGATCCGCGTGGACGATCTCTCCCTGAAACTCGATTCTGTGGTCAAGCAGCTGGAAGCGCTTGAAGCGCGGGTCCAACTGCTTGAGCACCCTACGGCAGCCGCTGCTCCGGCTGCCACCACCTTCTCCACCGCAAGCGCTGAGGAACTCCCCTCGCTGACCGACGCGGTGGGCGTCTTCACCGTGCTGGGCCGCGCCTTGCTGGGCATTGCGGGTGCGTATCTGCTGCGTGCCGTGGCGGAGTCCAGCCCGATGGCCATGGCCGTTGCCGCGCCGCTCTCCATCGCCTACGCCTTTGCCTGGCTCATCTTCGCGGCCCGATCCCACGCCGCCACCTGGCTGGCGCCTACTATCTATGCGGCTACTTCCGCGACGATCCTCGCTCCCCTGCTCTGGGAACTTACCTTGCGCTTCCATCTGCTGCCAGCGTCGGCCACGGCGGGCATTCTGGCGGTCTATGCGGCTGCGGCACTCTGGCCCGCGGGCCAGCGCCACAGCTTGTCTACGGCCTGGGTGGCGGGCGGCGCTACCACTGCTCTGTCGCTGGCTCTGCTGGCCGCTGCCCACGCCGTGCTGCCCTTCACCTGCACGCTCCTGGCTTACGTTCTGCTGGTGGAGATTGCGGGGCTCCAGGGCTCCAAGGCTGGCGTAAGGATGCTGGTGGCCGCTGCTGCCGATCTGGCCTGCTGGATTGCTCTCTACGTCTATGCCAGCCCCCCCGCCACGCGGCCGGATTACCCCCAGCTTGCCCCGGCCCTGCTCATCGCTCTGCCTGCCGCGCTCTTCACGCTGTTTGCCGCAGTGGTCGCGGTGCAGGCCTTCCTTCGCCAACAGCCAGTTTCCGCATTCCTTGCGGTGCAAACTCCGGTGACGTTGTTGCTGGCCTCTATGGCGCTGCTCACCTTTGGTTCGTCTGCCGCAGTGAGTGCCTTCGGAGTTCTTGCTATCGTGCTCAGTGTCGCGGGCTACGTGGCCGCGCTTACCCGCTTCGCCTCCGACCTGCAGCAGAAGAATCGGCGCATCTTTGCCGCGTGGAGCACCCTGCTCCTGCAAGCAGGCGTGCAACTGGCGCTCTCGCCGCAGCCGGCTGCCCTGCTGCTGGCGCTGGCAGCCACCCTTGCCGCGGCCGCCAGCGTACCGCTGGGCAAACCCGCGCTGGCACTCAGCGCAGCGGTTTGGCTTATGACTGCGGCCTTTGTTGGCGACCTCTTTCCCTTCCTCTGGGCCACTCTGACAGGTTCCCCGCTTCCGGCATGCGGCTGGACGCGGTGGACGCTTTGCCTCTTCCTGCTGGCCTGCCCGGCGCTCCTCCGCACTCCGCCGAGCGCCGGAAAGCTGGCGGCCAGCGTGCGCCTGCTCTGTGCTGCGCTGGGCGCGCTCTCTGCCGTGGCCCTGCTGGTGCAGACATCCGCTCTGCTGCTGGCCGCGCCTTCCGCACCGCAGTTGGCGCTGGTGCGAACCTTGGCGCTGTGCGCCACCTCGGTTGCCTTGGCCTATGCCGGAGCGCGCAGCCGCCGCCTGGAGCTGACCGGCTCCGCCTACGGATTGCTCTTGCTGGCCGCGGTCAAGCTGGTGGCTGAAGATCTGCGCCAGGGCCAGTTGCTTCCCATCGCCGCCTCCATCGTTGTCTTCGCGCTGGCCCTGATTGCAACCCCGCGGCTGGCCCGGCTCCGCACGCAAGCCTGACGGCGCTGATCCTGCCTAATAAAAACAGCTCCCGAAGCACCGGCTCCGGGAGCTGTTCTTCACACCAAAACTAGCGGTACCACGGGTACGGGTCCGGACGCGGATGGGGATGCGGCTTGACCACGACTGCGGCATCCTTCATCCGCAAGCGGCTGATGTGTACGTCGTAGCTGGCCTGGGGCAGCAGCGACTGTAGCACAAACGACTCCGTACGCCCGCTGCGCAGCTCCAGATACCGATACACACCCACCACGCCCTCGCTCGATTCGGTGCCGCTGGTGGGCGCATCCAGAAAGTGCTGCGCATCGGCCACGCTTGGCTTGCCGCCGCCCTCGCCGGCCGTCAAACTCTCCGCCGCATAGGAACGCACCAGCTTGGTCCAGTAGCGGGAGAGCAGATCGGTTGAAACAAACAGGTCGGCCCACACAATCTCTCCGCGGATGGCCACCACCACGCCCACTGCATGCTCCGCGCGCAGCTTCTCCAGCACCTTTTCGCCATCCTTCATCACTGGAGCCGCGGCCTGATCCACGCGCTCGCTCACGGCCCGGTCCTGCATCACCTGCGCATAACTGGTGGTGCCAAACTCGCGCGGAGCAGACGCCTCGTAGGCCGTACCGCTCGACGCGGGCGACGCGGCCGCCACCGATGCAATCGCGCCATGTACGCTGTTCCACACCTCCTGTTGATCCTTCTGCACCATGGCCCGTTCCCGCACCGTGGGCTGCACCATAAAGCCGTGCCCGGAAGACTTGTTCGACGCGCCAAAGACTGCCGTGTGCGCGGTCCAACGCCCCGGCTCAATGCAGAAGACGCCCAGATCGATGGGCTCGCTCCCCCCAGGCACAATGCGATCCTTCGCGATCACCCGATCCTGCTTGCCACCGGTCACAATCTCACCCGCCAGCAGCAGCAGCGGCTTCTTGGAGTGGTTGACCAGCACCAGCGTGTTCACCTGATCGCCGCGCTCCGCATGATCGAAGATCTCTTCGGGAATGGTTACGTAGTTGCCGTCTTCTCCTGGCACGCGACGCACGGCCGGGCGCTGCCGCACCAGACCGCGCACCCGGCCCGCCTCCGTTACCTCAACTTCTCCCGAGACAATGCCCTCGTCCAAGGTGAGAAAAGGCGTCTCGTTGATCGCGGAACCGTTGGCCCGGACCACCGGAAATAGCTCCAGATTGCCGCTCTCAATCGGCTCCAGAACGCGATACTGCCCCGCCGGCTGTTCCATCGGGCCCGCCGCTGCCTGTACACACTGATGAACGTTGAAGGCTGCAAGCGCAGCCACCATGCCTGCCGACAATCCCAAAATACTCAGGGCTCTCATTGGACTCCTCCACCGGCCGCCAGTGCCGGTCAACAAGCTGAGAACGCGGTCCGCGGGAACTCTTGCAGATACTTTTTTCAGGTCTCTGTTTGGCGTATCGTGAGGGCGTGGGATGGACGCCAGCACAACCCGTGGAAGCCGTGCCGACCGAGGCCTCTGCGGTCACGGCGGCGCTGCTCGACGGCGCCCTGCTTGACGAGCTATGGCCCCTGAGCCAGGCTGCCGACTGCGGCCTGGAGCGCGAGGATCTTCGTGCGCTGCTGGCACAGGAAGCCGCTCATCTGGACCTGGCCGGCTCCCCGCCCACCCGCAACGCACTGGCCGAACACTTCAGCGCCCTGCGCCTGGCCGATCTGGTCCTGGCCCGCGCCTGTGCCCAGGGGAGCGAGCGCGCCTGGGAGCGTTTTTTCACCCTCTATCGCCAACCCCTCACCCGCGCCGCCATCGCCATCACCGGCTCTCAGTCGCTGGGTAGCGAGCTGGCCGACCAGCTCTACGCCGAGCTCTACGGCCTTACCGAACGCGCCGGCGCGCGCCGTTGCCCGCTCTTGAGTTACAAGGGACGCGGCTCGCTCGCGGGCTGGCTGCGCACCACCCTCGCCCAGCGCCATGTGGACCACCACCGCCGCACCCGCCGCGAGGAGCCGCTCAACGACGGCGACACCGGACTCGATCCTCCCGCCGCCCTTCCCGAACCCCTTGCGCCGCCCGACGAACTCAACGCCCTGCGCACGGCCGTGGGTGCGTCGCTCGCCGCAACCGATCCCGAAGATCGCTTCCTGCTGACTGCGTATTATCTGGATGGGCGCAAGCTGCATCAGATTGCCGCCACTCTCGGCGTGCACGAAGCCACCATCAGCCGCAAGCTCAAGCGCGCGGCGGAGACCGCGCACAAATTGATTCTGAAAAACCTCCAGGGCGCAGGCATGAGCAAGCGCGCCGCCCAGGAGGCGCTGGGCGTGGATCCCCGCGACCTGGACATGAATCTCAAAAGTTGGATGCAAGCTCACCACTCCCAATCGTTCCAAGGAGAGGCGGCAGGATGACAAGCGTCTCCCAATTCGAATCCCACCCCGGCGTGGAAGATCTCAGCGCCTTTGCCGAGCAGGCGCTCCAGGAGCGCGAGCGGTGCCAGGTCCTGGCGCATCTCTCCGGATGCAGCCGCTGCCGCCAGATTGTCTTCCTGGCCACGGAGGCTGCGCTGGAAGAATCCCTGCCCGCCGCCGCTGTGCTAACCCCGGCGCACGCAGTGCCGCAGCGCCTCAACTGGCTCGCCGGCTGGCGCATGGCGTGGATGCCCGCGGGCGCCCTGGCGCTGCTGGCGCTTACCGTCACGGTGGTGCGCTGGCATGCCACCGGCCCCGCCGATCTGGCCCGCCTGCAGACGCCCCCTGCGTCGCACGCGGTCATTTCCAACCCTTCTACGCCCCCAAGGGAGGCCGCCAAGACCGCACCGGCAGAAAAAAGGACCGTGCCGCCGCCCGCGCCTGCGCCACCGCCCACCACCATCACCCAGAAATCGGCTCAGGTGGCCGTCAACACCCAGTGGCCAATGCCCGTTGAAGAGGTTCGTGCGCCCGCGCCGCCGCTTGCTCAGATCTCATCGGCCCCACCCGCCGCGCGCATGGCCAAGGCTAAGTCCGCCCTCGCCTACGACCGGGCCGAGCAGGAGCTGCAAAGCAACCGGGGTGGAGCCCTGGCCGCCGCGCGCGCCCCCGGCGCCAACCAGGCTGCGTCGTTCACCGTACTGCCGGAATCAAGAAAAATGGTTCTTGGCGCCGTGCCTCATGTCCTGCAGTTGCCCAGTGGACAGGCGCCGGTAGCGGTGGCGCGCGGAGCCGAGCGCGTGCTCGCGTTGGATGCCAGCGGCGCGTTGTATCTGAGCGTCGATCAAGGTGCAACCTGGAAGCAGGTGCCCGCGCAGTGGGCCGGACATGCGGTTGCCCTCCGCCTCCACTCCAACACGGCAAAGGCTGCACCGGCTGCGCCCAGCGCCGCGCCGCAAACTGCAGCCGCACCGCCCAACGCCACAGCCCCGAATCTATTTGAACTTTCTAATAATCAAGGCCAGCTCTGGCTCAGCCTGGACGGTCTCACCTGGACCGCCCGGTAGCCTTTTTTCTCGTGCGCACTCCGGAATGCGGTACCAGAAAAAACGCTTCTCTGCCCTCCCAGCTGGTCGTTGCGCAACTTCCCATCCCGGTAATTCCTGGCTGCACGCAGCTTCGCATTCCCCTTTGATTCCCGAAACTTCCGCCGTCGATTCTGCCACTACAGAAGTTTTTCTTTCTGCCGACGAAGTAGGTAGTAGAGTAGGGCGTTGTGCCCGTAAAATGGGCACAATCATCGTTGCGCGCATTAAGTATTTCTAATGCGAGTTACACAAGAGAGTTAGCTTGGGAGGCAATAAGAATGAGTGAGTGGAGCAACAGTTCTGGAAAAATTGCCAACCTGCCATGGGCGCATCTGCGCCTGCCCCCTTTCCCTCAGGTTGCTACGCGCGTTCTGCAGCTGGTCAATCGCGAGAACGTGCAACTGCACCAACTGTCGGAGCTGATCTCTTCTGACCCCGCTTTTGCCAGCGAAGTGCTTACCGTGGCTAACTCGCCCCTCTATGCGCTGCGCTATCATGCCAGCAGTATCCTGCAGGCCGTAGCCATTCTGGGCGGCAATGCGTTGCAGGGCATGTGCATCACGGTGGGTGTGCGCGCCTATCTGGGCAAGAGCATGAACCAGCCTGCCATGCGCCTTCTGTGGCGCCACAACCTGGCCTGCGCGGTGGTGGCACAGCTCATCGCAACCGACGCCGAGTTCGACAAGGATACGGCTTACACCGCGGGCATCCTGCACGATATTGGCCGAGCGGCGCTTTCCCTCGTCATGCCCAAAGAGTATTCCGCCCTGCTCTCCACCCACAAGGGCAGCAACAACAGCCTGCTGGAGGGCGAGCGCAATCTGTTTGGCGTGGACCACTGCGAAGCGGGCCTGCAGATGATTCAGGATTGGAAGCTGCCAGCAGAGTTTGAATCCGTGGTGGCGGAGCATCACGACCCGATCGCGCCCGACAACGTTTGGAATTTGGCGGAGCTTGTAAAGGTCAGCTGCGCGATTGCGGATGCGGCCGGCTACCCTTCTTTTGCAGGATGCGAGGCAATGCCCTTCGATCAGCTGCGCGCGGGACTGCCGGAGCAAGCCCTCGGCAAAATCGACGCGGACATCGGCGTACTCTCTGCCAAAATCTCCGACGCCATCAAGCACATTGAGTCGGTTTAGAGCATTTTCCTTTTGCTCTAGACTTCCGTGCCCCATCCATTTCCGCGTTCTTTGCGGAAATGGGTGGGATACCCATGAAGTTTCAGGTCTACACCATTCCTGAAACTTCACAGCTATAGCGAAACCAGAGTTGGTGTATCCCGAAGCCTATACCTTCGAGTCGACGCGACCACCAGGGAGCGGCGACGTTGCAGAAAACGGCCAGGACACACCGACTCTGGTTTCGCTTTGGAACCGCGGCAGAACAGCGTCTCAGTCCGCGACCTCTTCGCTTGCATCTGCTGTGGCCGCTGAAGTTTTCTGTGCCTTCTCTGCCTTGAGTCGAGCGCCATCGGGGCTGGCCTCGATCAAGGTGCGATAAAACGCCCGCACCTCCGGTGAAGGTTCAATCCCCAAACCGGCGCGCAGATTCTGCTCACAACGTTGATAGGTACGCACCGCCCCGCTGCGATTGCCCATCTGCTGCTGGCACAGCATCAGGCGCAGGTAGGATTCTTCACTAAGCGGGTCAGTGCCGATGGCGCGTCGATAGTGGTCAGCAGCCCGAGTCCAGTCGCTGGCGGCCTCGTCGCTGCGGCCCATGCGGAGCAGTGCGTACAACAGGTTCTCGCGCAACCGCTCACGATAGCCGGTAAAGCAGGGGATCGTGGTGTCTTCGCGCAGGAAGCGGCCCTGGCAGAGTGCAAGGGCATGGCCCCCCAGCAGCGTGGCCTGCGCCGGTTCAAGCGTCGCCAGATGCGCCAGCATCTGCTCCAGAGCCAGGCAATCCACCCAGCAATCAGACGGGTTCAAGGTGATTCTGTGGCTGCGGTAGAGAACGCTCGACTCGCCGCCCAGCAGCTTGCGCAGGCGGCTCAGCGTAGTCTCCAGCGATTTGTGGGCCAGGTCGCCATCTGCCTCGGGCCACAACTGGTCAGCCAGAACATCCTCGATCACATCCACGCCGCCCAGTGCGATCAGCACCTTCAGCATCTCCAGCGGCTTCTTCTTTTCCTTGCCCGAGAAGGTGAGCGGCTCGTCCTGAATCTGAATCTCAAAACGGCCTAGAGTGTGGATGCGGACGCGAAAAGGCCAATGCGCCAAACTGGCCAGCGCCAGCCCGCGATCCGGGGAGTCAAGCGGCGGCGAGAGTTTGACCTTGCGGATCACACCGCGCACATACTCTGGCTCAATCTTCTCTTCCAGCGCCTTGGTCAACAGGAAGCGCATCACATTGGGCAGGAACAGCTCCAGGTGAATAAAGCGATGGCGGCGACCCAACTGCAACGCTCGATGCAACGCCAGCAAGCCTTCGGTTTCCTGCTTCTGGCGGAGCAGCAACCACGCCTCCACGCCCCACGCATACCACTGAATCACCCAGCTATCCATGGCCAGCCCCAGGTTGAGCGCCGTGTGGGTATGCTCCATGGCCTCCACTGGCCGATCCAGAAAGAAGGTGGTTTGCGCCATCCCCAGATGCCACAGCGCCAGATAGTAGCGATTCCTGATCCGCTCCACTTTTTTGCCCACCATCTGCAGGTGTTCGTAGGCCAGCAATGGATTACCGATCAGCAGGGCGTACCAGGCTGAGTTGATGTGGTAGAAGTAAACGTCCAGGGTGCGCTCGGAGCCGACCAATGCCGTCAGTTGGCTGGACAGAGCGCTTGCCCCCTGCTCCAACTCTCCCTGCGCCAGGTGCGCCGTCGCCCTCACGCCCCACAGCAGCGAGTCGAAAGCATGGATGCCGCTCTCCGCGGCCAGTTCCAACCCTTCGTCAACGGCTTGGTAAGCTGCCTGGTACTGCGCCGTTAGCCAGCAGTGCACCGCGACCATCATCTTGATGCGAAGCACAATGAACGGCGGCAACTTGTGCAGCCGCAACTCTGCATTCGCTTTCTCCAGCAGCACGGCGTTTTTTTCGTAGGCTCCGCGCCAAAGATGATAGACGCTCATTGCGAAGACCGCATCGATGCGCCGATTGAGGTCCGCGGGCGACTCCATCAGCACCACCATCCGCTCCATCCAATGCTCCACCAATGCCGGCTGGTCCATGCGGACAAGCGTCAGCGCCGTCAGCAGCCGCGTAACCACAATCAGCTCCGTGGTGTGGTCTGGGAACGAAGCGTCGTCCATCTGCAGCTCTTCAAACAAGGCAATGCAGTTGTCCAACGGACGCCAGTCGTCAATGCCAAAGCTGTAAGTGTCCACCAACCCTGCCCAGGTCAGATAGATGCCCTTGCGGTTATTGCTTGCCATGAACCCATTAAGCGCCGTTTGTAGATGCTGCCGGGCAGCGACAAAATCCTGCGTAAGCACGCGAAAGCCGCGCCAGAAGTGAATCCATGGATCCAGGGCCTGCTCACCGGTAATGCCTGCCAGCCAGACTTCCAGAGTGTGGTTCCGGCCCTGCTCCAACAGGCTCTGGGCCTGTTCCTTCACCATGCGAGCCAGCCCGGCGCTGTCGCCTGCTTCCAGAAACAGCCGCGCAGCGGCTTCCGCCTGATTGGCTTCTTCCAGCAGTTGCGCGGCCCGCAGCCGCAAGCCGTTTAACTGCTCCAGCGAGTAGAGCAGACGCGCCTTAGCCTGCAGAAACTCCCGCAGCAATGGATGATACTGGTACTCTTGCCGCTCACCATCCAGAGGCTTGGTAAACAGTTGCTGGCGGCTTAGTTCGCTCAGAATGTGCTGGCTCGCATCGCTGCCCGTCAGCCGGTTGGCAATCGCCACATCCACCGTGGGCAGCAGCGACGTTTCCAGAAGAAATTGCCGTCGTCCCGGTTCCAAATGGACGAAGATCTCTTCGGCGAAATAGTCCATGACGCCATCAAAGCCCCCTTCAAAGGGCGCTTTGTCGGCCATTTTTTGATGGCGTTGACCGGCAAGAATCAGCGTGATACCCGCCGCCCAGCCCTGCGTCAGTTCATGCATCCGCTCGAGCGCCTCATCGTCAAGTTGCGGATGGCGCATCTCCACCAGCTTGCGGGTCTCTTCCAGAGTGAAGCGGAGATCGCTGAAGTCCACCAGGGCCATTTGTTCGCCGGCCTGCGCGCGCACCAGTACCGCGGGTGGCTCTTCGCGACTGACGATGATCGCGCGCGCTCCATCGCACAGGCCCTCTGGCCCGCCGGAAAGAATGGCCTGTACCGCGGCCGTGATGGGCACGTCCTCAAAGTTGTCAAACACCATCGCCACCGGACCGCCCGTGCGCGCGCTAGCCACAAGCTGACGGCTCAGACTCTCGAAAAAACGCCGGGAAAAGACCTCGATATCGTTTACATATTCAAGCTGCAGCAGCGGCAGAGAAGCAGCTCGTTCCCCGATCGCTCGCCGGGCAGCCTCGCGCATGTAATAAAAGAAGGTCGCAGGATCCGCATCGCCTTCGTCGCAGTTGTACCAGAGGGTAGCTATCTCGTTCTTCTGCAGGTAGTCCGCCACAATCGTGGTCTTGCCCGCTCCGGCTGGCGCCACAATCCAGGTAATCTGCCGGTGCGCCGACTGCTCCAGCAGCTCAAAGAGCCGCGGGCGCACTACCACCTCCGCCACCTTGGGAGGCGTCACTTTGGCAGGAAACGGCCCTTCCGGCGGCCGCCGCCTTTCCTTCTTCTCCACCCCTGGCCAAACTTCTCCGCCAGGTGCCTGCCCGCTCTTGTCTGGCATGAATCCCTGTGACGTTTCTGGAGCGCGCCAGCCATCCGCCACCCACGCCCCGCCCTGTCCCCTGTATATAGCACAGGCGTACATAAAGATTAAGTGATGGGGGGGCATCATAATAGTAGTAAGGAAGTAATAAAAAAATCGCACCGGCCACACCACCCGTTGCGGCTTCGGGTAGCATGGGTTTTGGGTACGACAGGGACGCTTCCTGACAGAAACGGGGGCTGCCTGCTGTAAACCAGAGGGCGGAAGAAATCTTCCGCCACTCTGGCTTTGGGCTGGTTGTTTAAATATAAATAGGGCCGCACTTTATATATTTCGGGGGAGCGGGTCTAAATAAATCTCATCACGCGTCAAACCACAATGAGATTCTGCTCCTATAGCCAATCCACCTTGGCGATGCGGGGCGGTACATTCAAATTCCAAGTGCAACAAAGAGCGTGAACAGAATCAAACAGTTCGTCGCAGCCGTGCCGTGGGAAAGTGGGAAACGCTCTTTGTTTTCCATCTTTTCCATGGCTTCCTACCAA
>Ga0181529_10004213_pt1 | contig 15706 bp, 9 predicted proteins | sample PEATcosm2014_Bin_36_FD_119763 | JGI IMG/M metagenome (GOLD analysis project Ga0181529, IMG submission 119763) | Peatland microbial communities from MTU Mesocosm Facility, Houghton, MI, USA - PEATcosm2014_Bin10_30_metaG | ecosystem: Environmental > Terrestrial > Soil > Wetlands > Peat | place...
GCGGAGAAGGTCATACCCCTCGCTCACGGCCTGCCTTTTAGTCGGCTGAGGAGTCATTCCTCTTCAAGATACGCTCGCTCAACGAGGGTCAGGGTGATGCTCATCTTTATGACTCAGTAGTACAAGGGTGTGCAGGTTGCAGATTCCCCGTTGCCGCCAGCGCCATACTTGCCGGCCTGCCGTCGCGCGTTGCCCAAAACTGCTCAAATCCATTAGCAGAGCGACTGCCAGACGAGCAATCGGTACGGTGCCCGGTCTGGGCGAAGTAGGGCGGTTCGGACTTTCGAACAGGCGGGAGTATCCCGGGCAAAAGCAACTGTGCGCAGGATGCGCTTCGGGTAGCTCACGAAAAAGCGCTTCAGAATCTCAGCGGAGTCTTCTTTGTTGCCCCACTCGTCGCTCTCGGGCTGCCGCCCATCGTCAAAGTCCGGCCATTCGTACGAAGTCTCTTCGCCGTGTAGCCGCTTCCACGCAAACTCTATGGAGGATTCATTAAAAGGAGTTTCTCCATGCGCTTCGCGTATCACGGGACTATGGCGTCAACTGCGCTGTTATCCGTCGCGTTCCTGCTTGCGCTGGCGCCGGCCTTTGGGCAGCCCGCCGGACCCCCTGCGATCGTGCGCGGTAAGGTGCTCGACTTCAAGACCGGGGAAGCCATCGAGAAAGCCGTGGTCTCGATTCGGGATCAGGGTATCGAGACGACGACCAATCATGACGGGAGTTTCGGACTGCTCAATGTCACGCCGGGGAGCGTGGAACTCTACGTCACGACCGTAGGCTACGGTCTCTTGAGAACCCGAATTGAAGTGGCGGCCGGAGCGACGATGCAGGTGGAACTTCTGCTGGGCCAGGAAGCGCTCAAACACACCGAGCAGATCACGGTGACCGCCGGTCCCTACGCGCCTGTAGTCGCCGACGCGCCGACTCAGTCCACGCTGAACAGCACCGAGCTCCAGAATCTGTCCACGGTCCTGGCGGACGATCCCGCTCGCGCCGTTCCTAGCCTGCCGGGCGTGACGGCGGACCAGGATTTCTATGCCGATTTCGCCGTGCGCGAGGCGGACATCTCTCATATCGGCGTGTTCTTCGATGGCGTGCTGCTGGACCAGCCCTTCCACGCGCTCCACGACCAAGGCGCCCTCGGCTCGCTTTCCATCCTCAATGGCGATGTGATCGAGTCGACCACTCTCATGAGTGGGGCATTCCCCGCCAGTTATGGCGACCGGACCGGGGCCGTTTTGGGTGTCGCCACCCGCGATGGGGACCGCGACCGCATCCAGACGCGGTTCAGCGCGGGTCTTTTGGGATCGACCCTCACTTCCGAAGGCCCATTGGGGCGATCCAAGAAGGGATCGTGGCTAATCTCGGCCCGCAAGAGCTACCTACAGTACCTGCTGCAGCGGATGAACGTCAAGAATGGCATGAGCCTGGGCTATGAGGACGTGGAGGGAAAACTCTCGTACGACCTGAGCGAACATAATAAGCTCAGCCTGACCGGGTTCTGGGGAGGTGGCCAAGCGGTGCGCGATGCCCCCACCGATTTCAATGAAGAAGACAATTACTTCACCCATGGGCACAGCCGGGGAGACCTCGGCAGTCTCCGCTGGAGCTGGATCCCGTCGTCCTCAACGCTGCTCCAGACCCAGGCCTCCTGGAACGACAATGCGGAACGCGACCGGAACGCGCTAAGCCAGATCATCATCGACACGGAGGCCCGTCAGTGGGCGGCCCGGAGCGACTTCACGCAGCAGGTCGGCTCGTGGGACCGGTTCCAGGCGGGTATTGGGGACCGGCGCATCGACGAGCGGTACCAGGAGATGTCGCTCTGGGATATGAACGCGGAGACCCTCGAGCCATACCTGGTTCCGCAGGCGAACTACGCGCGATCGGCTTGGCAGCCCGGAGGATATGTGGAAGACGCAGTCATACTCCTGCGGCATCGCGTCACGCTCCAGGTGGGCGGGCGCTGGGATCATTATAACGCCACCGGTCAGAGCGTCTGGCTGCCGCACGCGGCCATCACGTTCGCGCCATTCGCCAGGACGCAGTTGGCCGTCTCCACCGGCCAATACGCCCAGTTCCCCAGCTTGCAGGAGCTATACGGCGAATTTGGCACGCCGGGTCTGCGCGCCGAACGGGCGACCCACGCGGTGGTCTCCCTGGATCAGTTGCTCACCGAGAAACTGCGCGTTCACGTGGAGGCTTACAACCGGCAGGAGCGTGAGGTGATCTACTCGCCGGAAACCCAATTCCGCCTCCTCGCCGATGGCAGCGTGGCATTCCCGCAGCCCGGCCCGGTGCTGGGCAACGCTCTGGATGGTTACGCCCGCGGCACGGAGATCTCCGTTCAGCGCCGCAGCGCAAACCGGCTTTCGGGCTGGGTCAGCTACTCCCGGGCGTACAACAAGTACTGGCAGCCGGGCACGAATCTGAATTTCTGGGGCAATTTCGATCAGCGAAACACCTTCACTGCGTACGGAAGTTTGCGGCTCACGCCCAATGTCAACCTGAGCTCCAGCGCCCGGTACGGAAGCGGCTACCCGCTGGCAGGTTACATCCAGGGACCGCTGGATTTCACCCTATCGCCGGACGGCTTGTTGCCGTTTCACCTTACCTCGGAACCCAATCAGAGCCGGCTCCCCGCGTACGAAAGCATCGATTGCCGTCTGAACAAGACCTACACGGATGGCCGCCGCCGGTTGACGCTTTACATCGAAGCCGCTAACTTAACGGACCATAGTAACTGGCGTTACTATGGCTATCTGATTCCGCCAACCGTTCAGTACGAGAGTATGATTGGCCGGTTTCGCGCAAACACCATGCCTTTTCTGCCGGCGGTGGGGATGACTTTAGAATTCTGACAGGAGGCGGATAGCTCCGTCCGAGAACATGCTGTTGCATCACATCAGGCTCCTGGTGTACGCCTGGAACGCCGTCGGCTTCGGAGCGTGCGCCTATCTGCTATTCCGGGAGCGCGCGGGCGGAGCGAGGATCTGGGGAGGCATGCGGACGGCTCTGCTGGTCCTCGATGTCGCCCTGATCTACGTGATGAACATCCGCCGCCTGCAGCCGCTCATGCCGTCCGTTTCGGACTTGCATTTCGCCATTCTCAACGCGCTAAACCTGTGCGCTCCTCCTCTGGTCGTCGACATGTTCTTTCATGAGGAGCGAAAGAACCTGCGGAGGATCGCCTGGTGGAGGCTCGGTCTGATCGCCCTGTATGCAGCCTGCGCAGCCGGGCTCGCGTTCACCGTGATCGCTCCCTTCTGTCTCCCCGGCTGGTGGGGTTTGCGCCTCTGGTCCTTTCCGGTGTTTACGGCGATCCTGGGCGTTTCGAGCGCGGTCACTGCGCTGTTGATCTGGCAGACCAGGCATTCGAGCGCCCCGGAAATGAGGCGGAAGATCGCAGCTTGGCTCGTGGCGGGTTTTGTCTTGCTGGGGAGTGTGCATCTCGCGCAGCTTTTTTGGAACCCGATGTGGCTCAGCGCATTCGAGAGCGTGGTTCCAGGCTTTCTGCTTTTTGTCCTGGCTTACTATGTGCAGCCGCTGACTTTCGACCTACTCATCAAGGAAGTCTCGTTCTCTTACTTCGTTCTGGTCGCGGTGTATTCGGCGTGGTGGTTAGTCCCGGCCGTTGGGTTCCTCGCCGGGCGCAGCGCTTTTCCATCGCTCATCCTGTGTGTGTGGCCCGCCATCTCCGTCGTGCCTTGGCTCCGTGCCAAGTGGCTGCGCTGGATCGATGCGACGTTGTTCCAGCGGAAGTTCACCCCAACCGAAGCGAGGGCCTTCTTCCTTGCCGGGCTCGAAGGCGCCATCACGGAAGAGAACCTGGCTCGGAGCGCGGAGCGCGCGCTCGTCGAGATTTTCGGTTCTGCGTCCGCGATCTCGCTGCCCGCCGCCACGCCGCTTGCGAGCGGGACGGGAATGTACGCCGCCGTCCGGGCGGGAGGCGAGGTCCGCGGTTCCATCCAGGTCGCGCCTAAGGTCCGGAACCTCCAGTTCATGGGCGCCGACATTGCGCTCCTGAACTCACTCGCCAGCGAGTTCTCGATCATGCTCGACAATCACCGCCTGCGGGAAAAGAAGATCGAACAGGAGCGCAGAGAGAAGGACCTGCAGATTCTGGCTACGCGCGCGGAGTTGAAAGCGCTGCGGGCGCAGATCGATCCCCATTTTCTGTTCAATTCCCTTGGAGCCATTGCGGGATTGATTTCGAGGGATGCTTCGCGCGCCAGGGAAACCGTCGAACAACTGGCGGAAGTATTCCGGTACACGCTCTGCCGTTCGGAAAACGAGTGGGTGCGCTTAGCCGAGGAGATGGACTTCGTCACCGCCTATCTGGATGTCGAGCGGTCGCGTTTTGGTCCCCGTTTGAAGATCGAGATCGCCGTAGAGGAAGCGGCGCAACAGTTGTTGGTCCCGGCCATGGTGATGCAGGTGTTGGTCGAGAACGCGATCCAGCACGGCGTCTGCTCGGTGCGGGGAGCGGGGATCGTGAACATTCGGGGGCAATGCCGCGGCGACAGGCTGCTGCTGGAAGTTCGCGACAACGGAAACGGATTCAAGCCCGGGGACCGCGCACCTCGCGTCGGCGGGCAGGGTTTTGGCTTGCGCAATATCGAGCAGCGCCTGCACCTCTATTTTGGGGATCGAGGCGCATTGCGGATAGGTCGGGAAGGATCGATGACCGTGGTGGCGATCGAGTTTCCGGCGCAGCGCGTGGCTGCTGCCGTCGAGGGGACGTGCCCATGATCCGCGTCTTGCTGGTGGATGATGAGCAGCCGGCGCGCGACCATCTTCGCGAGTTGCTGGCCCCGCACGCCGACTTGGAAGTTATCGGAGAAGCGGAGGAGGGCGAGCAGGCTATCGAGATGATCGCGGCATTGAAGCCGGATCTGGTCCTGCTCGATATCCAGATGCCCGGCTGCAGCGGGCTCGACATCGCAGCTTCGCTGCCTTTGCCGCGGCCGAAGATCGTCTTCTGCACGGCGTTCGACAAATACGCGGTGGATGCGTTTGAGGTGCACGCCGTGGACTACCTGCTGAAACCGGTGAACCGCGTCCGGCTCGCCAAAGCCTTGGACCGCGTTCGCCAGACCGTCGCTCCCGGACGCGACGACGCCGTGGACAGCTTGATTCGCACTGCGCCGCGGCCGCAGCCCCGCTTCCTGGCCAAGCAAGCCGGCCGTTACCGCGTGGTCGCGGCAGAAGAGGCCGACTATTTCTCGATCGACGAAGGCATGACGGCTCTCCACGCCGGTGGCCAACGCTGCTGGATGGACGTGAGCCTGGCGGAATTGGAGAGGCGCCTCGACCCGGCTGCATTCGTTCGCATTTCCCGCGAACACGTGGTTCGGATCGCCGCCATCGCCGAGGTTTTGCCGCTCGTGGGCGGTTACGCCGAAGTGATGCTGCGAAACGGAGATCGGCTTCCGGTGAGCCGCCGCCGCCTCAAGCCGCTACTCGATGTGCTGGGCGCGATATGCTGAGCCGCAGTTGCGGCGTAGGGCGTGGATGGCGATGAGGAAAGGAGCCGGCGGGCGTTGTGGATCGTCCGGCTGGCATGAATAGGAGAGAATTCACGATGATGGCAAGATGGTTGTGGCTTTCGATCGCAGCCGCGGGCATGGCGGCGGCGCAGACTCAAGCAGGCCCGGCTCTGGCGGTGGACGCAACCGCGGCGCGACTCCCCATCAGTCCCGACATTTATGGGGTGAACGATTACTTCGTCGAGGAGAACGTTGCCGGCTCGACGTTCGAGCCGGATCTCACCGCCGCGAGCGCCGGTGGGGACCTGCGCGTCGGCGTGCGGCGCTGGGGCGGCGACAATGCATCCCGTTACAACTGGAAGCTCGACGTGTGGAACTCGGCAAACGACTATTACTTTGAGGTTGCTCCCGACCTTTTCAATCCAAACCCGGCAGCCCTTCCCAACGGCTCGCGAGCCGACCTGATGCTCGAGTACGCGCGCGTGACAGGCAGCAAGCTGCTGGCAGGCGTTTCGATGTTGGGCTGGCTGCCCAATGTCCGGCCGGCGAGTTGGGCGCAGGAGGCGTGCAGCTTCCCGGTATCCGCGTACGGAACGCAGGCGCAGACGGACCCGTACGACCACAACTGCGGCAACGGTGTCCGGCCGGACAATAAGACGCTGATCGCCAACAACGTCACCGACATTGCGTCCCTGTTCGACGAGAGCTATCAGGCGGAATGGGTGCAGCACATGGTCGCCAATTTCGGGCAGGCCAACCAGGGCGGGGTGGCCATTTGGCAGCTCGACAACGAACCGGTGTGGTGGCCCACCACGCACCGCGACATTCACCCACTGCCGCAAACCTACGAAGAGACCTGGGGGTTGAGCCGCACGTACGCCCAGGCGATCAAGCAGGCCGACCCGACCGCGTTGGTGATGAGCCCGGGGCAACCAATCTGGGCAGGCATGTTTTATTCGTCTCTCGATTTCGCCGGAGCGGGCCTCTCGGTATCGGAGTTCGCCTATTTGCCGGTCGCGCAACCGCTCCCGGCCGCGTTTACGTACCCGAATATTTCCTACTGGGCGAACCCGATCGACCGCAACGTGCACGGCGGGGTGGATTTCACGTCGTGGTACTTACAGAAGTTTCAGGCCTACGAACAGCAAACCGGACAGCGCTTGCTCGACTATCTCGACGAGCACTTCTATGGCATGCAACTCCAACCGGCTACCAATGCGGACCGGCTGCTCCTGACCCACATTTTATGGGACCCCAACTACGCGGCCAGCGACACCTTCTGGACGCAGGACGATCAGGGGCAGCCGGCGAAGCCGTGTATCATTCCGCGCATGCACGACTGGGTCAACCAGAACTATCCGGGAACCAGGATCGCTCTCACGGAGTACGACTTCGGAGCGCACGGGTCGATCGTCGGCGGGCTGGCGGAAGCCGACGCCCTGGGGATTTTCGGCCGCGAGGGCGTGGACCTGGCGGCGGCGTGGGTTTGGGGCACGCCCGATGCGCCGGGAGATACGGCTCCGGTGAGTTTGGCGGAGCCGTTCGCGTTCGCGTTCCGCATGTACCGCAATTACGATGGAATCGGCGGCGCCTTCGGCGAGACCAGCGTCCAGGCCGCCACCGGCGATACCGATCAACTCAGCATCTTCGCCGCCCAGCGCTCCGACAACGCGCTCACCATCATGGTGCTCAACAAGACGACCGGTGACCTTTCGAGCACCGTCGCCATCTCGGATTTCAACGCGCAGGGAACGGCCCAGGTGTGGCAGTACAGCGGCGCAAATCTGAGCGCGATCGTGCGGCAGCCGGATTTGACCGTTGCGAACGGCTCGATCAGCGCGGTGTTTCCGGCGTATTCGATGACGATGCTGGTGGTCACTGCCGCGCAGGCCGGACCCAAGCCGGTGGTGACTGCCGTCACGAACGCGGCATCTTACCAAAGCCAGGTCGCGCCGGGGCAGATGGTAGTGGTTTGGGGAACGAATCTGGGGCCTGCACAGCTCGACAACCAGATCGTCGTGGGGAAGAACGGCATCGTCAGTAACGTGATGGACGGCGTCAGTATTCTCTTCGATGGCGTCCCCGCGCCACTCGTGTACGTGTCGGCGCAGCAGTGCTCCGCGGTCGTGCCATACCTGGCGGCATTGAAGCGCGTGGTCAACGTGCAGGTGGAATACCAGGGGGTTCGGTCGGACCCGTTCCAGGTGAACGTGGGCGCCACCGCGCCCGCGCTCTTCACGGTGAACTCGCAAGGGACCGGACAGGGAGCCATCCAGAACGAGGACGGCGTGACACCGAATTCGATCGACGCTCCGGCGGCGCCCGGATCGGTGGTGATCCTGTGGGGCACGGGAGAGGGCGTGACGGTGCCGCCGGGTGTCGATGGACGGCTGGCGATTAACATTCTGCCGTCGCCGGCGGCGCAGTGCGCGGCCGAGATCGGCGGGTTGCCAGCCACAATCGAGTATTGCGGGGCGGCGCCCTACCAGATGCCTGGGCTGTTCCAGGTGAACGCTCGCATGGACCCAACGGTAGCGCCGGGGAACGCCGTTCAAGTAAGCGTAATCGTCGGCGGGGAAGCCAGTCAGGGCGAGGTGACGATGGTTGTGCGATGAGGTAGGCGATCGGGAGAGCTTAACGATCTCCGGGTTCTCGAAGGGCGCGAGCGAAAGGCCGGAGATCTCGAATAGGATTCGCGCGTTCGCACGGCGCCACGCCATGCACTGCGATCATTTGGTTCCCGGGAAGAGTGTGATTGAAACCGGAGTCCGTACACGCAGAAAGCAGTGTGCGGGCCGTGGTGAAATGAGGACGTCCGGCCGATTCCGTGAGCAACGGGATTGCGCGGACGAAGAACACTGCGGGCATTAACGAGTCTCCGCGGTTTTGGCGATAGGTTTCGCCTGAGTCACTTCTGGGTTCCACATAACGTCGGAGTCCACGCACAAGTCCCGACGTTGATCAGATGCGATATTGGAGCCGCATCATCCTTCATTACCCAAATCGGCCTGAGGGTTGTTGCCGGCTTATTGATAGCAAGGAATCACATTAGGTGGTGAGGGTGGGAGTCAACGACCCTCACCGCTGATTGTGCAGTTTCAATGAGAAAGGGATCAGCTAGAATCGATTCAGCACGATGTAAGTATACTCTTATCAGTATCTTGGCGGTGAGGGTGGGATTCGAACCCACGGAACCCGCAAAGGTTCAACGGTTTTCGAGACCGCCCGATTCAACCGCTCTCGCACCTCACCGTACCTTCATTCTACCTGATCTCTTAATCACTGGCGGGAAGTGTCACCAGCCGGCCCTGCTTTCCAAAACCGGCACTGTCACCGTCTTGGCATCTGCACACGTTCCGCCTTCCCGCCAAGATTCTCGCGAAGGGCGCGCCAGGCGGGCCGCCTCTGCCCGCCGCCTACCGTCACCTCGGGGCGTTCCGTTCTTCGACTTCCGGGCTGTGTTTTACGGGGCTATTCGCGACACCAAATTAACTGCAAGCCATCATGGACAACAGGATGAAGATGTTCATCGAGATACAGGCGAAGCAGAAGGAAAAGCAACTTCGCCGATGTTATCGTGCGGGATCTTGGACGACGCCGTCTCCGGATGTATACTACCGAGCGTATGCGCCGGTTTGCCACTTACTGCCTAGCGCTGCTTGCCATCATGCTGGCCGCCGAATCCAGCGCCCAGTGCGCAGCCACCTGGAAACTCGTTCTCAACAATGGAAGCGTGATCGAGTGCGACGGAGCGCCCATGATCGTCGATGGCGTGTATATGTTCCGCCAGACGGACGGCAAGGATGGCAACCTGCCGGCCGACCAGATAGACGTGGAGAAGACCGATCAAACCAATAAAGTGGAACGCCGGCAGTGGCGGGCGGTCGGCGGGTCGGCGAGAGAGCAGGAGCCGGCTGCGGCGGCCGGAAACTCAAGCTCCGGCATACTAACTCTCCGGGATGCGGATTTCGATGCGCAGGTGTTGAAGTCGCGGACGCCTGTGATGGTTGAGTTCTGGGCGACCTGGTGCGGGCCTTGCCGGCGCTTCGAGCCGACAGTGAACGCGATCGACAGCGAATATGCCGGCCGGCTCAGGGTGGGCAAGGTCGACATCGACCAGAGTCCAGCGACCACCAAACGCTATGGCATCGACGGTACGCCGACGGTCGTCCTCTTCAAGCAAGGCCAGCCGGTGGGGAGCATCGTGGGGGTCGCCGACAAGGCCGAAGTGGCTCGCATGCTGCGGTCGGGCCTGTAGCTGCGCGGCGGTCGTGTGCTTCCCGCGGAAGCGAATCCCCTGCGCAGGACAAATTGGCCTACTGCGCGATCGCTACTCCGATGCCGCCACCGTCAGCGGTGAGGACTGGCGGATCTTCCCCTTCAGCTCGATCGCAGCCGAGCTACGCCCTACCAGAACGTCGAATTCGCCGGGATCGGCGCGCCATAGCTTGTCTTTCACATCGTAGTAAGTGAACGAGCGGGCATCGAGCGCAATAGTCACTGACTTAGTCTCGCCCGGCTTCAGCTCGACCTTGGCAAAGCCCTTCAGCTCCTTGGGCGGGCGCGGGACGGAGGCGTGGCTGTCGCCGACATAAACCTGCGCCACTTCGGCGCCGGCGCGCTTACCGGTGTTGGTGACTTCGAACGTCACTTCATACGCACCAGACTTGGCGCCCGGCTTGATCGCCAGTTTGCCGTAACGAAATGTCGTGTAGGACAAGCCATAGCCGAACGCGAACTGTGGCGTCACGCCGTTGTGTTCGTAGCCGCGATAGCCCACGAACACGCCGTTTCGGTAGACCACGCGGCGCGTGCCAGGATCCGGATAGTAGCTGTCGTGCGCCGGGTTATCCTCCCAGCGCTTCTCGATGCTGATGGGCAGCCGCCCGGAGGGGTTCACCTCGCCTAGCAGAATCTCCGCCAGCGCCGTGCCACCCGCCTGGCCGGGATACCAGGCTTGGATAACGCCCGGCACGCGGTCCAGCCAGCCGCGCATGTCCACGCCGCCGCCGGAAGTAATCACCACCACGTTGTTCTTATTGATGGCGGAGATCTCGCGAATCAGCTCCTCCTGGCCGGTCGGCAACTGGAAGGTGCGGTCGCCGTCCTCGCCTTCGTTACTGTCGTTGAAGCCCACCGCCAGCACCACTACGCTGGCTTTCGCCGCCAGCGCCTTGGCGGCGGGGTCCACCAGGCTCGCCTGCGGCGCAATCCCGACGCGCACCAGGTCGCCTGCGAAATTGAACCCGCCCTGGAACTTCTCGAAGACCACTTTGTGCGGCCCGGCGGCCAGATCGAGCGTCGCCTGGTCCACCTTCGCTTTGCGCACGGTCCAGCCATCCAGCAGCAGCTTGCCATCCAGATACAGGCGGTAGCCGCCCTGGGCATCGGTGGGCGATTCGGCGAAGATCTCGAAAGTGCCGGCGGTCTTGGCGGTGTAATATCCGCTCCAGCGTCTCGACGTCTGCTTGGGCGGGTTGGCGATCATCTCGGCCAATTGCGCCTCGCCGCCCGGCAGATCGTCCACCGCGAAGGATGGCGAACGGTTGATGTGGAGAACGATGCCGGTTTCGACCGGCGCGCCCGAGAGATCCCCGTTGGAGAAGACTTCCATCTTCAGGCCCACTTCGCCGCCCGTGGCTTCGGTCGTGAACTCCGTGCCGGCGGCGAGTTGCTTGCGCTCCGGCAGGCCAGCGTTCCACAGCACGGTCGCTTTCGAGGCGAGCTTATCGGTCAACCCCTCGAGCAGGCTCACCGCGCCGAATGGCTTTACGGCCGCGCTGCCGCCCGCGTTGGGCACGGCCGGATAGCCGTTGGGGCCGATCACGGCGATCGTCTTGACCGCGCCCGCATCAATCGGCAGCACGTTGCCTTCGTTCTTGAGCAACACCAAGGATTCGCGCGCGGCATCAAGCGCCACTTGCGCGCCGGCGAGGCTATAACGCGGAATGGTCAGATCCTCCTGCTCGCGATCCAGCCAGCCGAAACGAATCGCCACCCGCAGAATGCGGCGAACCTTGTCGTCGATGGTGGCCATCGAGACCTGCCCCTTCTCGATCGCTGGCAGCAGGGTGGCGCGGTTCATGTGTTCGCCGGAGGGCATCTGCAAGTCCAGCCCCGCGTTGGCCGCGGCCACGCCGTCGTAGGTGGCCCACCAGTCGGACATCATCACGCCGTCGAAACCCCAGATTCGCTTGGCGATATCGATATTCAGATGCGCATTCTCGGTGAGATGCTCGCCATTGGTCAGGTTGTAGGAATCCATGATGGCGCCGACGTGCGCGCGCTTGACGGCGGCTTCGAAGACGGGCAGATAGATCTCACGCATGGCGCGTTCGTCGATGATGGCGTCCACGTTGTGGCGGTCGTACTCCGAGCTGTTGCCCATGAAGTGCTTGATGGTGGCCGATACGCCCAGCTTCTGCATTCCCTCGATGTAACCCACGGCGATCCGCCCGCTCAGGAACGGATCCTCGCCGAAGTACTCGAAGTTGCGGCCGTTCATGGGCGCGACGTAGATGTTGACGCCCGGACCCAGCATGAAATGAACGCCGCGCGCGCGTGCATCGGCGCCGATGGCTGCGCCGACGCGCTCCGCCAGCGCCGTGTTCCAGGTGGCCGCCAGCGCGATGCCGCCCGCCATGGTGGTGGCCGGACCGTCGTTGCGCGCGCCGATTGGCCCGTCGGACATCTTCAGCTTTGGCAGTCCCACGCGGGGAATGGCGCGGATATAGAAGAAATCCACGCCGCCAATGAGGTCTATCTTCTCTTCGATGGTCATCCGGCTCAGGATGTCGGAGACGCGTTTTTCGGTGTCATTGACCCGCTTCTCGGTGGCGCTCGAAGCGGCCATCAGGGGTACGGCAAACAAGGCCGCACAAACGTAGAGAGTAAACGCGGCAGGCGTGGCTGAAATCATGGTTTGACCTTCTGTCTTGAGCTCTTCAGAATCGCAGCATACCACCCTTCAGCGCTTGGAGGCCTTTCGAGCGCTAGCGTAAGATGGTTGCATGGTGCGGGTTTTCAGGGCGTGTGCGCTGCTGTCGATGTTGTTTTCGATAACCAGCGTGGCGCAGGTCATCGAATTCGAGTCGAACGGTCTGCGCTATCAGACGCTGACGAGGTCCGGCGTTACGATTATGTTCGCCCACCTGCCCAGCCACCTGCACGAATACTCGATCATTCAGGTGGCTGTCTCCAACGGCTCGTCCGGGCCTTATGTGATCCGGCCGGAAGACTTCAGCATCGAATATGCCGATGGCACCGTTGTGCATGGCGCGTCCGCGCGCGACATCATCATGATGGAGATGCAGAAGGGGAGCGGCAGCGACGTGGTCAAGCTGGTCACCACCTACGAAGCGGGGATATACGGCAACCCGCACTTCAAATCCACCACCGGCTACGAATTCCGCCGCCAAGCCGCGCTGGCAGTCAGCTCAACCCGATTGCGCGCGGCGGCCGCCGCCAGCGCGATTGCCCTGGTGCGAACCCGCCTGGGGCCGGGCGAGAGCACCGATGGCGCCGTCTTCTTCGCCGAAGGCAAGCTACCCGCCGGCGGCAAGCTCACCGTCCGCACCAACACCGACGTCTTCCAATTCGACACGGAGTAATCGCGCTGCCGCTGGCGCAGTTCTCACCGCCATTCAACTTCGGAGCGTGGCGCGGGCGCCGATGACACGTCCGCTCACAATTCTTGCAGCTTTGCTTTCAGTCGATTACAGCCGAAGCGATGGTTGATTTGCTGGGAGGAGAGGATATCGTGTGAGCGAGAGGAAATCCGGTTCCCGTCTTCTCTGACCTGGCAGTTCCAAACCGCCTTCCCCAACGGCCCACCCGCTCCGCCGGAGCGTTCTTTTCCCGAAACGGCCAGATTTCCTCTTGTCTCACTTGCGCGAGCCGCGCTGTGGGTTGCGCAGGCGCGACTGATGCGTCTTGTGCTTGCGCCGCTTGGGCTTGCTAATGACGAAGGTGCCGCTGCCCAGGTATTCCGCCTGGTAATTCTTTTCCGCTGCCAAAGAAGTTCTCCTGTAGGTGGGTAAAACCGCCTCTTCATTGTAGCGCGGTAAGCTGGGTTGATGAAGCCGAGCCCGCAGCCGCTCCGCCGTATCGCCCGCGCATGCTTTGCCGCGCTGGCGACGTTGTGGCTGCCGCTGGCGTCCGCCCAGACGGACGAGGATGCGCTCGGCCAGGCCCGCTGCCTGCAAGTCCCCGAAATCTCCCGCCAACTCGCCCGCATCACCGGCCTTCCCCTGCGGCGTCCGGTGCCGTGCAGTTTCATCGACAAGGAGCAGGTCAACGCCTTTCTCAAGAAACGCCTGAAGGAAGACTCCACACCAGAGGAAATCCGCGTCGAGGAACTGACGCTCAAGAAGTTCGGCCTGGTCCCGGCCGATTTCGACCTGGCCGCGAGTACGGTGGATCTGCTCACCGAGCAGGCCGCCGCATTCTACGATTACAACGAGCGCAAGCTCTTCCTAACCGGTTCGACCGGCGGAGAATCCGAGGACACCATCCTGGCGCACGAGCTTGCCCACGCCCTGGCGGACCAGAGTTTCCATTTGGCGCGCTACATAAAGCGGGGGCGCCAGAGCGACGATGGCTCGACCGCCCGTCTCTCCGTGATGGAAGGCCAGGCTACTTGGCTGATGAACGAATACGCGGCGCGGCGCCAGGGGCGGTCGCTGCTGGGTAACCCGCCTTTGGCCGCCAAGATGACCGGCTCCACCGACTCCGGCACGGGCGAGTTCCCGGTCTTCGACAAAGCCCCGCTCTACTTGCGCCGCTCCCTGATGTTTCCCTATGTCGAGGGGATGGCGTTCCAAGCCGCCGTCCTGGAACACGACCATCAGCGCGGCTTCGCCGAGGTCTTCACCGACCCTCCCGTCTCCACGCAACAGATCCTGCATCCGGAGAAGTACTTCGCCAGAGTGCTGCCCACCGTGCCCGAGCTTCCCGAACCGCGGCTTCCACGCGGCTACAAGGGCCTGGTCCGCGGCGAACTGGGTGAGCTGGAGCACGCCATTCTGATCGAGCAATACGTCGGCAAATCGCAGGCGTGGGAACTCGCTCCGCACTGGCGCGGCTGCCGCTTCGAGCTAGTCGAGAATAAGAAACTGGCCCGCGTGGTGCTCGTGTATGCCGTCGAATGGGACACTGAGCCCGCCGCCGCGAGTTACTTCACCCTATACCGCCAGGTGCTCGCCAAGAAGTGGAAGCACATGACGGCGGAGTCGGAAACCTCCACCAGCATCACCGGCCTCGGCGACGACGGCCGCTTCGAACTGCGCCGGAATGGGGCGATTGTCACCAGCGTGGAAGGGATGGAACCGGCTGGGCCGTGAGGCGGGCGATCTGACCTATTGGGCGGCAAGCTTCCGATAAGCCCACAATGCAATCGTAATTGCTGGATGGAGTGTCTCAAAAAGGGTCCTTTGTGAGACGGCCCGCCGCGGCCCGAGCGTCTAAAGGGCAAGCCCCCCTTGTCTCGAGAGGTGTTAGGATTTGCGCCGGGGTACCCGTGATACATGGACACCGTGAGGAGGGAAATGGGCAGCCCCGGCGACCGCTAAGCCTGTAACACGGCCGAGGGCTGGAACCACGACGCTGCCGGCACCATTAACCTCTACACTGCGCGACTGATCGAGCGGAATCGGCCGATGCGGATATTGAGATGACCAGGCGCAAAGCATTTCCGGCCAATCTACGACTACGGGACCGTAGCTACGAAAACCGCTTGAGTAAGTGCAGTGGAAGGCCCTTAGGGCTTGGCGGACGCCGGCTGCCAAAGCTCAATCTTATTCCCATCCAGGTCATAGATCCAGGCAAAGCGACCGTAGGATTCATCCATTCGTTTGGCGTCAATCTTCACTCCCTCTTGTTTCAAGCGGTCGAGCAAAGCATCCATATCGTCCACGATGTAGTTGAACATGAGCGGTTGCGTGGCTGGGATATAGTCAGTGGAGGCGGAAAACACAGTCCAAACTGTAACGTGTTCCTTTTGCGGGTCGTCGTGTTCGCGCCAGGGAAGCATCACGCCTTGGCCTTTGTCAGCGAGTCCAAGATGCTTCGAATACCATTCGCGCATCTGATCACGATTAGCGGATTTGAAGAAGACACCGCCGATTCCAAGGATGCGCCCGCGCTGCTCCATTTTGACGGGCGGCTTCGACTTTTCAGGTTGCGGAGATTGCACTTCCTGTCCTCCTTTTAAGCAGGCC
>Ga0181529_10004214_pt1 | contig 15705 bp, 14 predicted proteins | sample PEATcosm2014_Bin_36_FD_119763 | JGI IMG/M metagenome (GOLD analysis project Ga0181529, IMG submission 119763) | Peatland microbial communities from MTU Mesocosm Facility, Houghton, MI, USA - PEATcosm2014_Bin10_30_metaG | ecosystem: Environmental > Terrestrial > Soil > Wetlands > Peat | place...
CGCCGATGTCCAGGAAGTTGGCGGGCGAGGAGCCGTAGTGCTTGATGAGGTCCATCGTGGCCATCGAGAGCCCGGCCCCGTTCACCATGCAGCCGATGTCGCCGTCGAGGCCGACGTAGCTCAAGCCCGCCTCGCGGGCTTCGACCTCCAGATCCACGTACTCCTCGGCGTTGCGGAAGGCCAGGAGCTCGGGATGCTTGCCCAGGCCGTTGTCGTCGACTACGACCTTGGCGTCCAGGGCGACGAGCTTGCCGTCCTCGAGCATGGAGAGGGGGTTGAGCTCCGCGAGGAGGCAGTCCTTCTCGACGAGGAGGCGGAAGAGGGCCGAGGCTATCCCGAATACGCCGCGCGCCGCCCCTCGATCCAAGGTATCGGACTCGATTCCGGAGATGAACGAGGCCTCTTCCGGGCCCCGGAAGGGATCGATCCGGAGGCTGCGTATCCTGTCCGAGCCGCCGGCGGCCAAATCCTCGATGGCGATGCCGCCCTTGTCGCTGAAGACGGCCTCGATGCCCCTGGCCTTCCGGTCGACGAGGAGGCTCAGGTAGAGTTCCCTGACGCCCCTGACTGCCCGGACCACGAGGAGCCTGCGCACCTTCTGTCCGCCGATCTCCAGGCGAAGTATCTTCTCGGCCGAGGAGGCGGCCTCCTCGGGCGTCCTCGCGATGCGTACGCCCCCGGCCTTGCCCCTGCCTCCCGCGAGGACCTGCGCCTTGATGGCGACCGTGCCTCCCAGCCGCGCCTGGGCATCGGCGGTCTCCTGGGGAGTGTCGACGACCAGGCCCTCGGGCAGGGGAACGCCGACTTCAGCGAGGAGCTGCCGCGACTGGTACTCCATCAGCTTCATGGGCAACCTTCCTTTTCGGGAGGGTCGAAGGCCCTGCTAGCTCGACTCGAGGCGCATCACTTTTTCAGGCTTTCAATTCTCCTTTTAGTCAAGTTAATACTTTTTGTCACCTTAATGCCCCTCGGGCATACCTCGGTGCATCGGAATTTACTTTCGCAGGCCCAGACCCCCTCGGGACGGTCCAGGACCGGGAGGCGCGCGCCTAGGCCCCTGTCCCGGCTGTCGAAGACGAAGCGTGCGGCGTTGAGGACGGCGGCGGGGCCGATGAAGTCTGGATTCTTCTCCTGCACGATAGGGCAGGCCGAGTAGCAGGAGCCGCAGAGGATGCACTTGGTGGGATCGTCGATCGCCTCCCTCTCCGCCGGACTCTGTCTCCTCTCCCTGCCTTCGACCTTCTCGTCGTTGATGAGGAAGGGCTTGACTGCGCGGTAGGCCTCGAAGAATTTGTCCTGGTCGACCATGAGGTCGCGCTGGACGGGAAGCCCCTTGAGCGGCCCGATCCTGATCCTCGAGCCCTCCGAGGCGCCGAGCTCGCGCAAGAGCGTCTTGCAGGCAAGCCTCTCCTGGCCGTCGATGATCATGGCGTCGGAGCCGCAGATGCCGTGGGCGCAGCTCTTGCGGAAGCCGAGGCCGCCGTCGATGTAGGTCTTGATGTAGACGAGGCCGTCCAGGACCTTGCTCCCGCTCTCGAGCTCGAGCTCGTAGGACTCGGCGTGGGGAGCTGCATCCTTCTCGGGGTCGAACCGCATGATCTCGAAGGTGACGCGCATCAGTATACCCTCGGCTTGGGCGGGTACAGGCTCGTATCGACGCCCTTGTACTCGAACTCCACGCGGCCCGAAGGGTGGCCATCGGCCAGGCGCGCGAGCGAGTGCTTGAGCCATTTCCCGTCGTCGCGCTCGGGAAAATCCTCGCGGGTGTGTCCGCCCCGGCTCTCCTCCCGCCTGAGCGCGGCCTCGGCGGTGACCAAGGAGAGGTCGAGGAGGTTTTCCAGCTCGAGCAGCTCGAGGAGGTCGGTGTTGAAGGCCGAGCCTCCGTCCTGGACCCTTGCCTCGCGGTAGCGGTCGCGGAGCTCCTCGATTTTCGCGATCGCCCGGCGCATCGCGGCGCCCTCGCGGATCACGCCCACCTCCTCCATCATGGTCTTCTGCATCTCCTCGCGGATGGCGCCGCCGTGGACGCCCTTGCCGCTCTTGAGCCGGGCGATCTTGTCGCGAGAGTAGGCATCGCTCCCGTCAGGCGCCCGGCCCAGATCGGTGCGCTCGATATAGTCGGCGATATGCCTGCCTGCCCTCCTCCCGAAGACCACGAGGTCGACGAGGCTGTTGGTGCCCAGACGGTTGGCCCCGTGCACCGAGACGCAGGCGCACTCGCCGGCGGCATAGAGCCCCAGATAGCGATCCTCGCCCTCGCCGCGCAGCACGCGGCCGTCGGTATCGGTGGGGATCCCGCCCATGCCGTAATGGGCCGTGGGCTGGACGGGGATCGGCTGGGTGACGGGATCGATGCCGAGGTAGGTCCGGCAGAAGTCCGCGATGTCGGGGATCTTTTCCTCAACGACCTCTTTGCCCAGCGTGGTGGCGTCGAGGAGGACGTAGTCGTCGATCTGCCGATCGCCTCTCATGCCGTTGCCGGCCTTGAGCTCGCTGAGGATCGCCTTGCTGATCATGTCGCGGGGCGCGAGGTCGAGGAGCTTGGGGGCGTACTTCGCCATGAAGGCCTCGCCTTGGCGGTTGCGCAGGATCCCGCCCTCGCCCCTCACGGCCTCCGTGATGAGGATGCCCATGCCGGCGATGCCCGTGGGATGGAACTGGTAGAACTCCATGTCCTCGAGGCTTACGCCCCTGCGCAGGGCCAGCGCGAGGCCGTCGCCGGTGTTGGCGTAGGCGTTGGAGGTGGTCTTGAACATGCGGCCGAAGCCCCCGGTCGCTAGCATGACGGCCTTGGCCCTGATGGTGTGCAGCTCCCCGCTCGCGAGCTCGAGGACGACGAGCCCCTTGCAGGTTGGGCCGTCGAGGAGGAGGTCGACCGCGAAGTACTCGTTGTAGAAGTCCACCTCGTTCTTGATGCACTGCTGGTAGAGGGTCTGGAGGATCATGTGGCCCGTGCGGTCGGCTGCGTAGCAGGCCCGTCGCACGGGGGCCTCGCCGAAGTTGCGCGTATGGCCTCCGAACCTGCGCTGGTCGATGCGGCCGTCGGGGGTCCTCGAGAAGGGCAGGCCCAGATTCTCGAGGTCGTAGACCGCCTGGATCGCCTCCTCGGCGAGTATGGCGGCGGCGCCCTGGTCCACGAGGTAGTCCCCGCCTTTGATCGTGTCGAAGGCGTGCCATTCGGGCTTGTCCTCCTCGAGGTTGCCCAGGGCCGCGCCGATCCCTCCTTGGGCCGTGCCGGTATGGCTCCGGACCGGAAAGAGCTTGGAGATCACCGCGACCCTGCCGGAGCCCGAGGCCTCGAGGGCCGCGTAGAGGCCCTCCCCCCCGGCGCCGACGATCACCGCGTCGTATTCCTGCTGCATCTTCGCCTCCCCGCTCCAGGCCTAGCCGGCCTTGGCCAGATTCAAAATGCCTCCCGCCAGGAGGATCCTCCGATGGCGGGGCGAGACGTCGAGCGTCGCCTTGATCGTCGAGCCGCCCAGCCGGAGCTCGATCTCCGAGGCTCCCGAGGCGAGGAAGGCGCGGAGGCCCGAGAGCTCGACCAGGTCGCCCTGGGAAATGTGGTCGTAGTCCCGAGGGTCGGAGAACTCGAGGGGGAGGATCCCGAAGTCGACGAGATTCTCCTTGTGGATCCTCGCGAAGCTCTTGGCCAGCTTGGCCCTGACGCCGAGGTAGCGCGGCGCGAGGGCGGCGTGCTCGCGCGAGGAGCCCTGGCCGTAGTTATCCCCGCCCACGACGATGCCGCCGCCCTTCTCCTTGGCTCGCTTGGCGAAATCCTTGTCGAGCACGTAGAAGACGTAATTGCTGATCTCCGGGATGTTGCTGCGCAGGGGGAGGACCTGGGTGCCCGCGGGCATGATGATGTCGGTGCTGATATTGTCCTTGACCTTGAGGAGGACTTCGCCTCGGATGGAGTCTTCCATCTCGGGGAAGCGCGGGAAGGGCTTAATGTTCGGGCCCTTGATCAGCTCGACCTCGCCCGGATCCTCGGGGGGAAGCACGAACCAGCTCGGATTGCAGGAATAGATTTCCGGATACTCCACGACCGGGCACTCTCCCAGGCTGCGCGGGTCGGTGATCCTGCCCGTCAAGGCCGAGGCTGCCGCAGTCTCGGGGGAGCAGAGGTAGACGGCGTCGTCGAGGGTCCCGCTCCGCCCCTTGAAGTTGCGGGGGAAGGTCCGCAGCGAATTTGTGCCCGTGCCCGGGGCCTGGCCCATGCCGATGCAGCCGAGGCAGCCCGGTTCGTGGACCCGCGCGCCCGCGTCGATGAGGGCGCGCAAGCCCCCGGCGGCCAGGATGTTCTCGAGGGTCTGCCGGCTCCCGGTGTTGATCTCGAAGCTCAAGTCCGGATCGCGCATCTTGCCTTCCACGATCTTGGCGGCGATCATGAAATCGCGGTAGTCCCCGTTGCAGGAGGAGCCGATGATGACCTGCTGCACCTTGACGTCGGAGAGCTCCCTGGCCGGCTTGACGTTGTCGGGATTGCTGGGGCAGGCGACCATGGGCTCGATGGCGGAGAGGTCGACCTCGGTGCTCTCCTCGTACTCCGCGTCGTCGTCGGCCGACAGCGCGCGGTAGTCGAGCGGCCGGGAATTGCGGGCGAGGAAGTCCGCGGTGACCTCGTCCGAGGGAAAGACGCAGGCCGTGAAGCCCATGTCGACGGACATGTTGGCGACCGTGGCCCTCGCGGCCATGTCCATGCTGCGCAGCCCGCGGCCGCAGAATTCCATGATCTTGCCGATGCCCGCCGAGCAGCTGAAGTCCCGGAGCAGGCTCAGGATCAAGTCCTTGCCGGACACGAAGGGCTGGAAGGCTCCCTCGACCCTGATCCGCCAGACACTTGGGACGTTGATGTAGTAGGGCAGGCCGGCCATGGCCATCGCCACGCTGATGCCGCCCGCGCCCATCGCCAGCATCCCCAGGCAGCCACCAGTCGTCGTGTGACTGTCGGAGCCGAGGAGGGTCTTGCCGGGCATGCCAAAGCGCTGGCGATGGACGTGATGCGAGACCCCGTTCCCCGGCTGGGAGAGGATCAGGCCATACTTCCTCGCGGCCGACTGCAGAAAGCGGTGGTCGTCCGCGTTCCGGTAGTCGCTCTGGATGACGTTGTGGTCTATGTAGCTGACTGCCAGCTCATTCTTGACCCGCGGGAGTCCCATGGACTCGAATTCGAGATAGACCATCGTGCCGGTTGCGTCCTGGGTCAGGGTCTGGTCGATCCTGATCCCTATTTCGCGGCCAAGAACGAGCTCTCCCTCGATTAAGTGATCTTTAATTATCTTCTCGGCGAGCGTACCCTTCATGGCAATCCCTCCCTGTTCGAGCTGGGATGGACGACGCCTCTGGGCGAGGCCTGCGAGGTATCGTTCGTCTGCAAGGAACGGATTGTATGCGGGGTTCATACCCGGAGTTTTGCGACACACACGCGGCCCACCAAAGGCGCAAGGTATGAACCCGCTTGCGAATCAATTCCACGACCAGGCGAATAACACTTAATATACTACCTTTTCATACAAGGGCAAAAAATCGTTCGCCCCGCGGCAGGTGCATTTAAATATTCCTAAATCGCTCAGATAATAGGTCCGAATGTGAATTTCTATGTACGGGAACTGAAATTTCCTATTCCGGGTTGTGCGCAGGATGGCTTGCGACTCAAGCCTGGACCGAAAGGGAATTCGCTCGCTGGCAGAAGATAGTCCCAGCGTACGATTGGCGGCGGCGCAAGAATCGTCTTCGTCCAATACGCATGAAGCGCCGAGAATAACGCTGGCGAGCTGCATCGCGGCCCATCGGGCTATCGAGGCGAGCCGAGGGCCCGGCAGCGCGTCAGGAAAGCGAACCCGCGCTTTTTCGAAGACGAAGCCCTATGCGGTAATCGCCGCAGGCAATCGCTGACAGCACGGATTTATGTGCGCCGGCCCCGATCGGCTGCCTAATCTCAGTTTGAACTCGAGCTCGAAGGCTTGCCGGCCTCCTGGAGGAACCGCGCTCGCTTGATCTTATTGGCGTGGATGATGGCGTCGATGATGCCGACCACAGCGCAGCCCCCCAAGGCCACGAGGATTCTCTTCTCGCGGTCGGTCTCGGAGAGGTTGGCGGAATACGAGTAGGAGTTAGCGAAGGGCCAAGGCGCGTAATACGAATCGTAGCCGTTCTCGATATACAAGGCGAGGTCGAAGGCGAAGCCCGTGTAGAAGATCATTATGGGGAAGGAGCCGAGGGAGACGATCTCGAAACGCATGAATGGATTCTCGGGCAGGACCGCCTGGGCGAGGGACGAGTTGGCCGAGGAGGAGACCGAGCCTGGCTGCGAGGCCGAGGAGGCGCCCGGCTGGGCGCTTTGCAGCGCCGCCGGATCCTGCGTGATCTGGGCCCGCGCAGCTAGGGCGAGGGTCAACATCGCGGCCGCGAGCAGTGGCCGCGCCCGCGAGGGCATCATCGCGCCTGCCTTTCGCCGAAGAGGGCGGTGCCGACGCGCACGATGGTCGAGCCCTCCTCGACGGCCAGCTCGAAGTCGCCCGACATGCCCATCGAGAGCAGGTCGAGGCGGCCGAGGTCGAAGCGGGCCTGAGCCCCCTCCAGGGCGGCTCGCAGCGTCCGAAACGAGGCGCGCACGGCCGTCTCGCCTGAGCTCGCCATGAGTGGGGCCATGGTCATGAGGCCTCGTGGCTCGAGGCTCCTCTCGTCTCGGGACAAATAGGAATCGAGGGCGCGGAAGAGTTCGTCGGCGTCGCTGAAGCCCTCCTTGGACTCTTCCCCGGTATGGAGCTCGAGGAGGATTTCGAGGCGCTTGCCTGCCTTCCGGGCCTGGCCGTCGAGGTTCTCGAGGAGCTCGAGGGAGTCGACCGACTGCACGCGATCGAAAAGAAGGGCCGCCCGCTTGGCCTTATTGGCCTGGAGATGGCCGATCATGTCGAGCCTCGCACCCTGACGGGCCGCGCGGAAGGCGGGAAACTTGGCCTCGGCTTCCTGTACGCGGCTCTCCCCGAAGGAGCCGATCCCGGCGGCCCAGGCGGCCTCGGCCGCCTCGACCGGGTGGAATTTCGTGACCGCGAGGAGCTCGACATCGGAGAGAGAGCGGCCCGAGCGTCGGGCAGCGGCTTCGATGCGGCCTCGCAGGGTCTCGGCTCGGGCCGCCACGAAAGAATAGTCCATCGCGGCTAGTATAGCGCCTTCCTCGCGAGGAGGGCCATCACGTCGCCGAAGCCCAGACGCTTGGCGAGGAAGTCCAGCGGCCTCTTGGCGAATGCGGGCCTAAGGCCGCGGGCCCAGCCGCCCCAGGTGACCACCCTCTCGACGGGCAGTCCACTCGAGGACATCAGCCGCCCGAGGGTGCGCGGGGAGAAGAGATAGAGGTGGTCGTAGATCGCGCTCCGCCATTCGCTTCCCAGGAGCCGCGCCTGGAAACCCGAGGCGTTGGGCGTCGTCAGGATCAGGATGCCGCCGGGCGCCAGGACCCGGCGGGCCTCGGCCAGGAAGGACGAGGGGTCGTTGAGGTGCTCGATCAGGTGGGAGGCATGCACGAGCTCGAAGCTGCAATCCGCAAAGGCGGCCGACTCGAGGCTGCCTGAGTGGATAGGCAGGTGGTGCTCGGAACGGCCGTACTCAGCCAGGGCTGCGGATATCTCCACGCCTTGCGGCTCCCAGCCTGAGTCGCGGAGGGCGGCGAGGAGGGCCCCCGTCGCGCATCCGACGTCCAGCGCGCGTGGGGCTCGAGCCTCGGCTGCGGCCGCCGCGAACAGGGGGCGGGAGAGCTCCTCGAGCCGCAGGTCTCGCAGGGCCAGGAGCTCGAGGTCGCGGAAGGCGTATTGCCTCTCCGCCTCGTAGCGGAGATAGGAGTCGTCGTAGCGCGCCTCGACGGCGGATTTCTCGCTCTGGGGCGACTGCTGGACGAGGCCGCATGCCCGGCAGCGCGAGAACGAGAAGGACCCACAGTCCCAGAACGGCTCGAATGAGGAGCCTCCGCAGAGGGGACAAGGCACGCTCCTGACAGGCTCGGGACGGGGGCGGGTCGCGAAGGTCTTGACGGCGATGGCGCTACTCCACGACGAAAGTCCAGGTCGAGGCCCGCTTGTTGCCGCGCTCGTCCTCGACGCCGACCTCGATGGCCGTGCGGCCCCTGGTGAAGAGCCGCTCGGCCAAGGCGTAGCGGCCCTCTTTCGTACGGAGCTCGTCGGCGTCGACGCCGGGCCGCCCGAAGAAGATGATCTTGCCGCCCGAGCATCTCGCGACGTCGAAGGAGTCCCGAGCGGCCTCGACTCCGTCGATCGAGAGCCGGATCCCGAATGGAGCGAGGGGAACCGAGGGCCAGGCGGAATCCACGGGCTCCGTGACATCGGCCGAGATGACGTAGGTGCCCTGCGGTATGGAGGGCGACGAGCCGACGACGAAGACCTTGTCGGCGCGCGAAAGGGCCAGCGAGCGGATGACCGGGGGCTTGTCGTCCTCGAGCGGCGGGAGCACGAGGAGGGGATTGACCCAGGTTCCGGCCCTCCGGTCGAGGACCTGGAAGAGGATGCCGTTGCCCTCGATCCAGCCCGAGCCGCCGGACTTGCCGATTATTTCGCCCGATTTCACCTTCCGCAGACTGGTCGAGGCCGAGCCGGGCGCGAGGTGTGAATAGGCCGCAGCCATGCTCTTCGGGTGCTCGAGCACTATGAAGGTCCCCAGGGCCATAGGCAGGCCGCTCGGAGAGTTGCCCTCCTCCGCGGAGAAGGACAGCTCCCCGTCGTCGGCCGCGCGCACCGGGGACTCGTCCGAGGCGAGCGCCAGGCCCGTGATCACCCTTCCCTTCGCGAATGTGCCGAATGTGGCGGCTACTCGGGGCGGGGCCAGGGGCCAGTCCCAGCCGAAGGCCGGCAGGAGGGCCGAGACCGCGACGAGGGACGCCAGAGCCCGTCGAAGTGTCCTGGAGCGCGTCAGGACCGCTAGGTCGGAGAGATGGCTGCGGCGACCGGACGAGCTTCCGCCTCGGCTCATCGCTCCCTCAAGTCCATGCGCTCGAGGATGTCGTCCGCTCCCAGGAAGATCGCGTCGCCGCGGGTATCGACGAAGGCCTGCTTGGCCTGGAAGGCGACGTCGAGGACCCTCCTGTCGGGAAGCTCGGCGCAGACGAGCCTGCTCTCAGTCCCGTCGCCGGAGAGGATCGCGAGGAGCCGGCCGGCCCGCGCGGTCAGGCCCAGCTTGTATCCCGTGGGCACGGGGACGATCGTTTCCTGCCGCGTATCCCGGTCGTAGACGCCGATGCCCGAGGGCGACTCGTACTCGAGGTGCCGGCCGTCGGAGGTAAAGCCCATATAGATGACCCGCCTGAAATCCGAGGAGAGGTAGCGGTGGTAGGCTACGCGATAGGCTGTGGCGCGCTTCTCCATGACGACGAGCCTTTGCTTGTCCAGGCCGGTCACCGCGGCGACAAGCTGGCCGTCTGGCGAGATCGCCACGCCGTAGACTCCGGCGATCCTCGAGCCGCCCGGCGCAAAGTCGAGGACCGCTTTGCCGGCCTTGTCCAGGCCCACGATGCCGCCATCGACGAGCCCGAAGGCCGCTACCGATGGACTGGCGTCGAAGGTCGTCACGATCGAGGGGAAATGGTAGGTCCAGGTGGCCTGGCCGCTCGAGGCCAGCTCGGAGACCGAAGCCTGGTCAGGGGCTATCACGAAGCGGCGGCCCGCGGCGAAGAAGGGATAGCCGACGATCGCCGCCTTGGCTTGGACCTGCCCTTCGGGCGATAGGATGGAGAAGCCCTCCGAAAGGCGCTCGTAAGGGGCGAAGGCGTCCTCCGCGAGGGCGACTCCATAGCTCTGGGCGGCCGAAAAGAGGACCGTCCCATCCTGCGTGAAGTAGCCGTAGCGATCGCCCAGACGGAAGGGGATGGGCGCGAGCGCGCCTGCAGCCTCGCGGGCGCCGGGGGCCGAAGGAGCCTGGGCGAGACTCCTGGCCCAGGAGGGCACGAGCACTAGCTCCTTGGGCAGGGGCGTCGCGCAGGCTAGGAAATATACGATGCCCGCGGCCACGATTCCCGCCGCCGCGAAGCGCTTCTTGCCGGTATCTTCCATGGTTCTCCGATCGCCCGGAATGGTATATAGTCGAGGCACGCGCTGTCAATCGAGGCGCGTCTCAAGAGCGGGAGGCTCGAGGATTCGATGGACATCGGCGAGCTTTTCGCGCGGGCCCTGGAGGCCTCGCGCGCGTCCTATTCCCCCTACTCCCGCTTCAGGGTGGGGGCGGCCCTTATCTGCGAGGACGGCTCGGTCTTCTCGGGCACCAACGTGGAGAACCGATCTTTCGGCCTCACGACCTGCGCCGAGCGAAACGCCCTCGTAGCGGCCGTCGGGGCAGGGCGACGGTCCTTCTCCGCGATCGCCATAGCGACCCCCGACTCGGACTACCCGGTCAGCCCCTGCGGAGCCTGCCGCCAGGTGCTCTCCGAGTTCATGGGCCCGGGCGCGACCATCGCCTTCGGGCCAAAGGCCGAGTCCCTCGTGGTGACTACCATGGGAGAACTCTTTCCGTATGACGCGCTGCACGAGCTGGGGAAACATCAGTAAGATTCACCGCGGTGAATCCCTTACTTGCCCTTGGCTTCTTCCGCCTTCTTCAAGTCGGCGTCGAGCTTTGTCGACCAGATCTCGACCTTTCGCTTCAGGGTCTCGGCCTCGTCGCGCTCTGAGAGGACCACGTGTATCCTGCGCAGGGCCTGGAGGAAGATGACGGCCGCCCGGAAGTCCTGGACCTTGTGGGTGTAGAGCTCGTACTGCTCGCGGTACTTGTCCGCGCTGCGCTGCAGGAGCTGCTTGACCAGGGCGAGGTGGCTCAGCACCGTCGGACGGACCGGGGAATTGAAGTCCATGTCGGGGACCGCGGTCTTGAGATTGACCAGGTTCTTGCCCACGGCCGCGACCTTGCCCCAGACCTCGATAAACGAGGCGGAATACTTGGAATTCTCCCCGAAGGACTCCTCCAGGGTCTGCACGGTGAAGCAGAGCTTGCGCAGGAGGCGGAAGCGCCCGTCGGCATCGAAGTCCTTGATCTCCTCGACCTTGGCCTCGTAATCGGAATAGGGCGCGTCGAGGAAGCCGGAGACGGTGTCCTCGAAGTACTTGATCGCCCGCACGAGGGTCTTGCGGGCCTCGAGGAGATAGTCCTCGTTCTTGATGCCAAGCAGGGAGACGGAGAGTGTGTTGACGAGCAAGTACCAGGAGCAGAGGTCTAGGGCGTCGTTGGCTAGCTTGAGGCGCTTGTATCCCGCCCCCGTATCGTCCTGGGCCAGGAGGTCGAGGAGAGTCTTCTCCTTGGCCAGCCCCGCCTCAATCGTGCGGCGGTGCTCCTTGACCTTCTCAAAATACCTGTTCCGCTGCTCTTGAGTTATTTTCCCCATCAGCCGTCCCGCCAGGTCCCGTACTTCCGGAGAAGCTCCGTCGCGTGCGCTATGGAGGCTTCCTCGCGGGGGTCGCCAGCCAGCATGCGGGCGATTTCCTCGGCTCTGGCGCGCCCCTCCATCCTGGAAAGCCGCGTCGCCGTCCTTCCCCCCGAAATTTCTTTATCGACCTTGAAATGATTATCGGCACGAACCGCGATGGAGGCCAGATGGGTTATGCAGAGCACTTGCTTGGACTTGCCGAGCTCTTTCAGGTGCTCGCCCACGGCGACGGCGACTTCTCCGCCGATCCCGGCGTCAACCTCGTCGAAGATGAGGCAGTCGACCGAGTCCGAGCCGGCCAGGACCGTCTTGGCTGCGAGGGCCACGCGGGAGAGCTCGCCACCGGATGCGATGCGGGCCAAAGGCTTGGCGCTTTCCCCGGGGTTCGGGGCGATAAGGAACTCTATCTCGTCTACGCCGTAGGGCCCCACGACGGGCCTCGGCCCTGTGGGCCCGGACTCCGCCTCCTTTCGCCCCACCCTCACGAAGAACTTGGCGCTCGGCATGCCGAGGGTGCGCACGATCGCCTCAATACGCTGCTGGAGCCCCTCGGCCGCCGCTTTGCGCTTCACCGAGATGGCCAGCGCGGCGGAGAGGACCGAGGCCTCCATCGCAGCGATCCGGCGCTCGATCTCGCCCTTGTCCTCCTCCCAGGTCTCCAGCCGCGCCAGCCGGTCGCCATCCTCGGCGAGGCGGGCCAGGATGTCCTCGATCGTCGCGCCGTACTTCTTCTTGAGCTTGTGGATGTCGGCCAGCCTGGACTCGACCTGCTCGAGCCTATCGGGGCTGAAGCGCATCGAGCCGAGATAGTGCCTAAGCGAGTCGGCCACGTCCTCGAGCTCGTAGAAGGCGTCGTCCGAGCGCCTGGCCAGATCGGAGAGGCCGGGGTCGATGGCCTGGGCAGGCTCGAGGGCCGAGCGGAGCCTTCGCAAGGCGGCCAGGGAGCCCTCTCCATCCCCGCCCTCACCCCCCGAGAGCGCGGCGTGGGCGGAGTCGACGGCCGCGTAGAGCTTCTCGTGCTGGGAAAGCAGGCGCTCCTCGGCCTCGAGCTCCCCCTCCTCTCCGGGACGGAGCTTGGCTCTCGAGATCTCGTCGACAGCGAAGCGGAGGAACTCCATCTCGCGGCCGCGCTCGGCCTCGGAAGCGAGGGCCGACTCGTAGGCTCGGCGCTCGGTCGCCAGCTCGGCGAAACGCTCGGCGAAGGAGGCGACCTCGTCCTCGATGCGCGCGTAGCGGTCGAGGAGCCTGCGGTGGTTCTCGGGAAGGAGCAGCGACTGGTGCTCGTGCTGGCCGTGGAGATCAACGAGCAGCGAGGTCAGCTCCGCCAGGTCCGAGCGAAGCGCGCTTTGGTTCTGGATATAGGCGGAGCCGCGGCCGTTGGATTTGAGCCCTCGGCGGAGGAGGACCCTGCCCTCCTCGGGCTCGAGGCCGCGGGCGCGGAGCCAGGCTTGGGCATCCGCGTTGCGCGACACTTCGACGACCCCCGTCACCAGCGTCTCCTCCGCTCCAGCCCTGATGACGCTCGTGTCCGCCCTCGCCCCGAGGAGGAAGCCGATGGCGCCGACGAGGAGGGACTTGCCCGCGCCCGTCTCGCCGGTCAGGAGATTGAGGCCGTCCGTGAAGCTCACGGAAAGGCGCTCGATCAGGGCGAAATCGCGAACCGTGAGTTCCTCAAGCACCGGACGCCCCGGCGGCCACGCCGCCCGACCAGGCCAGCTTCGAGCGTAAGAGCCCGTAGAAGTCGAAGCCCTCGGAGACGAAGACCTTCGCCTTGAACGGGGCCCCAGAAACTCGGATCCTGTCGCCCGATCGTAGCGTAAGAGTCTCCTGGCCGTCGATGGTGAGCATGGCGCCAGTCCGGCCCTCGTCCAGCTCGATCTCGACCTCCTCGTCGGAGGGCAGGACGAGGGGCCGGTTGGAGAGCGTAAACGGGCAGATGGGATTGACGATCATCGCCTCCATCTCCGGATGGAGCACGGGTCCGCCCGCGGCCAGGTTGTAGGCAGTTGAGCCCGTAGGCGTCGCGACGATGACTCCGTCGGCCCGATAGCGCACGAGGCTCGAGCTGCCGAGCCTGATTCCGAAGCCCAGGAGCTTCGCTATGCCCTGGGCGGAGACCGCGACGTCGTTCAGCGCGAGGAACGAGGCTTCCCTGACGCCCTCGCGCCAGGCCTCTGCCCGGAGCATGAGGCGCTCGGAGAGCGCGAGCTCCCCCCTCGCCCAAGCCTCGAGGGCCCGCGGCCACTCGTCGCGGCCGATCTCGGCGATGAAGCCGAGGCTGCCCAGGTTGACCGGCAGCACGGGTATGCCCCGAGGCGCTGCGACGCGGGCGGCATAAAGAACCGTGCCGTCTCCCCCCAAGGAGACGACGAGGCCAGCGCCCTCGGCATCGGGAGCTCTGCTCGGGTCCCCGCGATAGGAGTAGACCTCCGAATCGAGGCCCATGTCGCGCAAGCGGCCCGCCATGGAGGCGGCTACTCGACCCGCCTGCTCCTTCTCGAGGTTGGCGATGATGAGCACGCGCCCGGCGCGTTCAGGCATAGGGCCTCCAGTATCAGCCAAGGCCATCGTCCTTGGCTAAGGCAGCGTCGCGAGCACCTTGGATATCTTCTCGGCGGCGCTCGCGCCGATCCTCTGGTGGAGGGGGAAGAGGAGACATCGAAGGCTCATGGACCTGGCGTTGGGACAGGCGCCCTCCGGGACGAGACCCTTGGCGAGGAGACTGCCCTCGAAGGCGAGCTCGGTTTCGACCTCCTTCTTCTTGGCGTAGGCCCTCACGTCCTTGACGCTCGACGCGACCGAGACCGGGAATGCCCAATAGGCCCCCTCGCCTTCCCCCGCTTGGGCTATCATGCGATGCCGGGTGCGGGCGAGGGACTGGGCGAACAGTCCGGCGAGCTCCCGCCTTCGGGCTATGGCCGACTCCATGTCCCGAAGCTGGGCGAGGCCGAGGGCGGCGTTGTAGTCGGTCATCCTGGTCTCCGGCGCTAATCTCTCGGCCGCGTTGCGGAGAACCTGCGCGTCCCGCTTCCCGTAGGCTATGAGGAGGGCACCGCCGCCCGAGGTGACGATCGAGTCGTGCTCGAGGCCCAGGAGAGCTATGCTTCCCAGGGATCCCGCCCTGGATTCGCCGCGATAGGCGCCGAGCGCGGCGGACATGTCCTCGATCACGGGCACTCCAAGGGCCGCCACTGCCTCGGGCTCGGGGAGGATGCCTAGTGCCTCGTGGAGAACGAAGGCCTTGGGCCTCTGCTCGAGGACCTCGAGGAGGGACAGGTCGGGTTCCGCGCCGTCGGCGACGCAGTCGAGGAATGCAGGCCTCAGCCGCCTCGAGGCCAAGACTTCGGCATAGTAGGCCGGCGCGAGCGCAGGCACGGCCACGGTGTCGCCTTCGGCCAGGCCGAGGAGGTCGAGCGCCAGGCCCAATCCCAGGTACGGGCTGCGAAGGGCGAACCCGTACTCGAATCCCAGGACCTCGCGGGCGGACTTCTGGAAGCGCTCCAGGAACTCGCCTGCGCCGACCGAGTCGGTCACTAGGCAGTTCAGGACCGTGTCCATGTCCTTCCTGCGGATGTAGGTGCGGAAGACTGGTATGCTCATGCGCCCGCCGGTACCGCTAGCGGCGAATTTCCTCGATCTTCCGGAGCTCCTTGGCGCTGAAGAGCTTGCGAATGTCGAGGAGGATGAGGTAGCCGCTTTCGCGATTGACCACACCCTGGATGTATTCCGCCCCGATGCCGGTGAGCATTTGAGGAGGCGGTTGGATGTTCTGCGCCTCGATCGCGACGACGCGCTCGACCTTGTCTATGATGACGCCGAGCTTCATGCCGTCTATATCTATGATGATGAAGCCCGAGAGGAGCTCTTCGTCCTCCCCGAGCTGGGCCTTGCGCAAATGGAAGCGCTTGTGCAGGGAGATGATGGGGATGATCTCGCCGCGCAGGTTGAAGAGCCCCTCCACGTAGCCGGGAGCGTTCGGAATGGAGCGAATTTCCTGCACGCGCACGATCTCCTTGACGTCCATGATGTTGACGCCGTAGAGCTCATCGCTGATCTGGAAGGTGACGAGCTGGATTTGCGTGTCTTGTTCGGCCATATGCCTCCCTCCCCGTGGGAATGCGCGTACCGTGGAAAGTGTAGCATCTTTCAACTGACCGGGCAAGGTTGGACGGGATCGTAAGCATGCGCGCGAGGATAAAAAAAAGCCTGGCGACGACCTACTCTCCCACCCTAAGGCAGTACCATCGGCGTTGAGGGGCTTAACTTCCGTGTTCGGAATGGGAACG
>Ga0181529_10004221_pt1 | contig 15689 bp, 19 predicted proteins | sample PEATcosm2014_Bin_36_FD_119763 | JGI IMG/M metagenome (GOLD analysis project Ga0181529, IMG submission 119763) | Peatland microbial communities from MTU Mesocosm Facility, Houghton, MI, USA - PEATcosm2014_Bin10_30_metaG | ecosystem: Environmental > Terrestrial > Soil > Wetlands > Peat | place...
AATTGGCGCGACCCGAACCTCAGGTCGGCGGCACGAACTCCGGATGCTTCTCCTTTAGCCACGACAGCACGGCCGTGCGCAGTTCGCGCCCGAAGTCAACGAGGGCATTGACGTCTTCACGGGTGACACCGCCGATGTGTTCATATTCCCCCTGGTTTCGCTTCTGGCGGCAGCCGTCCAGATAGTCCGCATCGCCCCTGCGTTCCTCGCCGAGGATGAGCGGCAAGGCATTGATCGGACGGACATGCGATCCCTGGCCTTTTCCGGACGCGTATCCCTCAGCATAGAGAAGAATGGTGCAAAGCTTGAGCGCTGCATTGTAGGCAATGAAATACCGCCAGTCATCCGAGATTGTGTCGGTCGCAGCGTTGGCCAGGTCGCGCTCGACGACCAACCAGAGATCGCGGATCTCTTCAGGGCTGGTCTTGTGCTGCCGGAGCCAGCCGGAGCTTAACCATATCTGCAAACTCATGTTCGTCTCCCTTGATGAATAATTTCGGTTTTGCGAGGACGTCACTCAGGAAGTGATCCCGCGATAATAGCCGACGGTTGAGTTCCTCCAGGCTGAAGAAATGCGGATTTATTTCCCGACCAAGGCGGTCGGTCAATGCACGCAGCGGGGAAGCAAGATTGCGATGGATCGCAGTACCGATGATCATGAGATCCAAATCGCTATCTGCGCGCTCAGTGCTGGCGGCAAGCGAACCGAAGACAAACGCGAACTGAATCTTGTCGGAGTCGAGCGCCTCAAGCAGGACGTCCCGCAAGCCAACAGTCTTGAGAACGATATTGCGCAGTTCGGGATAGAGGGGATGGGCGGAATTTGCGGTGTAGAACCGCCGGTGGTTTTCCTTGGAAGTCACCAGGAGTTCGAGATTCACGAGCTTTTGCAGCTCCTCTTCAACGGATCCTTTGGCAAATCTCGTCAGACCAATTATTTCAGCACGATACATCTTTCCGGAACGGATGCCAAAAAGCAGTCGGAGGACTTCAGAGCGAAGTTCGGAATTAAAGAGAAGTGCAAGCTTGGTCATTTGAGTACCTGGCATCACCAGGTAAGTCCCTGGCCAGACCGGGCATCTGCCTGGCAGGGCCAGGTAAATACCTGGCATCACCAGGCGTTCGATGGCAAGCGGAAACGGACGGAAGTCCTAGTAAGGCATTTAAGAATAGTGAGTAAGGTGTAGCTCGCGACAGGAGGCCAAATCGCCAGATGCCTTTCTCAAACTGGTGGGCGAAGACCTGCCCGGGTGCTCCTGGGCCTAGCGGTTACTCGCCGATCTGCGAGATCTCGCAGCCCGGAACCAAACCACAGCGTTTCAATCGCAGCTCGCCGGCTTCCGGACCCTTCACGCTCGCAAGCCCAGCTTGCTCGCCCGTCTCAAGCAAGTTGGACTGTGAGAGGTTGCCACGGGGAAACTCTTCACCGCTCGGCCGATCCTGCAGCAAGCTGCTGCAGAATCTTGGGCTCCGCGTAATCGGCGAAGAGACGGGCACGTACCAGAGGTTGCGGGCCGAGACCCCGCGTATGTCGGGGAAGTCCCGCTGGAGGTCCCGGGCGAGGACCTCGACGACCGATTCGCCCCAGCCGTGCGAATGCTGCCGTTCGACGACGCCCGGCGCCTCTTTCATCGGTGATGCATCCGGGCAGAACTGAAGTAGGGATACGACTGTCGTGGCTATGAGGGCATTACGTCCAACCAAGGACAAAGAGCGTAAGTCTCGCGAAAACGGCCGGGCTGGTCGAAGCCATCAGGCCATGTCAGGGGACGGCCAAAACCAGCCTAACTTGTTAGATTCAATCACGAAGGCTAGTTATATTAGCCTCTTTAGCTGGAATTTAAAACTAGAACATTGAATCTAAGTTGCCATAAAGGCTAATTCAATTAGCCTCTTTGACTGATATGTCACACAGACTTCTTCAGCAATTCTTTGCTGAACACCCGGTTTTCGCGACCGAAGCGGTGTCGCAATTCCTCGCAAAAAACGGGTCCAGCAATCGGTGGACGCGAAAGGCTTTGCTTGCGCACCACCAGAAGCGAGGTCGGATTCTCCGCGTACGCCAGGGTCTTTATGCGGTGATTCCGTTCGGTGTCGAGCCGGCGAACTTCGAGCCGGACGCCTTCCTTGTCGGAGCCTGCGCGACTGAAGACAGCGTGCTCGCGTATCACACCGCGCTGGAATTTCACGGCCGAGCCCACACCGTCTTTGCGCAATTTCACTTTCTAACTCGCCATTTTTGCCGGCCATTTGAATTCCGGGGGAGGCGATTTCTTGGCACGCCGCCGCCCAAATCGGTTGCTGGTGCGGCTGAGCCGACCGGGGTGAGGCAGATCGACCGAGCCGGGCTTTCGATCCGAGTAACAAGCTTGGAACGAACCTTGATCGATGTCCTCGACCGGCCCGACCTAAGCGGTGGCTGGGAGGAAATCTGGCGTTCGCTGGAAACGATCGAGTACTTTGACCTCGACGAATTAGTCGCTTATGCCCGGCTTCTGGACAACGCGACCACCGCGGCAAAAGTGGGATTTTTCCTGGAGCAGAATCGTGATCGCTTGGGCGTCAGCGAGGCCCATTTGGAACCGTTGCGCCAGCTTCGGCCCAAGCATCCCACCTACCTGGAGCGAGGCAAGAAGGGCCACGGCAGTCTCGTCAAAGCCTGGAACCTGATCGTCTCCGACGCGGTGCAGTCCCGCTCCTGGCAGGAGGTCGCATGAGAATTTCTCGCGAAAGTTTGGAACGTGACGCCGCGGCGACCGGATTCCGCGCGGAGATCCTCGAGAAGGCCATCCACCTTTTCAGCCTCCTGGATGGCTTCCACAAGCACCCGTTCCTCAAAGCTAAGTGGGCGTTGAAGGGCGGCACCGCCTTGAACCTTTTCTGGTTCGAGGTGCCCCGGCTCTCCGTCGATATCGACCTCAACTATATCGGCCAGGTCGAGCGCGAGGCCATGCTGGCCGAACGCCCGAAGATCGAGGTGGCGATCCAGGCGGTCTGCTCTCGCGAGGGATTCACGGTTGCGCGCATTCCCTCCGAGCACGCGGGCGGCAAATGGCGCTTGCGCTACGAGAGCGGAATTGGAGCGGGAGGCAACCTGGAGGTCGACGTGAACTTCATGCTGCGGCTGCCGCTTTGGCCGGTGACGTCCAGCGATTCACGGAGGCTGGGGAGCCGTCAGGTCGTCGGCGTGCCGGTCCTTGACTTACATGAATTGGCGGCGGGCAAACTGGCAGCCCTTCTGTCGCGCCACGCCAGCCGTGATCTCTTCGACGCGCATCAGTTGCTCACTCGGGCGACGCTGGATCCCACGAGGCTTAGGCTGGCATTCGTGGTCTACGGTGCGATGAATCGCAAGGATTGGCGGACAGTGACGGCCGCCGACGTTGGCTTCGCTCCGGCGGAAGTTGAGCGCGAGTTGCTGCCGACCCTTCGCCGGGAGGGCGAAAGCGCGTCCGACCGTGAGGCGGCTATCAAAGCATGGATCGCGGAGACTCGTGCGGCGCTCAGTCTCGTGCTGCCGATGACCGCGTCCGAAATCGGGTTCATCGATGCCTTGGTGGAGCATGGCGAAATCAAACCGGAATTGCTAACGCCCGACGGCAGCCTCGCTGACATCATTCGTCGTCAGCCCATGCTGGAATGGAAGGCCCGGCACGCGCGCGAAAGACACTGACAGCGTGCTTGCACAACTCAAGGTGCAGGCCCTTCGGTGGGGATGCCCTACCGGTCCTTCATCAAGGTCGTGCTGGATGACGCGGTTAAACTGGGGCTGCGCAATGGCCAAGGTGGCTGTCCAAATGCTGTCCATTTCGACCCCGTCCAGGCCCGTCTGATACCGTCTGATACCGTCCGCTTCACTTTGGTGTAAAATGCTCATAGGGAGATTATTAGGCTCATAACCTGAAGGTCGTTGGTTCAAATCCAACCCCTGCACCCAATTTCCAAACGCCTCCCACTGCCCGGGAGGCGTTTTATGTTGGGGGCAATCGGGCCGTGCCGCAAATCTTTCAACGTGACTCCGTAGGGTTGCTCAGCAAGTGACGGAGTCGGAACGAGAGTGCTTGTTTGGCCGGACCGCCTTGGAACCCGTTCAGTTTTGCGCGGCCTCCAACCAGTCGAGCAACACCTTATGGAAGACCTCGGGCGCTTGAATTTGCGGCGAATGGCCCAGATCAGGGAAATCGATCAGGCGCACGTGCGGGATCCGGCTCGCGACCTCCTTTCCAAGCTTCGGATAATTTGTCCGGGCGAGGGTGGCGAAAAGGCCATTCCCGTGTGGTGGTGTTGCTGCGGACAACACCCCATGGCCGATCGGACAATTCGGCAATACCATAGTACCCTATGACCCAGTCCTCGCTTCTCCCCTCACAAAAGAACTTCGCCGATCTTCGCGAAGTTGCGGACGGCCTTCTAAAATCGAGCAATGACAATGAACTGAGGCTTCTCGCCGAAGTCGTCAGCTCGGCGCTATACCGCTGCGATTACCTGGAACGCGAGGTCGAGCGTCTCGGACGCGGGCAGCCAGCGATTCCTTCCGGAGTCAGGCAACCAGCCTAACCCGTCAGGCGCGCGGTCGGTATGAGGGGCCAACCCCCCGGGTGGATTGAAAGGTTGAGGGCGGTCATTCGGGAGAAGAAACGTTGATCGGCGCCCCATAAAGCGTGACGCTGTCTGTTGGAGCGGCACAGAGACTTCATGTTTTTTGCGCTAGGCACAGAGCGACTCTCGTTGCGACACCTAACACCTGGTGACGCCGCCTTCCTGATGGAGCTCATGAACGAGCCGCCTTATATCGACAACATTGGCGATCGAGGGGTTCGCACGATTGCGGATTCAATCCGGTACGTCGAAGAGAAGTACACGCCGAGCTATGTCCGCGATGGATTTGGAATGTATCTCGTGGAATTGGTCGAAGGGGCAGTGCCGATAGGAATCTGTGGTTTGGTGAAACGCGGATGGCTCGATCATCCCGATCTCGGATTTGCGCTTTCGAGTCGGTATTGGTCCAAAGGTTATGCGATCGAAGCAGCGGAAGCCACCCTCCTGCATGCCCGGGACGCCTTGAAATTACACCATCTTTACGGCGTGGTTTCGTCGAAAAATACCAGGTCGATTCGTTTGTTGGAAAGATTGGGTTTCCAGCACCAGCCATCGTTATGTGTGCCCGGGCAACCACCGGGAACCGTCCTATACCAGGCAGCGCTAGTCGGAAAACGCCTTGTAACGCGGATCGGGCCGGGCCGGCAACCAGCACGCAATCGGACCTGCCCCAAGACCCGGTCGGGTTAGGCCCCATCGCCTCCGCAGGACAATCGGTCCAGAATACCGCATTGAACCCCCGGCACCGCTACCCGGAATCCGGGCCCCTTCAAGGGAGAATCCATCGGTCGATCCAAACCATCTCCATCAGGACCACAAAAGCCATGTCCGACAAAAGCAGCCACTACGACGTCACCAAGAAACCGGTCTGGCTCATCACCGGTTGCTCGACCGGATTCGGCCGCGCCTTGGCAGAGCTGTTGATTGGGCGTGGGTACCTCGCATACCTGCCGCACTGGTCCCTCACGCCGGACGGCCCATCCAAGCTCGCCTGCTTCTCGACCGGGCCCGCTGTTGGGCCCAGGAATAGGCGCTCCGGCCGTGACAGGGAGCCCTTAGGGTGATATGTTGGCGGGATGGCGACGGAACCGAAACCGAATGAACGACACCTGCCCGATCCGGCTGCGGAAAAGCCGGCTGCAGCTGGGCCGGGGTCTGCAAAACCGGGCCAGACGCAGGCGAAGCTCCTGACCCCCGAGGAGCAGATGGCGCTTTTTGAGCAGCACCTGAAGGAAAACGACTGGGGGCACCAGCCCTGCTGACCCCGGCCGGAAGCGTATATTGCCAACCGGCACCCGGAGATCGTCACCCCCGGGGTGACGATCGAGGCAAAAAGCTTGCGCTCATCCGCGCGCGGGTCGTCTTCAACCCGGGGCGGCAGGTCAAAGACCATGGTTGGGCGCTGTTTCACATTGTACCGCGACCGATGGGGAAGGGCGGATGTTCCGGGGTTGGCCGTCCGGGCGGATGCGGCAAGCGAGTCGCTTATCAGGTTGGCGAGGACATGCGCGCCGGCGATGCGCTTTCATCCCGTCTTATAAGCGGAACGCCGCGGCGGAATGGCCCGGGCCGGCTGCAGGCCGCGGGCTTCCGCCAAAACTCCTCTCAAATGGCAATGGAGCTCAGAATCTTCCCAATTTCAGGCGCGCAGCGATAAACTCGCCGCTACGTCAGGACGCGGATCGCGTCGTGCAATGGCGAACTGCATACGCACGGTGCGCGAGTGGTCGCACAGGCGCCAAGGCCTGCGCAGAGCTTCCGGGAGAATATCAGGGGCTGTTGCCCTGGAGCGACCAGGCGCCGACGGGTATGCTGCGCAGCTTGCCGCCTGTTTCCAGCGCGTAGCGCTGGCAGCGCTGCGGGGCCAGGCCGGCCAGGATACTCTCCAGGTCATCGGCGACGAGCTGACCGATGAGCGGTTGGATTTCCGGCACGCTGCCGGCGCGGTGCGCCTGGATCAGGGTGTTTGGCGTGCTCCGGCCAGATTCGCTGGCGGGGATCGGCTCCTCGGGCCAGACGTCGATGCCGGCGCGGATCTGTCCGCTGGCCGCCGCCGCGAGCAGCTCCGGGAAATTCACCAGCGCGGCCCGGCTCGCCAGGATGACCACGCTGCCTTTCTGCATGCTCGAGAACTGCCGCCGGCCGATCCGGCCGGTGTTCTCGCTCGTGTTTGCCGCGAGAAGAAAGACGACGCGGGCGCGCGCAAAGCATTCATCGAGCGATGCAGGAATCACCTCCAATTCCCGGAGCACCGCCGGGTGTATCCACGGATCGTGCACGAGAAGCTCCCGGGAAAAGGGCCGAAGCAGGGGCAGCAGGGCGCGGCCGAGGTTGCCAAACCCCACCAGGGCGAGCGGCTTGCCGTGCAGGAGAAAGGAGTCGTGGTTGTCCCCCTTGGATTCCCGGCCGATGCGCAGGGCGGCGTCCGCCTCGTGCATCCGCCGGGCGAGCGAAATGGCCATTGCCAGCGCCATTTCGGCGACAGGCCGCGCGTACACGGGGGCGGTCGAAAGGACCGGTATCCCGCGGCGGTGGCACTCGGCATAGTCGATGTTCGGCAGGAAATTGCTTTCGACATTGAACACCGCGCGCAGATGGGGTGCCTTGTCGAGGCGCGCCCTGTCCAATGGCGACTGGCCGATCAGCGCGATCGCATCCGGCAGGTGCCGCTCGATGTGTTCGGCCGAGGCAGGGGAGCCATCATGCCAGACGACGCGGCCGAGCCGCTCGAGCCGGCGCTTGGTCGGCTCGTCGAAGATCCGGTCGATCCGGCGGGGATGGGGATCGAGCAGGATGACGCCCTCGTTTGGATTCATGGATGTCATTGGCGAAGGAGGTCGGCCAGGTAGGATTTCCATACCGCGGCATGGGTGTGCGTCCCGTGCCCGTATGTGGCATCGCTCAGCGGGATAACGATCGCACGGCCGTGCGGCACGCGTGCAATCTCCCGCTCCAATATTCTGATTTCCGGGGGATTGATCAGGTCGTCGGCGGAGTTCACGGCAAGCAGCGGCGCCCGGATCTTCGCGAGGTCCGGCCCGGGATTGTAGTCCCTGGATGCGGACACGGCATAAAGGAGGTCGTTGGCGTCGTCAGTCTTGACGGCTTGGTCGACATAGCGGTCCAGGACCGAGTCCGCCTGCGCCAGGGTAGGCATATCGGCCTGCCTGCGAACGGCATTGCTGCCCATGAAGAAGAGGATCTCCTCGGCGACCCGGAGGCTGGGGGGCTCCGAAGCGTATTCCCCGCCCTTCCAGGAGGGGTCGTTCCTGATCGAGTCGATTATTGCCCGGCGCCAGACCCGGTTCCTCCCCGAAATCTGGGTCGGCAGGCTTGCCAGCGGCATCAGGGCATCCATGAACGCCGGGTATCGCTCGCCCCATACCCACGTGTGCATGCCGCCCATCGATGTCCCCATCGCCAGGCGCAGATGATTCACGCCGAGGCCCTCGGTCAGCAGCCGGTATTGGGCGCCGACCATGTCCGCATAGCCGTAGGCGGGAAAGCGGGCGTGCATCCCGTCGCTCGGCTTGGATGAGCCTCCGTGGCCGATTCCGTCCGGAATGACGATGAAGTGGGTCGCCGCATCGAGCGGCTGCCCCGGCCCGAACAGTTCGGCCGCGAAATAGGTGTTGATGAAGTTGGCCCCGGAACCGCCGGTTCCGTGAAGGATCAGGACGGCATTCGCCGCCGTGCCGTCCGCCCTTCGTTCCAGGCGGCCGAGTGACCGGTAATGGATGCGCAGGGAGGGAAGGCTTTCGCCGGACGAAAACTTGAAATCCCGAATGAGGTAGTCGGCCTCGGTTGGGGTCGGATAGTTCTCGGCCCGGGCGGCGCCGCCGAATAGGCCGACCAGCACCGGCAACACGGATAGCCATGTCCATTTCATGGGAAAGTACGCGCTCCTCGTTGCATTTTGCGCAAGGCTGAATTCGGGCGGCTCTGTCCGGCTTCGAAGGCACCCCGCATCCGGGAGGTTTCAGGCCAGAGCCTGCCGGCAAAACTTAACGCACTTCGCGATTTCCGTCATTCGGTCCGAACCCGCGGGAACCTTGTACTCAAATTCAATCGTGGCCTGGATGTTCCAGTGATTGTCCCGGATGAGGTGCAGGACCTCGACGATCGGCGTGTCCCCCTCTCCGAATGGGACGTTCGGGCCCATGTGCAGCTTGCGGTCCTTGATGTGCACGTGGGTGATCCGCCCGGGGTGCTGCTTGATGAAGGGAACCGGAGAATAGTTGTTGCCCGCGATGAAATGCCCGATGTCGACGTTGGCCGAATTGCGCGGTGAAAGGGCGAAGGCCCGCTCCCAATGGGCCGGGGTCACGGCGGTATGGCCGTGATAGGCCACCCAGAGCGAGTGCTTTTCGCCAAATGCGCCGAGCCGCTTCAGGTCGTCCTCGTCCTTGCTGATTTCGGTCGAGATGGCGCGGGCGCCGAGGGCCTTGGCGAGCTCGAAAACGTAGTCCAACTCCTCGTCCGACATCTTGAAAATGCCGTCGACCTTGACGATTTCAATGAGGACGCCCGCCGACTCGTAAATGCGGCGGAACTCGGGGATTCGCCCGGTCGGGGCGGACCGGCGCCAGCGCCGCATCTGGGCGTCGACCGACTGCGCCCCGGCCGCTTCGGCCACAAGCGCCTTGGCGCCGACCAGGTGCGCCGGTGCGCCGAGAAACGCCTCGACCGGCTGGGTGCGCAGTTCCAGCCCGCTGATCCCCAACTGAGTGCAACGATCGAGAATTTCGGAACCGCCCATTTGGAGATTCGCAAAGCTGTAAGGCACGTTGAGGCCGATCTGGACGCCGGACACCCTGGAATCTGGCCTCGATCGGAGCGGCTGGGCTTCCTGGGCGCAGAGGCGGCCCACGGAGCCGAGGATTCCGGAGGCGGGCAGCGCGGCAAGGGCGAGCTTGGCGAATTGGCGGCGGGTCTGGAGCAGCATGGGGGCGGGAATGACGAAGGGTTTCATACTCTCGTTTCCTCAGTTCCTCCTTGCCAGCCAATTTGCCGCGAACGGCAAGCGACCGCCCTGAAGCTGGAACCCTCCACAGCGATTCCCGGAATAAGCCACCCGCCTAGATGCTCTTATCCTGATCGAATGCAAAGTCGTGCGGTGGAAAACTCGGGGCCGGGGCTTAAAATGTTGCGCCGGGGCAATTCCTGAACTGATTGCGCCATGTCCGATGAGGCCTTTGCCCGATTGGTCGATGACCACTACGCAGGCGTATTCCGATTCGCGCTGAGCCTCGCGCGCAATCAGCCCGACGCCTGCGATCTGACCCAACAGACATTCTATCTGTGGGCGACAAAGGGTCACAGCCTCCGCGACATCTCCAAGGTGAAGACATGGCTCTTTACGACGCTCTATCGGGAATTCTTAAGGATGCGGAAACGCTCCGCCCGGGTGACCTCGGTGGAGGATCTTCCCCCGGGCGAGCGGGAGGTGGCCGCCGAGGATGTCGACCAGGCCCGGCGCATGGATAGCGCTGCGGTCGTTCAGGGCCTGCTTGACGTGGACGAAACTCATCGGGCGCCGCTGGCCCTCTTTTACCTGGAGGAGCTCTCCTATCTGGAGATCGCCGAAACGCTGGGCGTGCCAGTTGGCACGGTGATGTCGCGCCTTTCCCGGGGAAAGGCGCAATTGCGCGCGGCGCTGGCCGCGCGCAAAAACGACGGAGGCGTCGTTCAATTTCCCGCCCAAAAGGGGGGGATCCAATGAAAAACGAAGAGGCAAGGTTCGTCTTGCAGGCTTATCGGCCAAACGGAGCCGACTCATCCAACGCTTTCTTTGCCGAGGCCCTCGGCCAGGCGGACAGCGATGCCGAATTGCGCGCGTGGTTTGCCCGCGAACAGGCATTCGATGCGGCGATCGCCGCAAAGCTGCGGGAGATCAATCCGCCGGCGGAGCTGCGGGACAACATCATTGCGGGCGGGCGGGCGGGCATGTGGCACCGCAACACGTGGCGGCTTCCCGTCTGGCTTGGCGTGGCGGCGGTGTTCACGGCGCTGTTCTTCACTGTGGTGCGCCTCCGTCCCGCGGCCCCTGTCGATGCCCGGCAACTGACCTTGTTTGCCCTGAGCGACGCGGCCCATGAGGAGCTGCACAAGGGCATTGTCGCCGGCCTGGCCGACGTGGAAGACACGCTGGGAGATCCAAAGACCCACCTTGCACACGGACTCAATGTCAATGAGGACGACTTGCGGGCCAGGGGATGCCGCTCGGTGCAAGTGGCCGGCCGCGACGTCTTTGAAATCTGCTTCAAACGCGGTGATGTGTTTCATCTCTACATCGCCCGGACCGGGGAGTTCAAAACGCAGACGGACCCTGGCATACCCGCGTTTCAAAGCAAGGGCGGGATGTCCTCCGTGACCTGGACCGCTGCCAACCATGTTTACGTCCTCGTCTCGGATCGCAGCATGGAAGACCTCCGCAGGTTGCTCTGACTCCGGACATGGTCAGACGCCCTTGAATTCGGGAGTTTTCCCGCGACGACTCTTGAATCGTTTCGGTTTGGCATGAATAGTGGGGGGTTGCCGATCGCGCACTGGTTGCCAAGCACGATGATTCACCCAGCCCCGACATCGATTCCCGACGACGACCTCGTCGCCATCGCGGTCCGGAAGGCGGGCCGGCGGCTGGTGCCGTTTCTCCTGCTGCTCTACATCCTGGCATTCCTTGACCGGGTTAATGTCAGCTACGCCAAGGAGATGCTGGGGCGGGACGCGGGGCTGAGCGAGGCGACCTACGCCCTCGGGGCGGGCGTTTTCTTCATCGCCTACGCCCTGCTTGAGTTGCCGAGCAGCCTCCTTCTGCAGCGGTATGGCGCCCGCATCTGGATCGGCCGGATCATGATCACCTGGGGGCTGGTTTCGGCCCTGACGATGTTCGCCCGGACCGCCACTTCGTTTTGCTCCCTGCGTTTTCTGCTCGGAGCGGCGGAGGCCGGGTTCTTTCCAGGCATCATCTACTACCTGACACTCTGGTTTCCAAGGCGGGAGCGGACCAAGGTCTTTGGCCTCTTCTATTTCGGGGCTCCGCTGGCCCAAATCGCGGGCGGACCTATTTCAGGGTTGTTGCTTGATTTGGACGGAGCGGCCGGCCTCAAGGGCTGGCAGTGGCTTTTTCTGGTCGAGGGCGTCATGGCGAGCCTCGCCGGCCTGTGGGCGCTGCGACGGCTGACGGATGGTCCCGCGGGAGCGAATTGGCTGGCGCAGGACGAGCGGCGGGCTCTTGCCGCGACGCTCCAAGACGAGGGTCACGGGACTTCCGAGGGCACCGGCTGGGGGAGGTTGCTGTCCGCCGTGCGCACGCCCTCTGTCTTCCGCTTCGGACTCATCTACGTTTTCATTCAGGCAAGCGTCTACGGCGTGACCTTTTATCTGCCCTCCGACGTCGCCAGGCTCCTCGGGCGCGAAACCGGGTTTGTCGTCGGTGTGGTGAGCGCGCTCCCCTGGATTTGCGCCTTGGCGGCTGCCTACGCGATACCCCGGCTGGCGGACAGGCTCGGCCGGAGAGCGGTCGCCTCCGGCACTCTGGCATTGTCGGCCCTCGGCATTGCAGTTGCGGCCGTTTCCCCGCCCGGAATCGAACTGGCCGCCCTTTGTCTCGCGGTCGCCGGATTCATAGGGGCGCAGCCTGTGTTCTGGACCTTTCCCGCCGATGAGCTTCCGGCGCTGGGCGCCGGAGCCGGAATTGCCCTCATCAACTCGATCGGTGCGGTGGGTTCGTTCGTTGCGCCCAACCTCCGGGCCGCCGCCAATGCGGCTTTCCACTCGGGCGTTGCGGGGAGCTTGAGCGTGGCGGCGGCTGCGCTTGCCGGTTCCGGACTCCTGCTTATCTATCGTGCGAAGCCCGCGCATCCCTCTTTTTCCCACCCAAAACCATGAAGAAAATCACAGCCCTGCGCGCCCTGGTCCAGGGGGGCCAGGATCAAGGAGCCGACTATCACGCCAAGCCCGACGGCCATTGGATCAACAGCACGGTGATCGCCACGCCGATGAGCAAGTATCCGGAATACCAGGCGACCCGGCGTTCCTTCGGGATCGATGTGTTGGGAACCGTGCTCGTCGAGGTGGAGGCCGAGGACGGCACGGTCGGATTCGCGATGACAACCGGCGGCGTGCCTGCGGCCTACCTGATCGAAAAGCATTTTCGCCGCTTTGTCGTCGGCCAGCCGGCCTGCAACACGGAGGTGATGTTCGACCAGATGTACAACGCCTCGCTGTACTATGGAGGGAAGGGGCTGCCGCTGAACGCAATCTCCGCCGTGGACTGCGCTGTGTGGGACCTGATCGGAAAACTGAAGCAGGAGCCGGTCTGGGCGCTGATCGGCGGGAAGATGCGCGAACGGCAGCCAATGTACGCAACCGGACCCAGGCCCGACCTCGCGAAGAAGATGGGATTCATCGGCGGCAAGATTCCGATTCCCTTCGGGCCGGCCCATGGCGAGGAGGGCCTGCGCAGGAACATCGAACTCGCCGCCCAAATGCGGGAGGCGTGCGGGCCGGATTTTCCACTCGCATTCGACTGCTGGATGGCGCTGACCCCGGCCTATGCGCTCCGGCTGATCGATGCGCTCCGGCCGTACAACTTCCTCTGGATCGAGGAATGCCTGCCGCCCAGCGACTATGACGGCTATCGCCGCCTGGTCGAATCCCGGAGCCACCCGATCATGATCTCGACCGGTGAGCACGAATACACCCGCTGGGGGTTCGAGACCCTTCTCAACACCGGGGTCGACATGGTGCAGCCCGACATCCACTGGTGCGGCGGCCTGACGGAGTTGCTCAAGATCAAGGCCATGGCCTCGGCTAAACGGCGGCTGTGCGTTCTCCACGCCTCGTCGGTCTACAGCTATCATTTCTCCATCGCCAGCGACGTGACACCGTTCTCGGAGTTCCTTATGATGGCACCCAAAGCCGACCAGGTGGAACCGATGTTCTCCCCGCTCTTCACCAATGAGATCGTGCCTGTCGACGGCCATGTGAACCTGGGCGATGCGCCGGGATTCGGCGTCGACTTGAACCCGGCGATCGCCTGGTCGCGTCCGTATGCCAGTTTTCAGTAGATCGGCCCCAAGGACTGGCTAATCGGCCAGCCACCCCGCTTCGGAGTGGCGCAGGAGCAGTTCGACCGCTGCCTCGAGGCCTGCGGCATCCGCCGGGTCGAATCGCGCAACGCGGGGGCTGTCGACATCGAGGACGCCGAGCAGGCGCCCGTTGTGCACGAGCGGCACGACGATCTCCGAACGCGACGCGGCATCGCAGGCGATGTGCCCTGGAAACTCGTGCACGTCGGGGACGACGATCGTCTTTTGCTGTCGTGCCGCTGTGCCGCAGACTCCGCGGCCGACGGCAATTCGAACGCAGGCGACTTTCCCCTGAAACGGCCCGAGTACCAGTTCGCCAGCCCGCAGGAAATAAAAGCCGGCCCAGTTCAAGTCGGGCAGAGCCTGGTAAAGCAGCGCCGCCATGTTCGCCGTGTTGGCGAGGCCGTCGCGCTCGTCAGAAAACACCGCCGCCAGTTGATCGATAAGCTCGCGGTAGGCGGCGGTCTTTGAAGGCCCAGCGGCGGTTTTGACAACGTGCATGGCGGATGGTCGTTCATTGCGGGGCGAAGCGACGCTTCAGGCAACGCAAAGTTCAGACCAGTCGGCTCTCCGCATGGAATACCCGCCGGCTTGGGCCCTCTGACAGGAGGCGCGGGTCTGCTTCCGCTCCGGTCCGTTGCAATCGAGGCAACCGCTGCTAGGATGTCTTTCGAACCTGCCATGCAACACAAAGCTCCACCCTCTGCGCCAAAGAGCGCCGCCGCCTGCGCCGTCGACGGCGCGAAATCAGAATGCGGACTTCCGTCGAATGTTGTCATCGACATGTCAAAGGCGGCTGTCCAGCACTCGGATGCCGAATGGCAGAATCTCCTGACTCCCATGCAATACCATGTTGCCCGGCGCCAGGGAACGGAACGCCCCTTCAGCAACGAGTACTGGGATCACCACGAGGATGGGGTGTATTTCTCCGTGTGCAGCGACACGCCGCTATTCGACAGCCGCGACAAGTTCGAGAGCGGCACGGGCTGGCCGAGCTTCAGCAGGCCGATCGAGGCGAGCTTTGTGGAGGTGTCGACCGACAGGAGCCACGGCATGATACGCAATGAAGTCCACTGTCCCGTGGACGGTTCGCACCTGGGCCATGTGTTCCCCGACGGCCCCGTTCCGACCGGCAGGCGTTATTGCATCAATTCGGCCTCGCTGAAGTTCATGCCCCGTAAGAAATACGAGGACTGGGTCGCGGCGCGCAGCGCCGCCCAGGCCAGGTGATCGGGGGCACCAAAAGGCCCTCGCCATTCATTATCCTCCTTTCCAAGCCACCCTTGTTGCCATGACCCTCCAAACCACTGCGAAAGCCGACTCCATCGTTCTCGGCGGCGGATGTTTCTGGTGCGTCGACGCCGCCTATAAGCTCCTGCCGGGTGTGACCCATGTAACCTGCGGCTATGCCGGGGGCACCGTGGCCAATCCGACCTATGAGGACGTCTGCGCCAAGACGACGGGCCATGCCGAAGCGGTGAAGATCGATTACAACCCGGCCAAGGTGGGCTTGGCGGGGCTCCTGGCTTACTTCTGGGAGTGTCACAATCCGACCCAGGTTGGAGGCCAGGGCCATGACATGGGGCCGCAGTACCGCTCGATCATCCTGTACGCAGATGCCGCACAAAAGGACGCTGCCGAGAAGTCCCGGGCCGAGGCCCAGAAAGGGCTCGCCCTGCCGATCACGACCGAAATCGTCCCGCTGGCAAGGTTCTGGCCCGCGGAGGCCTACCATCAGGACTATTTTGCGAACCACCCCGAGCGCTCCTATTGTTCGGTGGTGATCCGCCCGAAGATCGAGAAGCTGAGACATAAGCTGGCCGATGGCCAGTGATCGAGAACATCGCATGAGGGTCAGTTGATTCGGCATTCAGCCCTAACCCGAAGATTTCACGAAATTCGTCCAAATCTCATCCAAACCGCTCTCGAAAAAGGGCCGAAAACTCCCTGCGATGTGCTCCCAAGCACACCTCGGTCGTCTTCGGCCCTTTTTCCTCG
>Ga0181529_10004222_pt1 | contig 15686 bp, 13 predicted proteins | sample PEATcosm2014_Bin_36_FD_119763 | JGI IMG/M metagenome (GOLD analysis project Ga0181529, IMG submission 119763) | Peatland microbial communities from MTU Mesocosm Facility, Houghton, MI, USA - PEATcosm2014_Bin10_30_metaG | ecosystem: Environmental > Terrestrial > Soil > Wetlands > Peat | place...
GCATGCGATCGCCGAAGGCGGCAAGGTGACGCTCAGCGCCTACAAGAAGGGTTGGCGATGAGCGCGTTGACGCTGGGTCCGCCGCTGTTCAACTGGAAGCCGGAGCAGCGGCGCGATTTCTACGCCCGTATCGCCGACGAGGCGCCGGTCGACTGCGTCTATCTCGGCGAGGTCATCTGCTCCAAGCGCGAGCCGCTCTTCGTCGACGATCTGCCGGCGATCGCCGAGCGGCTCGCCGCCGCGGGCAAACAGGTCGTCTATTCGACGCTCGCGCTCGTCACCACGGATCGCGAGATGGACGAAATCCGCGCCCGCTGCGGCGACAAGACGATGATCGAAGCCAACGACATCGCCTCGGTCAACCTGCTCGCCGGCGCGCCGTTCGTCAGCGGGCCGTTCATCAACACGTTCAACGAAGCGACCGTCGATTTCCTCGTCGTGCGCGGCGCGGTCAGGATCGGGCTGCCGGTCGAGCTGTCGGCGGCGGCGATCGCGACGCTGGCGCGCCACAACCCGGTCGAGACCGAGGCGCTGGTGTTCGGCCGCCAGGGATTGTCGTTGTCGATGCGCTGCTATCACGCGCGCGCCTACGGGTTGCACAAGGACTCCTGCCAGTTCGTCTGCGAGCGTGATCCCGACGGGCTCGCCGCCGACCAGCTCGACGGCAAGCCGCTGCTGGTCGTCAATGGCACCCAGACCCTGTCGCACGGCTATGCGGCGGCGTTTGAAGACCTCGCGCCGTTGCAGGCGGCCGGGGTCAGCCATTTCCGGCTGTCGCCGCAGACGACCGACATGGTCAAGGTCGCCAGCCTGTTCCGCGCCGCGCTCGACGGTCGCATCGCCCCTGCCGAGGCGCAGGCCGAACTCGGCGCCCTGATCGCGCCAACGCCGCTCGTCGACGGCTATATGCGCGGCCGCGCCGGCATGAGCTTTTCCGGCGGCGCGGCGCGCGCGTAGACGCGTCTTCAGTCGGCAGTCCAATCAATCTCGGTCGAATGGCGTGGCGAAGCGCGGGCGCACGCGTGGGCCGGGCGCGGGCTCGCCGCTCGCTGGCGGCGCGGACCGGGCGACGCACGCCGCGGCGGCGAAGGATTCGAGCCGGGCGATCGTCGTCGCCGGCTGACGCCAATGGCGCGCCGCCGCCAGCACGCCGGCGATGTAGTCGGCGGCGGCGACGCCGGGCCCGGCGTTCGCTCCGAAATAGACCAGCGCCTGTTTCGCGCCGCGTTCGCCAATCACCGGCTGCTGCGCCTTCGTATAGAGCCCGTTGGCGAGCTGTTCGTACTGGTCGAGTGCGCGCATGTCGGCGAAGGCGACGTCCCACAGCACGCCGTGGACGTCGCCGTTCGGGTCGCGCGCCGCCGTCAGCCAACCTTCGCGCATGACGGCGAGGCGGTGGCGCGCCAGGCGCGCAAGGCCGAGCGGCTTGGCGCGCGGACACCGGCGCGTCATTCCCTCGACGTCCATGTTCGAGCCGTAGGCGAAATAGAGCGGCATGGGGAAAGCGTCACTTTCTCGATTTTAGTACGCCGCGGGTCTGTAATCGAGGTCGACTGCCGCGTCTAGCGCAAGTCCCGCCGGCCGCAATCGCGCCCCGTCGCTTGAACGCCGCATCGCCAAGGCCGTCATGAGAATTGCGTTGACCGGGTGCTATCGTTCGATCGCAAGGTCCTTCTTGGCGGACCGGGACATCTCTCGATCATCACGGAGCGCGCAGCGATGGATGAAGCGACGACGACCATCAACCTGAACGAGCGTGTGACGGACGCTGCGGCGCTCCTCAGCGGCTACGGCTGCGGCGAGCTGCGCTTCGCCGGCGCGCCTGACGCCCTCTACGAACGGCACTTGAAGTTCGACAACGTCGTTGAACCCGACTCCGCCAACCAGCGCGAGCGCTACGAGGCGGCCGGCCGCGCGGTGCGGGACATCCTGTCGGACCGCTGGCTGCGCACCGACGAGACCTACGCGATTGAGAATCCGAAGCGCGTCTATTACATTTCGATCGAGTTCTTGATCGGGCGCTCGCTCGCGAACAATGTTATGAACTTGATGCTCGATCCAGTCGTGTCGAAGTCCTTCGACGAACATGGCCGGTTCTGGCTCGAACTGCTCGACGAGGAGCCGGACGCTGGCCTCGGCAACGGCGGCCTCGGCCGGCTTGCCGCTTGCTTTCTCGACTCGATGGCGACGATGGCGCTGCCGGCGATGGGCTACGGCCTGCGCTACGAGCACGGCATCTTTCGACAGAAGTTTCGCAACGGCTGGCAGGAGGAAAAGCCGGACAATTGGCTCAAGCACCCTGATCCATGGGAAGTGGTGCGACCGGCCGAGAGCGTCGAGATCAAGCTTGGTTGTACGATGGAGCTGCGCGGAGGAACGCTGCGCTTCGTGCCGAACCAGCCCTCGACGCTGATGGGCGTGCCTTACGATCGCCCGGTCGTCGGTTATGGCGGCAAGACGGTCAATACGCTTCGCTTGTGGAGCGCGTCGGCGATGCATTCGTTTGATTTTCATCGCTTCAGCGAAGGCGATTTCGTCGCCTCGATGGCGGAGACGCTCGGCGCCGAGTCGTTGACCCGCGTCCTCTATCCCGACGACTCGACGCCGCAGGGGCGCGAACTCCGGCTGATGCAGGAATATTTCCTCGTCGCCTGCTCGCTCGCCGATCTTGTGCGCCGCTTCCGCGAGACGAACGCCGACTGGCGGACGCTGCCGGAAAAGGCGGCGATCCAGCTCAACGACACCCATCCGAGCCTCGCCGTTCCCGAGTTGATGCGCATCCTCATCGACGGCGCGGGCCTGAGTTGGGACGAGGCCTGGGATGTGACGAAGCGGACGCTCGCCTACACCAATCACACGCTGCTTCCCGAGGCGCTGGAGCGTTGGCCGGTCGACTGGGTGCGCTTGATCTCGCCGCGGCTGGTCGAGATCATCTTCGAGATCAACAAACGGCTGCTCGACGATGTCCACGTTCGCTTTCCCAACGACCACGGTCGCGCGGCGCGCGTCAGCCTGATCGAGGAAGGCCCCGAGCAGCAGGTGCGCATGGCCAATCTCGCGATCGTCGGTTCGCACAGCACCAACGGCGTCGCGGCCATCCATTCGCGCCTCCTGCGCACGGAGACGGTCAGGGATCTAGCCGAGGCGTTTCCGGACCGGTTCAACAACAAGACCAACGGCGTTACGCCGCGGCGCTGGCTGAAGCTCGCCAACCCATCGCTGGCCGAGACGATCTCGTCGGCGATCGGCGGCGATTGGATCGTCGATCTTGCGCAATTGCAGCGGCTCAAGCCGTTTGCCGAGGATTCCGCCTTCCGCGCCGACGTCCACAACGCCCAACGCGCCTGCAAGGCGCGTTTCGCCGATTGGCTGAGGACGCGCCTCGACGTGATCGTCGACCCGGATTCGATCTTCGATTGCCAGATCAAGCGCATCCACGAGTACAAGCGCCAGCTTCTCAATGCGCTTAGAATCGTCGTGCTCTACCAACGCCTGCTCGCCAATTCGAACGACCCCGTGGCGCCGCGGACGTTCTTCTTCGCCGGCAAGGCGGCGCCTGCCTATCGCTTCGCCAAGACGATCATCAAGTTCATCAACAATCTCGCCCGGACGATTGACGCCGACCCGGAAGTGCGCGGACGGCTCAAAGTTGTCTTCCTGCCCGAGTACAACGTGTCGCTCGCTGAGCGGATCATCCCAGCCGCCGACGTCTCCAACCAGATCTCGACCGCGGGCTATGAGGCGAGCGGAACTAGCAACATGAAGTTCATGATGAACGGCGCCCTGACGCTCGGCACCCGCGACGGCGCGACGATCGAGATGGCCGAAGAGGCGGGCGAGGAGAATTTCTTCCTGTTCGGCCTCACCGCCGATCAGGTGGCCGGCAGCCGCGGCTGGTACAGTCCGTGGTGGCACTACGACAACGAGTCCGAGACGCGCAAAGCGCTCGACCTCATTTTCTCCGACCATTTCAGCCGGGACGAACCGGGGGTGTTCGAGCCTTTGCGGAGCGTCTTGCTGACCGGCGGCGACCATTACATGCATCTCGCCGATCTCAAGTCGTATCTTCAGGCCGACGAGCGGATCATCGCGCTCCGCCGCCGGCCGGACGATTGGGCGCGCATGGTCATCCACAACATCGCCGCGTCCGGCAAATTCTCGAGCGACCGCACGATTCAGGAATATGCGAGCGCGATCTGGGGCGCGAAACCGTGTCCGGTGGAGTAACAGAGGACCGGCGGGCCTAAATCGGGGCCCCTTTTGCTGGGAATCGCCCGCTCCTTACGCGCCCCGTCCCGAGGCGCCGCGAAGCGGCCTCGAAGGCCGCTCCAGAACGCATAGTCTCGACGGCGTCGATCGGCTTCGACTGGCGCCGCGTACGGCAGAGGTCCAATGGGGCGGCAAGGGCGACGCGCATGCTTGCATGTCGTCTCGTTGCTGAGGCCGCGGCGGACAGCGCCGCAGTCGTCGGAACATTCTCGGCGAGGCCGTAGACGCCGATCGTTCCGATCAAAGCGTTCGTCGACGGCGGGGTCGACGCTTAGAGGAATCCGCGCAGGCCCAGGTCGGCCGGATCGGTCGAGGCGGCCTCTCGCGCCTCCTCTAGCGCCGGCCTCGATGAGGCTGTCTCGCTCGCCGCGAACCAACGATCGAGCCCCGCGACCATGCCGTTGGCGATCGAAGCCACGCCGTAGCGGGCGTCGGCGATCCAGCGGGGCAGGGCGGCGATCGCCGTATCAGTCGGTTGCGCGGTTTGGCTCGCCTGCAGCTCGAGCGCGGCAATCGCCGCTTCAGCCTCCAAGCTCGCCACGTCGGGCGAGCGTGGGGCGTTCGGGCGCGCGAAGCCGAGATCAAACGTCGTCGTCGCCAGCCGGCTCGCTTCTTCGAGCGCCGCGCTCGCGACGTTGGCCTCGAGGCCGGCCACATCCGGCGAGCGCAGGACGGTCGCCTGCGCCATGGTGATGTCGGCTACGGCGATCGCCGCCTTGACGGCCTCGCGTACTGGCGGCGTTGGCGCATCGGCCTTGGCAATCTGGACAGAAGCCAGACGTGCAGTCCTCGCGCGCCTCATTCCGGCGTCGGCGGCGATGACGGGATCGACCACAACCTGGCGCCGAGCTCGGGGGGCGTCGTCGGCGTTCCAGCTTGTCTCGTCGGCCTCGGCGACCTCGGTCGCAGCGCCGAAATCGGCCGCGGCGGTCATGGCTCCCGCCGCGCCGCCGTCCAGATCGACCCAAAACTGCGGATTTGCTTCGGATTGGCGCATGATCCAATCGTAGCCCGTCTTCTGCCACGGGATGATGCTTGAACGCAGATTGTCGAGCACCAAGTCGCCTTGGTCGGTGCGCACGGTGACGACCAAATGGCCCTCGCCCCACGAGGTTTTGGCCACCGTGAGGGCGAGCGCGGCGGCGGGCCAGCCGCGCCGGATCAGTTCGTGACGTTTCTCGATCGCGAAGGCGTTGCAATCGCCGGCGCTGACGTTGAGCTTCCAATAGCGCAGCGCCGACGTGTCGGGCGTCGGCCGGATGGCCGCGTTGACGGCGCGATTGACGCTTGCGAGCTCCGCCATGTGGGCGCCGGTCAAATGGATGCGGCCCGGACCGGCGGATCTGGGGCAATCGCTTGGATAGTCGAGGCAGAATTTCACGAAGGAGAACGGCGCCAGCGCATAGCCGCCTTCACGCATCGTGGCGGCCGAAGGCGCCGCAGACGCTGCAGCGGCGCTCGCTATGGCGAGGATCGTCCCCGCGGCGAGGGCAGCCAAATTTCTGTACATCTCGCGCCTCCATCCGATGGCGCGAGTCTAGGGAAGGGGATTTGAGGGGCCGCGAAGTCAGAGCCCACGATTGCAGCGATTCCTTTCGCTGTTCATTAACCAGCGCGTCTCGAAATCCTAATTCGCGTAAATTCTTACGCATTAAGACTGATGTTTTTGGTTAAGATAGTGCTATTGTATATACAATAGCGTCGATAGGCGGCCTATTATTCTATCAAAGTCGTCGGCGTTAGCCGAGTTAGAGTTGAATAGCGAGAAATGCATAGTCTTATGAGGCGTATCTAAGAGAAGCGATCGAGATTACGCTCGCTGAGATCTATGGAATTCAAGCCAAGTCGCGAACGGCGCGCCGCGTGCGATTGGCCGCCAGCTGACACGCTCAACGCAGAGTTGGTAAATGAACCGCTTGCGCAGTCCTGTTAGACGAGAGCGCCCGGCCGCCGCGCAGGCCGCCTCGCCGAATTGGGGCGTTGAGCGAACGCGGTCTTGTCGCCATTCGGCTATGGGCGACAAATGAGCGGCTCCATGTTCGCCGTTCGTCATGCGGCGTCTCGTCGGCGTCGTCCCGTCGTGGTCCAATTTGCGCTGCGGCGAGCGGCGGCGCGTGTGGGAGAGCAGGGCGCCAGCGTCTATAGTGGCCGCGCGCCCGTGAAGAAGGAGGCGGCCTTGTCTTATCGATCACCCCTGATGATCGCGGCGACGCTCGCCGCTGCGGTAGGGGGAACTCTACCCAACGCGGCAAGCGCCAGGGATTACAAGATCGGTTGCGCCAACGGCGCCTGCGTGATCGTCGACGACACGGGGCGAATCTCGTTCTTCACGATCGGCGACAAGAAACTCTCCGACAGCGACGATCAGCTGAAACCTTCGGCGCTCGGGCGAATTCGGCCGCCGTTGAATATCTCGTGCGGCGCCGGATCAGGCGGCGACGTTTGTGTCGTCACCGACGCCGACGGAGACGTCTGGGAAGGACCGACGCGGCCCGGCGCCGCTTTCGGCGCGCCGGTCGCGAGACTCCCCACGCCCGGCCCGCGTTGAGACCGCTTACCGCTTGGCCATCGGCGATTCGCTTGGGTTGGCTTCGGGCGCCGCGGCGCGAAGAGCGCCCATGACGGCGGCCCGCCTACTTGGATTTTGCGACTGGCGGACAATTGCGCTGCGACAGGCAATGAAATCGGTCGAGGACCTCGTTGGCTTGTCGGACGCCGCTGGCGATTTGGCGCTCGAGGCAATCCCGGTAGGCCGCAGTCCAAGCGGCGTATCGGTCGAGATCGCGCTGACAGGCCGCCAGGTCCGCGGCGTTCTGGTAAGTGGCCGGCGCGTCGGCGCAGGCGGGGACAAGCGGGCGGGCGCAAATGAATCCGCCCAACGAGGCGACGCCGTCGCCAGCGAAGGCCGCCTCGCCCGCCAGCGTCAAGGCGAGGGCAATGAGAAGAGCGCGGGGCGGCGCGGACATGGTCGTCTTTGCGATCAAACAGAAAGCGCTTGGGTGTACCCCGCGTTGAGAGGCGCGCGCAACGCTTGGCGGCGCTCCGAGCTGCGACGGTCTGCGGCGCGATTAAGCCTAACAGCGCCAATTCACAGGATTTGCCACAATTCGAGGTAAGAGCGGGCCAGCGAACAAGGCCCATGATGCACCTCGTCACCAATCTTGGCGATCTCGCCGTCCTGCTGCCGGCTTCGCTCGGTCTGATCGCGTTTCTCGTCTGGAGCGGCGCGAAAGAGGACGCGGCGGCCTACGCGGCGGCGATGGCCCTCTGCCTGCTGGCGGCGCTGTTGGCCAAGCTCGCCTTCGCCGCCTGCGGGACGCAATACGCCGTTCTTGGCGTCGAAAGTCCAAGCGGCCATACCGCCTTCAGCACAACGTTCTACGGCTGCGTTGCGCTGCTCTTCGCTGCCGGACGCACGTTCTCCCGGCGCGCGGCCCTCTATCTCGGCGCTGCGGCGCTGGTCCTGCTCATTGGCGCTAGTCGCGTGGCGCTCCAGGCTCATTCGGCCGCGGAAGTCGTCGTCGGAATCGTTATCGGCGCGCCGTCGATCGGCCTCTTCCGCACGCTGCGCGTCAGTTCCGAGCCGCTGCGATTGTCCGCCCAAACGATCGCCCGCCTGTCGCCGTTCGCGGCGCTTTACGCGGCGTGCCTGCTGCTACTGGCGGGCCATTGGAGCGCCGAACCGGTCATCGATGCGGTCGCCGCCGAGCTCGGCGCGGACTTGCGTGTTTGTCGATCGGCGGCGGTTGGCTCGCTCCGTGCGCCGACGCGCGCCGCCCCGAACGCCTTGCGCCGGCTCAGCGGGAACGGTTGAGCGCGCGGCAGGAGCTATCGCGGCCTTATGCCTCGACGAGTGCCTCCACTGGCCGAGGCACGGATGCGAGCGGGATTGGCGCGCGCGCCGCTCATCGGCTCGGGCCGCGAGCGGGCGCGCTCGCGATCGCGGCGCGTTTGAGCGTCTCGATTTGCTCCCGCGCCGCGGCGAGTATGATCGCTTGCGCCTCAGCCCGCGACAGCTCGCCGCGACGGACGTCGGCGAGAATGGTTTTGCTCATATGGGTCAGCGCCGACGCGAAGCGCCGCGCCTCGCCCTGGTCATTCCTGCCGAAGCAGACGATCAGGACGCCGCCGGGTTGTGAACCGGGCGCGGCGGGGAATCGCCAGCGCCAATACTATACGGCGCCGCGACGCAAGACATGCAAAACAGCCGGCATGTGTCACACCCATGTGTGCCAGGCACGTGCAACAAACCGGCCTCTCGCTTGCCGCGCAGGCGAATAAGTTATTAAGTTTCAATAACTTACACTGCGGTATGGCTGGGGCGCCTGGATTCGAAGCTACCTCAAACCGCGTATTAAGTCTTTGAAAACACGTCGAGTTTATTACACACTGTCGTGATGGTGTAGCACGCATGTGTTACAGTTTCAAGGTCGCGCGGCGCGCTTTCGTTCGACGTCGCTTCCGCAATTCTTATCGGCTCGCGACTGAAAAGGTGAGAGGCTCCCCAACGTCATGTCGACGAGGCGCATCCGGCGACAATTGGCGTTCGCTGCCCGCTGGACTTGGCGGCGTGGTTGCAAGGCAATCGGGTAGGGCGCCCGGCAATCGCGGCGCAGCCGAGGCCGCTGGGACCATTGAGGCGGGACAACTCGTTTCCCGCCCGGCGATATTGCGGCCCCAACCACAGCCAAAAAATCGGAAAGGAGCCGGCGCGGGAGGGCGCGGTTCGCGTCGATCGTCGCGCGGGCTCGGCGCGCCGCTCGGCGGGCTTGATCAGATGCCGGGCGCAGCGATCGATGATCTTGTTCACTTGGAATTCCGCGCCTTGATCCGTGCGCCCGGGTCATCGTTGACTCGGAGGCTTCATGACGTAAGCTCGGCGATCATCAGCACAGGAAACTTCACGTAGGAGTGGCGTCCGCATGAATGCAGCCCCTCGCGTTTGGTCGTGTGTGGTTGCAGGGGTCGCGGATGGCGACTGGCGGTCGGCGATTACGCGTCTTGAGGGGGCATTCGCCGAAAACACCTTGCGAGCCTATCGGGCGGATTTCACGCTCTTTGAAGATTGGTGCAACAGCGCCCATTGTTCGGCCCTGCCTGCGACGCCCGAGACGGTCGCTGCGTTCATCGCCCACGATGCGGTTAAGTCCTCGCCTGCGACCCTGAGGCGGCGGCTCGGCGCCATACAAAAAATGCATCGCGTTTTCCGGCTCGATAACCCGGTCGAGAGCGAAGAAGTGTTGATTGAAATGCGCCGCGCGCGGCGACGCAAGCCGCGTCGACAGAAGCAGGCGCGAGGGTTGACGCGAGACCTGCGCGCCAGGCTTCTCGAAGCCTGCCCGGATAGCCTCGCCGGGCTGCGCGACCGTGCGCTCATTGCGACCGGCTACGACACCCTTTGCCGGCGGTCAGAATTGGTTTCGCTTCGATTGGAAGACCTTGCCCCGCTTGAGAGCGGAGCCATGTCCGTCTTTGTCCGCCGAGCCAAAAACGATCCTTTTGGCGATGGGCGCTATGCCTATCTGTCGCCTGAGACTGTCGACCTCCTCGACGTGTGGCTCAAAAAGGCTTCGATCAAAGGGGGTTGGCTATTCCGCAGAGTGACGGTCGACTACGTCGGCCCGAATGCGCTGCATCCCTATACCGTCAATCGGATCATCAAGGGCGCCGCCTCGGCGGCCGGGCTCAATACCGACATCGTCGCGTGTCTTTCCGGTCATTCGATGCGGGTAGGAGCGGCGCAAGATCTGATGGCCGACGGATTTGGATTACTTCGGATCATGCGGGTTGGCGGCTGGAAAACAACGAATACCGTCGGTAAATATGTCGAACAAGCCGAAATTGCGCTGCTCGGCAAATGTTGGCACTCAATCGATTCTGGTGAGCCCGCGCCGCCTCAAGACATGTCCGCGCTACGATTCGGCGCAATCCGGATCCGGCGATGACCGACACAAAGCCTTCTTGGCTGAATGAGATAGGCACTGGCGGCTTTTCAGGGGCGCGCAGCTGGGCGCTCAGATTCCTCTTGGTCCGACAATTTCGTAAGGCGACGTAGGTCACTACGCCGCGTGGTCTGGGGTGGCGCGGGCACGTTAATTGCGTCTAGATGCTCTCGTCGAGCATCCTCGACTAACGGGTGCCAAAATGACCGTTTCACCCGGATGGCGGTAGCGTGGGCAGACGGCGCGTCCCGTGCCGGGACAATCGGCGTCGCGTGCAAAGTGGGCCTTGCGGCTAATCCGGAGACGTGCATCGCGGTGGTAACCGATGGCACTCGACAGTAGTGATCGCGATTTGGACCGATCATCGACGGACGCAGCATAGTCGGCGGAGCGCCCCGCTGGCGCCACGCGAACATTCACTTGGACCACCAGCGGACGGTGAATTCTGTCGTGTACGACGAGGGCGTCATCGAACGCGAATTCTAAGCCTGGGTTAAGGCGGAGATGGGGGCAGGATGACAGCGTCTTTGCAACAGGAATTCTTTCCTGAAATTGGTGCGGGCGGCTTTACTAGAATTGATAGCACAGTCGCATTCTACCTGCGCATCAACGCCCTGTTGAAGAAAGAGGCGATTTTGCTCGACTACGGTGCCGGGCGTGGTGCCGGGCACATCGACGATCCCTGTGAATATCGCCGATCGCTCTACAATTTTCAGTCCAAAGTCGCTCGGGTGATTGGCATCGATGTCGACGACGCCGTAACCCAAAATCCGGCTCTCGATGAAGTTTACGTGTTCAAGCCGAACGATCCACTGCCGCTGAGCGACACGTCGGTCGATATCATTGTGTCCGACTTCGTCTTCGAGCATATATCGAATCCGATCCACGCTGCAAGCGAACTTGATCGAATCTTAAAACCTGGTGGCTGGCTTTGCGCCAGAACACCTAACCGCTATGGGTATATTGCGCTTTCGAACCTTTTAGTGCCTGAAGCAATCAGAAAGCGAGTGCTAAAAATCCTACAGCCCTCGCGAAAAGACGAAGATGTTTTCCCCGCGTTATATTTACTGAATAGTTTCAGTGCGCTTTTGAAGTGTTTTCCGTCAGACCGCTTTGAGCATTTTTCCTATAGTTGGGACTCGGAGCCCGGATATCACGCCAACAATACAATCTTGTACCGCTTAATGGAGATCATTCGTTACGTGACGCCGTCTTCGTTCCGCTCAACTCTTTTGGTCTTTATCAAGAAGAGAGCGTAGTTCCTATTGCCCTCGGAGGTGTGTTGGCACGTAATCTGACCGTCACACGAATCACAGCTTTCGACAAAAGTGGAAGATCGATCTGACAATAGCGGGCATATTATCAGTTCGAATGAGACATGCCGTGGATCTCCTGCGTCTGAGCGCTTTCGACACCTCAAGCGAGGAAGGGCGTTCAAAGGAGAGACATCGCCGGGCCATTTTGACTGCGGCCGCTGCGGGCGCTGCGAAGGTGGTTTCTGTGGGCACTGCGCTCATTTCCGTTCCCTTGACGCTGCATTATCTCGGATCAGAACGATATGGCATGTGGTTAACGATTAGCTCTGTCGTCGCCATGATGTCTTTTGCGGATTTCGGGATAGGCAACGGTCTGCTGAACGCAGTAGCCCAAGCCAACGGCAAAGACGATCGCCGCGCGATGCAAGGCCTTGTTTCGAGCGCCTTCCTTGTTTTGTCCGGGATCGCTCTATTGATTGGTTCTATTGCAGCAATTGCTTACCCTTTCGTATCGTGGCCGCGTCTGTTCAATGTTGAATCGGTCCTAGCCGCGAGCGAGGCTGGGCCGGCACTGGCCGTCTTTCTAGCGTGTTTTCTCTTCGCAATTCCGCTCGGTGTCGTGCAGAAGGTTCAAATTGGGTTGCAGCAGGGTTTTGCCGTCAGTCTCTGGCAGTGCGGCGCAAGTCTTCTCAGTCTCGGGTGTTTGCTCCTTGTGATCCATTGCGAAGGGGGGTTGCCTTGGCTTGTTTTAGCATTTGTTGGCAGCCCACTTATGGCGAATGCCTTGAACGCGTTGATATTTTTTGGGATACAGGCGCGTGACATCTCACCGTCCATAATTCGCGCTTCCGGCGGCGACATGGAGCGCATCGCCCGCATCGGCGCACTCTTTTTGGTTCTACAGATCGTTATTGCCGTAGCATTCAGTTCCGACAATATTGTTATTGCACAAATTCTGGGAGCGCAATCCGTCCCTGATTACGCGGTCCCGGCACAGATGTTCAATCTCATCGCGTCGGTGGTGTTCATGGTTCTGTCAGGGCTTTGGCCGGCTTATGGCGAGGCAATCGCGCGCGGTGATCACAAATGGGCGATACGGACGTATGTCCGTTCGCTATCGGTTTCGGTTCCCCTCGCCGCTTGCGCCTCAGCGATACTAATTCTCGCCGCTCCGCAGATCCTGAAAGTATGGGTGGGAAGGGTTATCGATCCGCCGTTGCTACTCCTGATTGGTTTCGGAGTTTGGAAGACTCTGGAAGCGGGCGGGAACGCGACAGCAATGTTTCTAAACGGGGCAAGCATCGTCAAATTTCAAATTGTGGCATCCGTTTCGATGGGAATTTCCGCAATATTGTTGAAGGTGTTGCTTGTGAAATGGATCGGCGTTGCGGGGGCAGTTTGGGCGACGGTTGCTGCAAACGTGCTATGCGTGACCATACCATATATCATTGTCGTACCAAATATACTTAGCCGAATGTATAACTCAAGCGGACCGGGTTACCCTACTAATGTCAATAGTACTTAATATCATTGAGCAATTGGATAAGATATTCTTGGCAGAAAGAACGGAATCGGAAGCCGCTTAGCGTCAGGTAGAATTGGCTAGAAAATGGATAAGCGGCGAACATTTGTAAACGTAGAGACGCTCTATCTAATCTTATGCGCAGCCTCCATCGTAATAGAAATTAGTGTAATTGGGCGATTAATGCTTGCGGACCTGTTGTTCGGCGCGGCGCTTCCATTCTTAATAGCGAAACGGGGCGCAAGCATGATTGGGGGAAGAGCGAAGAGTTTTCTTTTGTTTGCATCTCTATGGCTCCTAGGTGCTGTTGCGACTGACACCATTCGCTCTACGCCATTCGAGGATATCGCGCGGGGATGGTCGAGACTCATTTTCTTTGCAGTCAATTTTACATCGATCTGGCTTCTAGTGGACGGCAAGTGGCAGCGAATTGTAGTGTTTATCTACTGCTTGTTTATCGCCGTTGCGATAAGAAGATACTTTAGTATTGATCAGCTGGACATAGACAACGCGGTATTCGGTTCGGGATGGAAGTTCGGTTACGGTCAACTGCTGACTGCGACGAGCTTCATTCTATCGGCGCTTCTAATGTATTACCCAATGACCCGTCTCGCTGGGATCTCTTTGCCCTTTGCTGCTTCAGCTGTTGATCTAGCTCTTAACGCACGCAATTTGTTCGGAATTACCGGGCTCTCTGCGGCCGTTGTTGCGTTCGCCTCTAGTCGACGCCGCAGACGTTTGTCACCAATATTTCTGACTGTCGCGACCATGGTTGGACTGGCGACTGGTTGGGGACTGCTTTCGGCTTACGGCTACGCCGCCGCATCGGGTATGCTGGGCGTCGACGCGAAGGATAAGTACGATTTGCAGTCCTCGGGCAGTCTTGGAATCCTTCTCGGTGGCCGCGCAGATTCTCTTGCTTCCACTCAAGCGATAATTGACTCGCCTATAATCGGCCACGGTTCCTGGGCGCGCGATATTTCCTATGTGGAACTAATGGTAAGTCGACTTGAGGCGGCCGGTTATGAGGTTGAAGGCGATCCACTTTCGAGCGATCTAATCCCTTCGCATTCGCATTTGTTGGGGGCTTGGGTGGAGGCGGGTATCCTCGGTGCGGTATTTTGGTTGTGGGCATCGTGGATAGCGATTTGCGGGCTCTACAACGCGATTACTAGGGTAACTGTATTTACTGGGTTTATTACCTTCGTCGGAATCTCCCTCTTATGGGACATCCTGTTCTCGCCATTTGCCTTAGAACGGCGTGTGATCACGGCGGCGTGGCTGATTCTTATGATACTCACGATTGAATCGGCGCCAAGCGGCACTCCACAAACGAGGGGCTCTTAATTGAAATTCTCTATTGTCACAATTTCCTTCAATCAGGCGAAATTTCTTGAGCGAACCGTCCTGTCAGTAATAACTCAGCAAGCAGTAGACGTTGAGTATATTATTGTGGATCCTGGCTCGACAGATGGGAGCCGCGATATCATCGAAAAGTATCGTGGAAAGTTCTCGCAGATTGTGCTAGAAAAGGACGCGGGTCCGGCCGATGGTCTAAACAAAGGGTTTGAATTGGCGACTGGGGATTGGTTCGGCTATATCAATTCCGACGACTTTTATCTACCTGGAGGATTGCATAGAGCCGCAATTGCAGCGCAGCGTAATCCCAGAGCAGGTGCGATAGTAGGTAATGGATACATTGTTGACGAAAACGATGCGATGTTGAGACGATCCGTTTCGACGAAATATTCACGTCTTTGTGCTCTGCATGGGGCGTGTTTCTCGCTTCAACAAGCGACGTTTTACAACGCAACTGCGTATCGAGCAGTCAACGGATTCAATATTGCTAATACGACGTGTTGGGATGCGGAAATCTTGGTGGATTTATCTGACCGGGGCTATAGGATAGAACGAATCTATGAAGATGTGGGCGCCTTCCGGATACATCCGCAATCGATCACGGGAAGCGGACGTCTCTTTCTACGGTATCGTCGAGACGCTGATGCAGTTTTCCGGAAGGCAATGGGGCGGGAACGAAACCAGCTAGACCGGCTGTTAACCGCGCCCGTTCTCCGGTCGAAAATGATGCTATTCGATCCGAAGCGAACAACCGACCTCACCAAAGATCGCCTTGGTCTATGGAGAGGGGTCGAGAAGGCAAGGGGATAGCACCTCGTTGAGGAGGAAGTTCGGTCTTCAGTTAGATGTCAGGTCTGTGGTGATGACGGCGAGCGCCGCGAGTTCGCCGTCGGTGGCGGCGAAGATGGTGAAAGTCGGCGCGGCGTTGGGCCGTACGGCGAACACGAACGTGCTCAAAGGGTCTGCAAGTTCCTTCGGTGCCCCCTGGGGTAGAGTGTGTGGGCATCCACGAGCCGAGGTTGAGCGCAGGCGACACGGATCAGCCTCGTAAAGCAGTTCCTGCAACCGATCGTAGCTCATGTCGCGGCGAGCACGGTATCTCCGCCCACGTCGCCATCAGGTCGTCCGGAACAGCGCCTGATCGTTCCATCGCTATCGCAGACTCTAGCCAAGCTCGACCACGGCACCGAATCAGCGCTTCCCGAGCTAATCAACGGGAGGTTAACGCAGCACGAACCTCGGCAGCGTCGTAAAATGGGTGTAAATTCCACACCAAAATCGACTCGTATTGGAATCATTGCGAGCCTCTATAACAATGTTATCTCGTTTGATCCTGCC
>Ga0181529_10004224_pt1 | contig 15679 bp, 14 predicted proteins | sample PEATcosm2014_Bin_36_FD_119763 | JGI IMG/M metagenome (GOLD analysis project Ga0181529, IMG submission 119763) | Peatland microbial communities from MTU Mesocosm Facility, Houghton, MI, USA - PEATcosm2014_Bin10_30_metaG | ecosystem: Environmental > Terrestrial > Soil > Wetlands > Peat | place...
AATCAACACGGTTGACTTCAACGAGCGCCCCTTCATCGCGATTTGGGAAGTGACCCAAGCCTGCGATCTGGCATGTGTCCATTGCCGTGCCTCCGCCCAGCCAGACCGGCATCCCATGGAGCTCAGCACCGATGAGGGCAAAGGGCTTATCGACCAGATTGCGGCGCTGAAGGTTCCTGTATTCGTGCTGACAGGGGGCGACCCGATCAAGCGGCCCGATCTCTTCGAGTTGATCGACTATGCGCGGTCAGTGGACGTGCGCGTATCTCTGACGCCAAGCGCGACACCGCTGCTGACCAGAGACACTGTTGTACGCCTCAAAGAGGCGGGACTCGCCAGATTGGCCGTGAGCATGGATGGTGCAAGCGCGGAGACGCACGATGCGTTTCGCGGAATGAGCGGGTCGTTTGCCCGTACGCTCGATGCGGTTCGTTGGGCCAACGAAGCAGGGCTTCCGGTCCAAATCAACACCACCTTCAGCCGCCGAAACATCTCCGAAATCGACGATATCGTGGCCTTGATGGAGAGTTTGAAGATCGCGCTTTGGAGTGTCTTCTTCCTGGTGCCGACGGGGCGTGGAAAACTGAACGACCTGTTGAATGCGGATGGATTTGAATCGGCCTTTGCGAGAATCTACAGTCTCTCGAAGACGGCAACTTTCGACATCAAGACCACCGAGGCGCAGCACTACCGGCGGTTCATGCTGCAACAAAGAGCGGCCGAACGCAAGGGCAATTCTTTCCCGGCCGTGCGCCAGGAAAAGGAGGCGGACGCAATCGGGAGAGCGCCGCGAGGGCTCAACGATGGCAAGGGATTCGTATTCATCTCGCATACCGGCGAGGTCTTTCCAAGCGGATTTCTGCCCTTCTCAGGCGGAAACATCCGTCTCCAGGAGTTGGGCGCGATTTATCGAGAATCGCCGCTGTTCCAAGGCCTGCGCGACACATCGAAGCTCGAAGGAAAATGCGGTGCGTGCGAATTCAAGGAGATTTGTGGAGGATCGCGAGCACGCGCCCATGCTCTTACCGGCAATCCGTACGGCGAGGAGCCTTGTTGCGCGTATGTTCCGAAGGGGTATCGCCCACCCGCTGCGAACACGGCAAGGACAACGGCGCTTCATGTTCTGCAAGGAGCTTGACACCTGTTGTTGGAGCCAGGCTTCATTACTTGCAATCCCATGAGCCGTAACCGGCATCGAACAACAAGAGAGGAACCAGAGGCATGGCGATACAAATAGGAGCGACGCCGGACAGCGGATTCGACGATCCGATTGGAATGCTCATCGACTGTCACCGCAGAATCGAGCGATTCCTCGGTATTCTCTGCGCCGTCATCCTACGTGCCGGCGGCAGAGAATTGACGGAAGAGGAGAAGAGTGCCGTCATGACAGCAATTCATTATTTTCAGCAAGGTGGGCAAAGGCACACCAGCGACGAAGAAGAGTCCCTGTTTCCGCGGTTGCGCGGCAAATCCATCCCGGCGGTTGAGTCAATCGCGCGGCTCCAAACCGAACATCGCCAGGCGAATCGCCTGCACGATTCAATCGAGCGTTTGTACCTGGCGTGGATATCGTCCGGTCAATTGACGCTGGACGAAGAAGGCCAGTTGCTGTCCGAGACGAAGCAACTCAAGGATCTGTATGAAGCGCATATCCAGATTGAGGAGAACACGGTGTTTCCGTATGCCGTGGAGACACTGGACACCGAGACACTTGCCGCCATCGGACAGGAATTCAGCCGGCGAAGAAGATAGGATTGCCGCGACGAGGTCGATCGTCCCTTCATCAGGTCCGCCGCGAAGCACGCGTCCGATTACAATAGAGACTGGGTTGTCGAGATGAGAATCTGCAAACTCTACATTTCGCCAGGGCATAACTTTTTCGGTCATCACCAGCAGCCTGCCGGAGAGAACCCTCTTATCGAGCAGGAAGAGCTCTATTGCGTGGCTGGACGCGGGATTCAGGGCGACCGCTTCTTCGACTACAAGGAACATTACAAGGGGCAAATCACCTTTTTCTCTTTAGAGGTATTTGAAGAAGTGTGCAACCGGCTGGGTGTGCGCGACAAATCGCCCAGCGTAACCCGGCGGAACGTCATCACGGCCGATGTGGATTTGAATTCGCTGATTGGCCAAGAGTTTGAGATTCAGGGCGTGCGCTTTGTGGGAGCTGCCGAGTGCAGCCCCTGTTATTGGATGGACTTGGCGATTGCGCCCGGCGCGGAAACATTATTGCAGGGACGCGGCGGACTGAGAGCGCGCATCCTCAGCGATGGAATCCTGCGCGTATAGAATTTGCAGCCGCCACCCATGCAAAAATGCAAGCGCGCCGGCTTACAAGTCCTTCTGCACCTCCTTGTCGAAGCGAAACACATAGCGCAGCAGCCCGGCGTTGATGCAGAGCAGCAGGGTCGAGGCGGCCGCCGCCGGCAGGAGCGTCTTGAATTGACCGCGCAGCAAGGCCTCCATGGAGAACGTGAGCAGCCACAACTGCACGACCACCGTGGTTGCGACCAGGATGAGAATGGCGCTGAAGAGCGTGGTTCCCTGGGCACGGATGCTCATCTAGACCTCCATCCCGGTGGCGAAGATGTGATCTCCACGCTGCTCGATTCTAACTTTGGCTAGTGGCCGCGTGGGAGGACCGGCGATCGGCGCACCCTGATCCACGCTGAAGACGCCGCGATGGCAAGGACAAACCAGTTGATCCGTGCTCTTGTCGTAGACGACGGCGCAGGAGAGGTGTGTGCAAACCTGCGAGTAGGCGACCAAGTTTCCTCGCGGCGTGCGCACCGCGATACAAGGATCCTGAGCAGTGGGATAACGGAAGAGCATCGATCCCTGCCGGGCCAGATCGCTGACCGGGCCCAGCCGTTGAACGGCGCTGGAATCCTTGCGGATCAGGCCCCTAGCGAAGACCGTAACCCAGTTGGCCACGGTCAGCAGGACCGAACCGAGCGTGAGGAACTTGACCATCTCGCGGCGGCTCACATAGTGGTCTCCTTCCCAATCGATGGGGAAGTCCTGCCGGTACCGTGGAGTCCCGGAGCAGTCTTTGCATTGTGTGTTGTCTTCAATTTCAGCGCTCATTGCTAAACCTCCAACATGAGGGCTACATCGTAGGGATCGACGGGCAGAGCCGCGGGTGTAGGCGCAATCTGGATAAGGTCTACATGCACCTGCTCAACAGCGCGGGGAACCATCACGAAGACTTTGGTCTTGACCTCTTCCTCGCCAAACCTCCAACTATTTACGGGAATGCCGCGCCGCGTGCGCTGGATATCTTCCATGGTGGTGTAGGTCAGAGCGCCGGAGGGGCACACCGTGGCGCACATGGGCTTCTTGCCGACACTGCTGCGGTCATAGCACATATCGCACTTCATCATTTGTTCGAATTCGGCCATGTACTTGGGCACGCCGAAGGGGCACGCAACAACGCAGTTTGAACAAGCGATACAGCGCGGCTTGAGAGAACTTTGCACAACGCCGTCGGGTGTCTTCTTGATAGCGTCAGCCGGGCAGACCTGGGCGCAAATGGGGTCTTCGCAGTGCATGCAAACCTGAGGCGCGGTCTGCACACTGTCGAGCCGTTCGATGGTCTCCAGATGAATCATGCTGGCGCCGCGGTGCGTGTCGCACTCGCCGCAGGCCTGCACGCACGCCTGGCAACCGATGCAGCGCGAGTGATCGAGGAAGAACTCCCGGCCACTCATCGGATGCCTCCCGCCTCGAGGCCAAGCGCGGCAATCTCATCGGTGGGCAGTTCTGTTTTGCTGACACGCACCGCACAAATCTTGAACTCGGGAATATTCGACACCGGATCGATGGCCCGGATGGTGCAATTGTTTGCGGAGCGATCGAGAGGCCAGTGATAAGGAACAAAGACCGTGTCGGGGCGAATGGTCTTTACCACCTGTGCGCGCACTACCATTGTGCCGCGGCGGCTCTCGACCCTCACGCAATCTCCATCTGCCACACCTAACTTCTCGGCCAGGCGCGGATGCATCTCGCAGCGCGGCTGCGGATACTGATCCATGAGCGCGCCAATGCGCCGCGTTTGCGTTCCGGAGAGGAAATGCGAGACCACGCGGCCGGTGGTGAGGATGATCGGATAGTCGGCATCGGGCATCTCCGCCGAAGGCCGCCACTCGACCGGCATCAAGTGCGCCTTGCCGTCGGCGTGGCCGAACTTGCCGCCTTCGTAAAGCCGCGGCGTGCCGGGGTGACCCAGCTCCGGGCAGGGCCAGAACAGGCCGTTGTTCTCGTCGATCCGCTCCCAGCTCATGCCGTAGTAGTCCGACGTGCCGCCCTTCGAAGCCACGCGCAACTCTTCGAAGATTTCCTTCGGCGATGCGTAGGTGAATTTGTCTTTCTTGCCCAGGCGGGCGGCCATATCGCAAATGATTCGCCAGTCCTCGCGCGCCTCGCCGGGCGGCGCGACGGCTTTGCGATGAAGAATCACGCGGCCTTCCACGTTGGTGGTTGTTCCCTCGTCCTCTTCCATCAGAGAGCCGGGCAGCACGATGTCGGCGTAGCGTGCGGACTCGGAGAGGAAGAAGTCGATGTTGACATAGAACTCAAGTTTCGCAAGCGCCTGGCGCACAAAGTTCCCATCCGGCAGCGACACCGCGGGATTGAAGCAGAGCGAAAGCAGGCCCTTGATTCTTCCGTCATGGATGGCTTCAACCAGAGGAACGGCGGACAGGCCCTTCTGCGGAATCGACTCCTCGGGCACTCCCCACACGCCGGCAATGTATTTGCGATGCTCCGGATTGGAGATGTCGCGGCTGCCGGGAAGCTGATCGCACTTCTGGCCCTGTTCGCGCGCACCCTGGCCGTTGCCCTGGCCGGTAATCATGGCATAGCCGCACCCTTCGCGGCCGATGCGCCCAGCGGCCACCACCAGATTGATTGCGGCCATGCAGTTGTCCACGCCCTTGGTGTGGTGTTCGATGCCGCGTGCATGCAGCAGAAAGCTGCTGGGCGCTGGGCCCCACATCTCGGCGGCCTTCACGATCATCTCCGCGGGGACGCCGGAGATCTTTGCAGCATACTCCGGCGTGTATTCCTCCACGGCCTGGGCCACGGCCTCGAAGCCCGAAGTGTGCTCGGCGATGAACGCGTGGTCGATCCACCCGCGCTCGATCATAATGTGCATCATGCCGTTGAAGATGCCGATGTCGCCGCCCGGCCGGACCGGAATAAACAACTCGGCGTTGCGGGCGATGGGCGTCATGCGCGGGTCAATGACGATCAACTTTGCGCCGTTCTCGCGCGCCTGCCACAGGTAGTCGGTGGTAATGGGCGCGCATTCCGCGATGTTGGCGCCCGCTACGAGAATCACTTTCGCCTTGGGAATGTCGCTCCAGGGATTGGCGCTGCGATCGATGCCGAAGATCTTCTTCGAAGCAGCTCCGGCCGACACCATGCACAGGCGGCCGTTGTAGTCGATGTTGGCGGTTTGCAGCGCAACGCGAGCGAACTTGCCCATCAGATACGCCTTCTCGTTGGTCAGCGAGGCGCCGGTGAGCAGAGCGAACGCATCCTTTCCGTAGGCCTGCTGAATGCGGCGGATTTCGCCCACCACGCGCTCCATGGCAGGTTCCCATCCGAGCGGCTCAAAGCCGCTGCCTTCGACGCGCTGGAGCGGCGTCTTCAGGCGGTCGGGGTGTTCGTCCTGCATGTACCGCTTGACGCCCTTGGGACAGAGCTTCCCCTTGTTGAAGGGGAAATCTTCCCACGGTTCGAAGCCAACGACCTTGTTGTTGTTCACGCGGAGTTGAATGCCGCACTGCTGGCCGCAGAAGCAGCAATGGGTCTTGACCAGCTTCTCCTCCTGCGGGTTTCGCGTCCATCCTCCAGATGGGATGGTGTGCAGCGTGGGGCCGTGGCGATGAACGAGATCGGGAATACCGATGGGGAGTTTAGCCATTCTCAGCAACCTCCTAGGCCGGGTCCATGCGTCTTCCAAAGACCGTCCTGGGTTAGAGCCAGATTCTTGCGGCGGCAGGCAGGGCATACATCCTGGTAATGCGCGCCGTCGGCGAGCCGGTAACGAATTCCGAGCGCTGCCTCAACCGCTTTCAGATCGTCGATGTGCATCCGGCTGGCAAAGGGTTTGGAGCAGCGAATGCACTCGGCTTGCTCTCCCGCGGCGCCTTCCTTTTTGTAGAAGTCGATCCCCAACTGAGCCGGCCGCTGAAAGATATGGAAGAACTTTCCAAAGGGGAGATAGAGCAGCGTGAGAATCACCGTGATGGCGTGCAACTGGGAGAGAAAACCGTAGTAGATGCCGCGCATCAGGTGCGTCGAGACGGTGAGAAACAACCCGGTGATCGAGATTGCGAAGAGGAAGATCAAGGGCAGCATATCGTTGGAGAACTGCTGCACCGACAAGGCTCCATGATCGCGGCCGCGACGCCACAGGGCGAAGAAAACGCCGATCAAAACCATCACCGCGGCGATATCCAAAATGTTGAAGGTCAGCTCGGCGACAAGCGTGCCGAGGTGGAAGCTGCCGACAGGAATGCCGAATAGGAAGGCTCGATAGATCTCCTGGTTGTCAGTCGCGGACTCGAAGCGAACCCACCCGAAGGACAGTGGAAAGGTGATGGCCGCCGCCAGCAAGCAGCCCCAGGCCAGGAACCAGTGTGCGGCCCAGCGCAGATGGGAGCGGCGGTCGATGAAGCGCTGCAATAGCACGTTGTTCCACACTACGCGCGCGAGGAAGGCAAGATTCCGGGGCAGCTTGCGGGGCACAAGAAAGATCTGCCAGCCGCGTTGCCAATAGAGCCGGGTGGGCGGCCGGCGCAGCCACATGGCATAGCGATAGCCGAGACCGAATCCGGCCAGCACGGTGGCGCCGGCATAGGAGACCAGCGCGGGGTCGAAGTCGCGAAGTCCGCGGCTGCCGACGAGGATCCCGGCAATCAGGATAACGGCCGCGGCCGTCCCCCATGCCATGGCATGAAGGGAATCAGAGCCTTTTGCGGACAGGTCCACTTGCTTCATGGCGATCACCTCATGAGGCGTAGGCAGGTTCTGGATACTTGCTGGCGTCCTTCCGGGTCAAGAGCACGATTAGGCAAAGAAAGGAGAAGGCGCAGAGCATGAGGAAGCCGGGGACGAAGCTGCCCGTCTGCTGCTTCACGAAGCCTAGCACCAGCGGCGGGAAGAATCCACCCAATCCCCCAGCGGCTCCCACAAGGCCCGTGACGCTGCCCACCGAGTTTGGAAAATACTCGGGAACCAGTTTGAAAACCGCCCCGTTGCCTAGTCCAATGGCCGCCGCCACGCCCAGCGCGCCGACGGTGAAGGTCGTCATCAGCGGACATGCCAGGAAGATGGCCATGATGCCCGCGGCAGGAAAGACCCACTTCAGAATGGTCCGCCCGCCAACCCTGTCCGCGAGCACGCCGCCCACGGGGCGCATGGCCGTGGCCAGCACGACGAATCCAGCGGTGCGCAGACCTGCATCCTGGGGCGACAGGTGGAACATCTCGGTGAGGAAGATGGGAAGGTAGATAGCCATGGCGACAAATCCGCCGAAGGTAAGGAAGTAATAGAGGCTGAGCACCCAACTGCGGCGGTCGGCGAGTGGACGCACCGTCTCCGCAAAGCTCTTTACTGCTCCCCGCCGGGGCGCGTTCCGCGCGGCAACCGCGAAGATGACGAGCCATGCCGCGAGCAGAATGCCGAAGGTCCAGAATCCCCAGCGGAAGCCGCAGGCCGCGGCGACCACCGGAGCGCCGAACGCTGCGAGCGATTGGCCGATGTTGCCAGCCCCATACACGCCCAATGCCAGCCCCTGCTTTTCAGCCGAATACCAGCCGCTGCCAAAACCCACTCCAACCGAAAAGCTGGCCAACCCGATCCCGACAAAGAAACCGTAGATCAGCAGATGCGCATAGTCCTGCACGCCTCCCATCAGAAACGCCGGCACCAGCGAGAGCAGCATCACCGCGGTGAACACCAAGCGGCCTCCGAACCGGTCCGTGAGCATTCCCAGCGGAATGCGGCCGAGACTGCCCAGCAGCACCGGCAAAGCCACCGCAATGCTCTTCTCCACGGAGGTCAGGTGCATTTGTTTGCTAAGGATCGGCATCATCGCCGACAGCGAGCCGAAGACGGCAAAGCACAGCGCAAATGCGCCGGCGCCAAGCGCCAATTGGAGTTGCGGCGAGGATTGCTGCTGCTTCATCTTTTCGATCTCCAAGTGAGTGGTGTCTTCAAGCGCCGCGCAGGCTGCGCTCGCTGTTTCGGTTGATACTTATGAGACCTTGTCCTTGTGCTTGCACGCAGTGACCAAAGTCGCAACCGGAAGAAATCCTATCTTTCGCTGCTTCCGGTGGCAGCCGCATGGCCCCTTTGGGGGCGGCGCTGCTCGCCCTTTTTCCTCGAATGCTGCCAGACCACTCTACACCGCAAATCAACCTTGCAGCCCGTAGGGAAGCGCCTACTTCGCGGCTGGAACAGATTCCCGAGCACGGCGAAAGGGCAATCGAATGTGCAAAACACGCGCGCGGCTGTGCTCCTCGGCGAGGCTGCGTGCGCGGGCGTGCAGCATGTCTTCGAGCGAGACCATTCCCACGATCCTTCGTCCTTCGTTGCTGTCCACCACTGGCATTCGCGTGCAGCTTGTCTCTGCCATGCGATGAATCGTGGCCCGCAGTGGCTCGTCCGCAAATGCAACCACGGGGCTGCCGCGCACCACGTCGGACACCCGCGTCCGTTCGCCGTCGTAGGTGGCTAGATCCTTGCGCGTGATGACCCCGGTGAGACGGCTATCCGCATCGATGACCGGATAAAGATGCTGTCCGCGAGAGGGGCAGCCATCCTTCAACAAGCTCCGAGCTTCTCCGATGGTGCCGCCGCCGTCGAATGCGATCAGCCTGGTGCGCATTACCTCGCGGACGAACAGCACCTCCAGCGGATCCACGCTGTACTCGCGGCTCAGATGCAGACCACGCCGCGCCACCTTCTCCGTGAGAATCGAGCGCTTCAGCACCAGCACGGTAAACGTGTGTGCAATGACTGCGGCAACGATCAAGGGCAGAACCATATCGATGTCGTGTGTCAGCTCGATTGCGAACACGATGCCGGTGAAGGGCGAGCGCATGGTGCCGGCGAGGATCGCGCCCATGCTCACAAGCGGCCAGAATCCGGCGCCGGCCGCGGGAAGGAACAGCGCTTCCAGGCCTCCCAATGCGGCGCCCATCATCAGCAGCGGCGCAAGCACGCCGCCCGACGTGCCAGACCCCAGCGAAACCGCCCAGATGGTGGACTTCACCAGCAGCACGCCGAGCAGCAGGCCGATGGCGCCATTGCCCTGAAGCAGCGAGCCGATGGTGTCGTACCCGACGCCGAGGGCCTGCGGAAAGATCATTCCTCCCAGCCCAATCGCCAGGCCTCCGATGGCTGGCCACCACATCCAGTGAATCGGCAGCTTGGCGAATGCGTCTTCGGCGGCGTAGACCGCCCCGGTGAGCAAGGCCGAGAGTACCCCGGCGAGAATGCCGCAGACAACACAGCCGATGAGCCCTGCCGGGCCGATGAATACAGGATGCGGTGGGGTGTGGAACAGCGGTCCGAGACCAATCAGATAGCGCCTCGCCGCGCACGCAGTGGCGCTGGATATCGCCACCGGAATGAGGCTGCGCGGTTTCCATTCGAACAACAGCAACTCCACTGCAAGCAGAATTGCCGACAAGGGTGCTGCGAAGGTCGCGGACATGCCAGCCGCTGCCCCGGCCACCAGCAAGGTCTTCCGTTCGGTGTCGCTGAGATGGAAGAACTGCGCGATCATCGAGCCAAATGCACCGCCGGTCATGATGATGGGACCTTCCGCGCCGAACGGTCCGCCGGTTCCAATCGAAAGCGCCGCCGAAAAGGGCTTGAGAATGGCCAGTCGCGGCTGCACCTTGCTACCGCCGGTCAGAATGGATTCAATGGCCTCCGGTATGCCGTGTCCGCGAATCCGTTCCGAGCCGTAGCGCGCCATCAGGCCGATCATCAGTCCACCAGCGACTGGCACCAACACGGCCCACCAACCCAAATGGTTGCCCGCAGGCGGGACCATTGTGCTGCCCAGCCGCTGATAGTAGAAGAGATTGGTGAAGAACCCGATGAGGCGCAACAAAGCGAGCGCCACGAACGCGCCAATCAAGCCGATCGCCATGGCCAATCCCGCGATTGGCAATACGCGAGCGGTGGTGGTGAAGTCGCCCAACTTTTTGAGTTCAGGCGAGAGTTTCATGCGCTCTCCAGCACCTTCTTGAGTGCTTTCATCAGCTCGGGGCCTTGGTCCCGCAGTTCGTCGTGGTGTGCAACGGACAAGGTGTGCAGCAACTTCTCCCCCTTTTTCGTGAGCCGAACCAGAACCGCGCGGCGATCCTCGTCAGCGGGTACACGTTCTACCGCGCCGAACTCGGAAAGCCGGTTCACAAGCTCCACCGCGCTGTGATGCCGGATCAGCATCCGCGAGGCGAGTTCGCCAATGGTGGGGTTCATGCCATCCGGGAGGCCCTTGATGGCCAGCAGAAGCTGGTGTTGTTGCGGCTCGATCCCGCTAGCGCGCGCCTGCTCTTCGCTGAAGCGCAGAAACCGGCGAATCCGATAACGGAATTCAGCCAGCGCCTGGATTTCGCAAATAGAGATTTCCGTCTTCGTCGGCGACATACATATATCGTAGCACGATATATGTATGTCGCCTCGTACTCGCTCTTCGGTGCGGAGTGTCAAGGGTGTCGTCGATCACGCCGTACGGGTTCGAGAGTTGGGCGGCGGGCTGACAAGAGGCGAATATCCGGTCGAGTTCGTCCGGCTTGAAGCCGACCGCAATGACGGTTTGCGGCGAGGATCGGGGAAGCCACGAAGCCAATTGGAGTTCATGCCGCTGATGGCGTGCGGCAGGCCGTAGGCAGGTCCGTAATGATTGACGGCGCCGGCTTCGCCTTCGTCAGCGGCCATGACTCCGAAGGAGGCGCGGTCAGCGGGAGGGAGGCGCGGACCTGAGCGACGGCAGCGGCGAGTTCTGGCCATCCGATCTACATGTTGAATTGATGGGTTGTCGCATCCTGAATGCGCCACCACGCGGAATTGGTGGGTGCAATGGAGAGAATGAGGGCAGCGACGCTCTGGCCGCCGATGATGGTGGCTCTCCGGGCACAGGGGTGCACGACATACGTCAGCCGGAAGGTGCAGACGACGGAGTGGACATTCTGGCCGGGTCAAGCCAGCTGGGCTTTGGGACGCTCCGGATCTGCGTGTAAGTGAAATCGGAGAGCAGTCCAATGGATCGGCCCTCGGTGAACAAGCTGCTAGGGGCCACGACGAAGTTCGGCGCACAAGAGGGGCTGCTCGTCTCGTGGAGCGGCTTCAAGAAAATCGTCCAGCGCGAACTGGCCCCAACCTTCTTCCCCGTTCGGCTCTGGACTCAGAACGAATTGTTTGAGGCGCTCTTCGACAATTACGAAAAGCTGGATGCTGAGATCAAGGCCGCACTTCCGCTCAAGAGAATATGGACATGGGAGCTGAAGGATGAAGACGAAGCGTGAGGCTGCCCCACGAGAGCTAACTGAAACCACCGGTGTTTTCGCCTGTCTACTAAAAGAGTGAAAAGGCTGACACGGGGGGCGAGGCAAAGACATTCGCAGGGATTTTCGCAAACCAAACCATTGTTTGCAAGCTCAGGGACACAGCAACGATTGAGTTCTTGCGACAAGTCTTCCCCCAAGAAGACGGCCGACCGCAGGGGTAGTCGAAATGCAGACAGTGCTACCGCCCATGGAACCTCTCCGCGTAGAAGTGGAGCCAACCTGAACTTCTGAATGCTACCCTTGGTCTGGACGGCGTCCTGACGGATCCGCGAAGTCGGGCCGTGCGGCACCGGTGGCCAAGGTTGTGTACAAGGTGGGAAGCTGGACGAGGAGCGGTGTTTCGCTTTTCGTTTGCTATTTCGTGCTCTCCTGAAATCTACAGCTTTTGGAATATGGCCATATAATGGCGCTTAGCCATTTTATGGTCGTCACGACAGGCCAGGAGATTGAGAAGGTTCCATGCGCATTGGTATCACGTGTTACCCCACCTACGGCGGTTCCGGCGTGGTGGCCACTGAACTGGGCATCGAACTGGCCGCGCTGGGCCACGAGGTCCACTTCATCTCCTACTCGCAGCCCTTCCGGCTCTCCGGCCGCGACGAGGGCATCCACTATCACGATGTGCCGGTCTCCAGCTATCCGCTCTTCGAGTTCCCGCCCTACGATCTGGCGCTGGCCTCGCGCATGGCCGAGGTGGCGGAGTTCTGCAACCTCGATCTGCTGCATGTGCACTACGCCATTCCCCACTCGGTGAGCGCGCTGCTGGCGCGGCAGATGTTGGCCGCCAAGGGGCGGCGGCTGCCCTTCGTCACCACCCTGCACGGCACCGACATCACCCTGGTCGGCCTGGATCGCAGCTACTTGCCCATCACCCGCTATGCCATCCAGGAGAGCGACGGCGTAACCAGCATCTCCAAGTATTTGAAGGATGAAACCATCCAGCACTTCGACGTGACGCGGGGCATCGAAGTGGTGACCAACTTCGTCAACTGCGACGTCTACAAGCCACTCCAGGACGAGGCGGCGCGGGCCTGCGCGCGGGCCAAACTCGCCCGGCCGGACGAGGCGATTTTCATGCATCTCTCCAATTTCCGCCCGGTCAAGCGGGTGGTGGACGTGGTCAAGATCTTCGCGCTGGTGGCCCGCGAAGTGCCCGCGCAACTGGTGCTGGTGGGCGACGGCCCCGACCGCTCCGCCGCCGAATGGCTGGCGCACGACCTGAAGATTCACGAGAAGATTCACTTCCTGGGCAAGCAGGAGCGGGTTAACGAACTGCTGCCGCTGGCCGATCTGATGCTGATGCCCAGCGAGCTCGAATCCTTCGGACTGGCCGCGCTGGAAGCCATGGCCTGCAAGGTGCCCTCCATCGCGACGCGCGTGGGCGGCGTGCCCGAGTTGATCGACCACGGCGTTACCGGGCTGCTCTATCCGGTTGGAGATGTAGAAGAGATGGCCGCCGGCGCGATGAGCCTGCTGAGGGACCGCGAGCGGCTCGACGCCATGCGCGAGGCCGGCCGCAAGACCGCGCAAAAGCGCTTCTGCTCTTCGCTGGTCGTCCCGCAATACGTGCGCTACTACGAGCAAGTGCTCGCAAACAGTGGACAGTGATCCGTGGACAGTGGATACGGAACAGGAAATGGGGAAAAGGAAGTAGGGAAAACTGCCCCGTGCCCCATCCTTGCTGCGCACTTTGCAGCATGGGTGGGAGAGCGCAAACCCCAATCTGCCAGCGTCCCGCCTGCCGGGCGCCGCAAAGACTGCCCAGAGCGGAGCCGATATTCGCCCCAGAGGGGCGAAGCGAGAGTAGGCCAGGGTCAGCGAAGCGCGGCCCTGGGAGATCGGCATGATGAATTCCTGCGCCCCGTCGGGGCGCTGCGAAACCTCATTGGGCGATGGTTGATTTGTTCATAGGGAAGACCTGGGGGGCACGAACGCCGACTCGCTAACCCGCTGCTTCCATCTCAAACACCGGGCTGAACCCCAGATGCTCCCAGAACAGGCGGAGCAGGGCTACGGTTTCGGGACTGGTGCGGGCGGTCGTGCGCAGGAGAATCCCGCTGCCGGCGGAGGCTGCCGGAACGGGGCTGCCGGCCAGGGAACAGGCCTCGGCACCAATGGCGATCACCTTCTCCGGGCGGTAGGTGCAGTTGGCCAGATCGGCGATGGAGAGGCGCATGGTGGGTGTGGCCAGCACCGTGCGTGGCGGAGCCATGCGGTCCAGCAGCCACAGAATTTCCAGCTTCGACTCCAGTTCGTCGGGCACACAGTCGATGACCAGATCGGCCTGGCGCACCGCGTCCTCGATGGTGGAGACAAAAGCGATTTTTGAAAGGCCGAAGCCCGGCGCCGATTCGTCCGGCGCAAGGATGTCCGAATGACACTCTTCAGGGGCTAAATCCCCGGCTTGTTTTGGCGGTTCATTGGCACGGCTCAAGCCGTGCCCTTTCAAAACCGTGTCGGGCGAACCCTGGCTCGCCGGTCCGAGTTGCTGGCGGATGTACTCCTGCGCATGGCGCAGGTTGAGAGGCATTACGTCTTCCAGCAGCACGCGGAAGCCGGCGCGGGCGGCGGAGAGAGCCAGCCAGCGGCCTAGCGGGCCGGCTCCGACGATGGCGACTGTGGGGAGCAAAACGGCGCTACTGGGCGACCAGCGCACGGTGGACATCTTCGGCGCTGGGCTTGGCCTGGTCCAGGTGCTCGGCCACGCGGGCGCGCTCCTCGGCGGAAAGGGTGGGAACAGTAGCCAGCACCCGGCGCAGGGTCACGGCAACGTCGTCAATGTAGTTCATCAGGCGAATGGCTTCTCCGGAGAGCGGCATGGGTTTCCTCGATAGTGAAGTTCAGGTTCCATTGTAGGCGGTACGGCAGGGAGGGGGATAGGCGAGCGACAGGACGCTGGGAGCCCGAAGTCAATCCGTCTTTCAGCCCTGGCCAGAAAGCCTTCCCAACAGCCGCCGATGGGCGGTTGTCTTGCCCGGCTTGGGCTGAGATCAAGGATGAGGCGTGCTTCCGACTCTCGGCAGCCAAACCTCAAGCTGCCCTTGCTGCACAGGCAATCCGATTCGGACCACCTTGGCGTTCGGGTACGCTTGCTTGAAGATTTCCAGGCATCGCGCGGCCAGGCCGGCATCCTCCTTATTGAAGTAGCGGACCTGCGGCGTGGGGGGCATCCTCGCTGAAGGAACTCGTTTCACATTCGGTACGACCGTGGCGTCTGGCCAGGCAGCATGCAAACTCCGGATAACCTTGGCTCCCGCGCCCGGGGCATCCTTGCTGTCCTGTTGGACGTCGATCCGTGTCTGCGCATGGCTTTGCGTGCCCACGGCGGAAGCCGCCCCTTTGCCAACTGGCGTTGGCTGAACCACCTGGGTGGCGACAACCGGTGCGGTCTTCTTGACCATCAACGCCGGCAGCTTCTTAGTCGCCGGTGTTGCCTCTGCGCTTGTGGGCGCTGGCTTGGAATGGAATTCGGAAAGTAACTCCACGATCGGCTGGTTCTGGCCGTCCGAGATGTTCAGTGTAGAGGCTTGGGGATCGTCGTCCACGCTGAAGCCTCCAACCTTGGCGAACTGAGCCTTCACGGACGCAGGGTTGTCCACTTGAACAGCAAAGGTCATCTTGCCCGTGACCGCGCCCCGGACCAATCTTGTTCCGGGATGGGCGGCTATATAACTTCCACAGCCGCCGTTGCTGGTAACCATCTCCACCGACTTATCGTCCATGATCTGGATCTGGGCATTCTCGATGGTGTAGCGAATGCTGGAACTATGCTTGAAATTCGCGCCTGCGCTGTCCAGTCCCTGAAGCGCATCGGAACCGAGATTGGCGGCAAGGGCGGTTTCCGACGATAGGGAGTAGGCAGGAAACAGATGCTCCGCTGGAAATGACGCAGGCGGCGCGGCAGGGACGCAATCCGAGAAATCGGCGGGCACGGATTCGTCGGCGCGAAGTAGTGTTCCTACCGGATAAGCCGTGGGCGCGACAATCACGCTGAAATCGCTATCTGCATCGGTTACACCGAGTTGCTTGTACACCCTCTGGGCCAGCTTGCTCTGAAAATCGTCGAAGTCGGCAATATTCACGAC
>Ga0181529_10004227_pt1 | contig 15677 bp, 11 predicted proteins | sample PEATcosm2014_Bin_36_FD_119763 | JGI IMG/M metagenome (GOLD analysis project Ga0181529, IMG submission 119763) | Peatland microbial communities from MTU Mesocosm Facility, Houghton, MI, USA - PEATcosm2014_Bin10_30_metaG | ecosystem: Environmental > Terrestrial > Soil > Wetlands > Peat | place...
CACCAAACCAGAACCGCCACGCTACGCCACGCCGTCAGATGTGTTTTCCAGGCCGCTTGAGAATCACCGGCCATCAGCCAACCTCGAAATTTCATAACTTCGCTTTAATCAGCGTCTCCTTAAGCCGACATGAGGCGGCAACAGTGCCGGGGTGCAAATATATTTGCGGGGGGGGGTGCAAGTATATTTACATGGCGCTTGGCATTGTCTTTGCTTTGAGCATTGGACAGCCAATGTCCAACCCTCTTGTATCTGAATTTCCATCTAACCTTGTCTGTCCGTAAAGGCATGGGAAGATGGGACTGCCTTCCGGCCTGTAGGCCGGAAGGCAGTGGCGCGGACGAGTTCGTAACCCTCTGGCATTGGTCACTGACCAAGTGCGCGGCGTTCGTGCCTGTGTCCTAAACTCGAACCGTTGATTGAGCGGCCCACTAAAGCCAGCTCGCATTTGCAAGAAGGAGCCAGAACACTATGATCACTATCTACACGGGCTTGGATATTGCCAAGCTTAACCTGCAACTCCACCTCGCCGGTCGTGTCCACGACCTGCCCAACACCGCCGCCGGCCATCGCCGGCTGCTTAAACTCCTCGCCGCCCAGCCCGGCGCTCACGTCGTGTGCGAAGCCACCGGCGGTTACGAACGCGACGTCGTCGCGGCCCTGCATGCAGCCAAAGTAACTGTCAGCGTCCTGAATCCTGCCTGCGTCCGTCACTTCGCCCGGGCCACCGGCCAGCGCGCCAAGACCGATGACATTGATGCCGCCGTCCTGTCCGCCTACGGCCAGGCCTTGCAGCCCAAACCCACCGTGCCTCGCACCGAACAGGAACAGCAGTTGGCCGAATTGGTCCGCCGCCGGGTGCAAGTGGTGGAAGTATTAGTGGCCCAACGCCAGCAGGCCGAGCGTCTCACCGTGCCAGCCTTGCGTCGCCAAGCCCAAAGCCTCGTGCGCCAGCTCGAACGGGACGTGGCCCAAATTGAAGATCAACTCAAAGCCCTGCGCACACAAGCCGCCACACTGGATGAGCGGGTGCAAAAACTCGAAGCCATCACCGGCGTCGGCACCATCACCGCCCTGGGCGTGCTGGCGGAACTGCCCGAACTAGGCACCCTCAACCGCCGGCAATCCGCCGCGCTGGCCGGACTGGCTCCGCATCCGCGCGAAAGCGGCCAGTGGCACGGACGCCGCAACATCGGCGGTGGCCGCGCACCTGTCCGACGCGCCCTCTACATGGCCGCGCTCGTCGCCGCCCACACCAACCGTCAACTCAAAGAGTTTTACCAGCGCTTACGCGCTGCTGGCAAACCCGCCAAGGTTGCCCTCACCGCCGTCATGCGCAAACTCATTGTCCTTATGAACCACATCCTTAAAAATCCAAACTTTGCACTCCAAAATTAAATACCGTTGCTCCCCTAAAGTTGTGGCGTATGAAATTAAAAAATCTGATTCCACAACGCCAACACAAGCGATTGATCCGTCAGTTCGGTCAAGCAAAACTCGTAAAACTCCCGAACGGCCAGCACGAACTTTTAGGCGGTTCTGATAATGACAGGGCTGCTGCATTTGAATGGTCGTCGCTTTTCGCACATGAAATCGTGTTCACGCATTTCCATCGCGAACCTAAAACCCAATGCCGTTCCCGCAAAATTCTGTTCCCGTCCAGGCTTCAACCAGCGATGTGAACAATTTGGCATGGACTGAGGGTGTGAAGATCGTAACGTCTCTGCTGGCATGAAGCGGTGTAACAACAGAATTTTGCACGTTGACGGAGATTCATTTTTCGCCAGCTGTGAAATTGCTTTGGATCCGAGAATGGAGGGCAGGCTTGTTTGGGGATTATATCTATGACTCACCACTTGACGCGCGACGCGGAGGTGAGGCATGATTGCTTCCCGTGAGTGGTCAACACCAAAACAAGCCGGACGTGCCTTTTCGGAATGGGCGGCTTTGTTTCCTGATGGGATTTTTGTGAAGGCTGTCATTATTTACGCCGATGAGTCTGGCACGCATGACCGAACGGGAAATCATCATCGAGCAGCGCAGATGTTTGGCTTTTCTTTGGCGTATGTTGGGCGCTCGGCATCAGCTTCGCCGTGGTTTATAGTCGCATCACTCGCAAGCGTGGTTTGCGTTTGGTCGAGGATTGGGCGCGATTGCACCAGTTCACAGTTCAGAGCGTTCGTCAGCCATTGATTGTGCCGCTTTGGAAGACCGGTCGTGGTTTTTCATTTTTCCGTGTTGCGTTGCGAGACGGTTCCGGGATTGTTCGAGAGTGCTGGATGCGTTGCCGGGATTTTGCAGCAGCACCAGATTCAGTTGAAGTGATTTGGGATGAGAAATCGTAGGCCTAACAAGTCGCCGGAGCCTGAAACTGTATTGTTAAGTGGTATTCTTCAGTTGGTTCCCCCTTAGAACTCTAGTTTCAACTTACAGATCGCATTTGTTCGCCCTTTATTCATATCGGAGCGCATCAATCGGATCGAGCCGCGACGCTTTCCAAGCGGGATAGTAACCGAATGTTATTCCGACAGTCACCGACACGGCGACGGCGGCGATGATGGCGGGCACCGACGGCAGGGTCGGCCAATGTAAAAATGCCGTGACCATGATGGACACGCCGCGCCCCAGCAAAATCCCTATGATGCCTCCTGCCAGACAGAGCAGAACTGCTTCGACGAGAAATTGCCGCAGAATGTCGCTGGCTCGCGCACCGACCGCCATGCGGATGCCGATTTCGCGGGTCCGCTCGGTTACGGAAACGAGCATGATGTTCATGATGCCGACACCGCCGACGACCAGCGAAATCAAAGCGACAATCAGCAGCAGGTTGGTCATCACGCGGCTGGTTGACGCGAGCGCCTGTGAGATTTCGGTCAGGTTGTGAACCCGGAAATCGTCCAGCGTGCCGGGCTGGTTGTCCAGCTCGCTCGGTGGAATACGATGCCGCTCGCGCATCAGGACGGTGAGCTGGCGGACGGCCGCTGGAATGTCCTGCTGTGAATCGGCGGACATCCAAATGTCATCCATGTCTGCGAACCGCGTTATTTGGGGCGTGTCCGCCGCCTGAACCGCCGATGGTTGCGGATAAAGCTGCACCGATTGATTCGGATAAAGCTGGCTGATGGAATTAACCCCGCTGGATGCCGCCGCGCCGGAAGATTGTGAAGTTTGCCGGACACCGTTGACGCGAAACTTGACGGTGGTCCACGGAGCGACAATGAAATCATCCTGATCGCGTCCCATCATGTTCGGTCCTTTCGCGCTCAAGACGCCGACAACTTTCATCCCGACGTTCTTGACGCGGATTTCCTTGCCGATGGGAGATTCCCCGCCAAACAATTGTTTGACGATGGTTTGCCCGACGACGCAGACGGCGGCGGAACTGTGAACATCATCGTCGGTAAATTGTTCACCCTCGACCAGCGGCCATTGCCGGATAAGGAGATATTCCGCTGTTGTCCCCAGGACGTTGTTGGGACTCCAATTTTTATTCTGGTAAATGACCTGTGCGCGGCAGTCCACGCTGGGAGCGACCCATTTGATGGTGCTGCAATTTTCGCGGATGGCATCCGCGTCCGCCGGCGTCACCGTCGCTCCTCCGCCAGCGCCTGAATTAACGCCGCCAATGGTGATGTTTGCCGGATCAATCTGGATGACATTCGCGCCGAGGCTGGAGATGGTCTGTTCAATGGAATGGGAAGAGCCTTGTCCGATTTCCATCATCGCAATCACCGCGGCGATGCCGATGATGATGCCCAGACACGTCAGCACCGAGCGCATGATGTTCCGGCGCAGGGCGCGCAACGCCATCCGAAATGTCCCGTGAAAAGAATGGAAGACTTCATGCATGAGATCAGCGCCGGATTGTCGGCGGCAAAAATGGATTCAGCGTGCTGGCTTGCGGGCCGGAAATTGTGCCGACGACGACCTCCTGCCCTTCCTTCAAATTTTCCGCGACAATGGCGGTGTTCACGCCGTCTGTGGTTCCAATTTTCACCGCCACAGGCCGGACAAATTCACCGTCCTTTATCCAGACGGTTCCAGAAGATTCTTTCGAGCCTTGATTGTTTTTTATGTTGTTGGAAGACGGGTCAGCCTGGTTTTGAGACCGGGCGTCCGGTGATATTTGATCCGGTGAAGACGGCGACCAGCGCAACGCCGCATTGGGAACGAGCAAAACATCGGATTCTTTGCGCACTATAAAATGAACATTGGCCGTCAGGTATGGCAGCAAAAGGTTCTCCGGGTTTTCCGTGTTCACTTCGACGGTGAACATGACGACGTTTTGAGTCATCGTTGCGTTGAGGCGCACCTTCCCGACCGAGCCGATGAATTCCTTGCCGGGAAATGTGTCGCAAGTAAAAGTCACTGGCGCACCCGGTTTGATGCGACCGACATCCGCTTCGTTCACGCCCACCCAGATTTGCATCTTCGTGAGGTCTTCTGCAATGAGGAACAAACTGGGCGCATTCAGGCTCGACACCACCGTCTGACCAATGTTCACGCGCCGGTCAATGATGACGCCTTTGACCGGCGATTTGATGGTGCAAAAACCCAGATTGCGCTGCTGCCCGTCCACCGCCGCCTGCGCCTGCACCGTGTTTGCCTTGGCTTCTGCGAGCGCCGCTTCCGCCACGGAAACATCGGCTTTGGCCACTTCGTAATTGGCCTTGGCGGTGTCGGAATCAGAAACCGCCATCAATTTGGAAGTGGTCAGTGATTGCGCGCGATTCCACTCGGCTTCGGCTTGCACGAACTTGGCCTTGGATTGTTCGAGATTGGCGGCGGCGCTCAACACACCTGCCTGGGCTTGCACCAGTTGCGCGTTCGCCACGGCGAGGGCGGCATCGTAAACTGATGTGTCAATTTTTGCAAGCACCGCACCCTTTTCGACCACCGAACGGTAATCTATCGTCTTGCCGTCCGTATCCGTGCCGAAAGAGATGATCTGCCCCGCGACCTGCGCGCCCACGTCCACGACAGCCACCGGCTCAAGAGTCCCGCTGGCACTGATGGTCGCCGCCACATCACCTCCCTTCACAACCACCGTGCGAAAGGATAATTGACCGCCGCCCCGCTCGTGCCACCACCAGATTCCGATTCCTCCAGCGAGGATTAAGATGAGAATTACGATAAACGACTTTTTAAAATAACTTTGCATTGAGGCATCTTCCCATAACCTTCCTAATTAGTCAGTGCTGTAATTGATTTCGAGTCGTTTTGAACGGACGCCGGAATACACGAGCACGGCCAGCGTGAAAAGGATGAGGACGACCAGCGCCATCGGCACGGATGCGGAGGGCGTGGATGAAATCAGCAGGGTGAGCGGCACGGGCATGGAGTTGTCCGGCGCGGCGGCGAGTGGGCAGAGGGATTGAAGATAATAAATCAAACCCATCTTCTGAAGTGCTGCCGGGAGGAAAAGGTTGGCGCTTTCCCAGAGCAGGATGATGGTCGCCGGGACGATGGGATTGCGGAAGAGAAGTCCGGCGCAGAGGAAAACGCTGCCATAGGTGGCGCAAGCCAGCACGGTCACGCCCAGATAAGGCAGGAGATGCGCCGCAGTCGGATCGGAAAAGTAACCGGCCACTTCATCGTGGTTGAATTGCCAGAGCATGGCCATCCATTGCAGCGTGGCACTGGCGGTGAAGATGACAATTGTCGCGAGCAAGCCGGCGAGGTATTTTCCCGCCAGCCGGATTTCGCGCCGGACGGGTGTGAGCAGGTAGAAGTGGAGGCTTTTGTCGAGCATCTCGCCCCGAAACAGGTTTGTGAAAATTCCGACGCAGCCGAAAAAGACGGCCAGTCGCAGGAAATAAAACCGGAAGATGGTGGCGAAGATGAGAAGTTGCTGAGGAACCGTCTCTGGGTCGCTCCGCTCAATCTCGCGCACACGTCCGTTATTGAAGTGGAAGGTGAAATCGCTCCTGCCGTCGGTATAACGATAGAAGCCGCGTTCATTGACCCGTCCGCCTTCAACGGGGTGGTTCCAATTGCGTCGCTGGTAGGGTTCGCCAAGCTGTTCCAAGACGACGCTGTTGCTCATCCCACGGGTGATTGCAACCAGATTGGTCAGGGCGACTTGGTGCGTCTCGGCGATCCGGGCCAGCCGCGCCTGTTCGCGCGGGGCGTAAACGGAGTTGGCCGTGAACAGTAGCACCGGCGCGAGCGCGAACAGATATATCCACAGGCCGCGCCGCGAGAAAAAGGTCTTCCAGATTTCCAACCGGACGATGGCGAGGATTTGCGCCCACTGGGAGGTGTTCATTTAGACGCCTCCTCGCCGCCGACCAGATATTGATAGACGGAGTTCACGTTGTCATCCGCCGGCGCGACGCCTTCGATGCGAATATCGGCGAGCGCCAAATGATTTAACTGCCGGTAAAACCGGTCGGCATCGCGCGTCTGCACGAGCAGCCCGCTGCCGTCGGGAAGGATTTGCGCGGCCACGACGTGCTCCTGCTCGAATACTTTGGCGGCGAGTGCGCCGGGGCGGTCGCAGCGGATCAGAATTTGTATGGGATGCTCCTGAATCTCGGTGCGCACGCCGTGAATCTGCCCTTCGGCCACGACATAGCCGCCGGTCAGCAGGATGACGCGGTCGGAAATCAAATCTACCTCGTGCAGGACGTGGCTGGAAACGATGACGTGTCGGCCCTCGTCCGCCCACTGGCGGAACAAGGCAATCGTTTCGGCGCGAACCAGCGGATCAAGGCCGTTCAGCGGTTCGTCCAGCACGAGCACTTTCGGGTCGTGGGCAATCGCCTGGGCAAGTTTGATGCGCTGCCTCATGCCTTTGCTGTAAGCCGCAATCTTTCGGTCGGCGGCATCGGTGAGGCCGACTTGTTCGATGGCCTTTCCAGCCAGTTCCATGCTCTTCTCAGACGAATAGCCGAAAAACCTGAGAAAGGATTGGATGAATTGAAATCCGGTCAGGCCTTTGGGAAAGGAATCGAATTGAGTGGAATAGCCGACAAGGCGAAACAACTTTTCCGGCTCGGACGGTGTTATGCCCAGCACGCGAATTTCTCCGTAAGTCGGACGGACGAGGCCGGTCATCAGGTTCATCAGCGTCGTCTTGCCGGAGCCGTTGGGGCCGACGAGGCTGGTGATGCCCGGAGGAATTGAGAGTGTGACGCGGTTGACGCCGAGCACTTCGCCGTAGAAGCGCGAGACGTTGTCCAGGGTGATGTTCGCGCTGTCGCTCATTTGATCACCTCGAAGGGCTTGATGCGTCTGGCAAGCAGCCACAGGCAGAGGAGGCTGGTCACGCCGAGGACAATCCATGCGCTGGACACGGACATTTCGGTGCCGGTGTTGTATCGAAACAGGTAGGACCAGATGGTGTGCGCGACCTGGGTCAGGTCAATCAACGCGCCATAATTCGTGCGCATCAGGCTGTTGATGGCCGTGCCGAAACCCGCTCCGGCAAAAATCACGCCGAGCACCAACGCGCCCGCGCCAATCTTCCATTTAACCCAGGCCGAAAGCGCCAGCCCGATGAGTGAGAGGACGATTATCCAGACGAGCAAGCCGAGAACGATGGCACCGGCCAGCCAAAGATTTGCCGTCATCCAATCCCAGCCTACGATGCTGGCTTGAATCGCAAAGAGCACCACGCCCGGAATCCAGGTGATGAGCGAAAGCAGAACCAGCAGGACGCTGATCCTGCCGCCGACATATTCGGCGCGCGAAAATGGCCGGCTGAAATAAAGCGGCATCGCGCCGTTGGCAAAATCCGGATTCACCAGAACCGGCCCCACAAATGCCGTCAGCAGATACGCCAGCGCGCCCTGAACGATGCTGTAAAAATAGAAGAACCGGCCATCCACATGGGGAATCTGCGACGCAGGGATTCTGAACAGCGCCAGAAACGCCGGGTTGTGCGAAAGATAAATATAAGCGGCGCAGACGAGCGGATAGAAAAGACAGCCGATGATGAAGAGCAGCAGAAATTTCAGATGAAACACCCGCGCGAAGCCGAACCGCGCCAGAACAAGGAAGCGTGACCACGCCGGCGTCCGCGGACCGGTGTAATCCTTGTAGGTATGTTTGTGAACGGCCATGTCAAACCTCCATCGCCTTCATGAAAATGTCCTCCAGCGTGTCGCGCCGGTAATTGAGCCGCCGCAATTGCAAATCACGTCCGGCTGCAACGCGGTAAATTTCGCGTAAATCAAATTCCTCCGGCACAACCGCCTTGAGCCGCCCGCCTACCACCGCAGAACACTGGCAGCCGATGGCGACCAGCGTCTCGGCAAAACCCGAGTCGTCACCGTGCGTCTGGATTTCCACAAAACGCTTGTTAGTGCGCCGTTCGCTTTCCAAGTTTGAGTGATGGACGATGCTGCCCTGTTTCAAAATCAGCACGTCCTCGCAAGTCTCCTCGACGTCGCGCAATAAATGTGAACAGAGGAGGATGTGCATCTCGCCAGAATCTTTCATGTCGTGGATGAGCTTGATCATGCGCGTGCGAGCCGCCGGGTCGAGGCCGTTCGTCGGTTCGTCGAGGATCAAGAGGCGGGGGCCATGCACAATCGCCTGGGCGAGTTTCGCGAGCTGCCTCATGCCAAGCGAATAGGTTCCCAATGGGCGGTAACGCGCCTCGCCGAGTCCGACATAAAACAAGACCTCGTGCGCCCGTTCCAGCGCGGCTTCCTTGGCCAGCCCGGATAATTCGCCCATCATCCGCACAAACGACACCGCCGTCATGTCGGCGATCAAGGAGTCGTTCTCCGGCATGTAGCCGACGAGCGTGCGGACCTTGTCCGCTTCCGCGCGGATGTCGTGTCCGAGAATCCTCGCCGTGCCGGAGCTGGCCGGGCAGAAACCCAGCAGCGTGTGAATCAGGGTGGATTTGCCGGCACCGTTGGGACCGAGCAGGCCGATGATGCGCCCTGACAGGGCGATGCGGAGACATTTCAAAATCTCCCGCTCGCCGAAATGCACGGTCAGATCATCCAGTTCAATGACAGGTTGCACGTTATCGTTGGATCTTTTTCCGATGATTCCTTGAACTTTAACAACTGATGTTTTGTATATTGCCAAGACGAATTGCTGCCGGACTTTATTTTGCTGCAATGCAGAAACTTAACGCAATCATCCAAGCGCTGCAGCAAGCCACCACCCATTATTTGAGAGATTCAACGGCCGACCCATAGCACGTCGAGGTTGCCGGGACCGCCGCGTCCGCCACGTCCACCACGCCGCTGGCCGGCAGGAGCGTTCGTGACCAGTGTTGATGCCGGTGCATTCGTGGCCGAGACCGCCCGCGGCAGACGTTCGGTGCAAACCACAATAATCTGGTTGTTCTTTGTGTCGAGCGAGCAGGTTTTGCAACCTTGCTTGGTGGTCACGGTTTGTTCGACCGCGAAACTCGTGGGACTGCTTTCCTTGATAATGGTCAGAGTGCCGTCGCCCTGCGAGCTGAACGCCTCCATTGTGTTGGGATTAAAACCGCCGCCGTCTGTGCCGCTATTGATGGGTAGGGTGGCCAAAATGGTTCCGTCATTGGCATTAAGAATGACGCAAGTAGCCGGGTCGTGGCACATGGCGAAGAGGATATGGTTTTTGGCGTCCAATCCCAAACCACCGGGACCACCGCCTTTGCCTTGCAAACCATAAGTCGTCGTGACCTTCATGGTCTTCATGTCCACGACTGCGATGCTGTCCATGTCTTCAAGATCCACGTAAAGATGACCTTGACCGTCGCTTTGGGCCTGTTCGGGTGAACCGCCCAAGTCAATCGTCCCGGTAACCGTTCCGTCTTTTGGATCAATCAACGTGACGTTGGGCGATTCGTGGCTGAAAACACAGACACGATCCGAAAAAGGCTCAAACAGGATGCCGTCAGGTCCTCCTTGAACGTCAATGCTCTTTATCTTCTGCATCGTCTCGGTGTCAAACATGCCGATCTGGCCACTACTGCTGAAACCGTGATGCGTGGCAGTGTCAATTGCCACCCCATGTCCGCTGATGTTGGTGATGGTTCCAATGTATTTGTGGCTGTCCAAATCGAAAACAAATGTCGAACCGCCGCGCGGCACATAAACGCGACGGCCATCGGTGTCGGCATAGACATAATCTATGCCACCACTTCCCATGAGTTGGGTGGTGTGGATAACCTTGTAAGGGGTGGGAGAGTCTTGAGCGAGAACATTGCCAGCCAGTAGACCAATTCCAAGCAAAACGGTTGAAAGTTCTTTCAGTTTTTTCATAAAAAAGTAAGGCAATTTACAGAGACAGTCTGCCAGACGAAAACGAAAGAGCCATAGTTTCATAATTACAGTTTTGTCATGTCAACAGACGAAACATTGCTCTTTCGGACTGTGTAAAAGCCAGCAGATGACTCTGGCGATAGGTTTTCAGCTTTTTGGGAATGAGGCATCCAAGCACAGGATGCTCGCCAATGCCTGCCAATGGTCTTCGGTAGGGCAAGCATGGCCGTGTTCCCACTTCCGCACCGTCCGTGTTGAAACGCCTGCCTTTGGATAGGTGGGAGAACAGATTCCCAGTCGACGATGTGATGGTGATGCTCTTGTTCGTGCCATCGTCTGAAATTGGTGCTGTTGACTTTTTTACAATGTCACCTATAAATCCCTCAATGAAATTCCCGCAATTATTATCCATGGTCGTCGTGGCTGGTTTCTGCGCGCTCCTGCCGGTTCGTTTGCCGGCGCAAAATGCGCGTGTCACAGAAGATTTCGACGCGAACTGGCTTTTCAACAAGGGTGATTTCGCGTCGGCCATGATGCCGGCGTTCGATGACAGCAACTGGCGCACGTTGAACGTGCCGCACGACTGGAGCATCGAAGGACCGTTCAGCGCCGATTATGGCAGCGGCAACGGTTACGCGCCCGGCGGCATCGGCTGGTATCGCAAACATTTCCAGCTCGACGCAAATCAAAAAGGCAGCGCGGTCGCGATTGAATTCGACGGCGTGTATGATTATTCCGAAGTCTGGGTCAACGGCCAGCTTGTCGGCGGAAGGCCGTATGGATTTTCCAGTTTTCAATGCGACCTGACGCCGTTCGTCAAATTCGGTTCCGCCGACAACGTCGTGGCTGTGCGCGTGGACCATTCGCGTTTTGCCGATTCGCGTTTTTACACCGGCTCGGGCATATACCGGAACGTCCGACTCGTCATAACGGACAAATTGCGGCTCGCGCACTGGGGAACTTCGGTGACAACGCCGAAAATCAAAAACGATTCGGCAATTGTCCGCATCGAAACGACGATTGAAAACAATTCCGCCAACAACAAAAAATTTTCGCTGCAATCGGACATTGTCGCGCCAGACGGAAAAATTGTAGGGACATTGACCACTTCAAAATCGGCGGCAAGTAATTCTGTGCAAACGCTTGTGCAGGAAATAAAAATTTCGCAGCCACAATTGTGGTCGCTCGAATCGCCGCAGCTTTACACGCTGAAAAGCAGCGTCAAATCCGGCGATGAAATTGTTGACGAAACGGAGACGCCGTTCGGCATCCGCACGGCGGTCTTCGACGTGAACAAAGGATTTTTCCTCGACGGCGTTTCCACCAAGCTCAAGGGTGTCTGCATCCATGACGACGCCGGTTCGCTCGGCGCGGCCGTGCCGGACAAAGTTCTGGAACGGCGTTTGCGCTTGCTGAAAGAAATCGGTGTCAATGCAATCCGCACCAGCCACAATCCGCCCGACCCGGAGCTTTTGAACTTGTGCGATCAACTTGGATTTCTGGTGATGGATGAGTCGCTCGATGAATTCACGCCCGGAAAAAACAAATGGGTAACTGGTTGGAACAATGGTGTGCCGGGCCATTTCGGCTACAGTGAAATGTTCGATCAATGGGCGGTGACGGACGTTTCCGACATGGTGCGCCGCGACCGCAATCATCCAAGCATCATTCTCTGGAGCATCGGCAACGAAGTGGATTACGCGAACGATCCGTTTTCCGATCCGGCGCTCGGCGAAAATTACCGGCCTGAAAATCCGCCGGCGACGGACTTGTTGAAATGCGCCGCGCCGCTGGTTGCCGCCGTGAAATCCTTGGATCGCACCCGCCCCGTCACGGCGGCGCTGGCGAACATCCAGATGTCGGACGCCGTGGGCCTGCCGGAACTGCTCGACGCCGTCGGCTACAATTACCAGGAGGCGCGCTACGCCGCCGATCATGTGAAATTTCCGAAGCGCATCATTTACGGCAGCGAGAACGGCCAGCAATACGCTGCGTGGGAGGCGGTGGAGACGAACGATTTTATTTCCGGGCAGTTTCTGTGGACGGGCATTGATTATCTCGGCGAGGCGAACACATGGCCGAATCGCGCCAATGGCGCGGGACTGCTCAACCTTTGCGGTTTCAAGAAGCCGATCGGCTGGTTCCGGCAAAGCCTTTGGAGCGACAAGCCGATGGTCTATTTATGCGTTCCCGGCGCGCCCCTGAACCGGCGGTTCAACGCCGCCGAGCATTGGAATTGGCCATCGAACACCATCGTGAACGTGGCCTGTTATGCCAACTGCCCGGAAGTCACGCTGACCTTGAATGGCAAAATCATCGGCACCAAAAAAAGTTCCGAGGCCGTTGACGGTGTTTTGAACTGGCAGGTTCCCTTCGAGCCGGGAACGCTCAAGGCCGTTGGCCGCGTGAACGGACAGGACGTTTGCGAATTTGTTTTGCAAACCGCCGGCGCGCCCAGCCGGGTCGAACTGTTCCCGGACACAACCCAATTGCACGCCGACGGCAAGGATGTGTGCCACGTTGAATTTCGGATCGTTGACGACAACGGCGTGCGCGTTCCCGATGCGGACGCAGAAGTAAAGTTTGAATTGAACGGCCCGGCAAAAATTCTCGGCCTCGGCAACGGCGATTTGAGCAACAGCGAAAATTGCCAGGGCGACACACATCGCGCGTTTCACGGCTGCGGGCTGGCGATTTTGCAAACGACAACCATGCCGGGTAGCATTGTTTTGCAGGCAAAGGCTCCCGGCCTTCAGCCCGCTAGCGTGATTTTGCAAAGCCGCTGATTTAATGGTCATCCCAGTTTTGCGTATGCGTGAGTATTATCTGGCAACTGGTCTTGCCTCGATTTGGTGGACAGGAGTTGTGTAAATGTGTGAGCTAGGGGCACACATATGAACCACGAAACGAACACCAAGCACAAACGTTATGACGAGGCCTTCAAACGATCTGCCGTGGAGCACTGGATGGTCAGTGGCAAATCCGCCCGGCTGATTGCTGGCGAACTGGGCATCAACGCGCAAAATCTGCATAAATGGAACAGAAGTTCAAAGCCCTGTCCGCCGGTCAGGTGGCCGGAACGCTGGAGGCGTTTCAGGTGGAGAACCGCCGCCTGCAACGGGAGTTGCACCGCGTGACCCAGCAGCGGGACATTCTAAAAAACCTTGGGCATAATCTCCGAACCGCCCGGCACCGGTTTGAACGCATAAAAGCCATGCAAAGGGAATACTCCATCGCCGAGTTGTGCGGGACGTTGAACGTCACGCGCAGCGGCTATCATGCGTGGACCGGTCGTGGACCGGGTGTCCGTGCGCAGGCCAATGCGGCGTTGCTGCCGCTCATCACGCAAGCCCACCGGGAAAGCCGCCAGACCTACGGCAGCCCACGCATCTTGAACTGGCTGCACCAACACGGTCAGCGGTGTGGCCGGATGCGCATCGCCAAGTTGATGCGGACGGACGATTGCGCAACCTTTCAACTTAAAAGCTCCTCGAAATCAACGGCCTAAAGCATCGCTGATATGTTGCCTATAAGGCTTTTACGCATTATGTCAAGCTTAACTTTCTGCGACTTCATTTTACTCGTTTTGACGGCGGAATCGCTGGATTTCACCGCCTACCTTGCCGACCAGAATCATCAGCCGATCTTCAAGAGCGCGACGAAGCGCGGTTGCGGTCTTGTAACGATTCATGGAAACAGTTTCTTGGCAAAGGCGGCGAATTTCGGATTTGCCTTCGCCGCCTTGATTTCATTATCGAGGATCAGTCCCTGTCGGATAGCATCTTTGGCCACAAGCCGACAATCTTCCAGAGCAACGGGATTTTTATGAACCACGTCACACAGTGCGCGTGCCGCACGGCAATCACTGACAATTCAGGCAGGCGTCATTGTGTTTATTGGTCAGGGCAATTCCATCACCGTCAACGGCGGAATTCAAGCGGTGGGAACATCTTCGCAGCACATTACATTTGAAGCCCTTAATAACACCCAGTATTGGAACACCATTTCCTTGCACAATGGCGGAACAAGTATTTTTAACTACTGCGATTTTGAGTATGCGACCAACGCACTCGATTGTGTAGGAACTAGCATTGTGGGACCATAAACTTTCATTGCCAATGCACCACCGTCTTTGTGACCGAGCCAACGAGAAACGGTAGGAATGTCCACGCCGGATTCAATGGAAAGTGTAGCGAACAAGTGCCGCAAGTCATGGTGTGTTATGCGTTTTATGCCGACAGTTTTGCAAGCGCGCGTCAAAGCACCCTGACAGGTGAAAACTTCCATTACAGCATCAGACGGCTTGGCTTCTGGCCGTTCCTTGCGGAGTCGTTCCAAAAGCAATTTCATTTCGTCAATCATCGGAACATGACGAACCAACCAGTTTTTTGTTCCCGTGATTGCATCCCCCGCAACGCGAATTTTATTTTTTCCAAAGTCACAATCTGCCCATGTAATTTTGCTGGCTTCACCTTTTCGGAATCCGCCATACGCCAAAAAACGAACCAAGTCGGCGCAACGATACTTCCATCCGCCATCCGTGGTTTCAATGGCCTTAATCAAGTCAATGAATTGTTGCTTGCTTGGCAGTTCCAGTTGCTTCTGGCGGACACGATGCTTGCTGATTGTTTTCGCGGGATTGTCGTAACACGCGCCAAACTCAATACCGATGTCCAAAACCATTCGCAACGTGCCGACAGTATTGTTAAATGCTTGTGCGCTGGAATCCTTACCGAATCGTTTCGCCCATTCCTGACAGTCATACTTGCGGATTTTTCCGATGTCCATGATTTCGAGATTCGGCCAAGTGCGGAGCAAGGCGTTCAATCGTTCTAGCCGATATTCTTTTGAGCGTGGCTTCAAATCTTTTGCCGATGCCAGACGTGACTTGAAAGTTTCCGCTGCGTCCCCAAATTTCAATTTTCCGGCGGCGGTGTTGTCCATTGATTCCGCCTTGCGGTGTTCCTCGCGTAAAAAGTCTGCCAAACGCTGTTTTGCCACTGTCAACTTGTCGGTTTTCAGACATTTCACCTTAACCTTGCCCTTGATTCTGGGTCTGGCATAATAAACGCCAGTCGGGGCGTATGAGTAAAGATTCGCCACTGACGACTTTTGCCAAGTTATCTGGTTTTTTGTGTTTGTAATCGTTTGCATGAATACAGGCTACAAAATCAGGCTACAAAAGTCAAGTGAGAAATTAAAAAATCTAACTTAAACCAATAGAATCAAAGGCTGGAAGGGTGGCTGAGTGGTTAAATGCACCTGACTCGAAATCAGGAGTAGGATCAATCCTACCGTGGGTTCGAATCCCACCCCTTCCGCCATCTTGTAAAGCATTTGTTTTCAACAAGATGGAAAAACCAGAGGAGGCAAGTGCCAGTGAAAATGCCAGTGAAAACAAAACTGGCCATTACTCAACGATTACTCGGTAAATACTGGTCAAAAACGGGGTCACAACCC
>Ga0181529_10004228_pt1 | contig 15677 bp, 9 predicted proteins | sample PEATcosm2014_Bin_36_FD_119763 | JGI IMG/M metagenome (GOLD analysis project Ga0181529, IMG submission 119763) | Peatland microbial communities from MTU Mesocosm Facility, Houghton, MI, USA - PEATcosm2014_Bin10_30_metaG | ecosystem: Environmental > Terrestrial > Soil > Wetlands > Peat | place...
CGATTGCTCCTGGACGCCCAACTGGTCCCGCGCGCTGTTGACGGTCTGCATGCTGTTGCTCAACAAGGTCATGCCCTGCTGGATGGCCGTGCTGTTGTTGTCCTGGAAGGCCGCGCCGAGCTTGATCAGGGCGTTGAAGACGCTGTCGGTCTGCTGCGGGTTGGTGTCGCTGCCGGTCAAGGTATTCTGGCCGCCGCTCATCTGGATGGTTTGCGACTGCACGACGCCGCTGCCGTTGTTGTTGGGATCGGCCGAGGTGTCCAAGGAGGCCGTGAACTGGCCGCCGCAGGCTGAGTTCTGCAGCGCGGCGATGATGTCGTTGGCCGTGCTTTCGGGCGAGATATTGAAGGTCAATGTACCGGCTGTGGGATTGTAGCTTACCGTTTCGCTACCGGGGTTAATCAGGGGGCTGGATTGGAACTGGACCTGCACATTGCCGTAAGTGCCCGGATCGACGGCCTGAATTTGCAATTCGCTATTGGATCCCAGCGCCGCCGCGCCGTCGGTCATGGAAATGGTCTGTTGCTGGACGATTCCGTTGCCGTTGTTGTCCGGATCGTGGGAGGTATCCAGCGCGGCGGTGAACTGGCCGCTAAAGGCCGAATTCTGCAGCGCGCCGACGATGTCGTTGGCTGTGGTTCCCGGCGCCATGTAGAAGGTCAGCGTGCCGCCGCTGTATTGTACTCCCACGTCTCCCATCGGCAGGCTCGAATCGGTCTGAAAGGCGACCTGCGCGTTGCCGTCGGTGGCCGGATCGACCGCCCGAATCAGCAATTCGTTGTCGCCGGCCGAGGCCTCCGTCCCGCTGGCCGTGCCGCCGGGCGTGGCGCTGTCCTGGCCGCCGCTCATCTGGATGGTTTGCGCTTGGACGATTCCACTGCCGTTGTTGTTCGCATCGCTGGAGGTGTCCAACGAGGCGGTGAACTGGCCGCTGTAGGCCGAGTTTTGCAGTGCGGCGATAATGTCGTTGGCCGTGCTTTGCGGAGAGATCGTGAAGGTCAGCGTGTCGGCCGTCGGATCGTAGTTCACGGTCTCGTTTCCCGCGGTACTCGCCGGGTTGACCTGGAACTGGACCTGGGCGTTGCCGTAGGTGCCCGGATCGACAGCTTGGAATGTCAATTCACTGTTGGATCCCAGGGTTGCCGTGCCGCTGGTCATGGGGATAGTCTGCGCCTGGACGATTCCCGTGCCGTTGTTGTTCGTATCGCTGGAGGTGTCCAACGAGGCGGTGAACTGGCCGCTGTAGGCCGAGTTCTGCAGGGCGGCGATAACGTCGTTGGCCGTGCTTTGCGGCGAGATCGTGAAGGTCAGCGTGCTGCCCGTGAGTTGGACCGTCTCCGCCCCTTCGCTAAGATTGTTATCGGTGTTGAAAACGACCTGCAGCTTGCCGTAGCTCGTGGGATCAACGGCCTGAATGAGCAGTTCGTTGTTGCTGTCGGAGGCCTCGGTCCCGCTGGCCGTGCCGGGGAGCGGCGAGCTGGCCGAAGTCTCGCCCGCCGGGACCAATCCCAGGTCGACAGCCGCCGTGCTCTGCGAATTGGCGGTGACCGTGATCTGCCCGGCGCCGAGGTTGCTATCGGTCAACTCGATGCCGTTCCCAGTGGTCGCCAGTTGCGCGCTGAAGGTTGCTCCGGCCTTCTGGGCGGCCGTGTTGATGGTGTTGATGACGTCGCCCACGGTGGTATCGCCGGCAATGCTCACGGGGACCTGAACCGCCGTGCCGTCGATCATTTCGCCGATCGTAAAATCGGTTCCGCCGGCGGTGGTCGTGTTGACGCCGACCCCCGCGCCGGAGTTCAACTGGCTCAGCGGTGTGGAAGCGGTGAAGGTCCGCAGGCCGAGTTGCGTGGCGGTGGTTCCGCCGTTTTCGCCGATGGTAAAATCGGCGCCGCTGACCCGCGAGACGACGTTGATCCCCGTCTTTTCCGGGTTGAGTTCGGCTTCCAATCCGGCCCCGGAATCATTGATGCCGTTGAGCAGGTCCTGGACCGTCTTGTCGCCGCTGAGACTGACCGTGTAGGTCTTGCCGGCACTGGTGATGAGCAGGCCCGAGGTATCGAGTGAAGTGCCGCTGCCGCCGGCCGTGGTGGTATCCGCCGGCAGGCTGGTGATGGGCGGCTGGCCGCCGCCATTCTGATCGGCGGGATCGAGGCTGGCGGTGAACGGCAAGCCCGGCACCTTGTTGATGGCCGCGACGATTTGACTGGCCCGGCTGGCCGACGTCGGCGAGGTGGAAATGTGGACCGTCAAGGTGCTGCCGTCATAAGTGGCCGATTCGTCCCCGGCAGCGGAGGCATTGGAATCGAAGTGGACGGTAATCCCGTTTAGCGCGGCCCCAGGCGTATTGGCCTGAAGGATGATGTCGCTGTTGGGCACGCCAAAGTGAATGTTCGGCTGCGCCTGCGCGCCTAGCAGGCTGCTCAGGGGCGTGGTGGGCGCGATGGTCGAGGTAAGCGTCTGTCCGACCAGCGACTGCGATCCCGTGCCCTGGACGTTCAAGATCCCCAGGTCGGCGGCCGTCGTGGTGCTGCCGACTTCCTGCACCGAGAGGTTGTCGCCCGAGGGGTAGTCCGGATCGGGCTGCAGTTGCAGGGTCAAGCCGGTGGGCGTCACGTCGACCTCGACAGTCCGTCCCGCCGGCGGATTCTGCTCGATCAGCGTGGCTACGTCGCCCAGCGTTTGCGCCCCGCTGAGATTGACGATGCTCGTTGTGTGGCCGTCGGAAATGGCGATGCTTCCGGCCTCGACGCCCTTGCCGCCGTTGAGATCCGCCAGGGGCGTATCCAGGGAAAGGGCGGGCGTGAGCGATGCGCCTTGTACCGGCTGGGAGATGGCCCCGAAGGCCTGGTCGCCGGTAATGCTGGTGGCCATGATCTGGTTCACGTCGACGTAGGACTGGTTCGGCTCGGCGCTGCCCGAGTAGACGACATTTCCCGCGGCGTTCACGGAAAACGGCGTTTCGGCCGAGTTCATGCCGCTGAACAAAGACTGGCCGTTGAACTGCGTGTTGCCCAGCGAGACCAACTGCTGGACGGCCTGGTCGATCTGTTGGATGACGGTCTGGCGTTGGGAACTGCTGGCCGTTGAGCCGACGGCGCTGAGGGCGGTGGATTGGATCGACGTGAGAAGGTCCGAGACGCTGGTGAGGGTCGAATCGGTCTGGCTCAGGTAGTTCTGGTTAGTGCTGATGTTGGTCTGCGCCTGGGTCTTGCGTTCCAGCATGCTCTGGATGCCCTCGACCTGCATGGCCGCCAGGGGATTCTGGCTGGGCAATTGGAACTGGTAGCCGGTGCTGATCTCCGTCTCCAGTTGCGACATCTGCGTCTGATTGGCGTTGAGCTGGCGCAACAACTGGTCGCGCATGGCCTGGTTGCTGACGCCCGAAGTGTAGATGCCGATGACGTTACTCATGGTTGGGACCTACAACTGGACCAGCATGCTGAGCAGGTCGCTCAGCGTGGAGATGTATTTTGCCGAGGCCTGGTAGGCCTCCTGGTAGTTCATCATGTTCACGACTTCATCGTCGATATTGACGCCGCTGTATGCCGTTTCCTGGCTGGAGAGCGTCGATTGCAGGGTATCGGCGGCGTTGGAAGTAGCTGTGGCGTTGGCCGAATTCTGGCTCACGCCGTTGGTCATGGTGTTATAGAGCGTCTGGATCGTCGCGCCGTTTTGCGAGGCCAGCGGGAGCGTGAGGAAACCGGCTAGGGTCTGGGCGTTATCGGTGTCCGCGCCGACTCCCCCGCTGCTGGCGGCGAACTTGGTGGGATCTTGCAAGAGCGTGTTGTTCACGCCGATACTGCCCGCCTGGGAACCGGTGAAAAAGGTGTTGATGCCCAGGGCGGCCAGCGTGCCGCTGGTGTCTTTGCCGAAGGCGAACTGCGTGTTGGGACTGGTCGAGGAGATGGTCAGCGTGCCGTTGGAGACCTGGGCCGACAAGCCGCTGACGCCGTTGATTTCCGCCGCCAGGCTATTGAGCGTCGTATCGTGCCCGGCCCCCAGCAGGGTGACGGGAATGTTGTTCGTGGTGCTGGCGCCCGTCTGCGTATTCGTGGTGATGATCTGGAACGAACCGTTGGTCGGGGTGAAGGGCAGGCCGGCCTGGGAGGAGTTCAAGGGAACGCTGGGATCGCTGACCGCGTTGAGGCTCGCGGTCTGCGTGTAGGCCGTCGTCCCTTGCCCGCCGGAATAGATCTTGTTGAATTCGTTGGTCAGCGTGGCGGTAAAAGAATTCAACTGGTCCTGAAACCCGCCGAGCACGTCGTCACGCGAGCTGATCAGCCCCTGCAATTCACCGGAACTGGCCGGCAGAGGCGCGTTGGTCCCTTGCATCTCGAGCGTGGAAACTGTGATCCCGTCATTGATGGACTGGGCCACGTTGACCTGCTGCGAAGTGCCATCGTCGACCAGGTTGGTGTCTCCGCTGAAGACGGAAACCGATCCGTCGGGCTGGGTAGTGACCTGGATGCCGAGCAGTTGAGAGAGGCTGGATAGAGCTTGGTTGCGCTGGTCGGTCAAGCCGTTGGCGGAACTGAACGAGCTTCCGCCGCCGGTGACCGAGGCGATCTGCGTGTTGAGCTGGGCGATTTGACTGGTCAGGCCGTTGATGTCCGCCGCCATGCCGCTGATCTGGCTGTCGAGCGACGAGCGCGCCTGCTCGACCTGGCTGGCCATGCTGTTGATGGTTTGCGCGAGCGTCTGGCCTTGCAGCACGGCCGATTGCTGCACCGATTCGTCTCCCGGTTCATTGAGCACGTCGGAGATGGAGCTGAAGAACTGGTTCATCGCGCTGCTCAAGTCCGAGCTGCTGTTGAGCGCGCCGACGATGTTTTCCAATTGGGTGTAAGTGCTCGCCAGGGTATCGGCGCTGGACTGGTTGGCGTTGGCGTTGCGGAGTTGGCTCTCCAGGAAGGTGTTGACCTGTTGCGTGATGGAGAGGACTTGGACGCCCGTACCTTCGACCAGGTTGCCGTCGGTTTGGCTGGGGCCGGGCGTAAAGTTGACGTTTTCGCGGATGTAGCCCGGCGTGTTGGCATTGGCGATATTTTGTCCCACCACCTGCAAGGCGACGTCGTTCGCCTGCAAGCTTGCGCTGGCCATCTGGATGGAAGTGGAGAGGGACATCAGGCCTCCTGATTAAGCAATGCCCCGCTGGATCGCGAGGGTCCTGCTTTTCCATATGTCGGCTGAATCCGACCGCCAGTCGCGATAATCTCTAACAGTTGTGAGAGATGGATGAGCGTCCGTTGAATGACGATCCAATTGGTAAGGCTTTGGGTTTGCAGCAATTTTGCCCTGGACCCGGCCGCGGCGACTTGGCGGGCCAGCGGTTCCCGCTGACGGGGGGGCAAGGAGTTGGTGAGGGCCTGGAGGCTGGCCGCAGGCCGTCCCTCGGCGGCGGCGCGGGCCAAGAGGGCCTGGCGGCGGTTGAGGCAATCTTGCAGGACGCCCAGCATGTGCTGTTCATCCCCGGCGATGGCGGCCAGGCCTTCGCGGTCCATGGCGCCCAATAGGTTCCGCTTGCGATTCAAGACCGCCATCAGTTCGCCCTGGCCAGCCAAGAGGTCGTTCAGCAGGGCAGCCATGTCGGCTTCGAGCGAGGATGGCATGGAAGGCGTGTTCGTCGTAGTCGGCATGGTCGATTTACTTCCGCTGCTGAGTGAAAAGGTTGTACATGGGGCCGCTCAGTTTGCTTGCGCTGGTCTCAGAGAGCTTTTTGGTGAGGGCCGTATCGAGCTGCTGAGTGAAGACTTCTTCGGCCCGTCCTCCGTTGAAATAGGCGGACTTGCTCTGGCTCTTGCGCATCGACTGGAGCATTTGCCCATAGAACGTCTGGCCTACGAACTGATCGAAGGCCTTGCGCAAGGCCGGGTTATCGGCGGCGTTGGCCGAAGGGGCCGTCGGCATCTTCGCAAGGGTCGTCGGATTGGCGGCGGCGAGCGATTGGAGGTTGATGCTGTTCATAGGGCGGTTCCTCGCTGGGGACGTGTTTCAAGACGGGATGGGATAGTCGTTCTGGTTGGGGGTTGTCGAACGCGGTATCACTCGATGATCAACGGGGCGTGCAGCTTTCCGTCGCGGTCCAGGCCTTTGATGATCTCGATCATGTCCGCGTTGGGAGCATGCACGGCGTTCAGGGCCTCGACCAGGGCTTTGAGTTTCGGCGCGCCGGCATCGACCGAATCGACGCCGATGAACGGCTTCGTGGCGCTCTGGCCGCCCGCTTCGATCGTCAGGTTCTTGTGCGTGACGGCCACCGATCCGATTTCCACGTCGCCGCTGATCACGATCGTGCCCGTCCGCTCGTTGATGACCACCCGCGCCACGGTCCGCGGCTCCATGATCGGCAGCGAGAGCACCTGGGATACGAACGAGACCGGATCGTCGCGGTATTGGGCGGGGATGTCCACTACGATGTTGCCCTGGTTGAAGGCATGGGCCAAGGGGGCGCTGCTGCTGACCTGCTTGCCCATCTGGCTGTTGATCAGGTCGGCGATGTCCTGGGCGACCTGGAAATCGGCATGGTTCTTGTCCAGGACGAGCGTGATGCGGTTGTCCTTGGTGAAGGCGTGAAAGAACTCTTCTTCCAGCCGGCAGCCTTCGTGGATCCGCCCGGTATTGGGCATTTCGGCGTTCTCGATCGTGACGGAGCCGTCGGCAAAGGCGTAGACGCGGGGATGCTTGGGATCGGGACCGATCAGCGGCGTGAGGAACAGCCGGCCGCCCGCCAGGCCCTTGGCCGAGCCGATCGAGCTGACGACGCAGTCGATCTTGTCGCCCTGGCGGGCGCCGGCCGCCGGAATCGTGGCCGTGACGAGAACTAGTGCCACGTTCTTCGTATCCTTCAAATCCACGATGGCGTTGGCCGCGGGCGAATTGCCCATGATCGTCATGATCTTGGCTACACTGCGGATCGTCGGCAGGTAGCTGGCACTGTCGCCCGTCCCCTTGAGGCCGACGATCACGCCCAAGCCCTGGATGGTGTTCTCTTCCTGTCCCTTGATGCGGCAGATGCTCTTGAGCATCAAGCGAGCGGCCGAGGCGGTAGGCGGCGAGGTTAGGCCTGCCGCGGCGATGACCAGCAGGGCAACGACTGGGACGTGATGGGAGCAGCGGAGATTTCGAATTATGGGGATCATGAGTTTATCTTCACAAGAGCTATTGTCGCAGTTAGAGTCGGTTCCCAAAGGTGTTGGAGTCCCGGCTTTAGCCGGCTGAAGCCGGGACTCCAACACGGGCCCCGGCCTTTCGGAACAGACTCCTAGAACGGCTGCCACTTGTCGAGCCATTCCAAGGCCCAACCGCGGCGGTAGCTGTCGCGAACATGGCCCGCTTCCCGCCTGACGATCTTCAGATCGGCGATGGTGTCGCTGACGACCGAATTGTCCGGCTTGATGTCTTCCGGGCGGATCTCGCCCGACAAGGCGTATTCCCAGTTCTCTTCGTTGTCGCGGACGCTCCAGGTTCCTTCCAAGATGCAATTCCCGTTGGGGCGTTTGTCGACGATGCGGCAACTGATCGTGAAACTCATCTTGTCTTTCGTCAGCAAGTTGCCATTCGCCTGGAGTTGGCTGTCGATGTCGCCACGGATTGAAGGCGTGCCGTAGGGCGGCTGGCCGTTGGCCCCGCCGTTTTCGCCCAGGTTCCCGCCATAGAATTTGATCCAGTCCGTCAACGTCAGCGAGCCGTGGCCCGTCTTCTTGCGATCGATCGAGCCTTGGCTGGTCACGGACGAATTGATCGCAACCGAGACCTTCACGATGTCGTTGAGCTTGACGATCCTGGGTTCTGCGGCCGCCTGGTAGGTCCAGGAGGATTCGGCCAGGGTCATAGGTCCCGGCAGTTTGACGGTTCCGGGCGGAGTTGCAGAAACCCGGGTGGTTTTGATGGGGGGCGTGAGAGGCTGGGTACTGTCGGCCGGCGTGGCGGCCGAGATTGCGGCAATCTGTTGTTGTTCCGCGGCAAACAGGCTGTTGTTCTGGGCCGCTGCCCGGTCCGCAGGGCCGAGCAGGACACTGACCGCCAAGAGCGACAAACGGGCGATTTGGGGGAAATGACGTTTCACGATAATAGTCCTCTTCCTGAGGGTGGTGGTTTCAGAGGCTATCCGGAAAGTCTCCCCTCTCCCGCCTGCTGTACCCAGTAGGCGGGAGAGGGGCAGGGGGTGAGGAAACTTCTCGGATAGCCTCCCAGTAATCCGTGCTAGGGCGTGCCGCCGGCCGGCTGGCCTTCAATTTTCTGCGGCCGGGCATAAACTTCCACTTCGCGAACCCCGCTGACGCGGGCGTAATACGTGCTGCGATTCAAGAGCGATTCGACCGCCACGAGTTCGCCAATGCTGCCCTCGTCGTGGGAACGGGCGTTGGTGCGAATGCGGACAGACCCGCTCTGGGCGTAGACGGTGACGACGTCGCCGTGATGGACGGCCAGCGGCGCACGCAGGCAATCGCTCGTGACCGCGCTGCCGGCCGCTACGGGGCGGACCAATTCGTGATTGATCGTATCCTCAACCGCGTGCAGGGCGCCGGCGATCTTGTCCGCCGCCGGCAGTTGCCGGAGTTCCACGTCGCCTTCACGGATCACCGCTCCGCGGGCCAGTGAATGCACGGCTACGGCCACGGGGGCAATGATGCGGACGCTGGCCTCGATCGCCACGTGGGCCGGCTCCTTTGGTCCCTCGACCGTGAGGTCGAACCGCTGCGAACCGGTCCAGGGGCTACAGCCTCCGGCGACGCGGATCGGGCGCACCGGGTCCATCAGTGCGTGGGCCTGCTCGTCGGTCAATTCGAATTCCAGCAACCACGTTTGCGGCGTCCCGGCTCGCTGTGTGAGGTACTTGTCCAAGGCTTCGCAGACGCGGCGTTTGATCCGCAGCGTCTCGGCCACCGGGACCGGCTTGCTGACCGCAACGGCCGGCCGCGCGACGACGGCCTGGATCGTGACCTCGCTCGAACCGGAGAAACGCAGCTCGGTCAGATTCACGCCGCGCAGGAGCAACAGGTCTTGAATCTCGCGCACTTTGACGGACCGCTGTTCCGCAGCGCCAGGGGCGGGGAAGAGCTCAACCGCCGCCAGGGAGGCGGCCTGCCGGGCGTCGGTGGAATCGATTTCGGCCACGTCGCCCAGAGTCACCACCGCCCCGGCCGGGTTGCATGTCGTCCGCAGCCGCAATTCGGCGGCCGCAGCATGCTGCGAGAGGATGGCCACCATCAAGAGACAGCTCGTGACGATCTTAGTACCTGTCCGGAAATAACTCACACCCTGTCCCTCTCCCGCGTACGGGAGAGGGGAGTTGTTTCTAAACAGGTGCTCAGCGAAGAGCGACCGCGTTGCATGCTGCTTGTACATGATCTATTCAATTACTTAATGAGATTGTTGATGGTCTGCCAGCACTCGTTGCCGGCCTGGATGGTCTGCGAGTTCATTTCGAATGCCCGCTGCGTTGTGATCAGGTCGATCAACGAACTCACCGGATCGACGTTTGACTGTTCCAGCGAGCCTTGTTGCGTGGTCCCGAACCCGTTCGAACCGGGAACGCCGGTCTGTGCCGTGCCCGAGGCGTCGGTCTCCTGGTACAGGTTTTCGCCCATTTTTAGCAGGCCCTGGGGGTTGATGAAATTGGCCATCTGAATGGTGCCCGCTTGCTGCTGCGTTGTGCTTGTGGCGGTTTGATAGGAAACGATACCCGCCGTGCTCACGGATACCGTCGTGGCATCTTTGGGAATCGTGATGGTTGGCTCCAGCAAGCGGCCGATATTGGCCGATCCCATGCAGATCTGTCCGTTGGCATTTTGCGAGAAGTTTCCCGCCCGCGTGTAATAGATAGTGCCCGAGGGATCCTTGATCTGGAAGAAACCCTGTCCTTGGATCGCCAAATCGAGACTGTTTCCTGTCTGCTGCAGCGAGCCTTGCGTGAAGTTGCTCTGTGTGCTCTGCAAGCGACTGCCGGTACCGATGGCAATGCCTGTGGGCGTATAGTTCCCGCTGCTGTCTTGCGAGCCGGGATACTTTTCCTGGCGATAGAAGAGGTCTTCGAAGTTGGCGCGGTCGGCCTTGAAGCCGGTGGTTTCCGCGTTGGCCAGGTTGTTGGCGATCACGTCGAGCTTCGCCTGCATGGAATTCATGCCCGTGCAGGCGGTGTAAAGGGCTTGAGTACTCATGGTATCGCTGGCTTGTTAGGGGACGATATATATACCGGGGGAAAATCAGGCCTTGAGAATACCGATCAGACCGGAGAGCATTTCATTGTGGCTTTTCATCACGTTGATGTTGGCTTCGAGCATTCGCGACGTTTCGATCATGGTGGTCATCTCGGTCGTGGGTTGCACGGCCGCCATTTCCAGGCAACCGCTGGAGACGGACCGCTGTCCCGCAGCCACCGGCTGAACGGCGCCTGTCGTGCGGAAGAGGTTTTCGCTGCTCTTGACCAGGTCGCTCAGCGACGCCGGCTTCACGATTTGCAATTCTTGCCGCGTACCGTTTTGGGAAATGGTGCCCGAGGCATCGATCTCCCAATGGCCCGCCGTGGGGCTGATATTGATGGGCGCGTTGCCCTCGCCGAGGACCGCATAACCCTGCTGTGTGACCAGGTTGCCGGAAGCCGTAACGCGAAAATTGCCGGCGCGGGTGAGCAACTGTTCCTGGCCCTTGCGGACGACGAAAAAGCCCTCGCCCTGGATGGCCGCGTCGGTCGGGATGCCGGTCTTTCGCAGCGGTCCGGGCGAGAAATCGGTCACTGTCTGGCGAAATTGCACGCCGCCGCCGATGTCGTTGAGGGTCCCCTCGCCGGGCGACACCGAACCCCGCTGGATCGCCTCGGCATAGCGCGACTGCATGACCGCCAGGTCTCGCTTGAATCCCACGGTATCGACGTTGGCAATGTTGTTGGCGATGACCTCCATCCGCCTGCTTTGCACTTGCGCGCCTTCGGCCGAGATGTAGAGTCCGTACGGCATGTCCGTGCCTTGAATAGCTCGAAATGATTCTGAAGAGAAGAAGTGAAGAGTACGTTGCCGCCCCCAGGAGCAAGCAGTGTGCCCAACTCGCAATTTGCGCGTCTCGCAATCCGAGATTGCGTCGCTTGTGGCTTGATGCCAAGGACTTAGGCGCGTTGGGCAGCGGAATCGCCGGGCCGCGCCGATAGGGGCGAACATCTCGCGCACAGGCAGTCCTTGCCGATCCGGGCCCGGGCAATCGGCCGATTCTGCGGGTCTGCGTTGTACTCTCGGTTCGAGGATCAGCAGGGCTGAGTGGTCCATTTCAGGAACAATTTCAGGGATAAGGACGTCGCAGTGGGCATGAGTCAGAAAAAACGCTCTCCGCAGCGTTTCTCCCGCCTTGCCCGCCCAGATCAACCCACCGTATCGGGTCAGGCAGTGGTGTGATTTGACCCAAAAAAGGGGCCTTTTGGCGTTTTTGCGTCGATTTTGTACGTCCATGTGTGTATTCTGCTTTCGCTAAAGGTATTGCTCACACGGAGAAACTGCGGGGGAAAAAACGTTTGACACTCTAACGATAGTCTTGCCACAGCCGAAGGCCGTAGGCAATTTGTTACCAATTTGTATCCATTTTTTGGCAAACCGTGCCATTTTGGTGCAGTTTTGTGCCATTTTTTGGGTGCATGTTCATCTGTATAGTATCTAGGGGTAGGACACACGGCGTTCTCTTTTGAATATTTAAGTGCAGAGTCATAAAAATAATTAATTGTCGTCACGGGAAATGCGGGCGGTTCGTGACCGTTGCCCGGCCCCAAGTCTTGGGCAAGTTCCGCGCAGCGGCCGGCGCGGACGCCGACTTGTGCAGGTCGGCGCCGCGCATAATGGTCCCCGGTTCGCTACGCCGGGGGCCGGTCAAATTGTCAAAGAGCAATCAACGCTGAATCTTCTTCAGCGCGCTTTATACCTAATAGTACGCGGCGAACCTCGCCGTCATTCGTCCGATTTTGACCGATCTTCCAATTGGCGTAGGCCGCGAACAAGCGCAGCGCAGTTCCGGCAGGGTTGTCTCCGCCTTCGGGAAGTGCCCGGGCCTTCATGAGCTAATCGCTGTAGCGCGGGCTACATCTATACAATACGCCGGACCCGGTGCATTCATTTGTCAAGTGGCGTGCATTTTTGGCGAAATGATCGTTGAGCAATTCCGTGTGGAGAGTCATTCCAAGAGTGGCAGCAACGATCCTTGGCTTGCTACGCAGACGCGGGTGGCCGAGAAGCGATACAAGGAACTCGGCGGGCAAATCACGGTGATCGTCAAGGAAGGCGAGGGACACTATCCCCTGGCGGCCAAGGACCTGAAGCCGGTCGCGGATTTCATCAGGAAGAGTGCCCACTGATTTTGCCGCGCGATGGATCGTCACCAATCCAAGGCAAGAGCCATAGGAAGCAATCACGGTTCCGTGGGGGGCGCCGGGCAACCTGTGTCCCTACCGCGGGACGGTTTACGCGCAAATCCAGCGATAATGACAGGAAAATGAGGGGACAGGAATATACATCTTCCTGTCAAATACTCTTCCGCAATTTCTTCCGCCGCCAGCCATAGCCCAGCAGCCCGATTGCTCCGACGCCCAGTAGCGTCAGAGTCCCCGGTTCCGGCACGACGGTGAGCACGACGTCGTTGCCTTGGACGGCGATAGTCGCCGGCAGGCCGTCGATCGTGCCGCTGGTACTGGTGCCCAGGCTGCCAGAGATCGATTGGGCGTCGATCAGGTTGTACGTGCCCGGTGCGAAGCCGGCCATCAGCGTGAAGTTGAAATCGGCAAACTGCTGGCCGCCGAGCACCAAAGGGCCCGAGGGCATGTAGACTTCATCGCTATCGGCTGGCGTATCGAGGGCGTAGTCCATCTGTGCGCCAGACAGCAACGCGAGGCTGCCGCTGACGTTCAGCGCGACCGGAGCGGCGCCCGGCGACAACGACCCGCCCGAGGCCACGGTCACGTTGCTGAGACTGCCCGAGCCGCCGAGCATGCCGCCGCTGTTGACCGTTACCGGGCTGGCCAACGAGCCGTTGACGACTAGTTCGCCCTGGTTGACGGTCGTCGGGCCGGTGTAGGTGTTGCTGCCGGCAAGTATCAGCGAATTGCCGCCCGCCTTTGTCAGCGCCATGCTACCGGCGATATTCGCGCCGTAGGAGAGGCTACCGCCGGTGGTGTCGATGCCCAACGTGGAACCGCCGGCGAACCCGCCGCTGTTGCTGGCCAATAGTGAAGCGATGTTTGCCGGCGTCCAGCCGCTGCCGCCCGCGCCGACGGCGAGCATGCCGCCGTTGGCGACGGTGAGTTTCCCTGCCGTGGAGTAGCCCGGCAGCGACGCGATAGCGGCGGCCTCAAGCGTGCCGGCGCTGATTTGTGTGCCGCCGGCGTAGGTGTTGCTGCCGGTGAGCACGAGCGAATTGCCGCCCAGTTTTGTCAGTCCCATGCTGCCGGCGATATTCGAGCCATAGGTGAGGCTTCCGCCGGTGGTGTCGATGCCCAACGTGGAACCGCTGGCGAAGCGGCTGCCGTTGCCGGTCAGCAGCGAGGCGATGTTCGCCGAGGTCCAGCCGCTGCCGCCTGCCCCGACGGCCAACATGCCGCCGCTGGCTACGGTGAGTTTGCCTGCCGTCGCGAAGCCGGGCAGCGAGCCGGTCCCGGCAGCCTCAAGCGTGCCGGCGTTGATCGTGGTACCACCCGTGAAGCTGTTGCTGCCGGAAAGCAGCAGCGTGCCGCTGCCAACTTTCGTCAGGCTCCCCGTGCCTTGGAGTGCGCCCGAGTAGGTCGCGCCGGCGTTATTATTGCCCACGCTGAGGGCGACGGCGCTCGACACGTTGTTGGCCAAACTGAGCGTTCGTGAACCGGTCAGCCCGCCGAAAGTGGCCGAGGTCAGCGACCCGAAGCTCAGCGTTCCGCTGCCGCCGGTGCCCAGCGTGCTATTCTGCAAAGCCAGCGGGTTGGCTAACGTGAGCGAGCCGCTGGAGATCGTCGTGACACCGCTGAAAGTATTGCCGCCCGCAAGCGTCAGGTTGCCCGTGCCGGCCTGTGTCAAGCTGCCGCTGCCGCTGACGACGGGAGCGAAAGTTAACGCGTTGCTACGGCTGAACGCGAGGCTGCCGTTATCCAGCACGCCGCTGGTACCGGCGATCGAACCACTACCGCCCAACTGCAGCGTACCGCTGGAGATCGTCGTGGCGCCGCTAAAGGTATTGGCACCTGTCAAGACCCAAGTTCCCGGACCGAGCTCCGCCAAGCCGCCCGAGCCGCTGATGACGCCGGCAAAGGTCGCGGTATCGGAGCGACTTAGAGCCAACGTTCCATTGTCGAGGACCGCGCCCGTCATGCTGCCGGCCCCGCCCCCGTTGCCCACTTGGAGCGTGCCTTCGGAGATCGTCGTGCCACCGCTGTAGGTGTTGCTACCCAACAGGGTCAGACTGCCCGTGCCGGCCTGCGTCAGGCCGCCGCTGCCGCTGACGGCTACCGCCAACGTCTGCGGATCACTGTGGCTGAAAGCGAGCCTGCCGTTGTCGAGCACGGAACTTGTGCCGCCGATCGAGGCCCCACTGCCGCCGTTGCCGACCTGGAGTGTGCCGCCGGTGATCGTGGTCGAGCCGACATAGGTGTTCGACCCGGTAAGCGTAAGGTCGCCGCTGCCGAGCTTGATCAAAGCGGCGCCGCTGCCGTTGTCGCCGATCACGCCGGAGTACGTCGTATTGGAATTGTTGGCGCCGGCCGACAAGGCGACAGGCGTGCTGGCGGTATTGGTGAGGACGAGGTTGCCACCGCCGCTCAGGCCGCCGACGGCGGCCGAGTTCAGGCCACCGAAGCTAAGCGTGCCCGTGCCGCTGGTGATCAACGTGCTGTCCTGGATCGCCAGGCTATTGCCCAGGGAAAGCGTTCCGTTGCTGACATAGGTACTACCCGTGAAGCTATTGGTGCCTGCGAGGGTCACGATGCCCGCGCCGATCTGCGTCAAGCTGCCGCTGCCGCTGATGGCGTTGCCAACGATCAAACCGTTGTCGCTGCGGTCGAAGGTCAAGGCCGCATTGTCCGTGACTGGGCCGCTGCCAAGGGCACCGTTGACGCCACCGTTGTCAATCTGCAACGTGCCGCCGCTGATGATGGTCGGGCCCGTAGACGAATTCGCGCTGGTGAGCACGAGTATGCCGGAACCGGTTTGCGTCAAACTGCCGCTGCCGCTAACGATTGGGTTGAAAACGACCGCATCGGCGTGATTGAACACCAGGCTGGCGTTATTGATCACTGCCGACGTGCCGCCGATCGAGGCCCCGCTGCCGCCGTTGCCCACTTGGAGCGTCCCGCCGGTGATCGTCGTCGTCCCCGTGTAACCGTTGCTCGCGGCCAGAGTCAACACGCCGCTGCCGATCTTATTCAGACCGCCTCTGTTGCTGCCGGCCAGGCCGGAGGCAAACGTGATGTTGACGCCGTTGGTGTCGATCGCAATCAGACCCGTGCTGCCGGCGATATTGGCCGAGTAGTCCTGGTTGTTGTTGCTGCTATACTGCAGAGTTCCACCGGCGAACGTGATGTTGCCGCCGCCGGCCAGGGCGCCAAGATTTGCCAGACTGAGTGTGCCACCGCCGATCGTCGTCGTTCCCGTGTAGCCGTTGCTGCCGGCCAAGATCAACGTGCCGCTATCGACCTTTGTGAGGCTGCCGGCGCCGTAGAGCGAATTGGAAAGCGTCACGGC